>Ga0326733_1000270_pt1 | contig 15951 bp, 10 predicted proteins | sample 14_GP2_308_FD_207946 | JGI IMG/M metagenome (GOLD analysis project Ga0326733, IMG submission 207946) | Glacier ice microbial communities from Ngari, Tibet, China - 14_GP2_30.8 | ecosystem: Environmental > Aquatic > Freshwater > Ice > Glacier | place: China: Ngari, Tibet | collected 2018-07-17 | reverse complement strand
TCAGCGTAATCAAATACACGAATGTCGTGGTTGCCTAAGGCAGAGAAAATCTCAGCGTCAGGAAACATCTGCCTCGTCTGTGCATAGAATTCTCGGCTCTGCTTCTCTTGCTCAATAACAATGGGAAGGGTGCCGGTCAACTGAACGTCCTTAATGGAGTTCAGGAAATCATTCGTTCTGCCGTCAACAAAGCGGCTGTAGCAGTCTTGGTCAGAGATATCGCCTAGGTAGTCGATAACGTCTGGCTTCCACCACTTCATCACTTTGAACCACAGGTTTAGATAACGAGGGTCGTGATACGGGAAGTGAAAGTCGCTCCCCATCATCCACTTTAGGTCGTTAGCCAATTTACCTACCTTTCAAATAGTTCGTACTTCATGTGCTACACCCCACTGTAGCAGATGCAGAAGGGTTCTGTCCAGCGAGGTACAAATGAGACAAAGACCAGGAATCCCTGGTCTTTGTCTTTTAAGCCGCTTTCAAGGTTAATCTTGCGTCAGCGTAGTCATGCTCTTTACGCGTACACACGAACAAATTGTCCTCTGAATTATCCGACTTGTTTCCTGAAATATGGTGTACAGTAATCCAACTAGGAAGTATCTGCCCCAACTTTCTTTCGGCGCACAGTCGGTGCTCATAGTACCATCCACCACAAAAACTCTTGGGATGCTCTGGTACGTGGACAAGTATGTATCCGTGGTCATTTACTTTACGTTCCCTTCGATGCCACTTCTGTAGCGGGGTGTATCGCACATTCCCTCCAAGGCTTTAGAATCCCATGGCAATCCAAGGAACCCAAAACTGCTTGGTAAATGCCTTGGTCGTACCGTGGTGAATTGCTCCACCTAAGAGTTCAAATCCTCGGTGGTCAACATACGTCTGCCCAATACCCTTGACTCCAAAAGTCATTCGGACCTCACCCTGGTGCATGAGCCCGGTAACGACAACTGGCGTACAGGCAGTAGAAAAGAAAGAGCCAAAATAAACGACGTGCTGTTGAATACCACTTGGGGATGGGTTGCACAGTAGAATACCACTGGCAATCTTCAATCCCTCGGTACGCCTTTGATTGTAAGGCGTGTAGAGCATACGTGGAGTGTTTTCATAAAGCCACTGCTCATTGTTCGCCATTTGATTTAACTTGCTGGTAAACAATGGCTCGTTGTCTTGCCAAGCAACAGCCTTATATGGTACTACTGCCATATTAAGATAACACCTCACCTTCGTCGTGAATGTCAATCTCGGCCTGAGACACTGACATTGCATATGCCATATCAAAACCGTAATATTCAAACACGTCCGGGCTAACAATGTGCCTTCTCTTATTTTCAGAGATAAGGTAGTATCGCCCATCTGCAATATTTCTTACCAGCGTGCCGTTGCGGAAACCCAGCACGCCAACCTGCTTAAACTTAGAGACAGAAGCGTCGGAGCCCGGTAAAGTATCTACCTGCCACGAGTCTAAGGAACGGTCAGAAAAGATTCGTAACTTGCTCTTTCCCTTGATGTACCAATAGCCGCTTTCTGTTTCCACAACCACGTCAGAAGGGTAGTTAACGGGCTGTTGTGGAACACTACTACTTGGTTTCGGCTGAAACCACTTCACCAGAGGTGCCCTTCAACTGCTCTTCTAGTTCTGAAATCTTCTCTTCGTACTGCTCCTGCAAGAGAATAATGTCGGCCTCGTACTTAGCGACTGTCTCGGCTAGTCTCTGCTGAAACCTTGCTGCTACTCTTTCGAAATTCAATGTGACTCCTTAGTTGTGGTTATGCCTTCTTGGTGAAGGTCACGGTATAAATGTCGCCGGGCATAATCCCGGCGGCTTCTGTGCGGGGAACAACAATAGAAACGCTGGAAGACGCTGTTGGACCATACACGCTTGGGGGGATGGTGGTCGGAGACAAACTCTCTGAATCTGTGAAATTCAATAGAATCGTGTCGTTGCCTGCATCTGTTGTTCCGTGAACTCTAAAGTCACGGGTTACTGCTGCGGTGGTAGCCATAAGTTACCTCCCTTCGTTGTTGTACCTATCATATCATGTTCACGGCTTCTGCGCCAGTTGGGCCTTTAGTTCACTCAGTTCAGCGGTCAAGTCCTGAACACTAGCGATAAGGTGAGGAATAAGCATGGTGTAGTCAATACCGGCAGGGTAGTCCTTGCCGTCCCAGCCGATAGCCTCTGGAACAACTTCATTAACTTCCTCAGCAATAAGGCCGTAGTGATAGTTACCATTGTCAAATCCTTCATCGGTTCTCTGGTAGTTAACCGGGCGCAACTTGTTTACAGTCTCCTTACCCTTCCCCTTTGGAATTGACTTAATGTTCTTCTTGATTCTTTGGCTAGAACTAAGTACGGTACCACCAGTTACGTAGGTCTTGTTGTCGTCTCCACGAATGTAGAAGTATCGCAGCCCACCACCGCCGTTAAGTTCCGCTTCACTGTGCCCGCCGCCCTTGTAGATGGCAAAGTGATGTGACGTACGAATATAGGCCGTGCTAGCCTGGACCCCAATTCCATAAGTATTTGAGTACAAGTTAATCATTTGGCGAGTTATTGCTTCAAATTCTAGACTTCGCGCGCCGTTGACAATTACAGAGTTTGAATTAAGTGTTAGTGTTCGACCACCGGCACCAGAACCCGAAGCGTAGTTATCAAACCATGTGCTGCCGTACTTACCGACAAAAATCTGAGAAAGAGCCAAAGACTCTGCGTTACTAATTTGTAGCCAGTCGCCAGCAGCATTAGAACTAATGCGAGGATTAACGTTGTTTACATTTGTTTCCCATTGAATTTCTGAACCGGAACCCCATGATGGACCGATACGAACGCGTGGAATGCTGTTTGCAGAATAGTAGTTACCAGCAACAATTGTTGTACCACTGATAGTTCCACCACTGAGAGTTCCTAAAACATTGAGATTGTGAAGTTCTCCACTGTACGCAACAATTCCTCCGTAGATTGTAGCATTGCTTGCGTACATGTATCCATCTTGGTTTACACGCCAAGGAGCAGAGTCACGACTGTTAGCACCGGCCCAGAATCCAATACCAGGCTGCATTTGTACTCTAGTGCTATTGTCCCCGCCATACAATCCGGACTCACCATTAATCCAGAACCCTCCAATTCTACCAGAAGTCGAGTAGAGAGCACCGCCAGTAGTCACTCGGAATGGTCCGTTAGCCCAGGCGTCAGCGCCTGCCCAGAAACCTTCACCAGCGCGCATGGCTACACGGGCACCAGCATCACCGCCATAAATCATTCCCAGGTCGGAGCGAAGGTTTAGGTTTCCAGCAGATAGGCTGTTAGAAACAATAGTCCACCCACCGATAGAACCGGAGGCAGCCTGAATCTGACCGTTAAAGTATGCAGAGCCATTTCGGTTAATGTAGAAAGTGTTAGTGGCACCACTGTAACCGTAGATACCGTTATCGTCAAAGGAGACGCCACCGTTAGTGGTCTGCAAGAGAAATTGCCCAGAGGTATTAAGAACAAATCTCTGTGTTCCAACAGCATCACGTCCAATAATACCAGAGCCGTTAATAGTGACGTTACTAGATGTTGGGCCTCCCGTACGAAGGTCAATGCTTCCGTCTCCCTTGACTGCCCACTGACTGCCAGAACCTCCATAGTTTCCGGAGAAAATTCCCATGTTAGCCAAGGTACCTCCGGTCTGACCCGCCGTGGCTAGGTTAGTCTGGTTTCCAGAGGTTCCAACAATCAACTTACCACGCACGAGCGCGTCGTTTACCTGTAAGCCTCCCTGCATATTTAGGGACCAGGCTGGCTGAGTTGTTGCGTCATAAGTAACATTTGCTGTGCTACGAATTTCTCCGGTGCGGATTACACCACCGTCAATCCTTGTAAGACCCGGTGGCTTCCATGCACTAGGAATGTCAGAGTTGGCAATCTTACGCTCTAATTGAATGCCGTCTAACTTGTATTCCCCAGCGCCGGTACCTTCAAACCAGATTGCAGCAATCGTGTCGGTGGCCCCTGTTGTGAAAGAGTACCATCTACGTGTCCATGTGTTAAGAACAGCAGCAGAACCCGCCCATGTGCTGCCGGTGTCAGCCGTGACATTATTTCTCACGCGAGGGCTGGCTGTGGCAACACCAGACACCAAAAAGTCGTAATAAGAAAGAATGTATGTCGTATTTGGCTCTACCGGAATGTTTCCGTTGGCTTGAGCCGTGTCGGAGTGCATGTAAACATAACCTGAGGCAGTTGCTTGCAAAGACTGACTTTCAAACTTACCACCGGCCTGAATGCTCCAAACGGTGTTTGTGGCAACTTGACCTGTGTACGCGGAATCTCTAAACTCAAAACCGGCGTACATGGCCGGAACAATGTTAGAGCCTTCCTGAATCTCCAAGGCTCGGGCGGCAATGTTTCCGCTACGAATCGTAAGACCAGATGAAGTCAACTGGAAACCATCAGTTCCCCCAGAGTAGTTGAAGGAACGAATTTCTCCTGCGCCTCCGGATACTGTGCCAAGGGTGAACTGACTACCTACGTTTAGATTCTGAGTAAAGGTGCTGCCCGCTGTAATAACACTTGCAGAAAGTCCAGTGGTAACAACGTGAGCCGTAGTTACTTCACCATCTTTAATCTGAGTTCCGACGATAGAACCCGGAAGGATTTCATCGGTCTTGGGACGGTAAGCAGAAAGAATGTCTCCATCCTCTATCATTACATCGTCAGTGTCGAAAGTACCCGTCATGGTGCCGCCGTAAGTTCCTTGAGAAAGAACTCGGATAAATCCGCTAGCACTTGGATTTACAGTGCGCCACTGTCGGACCCAAACATTTTGAGGGAGGGAGGCCATGGTTATATCTGCGTTTGCGCTCTTGGCCTCTTGCGCTCCAGATGCACCGCCCACCCACTCATATATTAAGCCAGTAGTTCCACTAGAGGTTCCATTTCCACGAACCCAGGCAGAAATTGTCTTCTTCTGCCCAGCAACTACTGCTATGTCTTGATAGAAAGGTACGTAACCCGTCGTGGTTTGTCTAACAGCGAATCCCGATGCACGTCCAGCAATCTTTGTATGGACAGCGTTGGTGCCGTTAACCCATGAAGAGACGTAGTTTATTGGATTCTCAAAACTTGAGTTAACAAGATTGTTCTCTCCACCAACACCAATATTTAATTTGTTGGCAGTTACAGAACCAGCAAAAATGTTATTAGCGCGAACTGCGTCGGCGGCAATGTCTCCGTTGTCTACGCGGAGTGTAGTCGCGCTGGCTTGAGGCCCTGCTGCGGCTGAGCCGTCAAAGTCCTTGGCTAAGATTCTAACATAGTAGGGTAAGCCATACGTTAGAGAAGTTGTTGTGCCAGGCAAAGTCTTGATAATGGCAAATGTTCCATCTACCTCTAAAGCCTTTGTAGCAGGAGCCGTTGCGAATCCACTGGTCCCAGAAACGTGAACCTCGTATGTCACAGGGTCGGCGTTAGTGACAGCGGACCACTTTACCTCAAGGGCTCCAAATAGAGGGTTAACTACAGGGGTGGGACTTGTGCTTGGGGGCAGACTGTCAGTCTTTGGTGGAATGACAATTGCAGGCTCAGAGTTAGTGGTTGCGTTGACAGTAGAAGAGAAGGCCAATCGGTTTCCGGTAAAATCGTAAGAACGCACAGACACGCCATACAACGTCGCGCTGGTCAATCCCTCAATGTCTGTAGTAATAACGTCGGGAGGAACATCGACGTAGTTGTAGACAGCAGACCCACTCTTGATGTATCTTACTGTGTAACCGGCCAAATCATTCTCTGGATTTGCTACGGCATTCCAAGAAACTCTAAGTCCTACCGGATTCGTGTTGTTGGCACTAAGTGGTACAACCGCCAGTCCTGTCGGAATTGCGGGGGCCGTGGTGTTAACGTTAATTGCATTCTTAGGCTTAACCGGACCTACTCGTACAGATGGAAGAGAGGCACCACCAAAAACGTCAACAGCCTTGACATAGAACCAGTGGTTAGTAGACCAATTTACTGTATCATGGTTGTAGAAGTTTGACACAGGACGACCAAAAATTGTTCCAGTGTCGCTGGCCGATACGGTAGATACCCAAACTTCATAATTTTCAAGGTCGTCCTCGGTGTTCTTAGTCCACGCAAGGGAAACGGCGTCGTACTGAGATGTTGCAGTAAGACCAGTCGGGGCGACTGGTACAGGGTTAATAGCCTCCATGGAAATCATATCTCCACGCTGACCGATACTGTCAATAGCCCTTACCTCTAGGCTAAGGGTTCCCTTTGCTTTCCCCAGGACCCCGCCAAAATCAGCCTTATTCTGCTCGTAAGAAAAATCAAACTTGGGCTGCTGGACGACGTAACTCTTGCGACTTGTAACGGCATATACAACCGTAACCTCATAGCCTGAGGGGTCATCAAATTGAGTTCCGTCTGTGTTCGTAGTTGGAGGAACCCAGGTGCCAGAAAATGCATTTCCGGTAACCCTCCAATCCAAAGACGTTGGGGCGGCTGGTCGTGCCTTGACCTTTGTAATAGTAGACACTGTAGACAAGTTACCAACCAAGTCTCGGGCCTCAACAGTAACAACAAGGTTACTCTTGTAAGTTCCGTGTCGAGCGATGTTCATTTCCTTTGTGAAAGCAAAACGATTGCTCTCTGCAAAATATTCTACAGGAAGAAGAATAGGGTCTGCTGGGAATGGTCCAACGGTGACGCGGTAGTCCTTTAAGTCGTTTAGTGGTGAACCGTCAGAGTTCGCTGTTGGTGGCACCCACGCTACAGAAAGATTTCCCTGGTTAAATACTCCGGAAAGGCTTGTGACAGGATTTGGAGCAATCTCGTCTTTTAATGTTTGCAATTCGAACGAGCGAGAGTAATTGGACTTTCTTTCGCCAGATACCGTACGCAACTGAACAATATAGACTTGATGTGGCTCAAGACCCTTTAGAAGCATCCTCATTAAATAATTACCTCAAGGGCATACTCAATGTCCATTTCGGCAAGATTAGTCTTTACAATGGGGGTAGCAAGGACGGAGCGTGACACTAGGACGTTATCTGCATCTGGCACATTAGCCTCAATTCGAATACCGTCAAAGTCTACTTGTCCCGCACCCGCAGCATTTGCTGATGCTGCAACTTCAATAGAGTCAATCCCGGTCCAGTCAAGAACGCCGGTCTTAATCAACGCACTCTTGGCAAATGATACTACGTTGTATCCGGTTGTCGGTGTGACCGTATATTCGTAATAAGCCGCTGAATCAATTCCACGGAATCTAACCCTCACAGAAGAAGTGTTTGCATTTGCAAAAAATGCAAGAGTGAACTCATCAGAGTTAGAGTAACCAGATAGGTCAAGGTTGAGCGATGGTAGAGCACTAGTCAGTGTACCACTTGCAGCGGGAGCAAGACGAAGGGCTTCAATACCAACCCGGTGATTTCCTGAGGCAAAAGAGTCAGAGGACCAAGATTCGCTAGAACGCTCAAAGGTAGCAAGAGTGCGGGAAGGGGAGCCTGTTGCGTAGGAACCGAAGGCTGTGCTGTACAAACCTACTTCATAAATACTTCCTACTACATCTTCTCCTAGTGTTCCCTTAAAGACTATCTTCTTAGTAATAGAGTCTAAAGAACTAAGATAGATTGTAGCCCGGTCAAACTCGTATGTCAAGCGAAGGTCTGAGACGGCTGCTGCCCTGGCACCGGTTCCTACAGCGATACTACCACCCAAAGTATTAACCTGCTTGGCAAGAAACCGCATGATGTGGATGCGCCCAGCATCGGTAAGTAGGTTTGGAGACTCTGCGATTAGTGCCCCATCTTGGTAAAATCTGTAGGTACCCTTTAGAGTTGTGATTTTGTAATCCTCGCTTCAAATTCTCGGATGCCGGGAAAGTCGTCTGTCTCAATTACTACGTCTAAAGTAATCTTCTTGTCTTCCGCAATCTTTATTGTCTGTGAAATAACCTTCATAAACGTTGGAATGGGCATAATATCTGGTGCGTCTGCTTCTTCATCCCCGTCGTTGTCTAAAGGGTTCTCATTAATAATGTCGTCAAGTGTGCCTTCGGCATCAGAATTATCACGGTCGCCAAAACCTGTTGGGTGACCAGACTCATCACCGGTTTGTGTTCGTGCTCCTTGAATGCCAGGTGGAAGGAAGTCAGTAGAATCCAGAACAATCTCTGGCTTCTGAATAACCTTACCGCTGGTAATTACCTCAGCCATAAACTCATTATACCTTGGTTAGAAGGCCGCGTCAATTCTTCGCTCGCCTCAAGGTCAACTGAGTAGTCAAGCCTTGAGCAAATGAGTTGTCGATGCCGACAACAAAATATCGGTGGGTACTGCGAGCCATATTCTTGTCCGGGTAGTCAAGGCTTACTACGTCACCTAACTGGTACAATGGGTTACCGTACACTTCGACCTCTACCTCTTCGTTTCCATTGGACCAATGCTTTAGAATCCAGTCACCTAGAGCCTGTGCCTCTGCCTTGGATTGAATCCACTTAGAGTCAATGTCAACCTCCACCTTGCCCCGGCGTCGGATGCTGTCGTCGTTTTGGAATGGGTTCTCCTGCTGGCCCGTAACCTTATTCTTGACTGTTAGAACCTGACCTTCTTCTTGGAAGATAAGGCGTCCATAAATCATCATCTTCTGGTCTACAGGGTTTTCTGGACCAAATCGGATAGTGTCCTCTCCATTTCCTACCGCGTTATCACGGCTAGAGTTTGCCAACATGAACTTTGCACCGAAAGAGTTAGCATTGTACTCAGGAGTAACGATTTGACTGTCGTTACTGACATATAGGCGGGAGTGTAGCACAGGGTACTTTTCGAACACAATGTCTAATTCACGAACCTCGTGAACAATTGGCCCAAACTCGTCCATAAAATATTGGTTATACTTCTGCTTATATTCTACAGTCTTGTTTCCAACCTTACGATTGGCGTCACGAGTCCCATAAACAAATTCTCGGTCCCACTGACCCGAGACATATCCACCGCGAGTCTTGTCAAACTGAGTAACATCGTCGGTGTGGTATTCTTCCCCACCAGCGTGTGCAAAGAAGTATTCAAACTCTGCCCCGCCCGTGCCTCTTTTGTGGATTCCAAATCGTCCACTTTTTACAACTCGGCCGGAAGAAAGTGCAACCCTCATAACGGCTTGACCGTTTAGGTAAACAACAATATCATGCACTCCGTTTCCTTGCTCGTAAAAGTCAACGTCAAGGTCATACCACACATCGGTAGCAATTACCATGGGGGTGCCCTTACCCGCAAGACGCAACATAGCACCATTAGGGTGACGTACAAGAAGGCTTACTTCATTAATAAAGTTTCTGATTGCCCCGCCATTTGCGCTTACCGTTTCTGTTGGGCACAGTTCAATGTAGTATCCTGACTCGGCAGCGCCACTGTTGATAACAATACCTGCCGCACCTCCACCTCGGAGGTTTTTAGGAATTCTTAGTCTGGTACCATAACGACGGTAGTTTTGGTCAAATGTGTTTCCTCGTGTAGCAACGTAAACGCTGTCTGGTCCTGTGCTGCTTGGCGCAGTTAGGCGTAGAAGGGACTGAGACTGGTTATGACCAATACCACCCTGGTAATTTGTCACGGCGGTACTGTTTCTGTCAGCAGTACGTCCGTTCCAACCCTGGATATCAGTTACGTGTGCGCGGGCTGAACTCCAATAAACTCCGCGTTCCTTGACTCTAATTCTTCCGGTCCATGTGGACTTAAAAAATTGATTCTCGTCAGTCAGCACCTTGTCAATATTATTCTTGTCTTCTAGAGACTCGACCCAAACAGTTGTCAGAACGCCAGACTTATTGTAATAAGAGTATTGCTTGGCGTCATACTTTATTAATTCGCCTTCGATATTGAACATACCTTCGTACGGCCAGGTTGCGACTTCCTTCTGGTCTAGACGAATAGATGTAGAGGTGGTTGTTATGCTTTCTACTAACTGACTTGAACGTAAAACAAACGTGTCTTCTGGCTGCCAAAGAATGTGCATTTCTGGGAAGCCCTTATTGTCGTCGGACACCTTAGTGTCTTTGTAGTTGATGTTAACAACGTTGGCCTCGTAGTCAGCAACAATCTCGGCATCAACCAAGTCTGCCAACTTACCGCCATTATTTGTCGCTTCGATTGCCCACACAGGAGACTTTGACAGGTCATAGGCAGCCTCTCGGGTCTTGATGCGAAGGGTGTCAAACTCATCAAAATAAATAGCAGTCTGTGTGGCCTCGGCCAACTGCTGCAAAGCCTCCCACACCGTATTCTCATCGTCTGTCCAGAAGTAAGGCAGGGAAGATGCCGGGTCGGTATCTTTTCGGTCGTAGATAAAGTTGTGGAAACCAACAGAGTCACAGATACGCCAAACAGCCTCCCCTACGGTTACGTTCTCAAACAGAATAGAAGGAACCTTTTCCTCCTGAAAGAATTTGGAAGAGTCCTTGAGAGTCCCCTGTAGTTCTAGGCCAGACTCACTGTTCCATTGGTCAACGTACATTGTAAATTCACGCACTGTCTCGGTGCTGCCATCCTCAAAAGTGTAAATTAAATCCATGATGCAAAGAGCGTTCTTGTCCATCAACTTGTAATAGATAGAACTTGCATTTTCGTTGTTGAACAGTCCATCCAAGTTTGATATACTAACAGAGCCGGTGTTAGAAGATGCCTGTCCCAACGGAGTGATAAAGTTTGGCTCAGACATACTAGCCGAAGAACTGTAGGCAGTTACATATGCAGAAAGGTCAGATTCAAGTCTTGGACTTAGTTCGATAAGATTTAGGTGTGCGTCAGGCTGATTAACACTCGTGACAATAAGTCGAACGCCATTTATAAGTGTAGGGTTATCTCTGTCAAGAGACTGGTCCCAAGCGCCATTTGCATGACGGTAAATAGTAACGCGGCCTTCTGCATCTGGAATGATGTTGCTAGAAACAGCACTCCAACTAGCCCCGCCATTTGTTGTCGTCTCAATTGTATAGTCTACCGGGCGTGCCCAGGAGGACTCAAAGGTAACAACAATCTTGTTTGTGCGAGCCTGGGTCTTGTATAGAACGTATGGTCGAACTTCGTATCCCTGCGGGAAACGGAAAGAGCCATTGAATTCTTGAGTGTAGGTAGACGGCTGAGGACTTGTCCAATACTTATAACCTGCATCTGGTCCCGTCGTGTAGTATCGGGTAGGACTTGGTGTATCAGAGTAGTCCTCTGCCGTAAATCCTTCTTCTCCTGTGGCAATCTGACGCTGCCTTGACCAGAACAAGGGAATACTTCTGGCCTTTGAGGCCCGCGCCTTGATAATCCCGCGCTTTGGTCGCTGAGACTCAACGATAGTGTCAATTGGAAAATTCTCAATGTCAGCACCTACAGATAAATCTGTAGGATTATTGTCCACCTTAGAGATACCGGCATAACGATTTTGATTCCACTCAACAATTAAACGCGGCAGGGCCTTGTTGACGTAGCCATTGTTTAGCGCGTTTACTAGTTTTTGACTAGCCGCCTGCATTAGACTTCTTCCATCGTTACGTCTACATTGTAGAAGTCAAACTTACCACGTTTGTTTAGTGTCTTACTAAAGTTAGTAAACATAACTGTGTAAGGCTCTACGACGCCATTTCCTACATGTAGTTGAAGTAGAAATGCGCCTCGCTGAGCGTCATAAATGTTTTCGATACCATCGGCACCGGCATGGCCGTCAACAGTGAAGGCAGTGGCGTTTGGTAGCATTTCCCAGGAGCAAGAGAAAGTGCGCTTGTCGGCAATCCAATACTTTCGCATTGTTCCATTAGCCATACGCTTTGCTGTTTCAATACGCTCAACATCGACAGACAAAGGAGAGCGGTTGTGGTCGGTAACTGCGCTACCGGCCCAAAGCATGAGTCTAGGCTTAAGAAGTGTAACAGGCATTACTTAATTGTCCTCTTTCGACCCATCTTAGTTTCTTGAGCCTGCAAGACCTTGGCGACTGCTCGCTCAATGTCTACTTCTTCTCTTACTACTGCTCCACGGAAGTCCATAGTAATATTGTACTCGTTTCCTGCACCCGCGTCAATATTACCAATTCCTTCTCGCAATTGCTTAGACAAAGGTGCGGTAAGAACTGTTTCGTCCTTGTGTAGATTGGCAATCGTATTGTCGTACTTAATCTCTCCACCAACCTTTAGACCCGGTGCGTTTTCCATGGCTCGCAGTGCGCGAGCGCCTACAGGCTCAACGTGCCACGGCTCATAAGACATCGGGTATGTAAGACCGAATGCTCCTGGGTTTAACCCGCCCCAATGGGGACCGTCAGATGCAAGACCGAAGTTGTGATTGGAGGAACCAGGCTTTGCGGCCTTTGCCTGTCCTGGGACACCAGCCAAATATCGGTTGTAAAGAACCTGCTGCTCAGCCATAGAACGGTAACCGGAGCCTACATTGTATGGTTGTCCTACAGATGCAGACCACTTAGCAAGACGCTGCATGAATGACATGTTCATTCCTTGCACGTCTCCGGTAACTTTACCGCCATTCATACTAAATGGACTAGTGCTTTGGTAACTACCCGGTAGCAGACCTGCCATCATTGGGCCACCGGCTATAGGCTCGCCCGCTACAACACCACCGGACATAATGGCTCGTGCTTCGTCTTCCCACTTTGCATATGCGTCAGGGAAGGCCGAACGCTGTACCGCCTGAGCAGCCTGCGATAGAGACATGCTCCCACGGTCCTCAATCTTTAGAAGACCCTCAAAGAACTTGCCCGCAGAATAAGATGGTGTCATAATCTGCTCAATGGTTCCCCAGCCCTGACTGGTTCGCTGCTGGAATAGACCAACAGAGTCACGGTCACCGTAGTTGAGGTTTCTAAGTCCAGACTCCTGCATGGCAGTCATAAGGGCAATCATAATGTCTCGTGGAGACGCACCCATGTTTCTACCTACACCCGCGATGGTAGCAGCGTTCTGCAACTGGCTTACATCAAATACAGAGCCTCCGTACTTACCGGCGGCACCCGCAGAGTAGCCTCCGGTTAGAGCGCCTTGTAGGGACGTAGGGATTTGGTCGTACTTTCCTGCGGCAGCAAGTTCGCTAGCCTTGCGCTGAGCACCAATTGCCATGGTATTTGCGATACCCTTTTGAATACCGGCCTTAAACATCGCACCAATTCCACCAACGATACCTCCCTGGTGCATCTTTCCCTTGCGGTCTGGCTTTAGCGCACCCTTGTTAAGAGCATGTAGGTTATCGACACCAATTTCCTTTACCGCCGAACGCTGCATCATAAACTCGCCCTTCTGGGCGATGACAGGAACTTCGTCTGCATAAAGACCGGCGCTTAGTGGACGACCGGCGCGGGAAGAGTCAGCAGTTCCAATTGGACCTCCGGAGTGACGACCCTGACCAAGTTTTTCCTGTTGGGCGGTGTAAGATGTATTGCTTGCCTTTGGAGCCTCTGGCTTAGGAAGTTCTCCGGTGGTCATCCAGTTCATAAACTGAGGAAATGTCATTCCAAGCATTCCCTTGGCAATGTCTTCTCCGATTGCCTCTCCCATTGAATTCCAACGAGCCTCGTTGCCAAGTTCTGTTCGGGCAACAGCAGTTGCGTTTGCCATGGCGGTACCTACGGACTTAGACCAGGCTACAGAGTTGGTGTCCAAAGCAAGTTCGTGCTTCTTGTAGTTGCCTTCGATACGACCAATGTACTCTCGCAACTCAGCCTCATTGCGCGGGATGAATGCACGTAGCGCAGCCATTTCTGCGTCGAGCGCCTTCTTTGCTGCCTCGTAACGCTTGTTGGAACCATCAACCGCTGCCTGTGTCTTCTTTTCTTCGGCAGCACGACGAGCCTCTACACTTTCGGTGTATCGGTTCTTTTCGTCCTCTAGAGCCTTCTTCTCGCGCTCCTGACGGGTTTGCAATGCTAACTTAGCAGCATCTTCCTCATCCTTCAACTGTTCTATACGAGTAGTCTTTGCTGTGTTAATGTTGTTAATTTCTGTCTGACGCTTTTCGGTGGTTGCAGCATTTGCATCAGTAGAGGTTTCGGCAGCGTCATCAATTGCCCACTGGCTCTGGCTTGCCTGCATTCCGTTAGCAATCTTTGCAGCCTCATCCATGTCACCGGAGTTAAGGGCTACATTGAAATCAACGTTCTGGTTGTAAAGTTCGGATAGACGCTGAATCCGGCTCTTCTCCGATTCGAACATCTTCTGTCGAAGTGCCTCGGCCTTTTCTTCGGCTTCCATCGTCTTTTCAATTGCCTTAACACGGTCATCGTAAGACTTCTCGACAGACTTGGTGCGGGTATCCCAAGCAGAGGTAAAGGTCTTGTCCTCAGTCTTTTGACGAGCGTCTAGTTCATCGCCTCGACGGTCAAAGTCCTTTTCCTTCAACTTTGCTTCTGCTTCAATTGCCTCTAAACGCTTTTTAGAGGAATTCTCCATGGTTTCAATTGAGGCATCATGGCGAGCCTCAATCTGGTCTGATGCATTGTCGAGAACAGTTCCCCAGGCATTTGTCATAAGGCTCTTCTGAGCGTCAAACAACTTGTCTGTTGCGTCTTCTACACTAATCATTGCGCCCTCAAGAGAGTTGAGGTCTACCACTGCACCTTCGGCAGTGTCTCCCAACTTCTTTGTCGCCCCGGAAGCACCAATGGTGTTGCTCTTTAGATTCTGTGTAATAGATACAAGGTCTTCTTCCTTCGCCCCTTGTAGGTTCTGAGTATTGGTCGTACCCATTGTTTCCTTAGACAAGAGGGCGTAGGTGTCTCGTAGACCCTGCATTTCAGCGGCCAACTTACCACCGGCCCCGCTGGAAATGCTCATGGATGTGTAGAACTTATCATTTACAAGGAGTGCTCGGGCAATCTCGTCGGAAGTTGCGTCCTTTCCAACAAACTGCTCAATAGTGTTCTTGTCGAACTTGCTGAATTCGCCCTGGAAGTTTTCTACCATGCCGCGAGCACCGTTAGCGTAAACGTCTCCTACGGCGTCGAACTGAGCCTTTAGTTGGGCTAGGTCCATCTTTCCGTCGATAAACTGTCCCATGGAGCGACCAAGAGTTTCGGCCTGCTCCTTCAATTGGACCTTTACCTTCTCGTCCATACCCGCGTCGAACCAGCCGTCTGTGTTATAGGCGTTCTTAGAGGCTTCTCCTAGACCCTGCAATAACTGCTGGCTCACTTCGTTTCGCCAGTTTTCGTTAGCAAAGTTTACATCAACATTAATGCTTGGATTTCCGGCTGCCAGAAGTGCTGCGTCTACAGCCAACTTAGCCTTCTTTGCATCTCCCGTTGCGTTGTAAACGTCCATACCAATCTTGAGAACACGGTTCTTGAGAATCTCCTTGTCAGCCATCTTTCCCAACTTGACTAGTTCTTCTGTGGCCTTGGCATTCTCCTTCTTAAACTTATCAGCGATGCCGGACTTTCCTAGGTCTTCCTTCTCTCCCGTCTTTTCGTTTCTGTACTCTCCCACTGCAAGAAGTTCGACGCCCATCGCGCCAGCAATACCCTTGCTTGTGTCTGCCAATGCCTGTGCTTCTTCACGAGCCTTCTTAGCCTTGTACTGCATAAAGGCAAATCCAGCACCGGCTGCAAGAAGAGCAATTCCAAGTGGCCCCATCAAAGGAGCCAACCCAGCGATTCCCTTACCTAGTGTGCTAGTCTTACCAATTACGCTTCCTATGCCCTTGCCAACCGCACCGAATGCCTTGCCCAACATAGGGGCAATAAGAGGCAACATCATAAGGCCCATACCAAGATACATCACCCAGGTATTAGTACCGGCAGCCATCATTGCCATAAGTCCGACGCTAGAGGTTAGACCACCGTTCATTCCCTTGACAGAGCGGTTTGCCTTTTCGGCACCCGCTGCTGTACGGTCCATATCTGGCTGGCCCTTGGCAGGAGACGTGCGCCCCCTTGGGTCTGTACCAATTCCTGTGCCAATGATAGGCATAGGAGCAAGGGC
>Ga0326733_1000269_pt1 | contig 15956 bp, 14 predicted proteins | sample 14_GP2_308_FD_207946 | JGI IMG/M metagenome (GOLD analysis project Ga0326733, IMG submission 207946) | Glacier ice microbial communities from Ngari, Tibet, China - 14_GP2_30.8 | ecosystem: Environmental > Aquatic > Freshwater > Ice > Glacier | place: China: Ngari, Tibet | collected 2018-07-17 | reverse complement strand
CTCGCCAGCTTCAACGCCAGTGTTGCCCATGTTGGCGGCAGCGCTGCTGCCCTAAAGGAAGTTCGAAACGGCAGCTACCGTGATATCGATCAGTTCTTTAATGCCTCAACCTACTGGCGCGCTACCGATCGCTACGCCCCACATAATGTGTACACCAGCTTTGAAAAAATTGATGCATTGAACGCCAAAAAAGGCTTCACGACTTCTGAGTTTACTGGCTTTACCCGCAAAGACAGCGTGGCTGCCCCTGTTGCCGCCACAAGCGTTGATGTTAAAATTAGCGGCCCGCTATTCAATAGCCACTACAATTACAATGCCGCAACCAACACCTACGACCGCTCGCAGGCTGGCAAACCGCACCTTGATAGAGAGAGTGGTCAAATTAGCCCGCGTGTCGTAATTGTTATGAAAGTAAATCAAGTAAAAGTATTCGAAGATGGTTACCGCGAGCAAATTGACGCTATTGGTAGCGGTTCAGCAACCATATTCCAAGATGGCGCCGTACAGGAAGTAACTTGGAAAAAAGCAAGCCGCACTACCCAAATTACCTTTACCGACGCGAATGGTGCTGATGTACCTTTGGCGCGGGGACAAACCTGGCTGACGGCAATACCAAATGGAAGCGGGAGCGTAACATGGCAATAATACACAAACCAGAATTAGTGAAAGATTTTTTTCCTCGCTTTAGGCGTGGGGCAATGCTGCTTATTATTTTGCTACAAGTAAGTATTTTAATTGCTATCGCCGTTTGTTTACAGTATTTTGGCTTCTTCAACAACAACCCACTGGCATTCGTTGCCACATTGGTTGCCCAAAGCGTCTTAGGTGTCGTTGCTTCGTTAATATTATTTCGTTTTGTTGCCCAACCAATTAAGCAGCTATTAGCGGCTATTACCCATATTGCCGGCGAACCAACCACTGCTACACCACCAAACCCTAACGAATCGCAGTTTGTCAAAAATGGCTTCAAACCGGTTTTGCAAACGCTTTATCAGCTAGCAGCAACCGCCCCCGACCCCATTGCCGATGGTGAAAAAAACCTCACCGCAACATCAACTGGCCAAACTATCCAAGTTGATACGAAAGCTTCAATTGAAACAGCCCTTGATGCCGCTATTTGTGGGTTCGTTATTATGAATTCTGAACGAAAAATTACCTACGCCAATATGGCAACGCCGCTACGCATCGACCAAAACGGCGTACAATCACTCGACTTGTTATTTAACGACAACGACACCATTGAAAAATGGTGGGATGAATGTGATGCCACAGCAGTGCGGGCCGAACATACTTGGCCGCGCATTCCAAATAAATTACCAAACGAAGAGAACCGACGATACTTTGACGTCATTGCTTCATATAGCAAAGGTACTTCAAGCGAAGTAGTTGTAACGCTTATTGACCGCACCCACCTATACAGCGTCAGCGAAGAAGAGCTCGATTTCATTGCCTATGCCGCCCATGAATTACGTGGGCCAGTTACCGTTATTCGCGGCTACCTTGAAGTCATTCAAGATGAGCTTAAGGATGTACTTGAACCCGAGCAAATGGAACTGTTTTATCGCTTAACCGTTTCGGCCAACCGTCTGTCGGGCTATGTTAATAACATCTTAAATACTTCACGCTTCGACCGTCGGCACCTTAAAATGCACCTTACAAAAACCAGCCTTAAAGAAGTGTATGATGCCGTCCGAGACGACATGCAGCTGCGCGCCAGCTCGCAAGTTCGTTCGCTCACCGTAACCATACCCGACGGCTTACCAGAAATCGCAGCCGACATTACCAGCCTTGGTGAGGTGTTTGCTAACCTCATTGATAACGCAATTAAGTACAGTAATGAAGGGGGAGCCATTGCTATTAGCGCCGCTTCCAAGGGCGATACCGTCGAGCTCTCAATCGAAGATCATGGTATTGGCATGCCAGGCAATGTAGTCAGTAACCTGTTTCAAAAGTTCTATCGCTCGCACCGTTCGCGCGAAACGGTTGCTGGTACTGGTATTGGCCTGTACATCAGCAAAGCCATCGTGGAATCGCACGGCGGTAACATTAGCGTACGCAGCGAAGAAGGTAAGGGCTCGACCTTTACCGTTTCACTGCCAACCTACCAAATAGTTGCAGACAAGCTCAAAGCGGGTAATAATGGAAATGAAGTACTTATTAATAATGAAGGTGGCTGGATTAAGAATCACACCATGTATAGGAGTTAACCATGGCAATAAAAACAATACTTATTGTCGAAGATGACCGATTTATCGGCGAAATGTATGTGCGTAGCCTGAAAAAATCTGGCTATATCGTTGATTGGATGGTTGATGGTAACGACGGTTTAATTGCTGCTCGCAATAAACAATACGACCTTATTTTGCTTGATGTAATGCTTCCAGAACGCCGCGGTAGTGAAATACTCGATGCCCTTCGCGGCACCGAAGATTTAATTCCTCATTCAAAAGTACTTGTTTTAACAAACTTCGAGCAAGACGACGAATCGCGCATGGCTATGGAAGCCCGTGCTGATGGATACCTTATTAAAGCCGAAATTACGCCAAGCAAATTAATTTCTGTTATTGAGAAACTCGGCTAATATGGACCGAAACCACACGCTCGAGTCGCCAAACGATCAAGACCTTAGCGGCATTGAGCAAATTGCCGACAGAAGTGAGCTATCCGGTATTTACCGTGAACCGGGCCAACAATTTGTTGGCGAGCTGCTTTCTGCCGAGCAACGCGAAAAATCAAAAGCCGAAGAACTTGAGGCAATTACTAGCGGGCTTGGAAAGCATGTTTTTAAAATTGGACTGTATGTACCACTACCATTCATAAGCGGATTGCTGATCGTAGCTGGCCTGTTCTCGGCAGCAGCAATGATGAACCAAATGGCTAGGACCTTCTTGGCGATATTCGCAATTGCCACCTGGCTATTCATATCGTATAGGGCCTATGTGGCCATATTCAAAACCTTCTACAAGCACGCCTTACGCGCCGGGCCATTCCTTGTTATTATGCTAGCCAGCCTGATGATGGCGTCGCAGGCAATTTATTGGATAGTTTCCGAAGATTACGCCGGACAATCACTTATATTTAACGCCGCGCTAATGTCGTTGCTGCTGGTAATGTACAGCCTGGTGGCAACCTATATATTGTTAGGTATTTGGGGTAACTCAAAATTGAATTCTGGAGTTAAAGCGTTAGTCTCCGGCCTTGTTCTTATTGTATCTGCATTTTTTGTCATAGCCACGTATCTGTTCTAGAGTGGACAGAGAAGAGGGGATTTGGTAGAATTGCTAGGTTGCAGTAGGTACAAGTTACTCACAATTTGGTCCCGTCGTCTAACGGTTAGGACACCAGGTTCTCATCCTGGCAATCGGAGTTCGATTCTCCGCGGGATCACCAAAATTATTAAAAACCTCCTCCCTGGAGGTTTTTGTTGTTATCATATCTGCAAGATGAGGTATATACTACTAACAGACAACATACACACTAGCAGTCACTGCAAAGCGTCCCTGGAAGTCTTTATATACATCTCGGCTCCCTGTCGTGAGGATACTATCAACGGTTAGTACACTCCACCAAGTAGCCCTATAAATTAAACCCGTACAGCTAAACACTTTGTTTTAGTTGTTTTTTATTTATAAAGACTATGGAGATTGTATGAAGACAACAAACGGAATTGAACTAATCACTTATATCGAAACACCTCGCCGCTGCAACAACCCTGTAAAAATAGATGTCATTCTTGAGGCACGAATGAAAGCATTTTTACGGGCGAAACGCATTAAACGCTGGATGGCATCTAAGTAGGTTATACATGAATCCTATGGAAGAAATTAACGAACGGGTAGACATGGTGCCAATCTTTTATCGAGATGCCGACGAGCAGCATGTTTGTTTGCCTTGGAAAATGAAATACCGTGGGCGTGAAATTATCTTTACCAAACTTGGTATGCGCCACCCCACTGAAAAAGGTAAGAGAATGATTCACGCTTTCAACATGACTGACGGCGTAAATGATTATCGTATCGAGTTTGATGCCGAACGGCTGACGTGGACATTAGTGTATATGCTGGGAGGCGAATATGTTTAAAGACATCAACAAAGAGGAGCCACTGATGATGTTTATCGACCTCAACAGTGCTTTCGCCACCGCAGAGCAACAAGCCCACCCTACGCTGCGAGGCAAGCCAATGGGCGTAACGAATCGTATCTCAAAAGAATGTTGCGTCATTGCGGCCTCATACGAAGCGAAAGCCTTAGGTATAAAAGTAGGTATGCGCTTAAGTGATGCCAAAGCTATATGCCCTGGGTTTATAATGCTCGAAACCGATGCGCCAAAGTACCATCGTGTTTACCAAAAGCTTGTAAAAATAATGCAAGATTATTCACCTAAAACGCGCATGAAGTCAATTGACGAAGGGGTGATTGATTTTCACGGTATGGAACCGGTGTTAAATGGCCGGACCCTTGTTGAAATTGGTTACGAAATTAAACAGCGCGTCAAAGATGAGATAGGTGATTGGATGCGCATCAACATCGGCATTGCGCCTAATATATTCTTGGCCAAACAAGCCGCTGGCTGGCATAAGCCGGACGGTCTTGATGTGATTGATTACAAAAACCTCAAAACTTACTACTCCCAAATGAAACTCACTGAGCTTACGGGCATTGCTGAAAAGTATGAAGCTCGCCTTAATTCCTATGGTATTTTTACACCGTTACAGTTTTTTGCGGCTGACGAATATATGTTGAAAAAGCGTGTATTTAACAGTATTACTGGAACGTATTGGTACAGGCGGCTCAGAGGGCACGAGATAGACGACAACGATACTAAGCTGGGCATGATTGGGCGACAATGGGTACTACGCGACCCTACGAACAAGGACGACTTATTGAGGTCATATTTAAGCTTTCTGTGCGAGACAACCGGTATAAAAGTTCGCTTTCGCAACGTAGAAGCAAGAGGCATTTGCGTATGGGCGAGGTTTCGCAACGGAGAGTCGTGGTATGCAAAGCGAATGCACAAATCAAGTTTCTACACTAACCAAGAAATATACCGCCGGGCGATGGAATTGTTTAATCAGCGACCCAGTGGAGCAGACGTACAAATAATGGGTATCTATTGCTACGGGCTTGAAGTATCGAAAGCAAGCCAGCTGAGCATGTTCGAGGACGTAGCGAAAAAGGACTGGGTAACTAAAGCAGTAGATGAAATTAACGAGCAGTTTGGGGCATTTACTGTATATTCCGCAACTACTATTGAAGGTAAGAAAGTAATAAAACAGAAAATCCCCTTTGGTGGAACTCAGTATTTCGAATTGTTACTTAAAAGCGCATAATCAAAATATGGATAAAAAACGACCGACCTCTGCTGTCCTTGCCGACCTAGAAGTTCTTGCTGGCACAAGAGGATACATGCGTGTTTTGGCCGAAATTACTTCACGAAACCTTTTTTTCGGTGTTCAAGAAGTAGCAACAGTCAACTGGAGAGAACGGATTACATATCAAGAGCTGACGTTGTTAGTTGGTTTAGCACTGAAGTCTACCCCGTTAAGCTACGATGAACTTGCAAAAAAGGAACTAGATGAATTAGTAAATAAAACTAGGGAATTACTCGAAGAGTTACATTGGTCATACAGTACTCAGTTTTATGAAGTGATGAACCAAATGGCGACGCAGGAGAATGGCGGTGAAGCAGCATCTTCGATGAGCGATGATGAAAAAGACGAACGTTTTAGGAAATTATTCGGTAGTAGCGCGTCGATGATAGAAGTAACATTTTACGATGATTCTGGCTCATATGATTTCCAATATTTAGAAATGGCGCCTCGGTTATATCAGTATGACCTAGAGTGGTTAGCAAAAAAGGGAATGGACTTTGAAAAAGCTGCTTTGATATACAAAGGATTCAAAAACCTTTTTCAAGCAATGCATCATGGAAATAGTAACCCTAAATTAGTTAAAAAGGCTACGAAGGGAGGAAGGCTCACTTCAATGGATGAAGTAACATTTCCAAAAGACCTCTTACTTAAGGCGGTTAAAAATTCAGCTAATGATGTAGGTAAAGATATTTCAAAAGCAGAATTTGATAAATTTTTAGAACTATTTAGCGCAAAACCAGAAGAGCAGTTTGAAGACTTCTCCGGTCCGGGAGACTTGAATATTGTAAATATACGACCAATTATACAAATATCCAGTGATGCATATTTCATACCCGTTTCGTTCAACATTGCAGAAGCAATATATCAGAGTGCAGCATATTGGATGAGACAGGATACTGCGTATCTTGAGACTGCTGCTAAAAATAGAGGAAGAGCAAACGAGCAAATAACCTATAAATACTTTCAAAAGATATTTGGTCAATTGGCATTTAAGTCGCTTAAAGTTGTTAAAGGCAAAAAGACCCTGACTGATATTGATGTTATGGGGGTAATAGGTAGTGTCGCTGTCGTGGTACAAAATAAAAGCAAAAAAATGACCGTGGAAGCCTTACGCGGTAATGAAGAGATTTTGAAGAACGATTTCAAACAAGCAATACAATCTGCATATAATCAAGGAATTCAAAGTCGAGAAATACTGCTAGGCGAGGAGGACTATAAATTCGTTGATGAAGAGGGAAATGAAATTATATTACCTCATGGAATTGAGCAGGTGTATATTATTTGCGTAACAGCAGACGTATATCCCGCATCGGCACATCAGCTAAGTGTGTACTTGGAGAAAGAAAAAGAACAGCCATGGCCAATTGCCATAAGCCTTTTTGATTTAGATATTATCTCAACTTACTTAAATGACCCATATGATTTTGCATTTTACATCAAACAAAGAACTGAACTTACTGATTATACAAAGTCTTCTGGTGAAATGGCGTACCTTGGTTATCATCTAAAACAGGGGTTGTTCAAACCCGATAATGCCGATTTGTTTATGATAGACCAAGATTTTGCACAGTTGATTGATGCAGATTATATGTATAGGAAGGGGCATCTACCAGAGCCCAGCAAAAAGCATTCATTGATTAATAAGTGGTCAAATGGCAAATACGATAAATTACTACAAGAGCTAAAAGACAATGTAACAGACCCGAAGCTTACTGATATAATTTTTTACCTCAAAATGATACCTCATGATGTAATTAATGGCATTATGGAGGTAATAACTCGTACAAAAGAAAAGGCCAAAGAAGATGGTTTGCAACATAACTTTTCTATGCCAATAAATCGTAGTGATAATGAGCCATGGGGTGGTTTCAGTTATGTAACGGGTGAAACACCAGAGGAAGTTCAAAAAAAGCTAACATTCATAGTAGAAGTTAATAAATATAAACATAAATCCAATTTTTGGCTAGGCATCGGGTCCCTGATTGGACACTCGTCATTAGCTAATTCAGTGCTTTTTGGATGGGAGCCACATGAGCAGTCTGACGACATGGATAAACTAGTCGAATACCACAATGCTAATTCACGAGGTTCAGAAGTTAGCTTGAAAGCAGTTCGTAAAGAACGAAAACGTGAAAATAAAATATTGCCAAAAATCAAAACATCATCTACAAAAAATAGAAAAGTAGCAAGGCAGGCACGGAAAAAAGGTAGACGGAATAACAAGCGTAAATAGACACTTCGCATGTTCTACTATAGTAAGGAATGTACCGCACGCATATCGTACTGCTTCCGTAGGGGATAGCTGAACACTTACATTACGAATGACATCGTTCCGACGTACTATTTCCGCTACTATTGAGTTAAAAATCGGGTGTGGTAGGTTCACCAAAATTATTAAAAGCCTCCTAATCGGAGGTTTTTTGTTTATGCACGTGAGTTGCTTTTATGCTACTTTTATGCTATAGATATACGTACTGCATCATTCGATGTAGTACTTCGCTCCTTACACAATTAGGTGATAAACATGGCCAAAGATGCTGAACTCGACCGCTTAAAAGCGGTACAAGACCTTGCTTTCAACCGAAAGCAATCCGCTTACGACGAGCAGGAAGCCGCCTGGAATCGCCGCAAGGCAGCCGGCGACATCATGCATGCTGCATACGCAGACAAGCAGAGTGCCTACGACAGGCAGCAAAGTTCGTGGGAAAACCTGCAACGACTGCGCGATAGCAAAGGCCCTCAGATCGAAAGCCTTAACCGTCAGCAAGAAACCGCTTACCAAAACATGCTCTCCTCATTCGGCGATGCTTCATCGGCGCACGATCGCCGTGATGGTGCCGCTGCGAAGAGCTATGCCGAGAGAGGACACAGCTACAAAGCCGAGGCCAAGGGCTACGTCGAAACGCGTCGTAGGTTGGTCGATGAGCTTAGAGCTGCTGGCGATGCCCATAAGGCGCTCGCGCCTGTATTCCAAGCAGCTAAGGCTCGTTTCGACAATGCAAAACAAGAGCACAACACTGCCAAAGCTACGCATGAACGAACCCAGATGACCTTCAAGGCTGCTAAAGCAGATTTCGACAGAGCCACCAGGGCTTTCCGAGACCGCCTCGCTGTCGTCAAGCAGCAGAACGGCAAGAAGATCGAAGACAAGCGCGACATCGCTCGCAAAGCCGGAGTCCCGTATCAGTACCTCGACAAGGTCTGGGTTTCCAAGGACTCTAACGGGAATACCAACATCTACTTCGGTGGTGCAGGTACGCCCAACGGTCCCGGTCATGGGCACTACGTCGTCGACAAGACAGACAAGGTGACATACAAGCGTGATCCTTTAGATCAACACGGTGCCCAGAACTTTACCGACTCCCAGCGTGACTATACCGAACTGATCGGTGCAGAAGCTGCAAGCGGTGAATTTGGGTTCAACTGTCAGTTCCGCGGATTTGACGCCTATGTCGAGTCCAACACTAACCGTGAAGGCCGCGCCAAGATCGACATCTACTATGGCCCTCACGGACCATTAGGACCCGGTCACCACCATGCAGTCGCATATCGCGAAAACCCGTACGAGTTCGTCTCGGACGAGATGCGTTAACAAAGTAGAGCGAAGCAATCCCGTCATATCCAATGGCGGGATTCTTCTTTTGGTATATACTTACAATATATGGACGCACGATTCTTAGAACAATTTTATGAAAATATCATCCTACCTCTCTACAGCAAGTCGGTGACTTTTAAAAATATCACGTGGAAAGATCATGGTAAGCTTGGTCCCGATTCATGGGCACATTACTTCGATAATTTAGATGGACGAGAATATATTCTTCTTTACGAAGATTTTCCTGGTAATTCACCATTTGACGACAACCTCTCTCATGAAGTAATTCGGTTCAAAGACCAATCATCCCTGCAGCTTTCCATTAACGATACACAACAAATCGAAAACGTTACAGGGTACTTTACGTTGTACCAAGAAAAAATACACCAGCGATAGCCGAGCGGTCGATAAAACAGCACCTCAATCTGATCTTGAAAAGTAGACGTTTTTATTTTTATCTAGGGTCATGACGCACGAACGCCTCAAGCGAGTCAGCTACGTGCCTGTCGGGGCGCGCTATTACGACACGTCCATTGATCACGTCGTCTTACCTCGAAGTTCTCCTGAGGAATGAAGAGTTCCACGGAACCTTCGACTACCTGGCAGGCAGTGGTGAGCTTCGCGCTCACCGTTACACAGAGAGAGTCTAATACCAACATTCCGAATTGTGTCGTTCCAGCGAACTATCTCCGCCACTATACAGTTAAAAATCAGGTAAGGAAGGGTCACCAAAGAAAAATATCTATCACCATGATAGATAAGGTAGCCCCTAGCCGATAGCAGCGCCGCCGCCATAATCTACAGGGTTTATGCGAGCTTGACGTCCATTCGCCTTTATTTCGGCCGCCAAGTAAATACGAGCATTTCCTTCTATTCGCAGTATACGTGCATCCTTGCCGAACGTATCTGGGCTTAGAAGCTTCACGTATATATAGTTATTCTCGACAGTAATCGTTTTCAGCACATCTACCGCTTCATCTGTGTCGAACATATAATCTGTTTCGTACAAAATATAATCACAATCTTGTGTTTCTACGATATACGCATAGTCTTCAACGTCAATTCGAAAAGAATTAATAGAGTAAACCTTTGCACTCGATACGATGCCAAAAAAATGAGTTAAGATAGTGGCTGTGTAGTTAAACATAATTCATATTATAATGAACATTGAATAATTTACTATGCGATAACCGATCTATTTCATACCTGCAAGTATAAAATACTCTAACCACTCCGAACCATTTCACGCTACCGCCCCCTGCTCGTATAGGTTACAATATTACATAATATGCCCAATCTTTCATGGAACGAAATACAAGACCGTGCTACTGAATTCGCCAGCAAATGGGCAGGTGAAACCTACGAAAAAGGTGAGTCGCAAAGCTTCTGGAGCGATTTTCTATCTGTTTACAATATAGATCGCCGTCGCCATGGTGCGTTTTTTGAATATGCCATCAAAAAGGGGAGTGGTAAGCAAGGATTCATTGACATGTTTTGGCCAGGTAAACTTTTGGCCGAGCAAAAATCTGGTGGCCGCAACCTCGGCAAAGCCACTGTTCAAGCTTACGAATACTTGGAAACTATGCCTGATCACGATTTACCACAGGCAATTGTCGTAAGCGACTTTACGAGTTTCACCTTTATCGACCTAGACACCCGCGAGCAAACCGATTTCGTACTAGCCGACCTAGCAAAGCACGTAAAACTATTTGCATTCCTACTAGGGCAAGAGTCGAAGCGCCTTACCGAAGAAAACCCGGTAAACATTAAAGCTGCCGAAACTATGGCCAACCTGCACAACCAGCTACAGGCTGATAACTACACCGGCCACGACCTCGAGGTGCTGCTTGTACGACTTGTCTTTTGTTTGTTCGCCGACGATTCAGGTATCTTCGACCACCAAGCGTTGCGCAATTATATACAAACCCGCACATCCGAAGACGGCTCCGACCTTGGCCCACGCTTAATGCAAATCTTCGAGGCAATTAATACACCGCTTGACCAGCGCCAAGGCTCGCTGGACGAAACAATCTTGACACTACCATATGTAAACGGTGGCCTGTTTGCTGAAAATATCCGCACACCTTATTTCAACGCCTCTATGCGCCGCGAACTGCTTGCTAGTATGAACCTCGACTGGAGCAAGGTCAGCCCGGCAATCTTCGGTAGCATGTTCCAGGGTGTTATGGACGCTAAAAAGCGTCGCAACTTGGGTGCGCATTATACAAGTGAAAAAAATATTCTGCGCGTTATCAAGCCTTTATTCTTAGATGATTTATACGTAGAATTTGCTACTGCCGCCAGCGCTGGACCACGCAAGAAATACGATGAGTTACGCAAATTGCAAGATAAGTTAGCCAGCTTAACATTCCTTGACCCCGCCTGTGGTGCCGGTAACTTCTTAGTTATCACCTACCGCGAGCTACGCCGACTAGAGCACGGAGTCGTTGCTATGCTTGCTAAAAATGCCGACCAACAAGATATGTTTGCCAGTGCCGGACAGGGGATTGGTAGCCTAAAAGTTGACGTCGACCAAATGTACGGTATTGAAATAGAAGAATTCCCAAGCCTTATTGCCCAAACCGCCCTATGGTTAACCGACCACCAAATGAACATGGAATACAGCCGTGAAAGTGGCAAAATGTTCAAGCGATTGCCGCTGACACACAGCGCTACGATTGTGAACGACAACGCATTAACCCGTGATTGGGCGAGTGTAATTGCGCCAAGTGATTTGAATTATATTTTGGGTAACCCGCCGTTTGTAGGCAGCAAAATGATGACCACTGACATGCGCGACCAACTATTAGCGCAGTTCCCAGCAGTCAATAGTGCGGGCGTACTCGACTTTGTAACCGCCTGGTACGCCAAAGCAGCCGAGATGATGAAACAAAATCCACACATACAAACTGCTCTTGTGTCGACCAATTCAGTTATTCAGGGCGAGCAGGTGCCGATTTTGTGGAAGTACCTATTTAGTAAGGGCGTTCACATTAATTTCTTGCATCAAACATTCAAGTGGAGCAATGATGCCAAAGGTAATGCGGCAGTATATTGCACTATTGTTGGTTTTTCATTGTTCGACAAGCAGAAAAAATATATCTACGAGTACGCGGACATAAAAGACGAACCGATCGAAGTTACTGCTAATAATATAAATGGGTACGGTATTGATGCGCCGAGTATTTTTATCGAACGGCGCGGTAAACCGATTTCCGACGTGCCTCCGATGAACTTTGGCAATATGCCTCTTGATGGAGGCAATCTACTACTTTCGCCCGAAGACCTGAACGAAGCCGTCCGTCAAGAACCGGGATTGATGAAATATATAAAGCACTTCATCGGAGCAAAAGAGTTCTTAAATAAACACGATAAGTATTGTTATTGGCTTTTAGGCGCTGATCCTTCTGATCTCAAAAAATATCCAAGTATCTTGAAACGGATAAATGCCGTGAAGGAATTTCGTGAATCGAGCGTGGCGTCCTCGACCCGTAAGTTCGCGTTAACACCAACTTTATTTAGGGATACTAACAATCCTAGTTCGTTCATAGTCATTCCTCGCGTATCGTCAGAAAAACGTACCTACATTCCTATGAATATTTTTTACGAAGAATATATCGCAGGAGATACTTGTCAGATAATTCCATATGCAAACTTATACCATTTAGGCATCCTCACCAGCCAAATGCACATGGCCTGGATGCGCGCCGTTGCTGGCCGCCTTAAGTCTGACTATCGTTACAGTAAAGACATTGTCTACAATAACTTTATATGGCCAGAGACAACTGATATTCAGAAGGTTGAAATTGAAAAACTCGCTCAGAACGTCCTCGAGGCTCGAACCCAGTTTCCAGACACCTCATTGGCTGACCTCTACAATCCACTCACGATGCCACCAGCTCTCGCCAAAGCCCACAAAACACTAGATAGGTTTGTTGATAAACTATACTCATCAAAACCCTTCGCCACTGACACTGAGCGCGTCGCTATGCTCTTCGAAAGATACGAAAGAACTGCTAAATAAGTGTAGTGGTAGACCCAGGAACGGCCACTATCGTCGCGGCCTCCTCGACACTAACAGATTCAAAGAATGATAGACAGGCCAGTTTCACTCCGTACATTCTCACCAGGTCTGGCTTTCGATCGATACACTGCGTGAAATGAACTATATACAGGATGTTATCAACACGAGTGGAAGTATTAGAATGTTTGCTATGAAATTAATTAAACCTTCGCTTTTTCTGTAGCCGTTTTACTGGTGACTACTCGTTTTTTTGCCACAAAGTAAGTATCGATACTCATAATTACAATTAGAACGATTCCTAGTGGAGAAATTACTAGCCCCGGAAAAAACGGGGACACATTTATTGCATACAGCTCATTGTTTCCATTTGAAAGGTGAATAAACGTCTGTAAGAGCTGATAAAGGGTAATGAATACCAAAAAATACGCCAATGGCTTACGGTTCTTAGCGTCAATGTATAAATATCCGGAGCCGGGAAGTATGATATTGAAAGTAATTGCAGAAAGTATGTGTTTAACCATATGTTTTAGTCCTTGTTTTAGTTATTCTCGCTGGATCGTCCTGAAGACTATGTCCCAGTATACGCCGAACATTCACCAAAGAATCTATATTGATTGATTGATTGATTGATTGATAAATAAATGTTATAGTATTTTTGTCCGTGAGACACCCCCCCCTACAATCCAAGGAGTATGATGCTTTACAGAATCAACGAGTTAGACAATACCGCCTACTTCACTTCGAACATCATCAATACATCGCAGATCACTTACATCTCAGAGGATACGACAGGTGTATCAAGAATCTTCTTTACGGGCGGTAACGTGCTAGAGATAACGCGGGATCAAGGACAGGAGATTTATCAAGCTGCAAAAAACCGTGAGGCCTCGCTTCAACAAGCTATCGCCGCTCTAACAGAGGCTATCAAAGGCTCAGTCAAGTAAACGCAACTACCGAGTTATCCAAGCCGTAGGATGCACCAACACCCCTTTGGACATAAGAGGCTCAAGTACACTTTGAGGACCCTAAGGGGACACGTCTCCGGAACAAGCCACGTTAACCAAACGTGGCTTTACCTATTGGTGCGGAGGTCAGCATGTCGGAAACCGATTCAAAATCCTCGCTCGACGTTGTGTTCGAATTTCCCGGCAAAGCCGAGGTAATTACCATCCACGTCAACCGTACCATCGGTATTGGAGATAACAATACCAATCTTTACCAGTATTCCCTTGTTCCTGAACTGGAAACGGTGTTGTCCACTATTGATGGACTGCAGCTGAGTTCCATTTGGACAAGTGTCGAGAGGTGCTCAATCACCACCGAGCGTTTCATCGCCTTCGACCCTGATGAGCTTTGCTTCAACATCGCCCTCGCGCTGGGAGAGTACTATGGCGTCGACAACCGGAACGTTCACATCGGTACGACGATCGACAACCGTCCTCTCCGCAATCTCATGCATTAGCGCCCAGGCTCATTTGAGCCGTGAGCCCACCCGAAAAGAGCCTACCTGGGTCTATACCCAAGCAGAAAACTCATCCGGGTGGGCTCTTTTCATGTCGATTAAAAATTCCAGGCGACAAATCTCCCTCGAAATGAGATAATAGTTGCTTGAAGACAATGCCTATACCCACCACCAACCTAACCGATAGCCCATCACCGGCACTTTATTCGCGTTACCTGCTCAACCTCGAGCGCTACGTAGCCGATGGTAACAAAGCTGATATCCTTTACAAGCACCAAAAAGCCATCATTAAAGATACAACCGATTTTCTGCGAACTGGCAATAACCGTGGTTACATTGAAGCACCAACCGGTACCGGCAAAACCGTTTTATTCGTTACCCTTGCCGAAGCTTTTAGCTATCAAGCAGAATCACCGCCAAAAATTCTGGTTGTAACGCCTACCAAAGATTTAGTTCGCCAAACGCTTGGCGGCAGTCGGGGAGATAAGGGTTTTGCCGGGTTTGCGCCCCACATGAGCGTTGGTACGTTCTACAGCGACACACCATCGGGAATGCGCGGGCTTGAAGCGCAAGTAACTATTACAACCTATGCCTCATTAGTAAAGCTGGCTAGCACGCCCATCACAACTACCGATGAAGCTGGCACGCAGCACACCAAATTAGTTAACCTAGTTAATCAACATTTCGATATTATATTTTTAGATGAAGGCCATAAAGCGCTTGGCGCCAGCAGCCGGCAAATTATTAAAGATATCAACCCCGAAACGCTCATCATTGGTTTTACGGCTACCCCCGAATACCACGCATCGCGTAGCCTCGAAAGCTTGCTGCCTTCGTTAATTCACCAACTAGACTTAAAAGAAGCTATTCAACTAGATATGCTATCGTCAGTCATTCCGGTTGCTATTCCAGCGCCTAAAACCACCGCTCAAGAATTTTCCATTGGTGCGCTGGGTGAGTATGAAAACAAAAGCTTAAAACAATTAATTCATAATACCGCCCGTAACCGTATGGTTGTAACAATCGCAGCCCAATTAATTCAAGCCGGCAATACGCCTATCATTGCGTGTATTCCTGGCGAGACGATGGCGCATCCGCACCTGCTAGCCGATATGTTGTGCGAGCAGTATGTTGATGATGAAGATGGCATACCGCGCCCAATGCGCGTGCGGGCAATTACCAGTGCAATTTCAGCCGCTGAACGCCAAAAAATTTATGCCGAACTTGAAAAGGGGACCATCGACGCGTTAACCTACATCGATGTACTTACCGAAGGCTGGGATAGCCAACGAGCGAATGTTATTATTAACGCCCGACCTACTCGGTCGCTAGTATCTGCCCGCCAACGCACCGGGCGTATTTTGCGTAACAAAGCCGATAATCGGCCTGCCCTGGCAATTGATATTGTCGATGCCATAGCCGCAAATACTGCACCGCAAGTTTCTATGGCCGATATTTTCACGCTAAAAAGCATTGTAAATGGTTCAGCAATAGGCGATATTG
>Ga0326733_1000268_pt1 | contig 15990 bp, 9 predicted proteins | sample 14_GP2_308_FD_207946 | JGI IMG/M metagenome (GOLD analysis project Ga0326733, IMG submission 207946) | Glacier ice microbial communities from Ngari, Tibet, China - 14_GP2_30.8 | ecosystem: Environmental > Aquatic > Freshwater > Ice > Glacier | place: China: Ngari, Tibet | collected 2018-07-17 | reverse complement strand
CACCATCGAACACCGGCGTACCCATTGGCACACCGCCGGTCACGTGACCGGCGGTGTGCCAATGGGTACGCCGGTGTTCGATGGTGCGCGTGAAAAGGACGTGTCGGAAATGCTGACGCTGGCGGGTCTCGATACGTCGGGCCAGTCGGACCTGTTCGACGGACGCACCGGCGACAAGTTCGACCGCAAGGTCACCGTTGGCTATATCTACATGCTGAAACTGCATCACTTGGTCGACGACAAGATCCACGCGCGGTCAATCGGTCCGTACAGCCTCGTCACTCAGCAGCCGCTGGGTGGTAAGGCGCAGTTCGGCGGACAGCGCTTTGGGGAAATGGAAGTCTGGGCGCTGCAAGCGTACGGCGCAGCCTACACCCTGCAGGAAATGCTCACGGTCAAGTCGGATGACGTGATCGGGCGTACCAAGGTTTACGAAGCCATCGTCAAGGGCGACGATACTTTCGAAGCCGGTATCCCCGAAAGCTTCAACGTTCTGGTCAAGGAAATGCGTTCGCTCGGCCTGAATGTCGAGTTGAAGGCGCACGACCTGGTCGAAGGCGACGAGGGCTTTGCCGAGGCGGCTGAATAAGGAACCGGGTGGGCTAACCCCCGCCCCCTTCCCGCCTCCAGCAGATTTTCAAGGGTCGATGACCCGATGAGGAATACAAAATGAACGAACTGAGCAAATTCAACAATCCAGTCGCCAAGGTCGAAACATTCGACCAGATCCAGATCGGCATCGCCAGCCCGGAAAAAATCCGGTCGTGGTCGTTCGGCGAGATCAAAAAGCCTGAAACCATCAACTACCGCACGTTCAAGCCAGAGCGTGACGGCCTGTTCTGCGCGCGCATCTTTGGCCCCGTAAAGGATTATGAGTGCCTGTGCGGCAAGTACAAGCGCATGAAATACAAGGGCGTCGTTTGCGAAAAGTGCGGCGTCGAAGTCACCGTCACCAAGGTGCGCCGTGAGCGTATGGGCCATATCGAGCTTGCCGCTCCTGTCGCGCATATCTGGTTCCTGAAATCTCTGCCGTCGCGCATCGGCTTGCTGCTCGACATGCAGTTGAAACAGCTTGAACGCGTGCTCTATTTCGAGAACTACATCGTAACCGAGCCCGGCCTGACCGCGCTCGAAAAATTCCAGCTGATGAGCGAAGACGAATTGCTCGACGCGCAGGATGAGTATGGCGAAGACGCGTTCACCGCGTCGATCGGTGCCGAAGCCGTCAAGCAGATGCTGATGGATCTCGACCTCGTTCAGGAACGCGACGATCTGCTCGCCGAACTGGCCGTCACCAAGTCCGAACTGAAGCCGAAGAAGATCATCAAGCGTTTGAAGGTTGTCGAAAGCTTCATCGATTCGGGCAACCGTCCCGAATGGATGATCCTCGACGTCATCCCGGTCATTCCGCCAGAGCTTCGCCCGCTTGTGCCGCTCGACGGTGGCCGCTTTGCGACCTCCGATCTCAACGATCTCTATCGCCGCGTCATCAACCGTAACAACCGTTTGAAGCGCCTGATCGAGCTTCGTGCGCCTGACATCATCGTCCGCAACGAAAAGCGGATGTTGCAGGAAGCCGTTGACGCGTTGTTCGACAATGGTCGCCGTGGCCGCACGATTACAGGCGCCAACAAGCGTCCGTTGAAGTCGCTGTCCGACATGCTCAAGGGCAAGCAGGGCCGTTTCCGCCAGAACCTTCTCGGCAAGCGAGTCGATTATTCGGGCCGTTCGGTCATCGTGACCGGTCCAGAACTCAAGCTGCATCAGTGCGGTCTGCCAAAGAAAATGGCGCTCGAACTGTTCAAGCCGTTCATCTACTCGCGTCTCGATGCCAAGGGTCTTTCGATGACGCTGAAGCAGGCGAAGAAGTGGGTCGAAAAGGAGCGCAAGGAAGTCTGGGACATCCTCGACGAGGTTATCCGCGAGCATCCAGTGCTTCTGAACCGCGCGCCGACGCTTCACCGTTTGGGGATCCAGGCGTTCGAACCTGTCCTGATCGAAGGCAAGGCTATCCAGCTTCACCCGCTCGTCTGCTCGGCATTCAACGCCGACTTTGACGGCGACCAGATGGCGGTCCACGTGCCGCTCAGCCTCGAAGCGCAACTCGAAGCTCGCGTACTGATGATGTCCACCAACAACATCCTGTCGCCAGCAAATGGCAAGCCAATCATCGTTCCTTCGCAGGACATGGTCTTGGGCCTCTATTATCTGTCGATGGACCGTAAGGGTGAACCCGGCGAAGGCATGATGCTTTCGGATATGGCCGAAGTGCATCAGGCGATTGAAGTTGGTGCAGTCACGCTCCACTCGAAGATCATCGCGCGCGTTCCGCAGACCAACGAAGCGGGCGAGCAGGTCATGGTTCGTTACAACACGACCCCGGGCCGGATGTTGCTAGGCGAGTGTTTGCCGCAAAGCTTCAAGGTACCGTTCGAAACCGTCAACCGCCTTCTCACCAAGAAGGAACTGGGCGACGTCATCGATCAGGTTTACCGCCACACCGGCCAGAAGGACACGGTATTGTTCGCCGACGCGATCATGTCGCTTGGCTTCAAGCACGCGTTCAAGGCTGGTATCTCGTTCGGTAAGGACGACATGATCATTCCTGAAGAAAAAGACGGAATGGTCACCGAAACCAAGGCGATTGTTGCCGATTTCGAACAGCAATATCAGGACGGCCTGATCACCCAGCAGGAAAAGTACAACAAGGTGATCGACGCCTGGTCAACCTGTGGTGACCGCGTTGCCGGTGCCATGATGGACAAGCTGAAGGCGTCGCCGCTGGACGAACATGGCCGCGAAATGCCGGTCAACTCGGTCTACATGATGGCTCACTCGGGCGCGCGTGGTTCGCCAGCGCAGATGAAGCAGCTTGCCGGTATGCGTGGGTTAATGGCCAAGCCTTCGGGCGAGATCATCGAAACGCCGATCATCTCGAACTTTAAGGAAGGTCTGACCGTCCTTGAATATTTCAACTCGACCCACGGTGCACGTAAGGGTCTGGCTGATACTGCGTTGAAGACTGCGAACTCGGGTTATCTGACGCGTCGTCTGGTTGACGTTTCGCAGGATTGCACGATTGTCGAAGTCGATTGCGGTACCGAACGGGCGCTTGAAATGCGTTCGATCGTTCAGGGCGGTTCAACCATCGCCTCGCTCGCCGAGCGTGTGCTTGGTCGCACCACTGCCGAAGACATCACCGATGCCGACGGCAAGGTGCTGATCCCGGCAGGAACGTTGCTCGACGAACCAATGGTTGCCGAAATGGAAGCCACTGGCTTGCAGGCGCTGAAGATCCGCAGCCCACTGGTTTGCGAATCCAAGGTCGGTGTCTGCGGCACCTGCTACGGACGCGATCTGGCGCGTGGTACGCCTGTGAACATCGGTGAAGCGGTCGGCGTTATTGCCGCTCAATCCATCGGTGAACCAGGCACTCAGCTGACAATGCGTACCTTCCACATCGGCGGTGCGGCTCAGTTGAACGAGCAGTCGAACCTCGACGCGTCATCGGCGGGTAAGGTCATGTACCGCGACCTGCCGACGATCATCGACAAGCGCAACCGCCGTCTGGCGATGGCGCGTAACGGTGAAATCGTCATCCTCGACCGCGACGGCCGTGAGCTTGAAATCCACCGTCTGCCTTACGGCGCGACGCTGGTGTATGCTGACGGTGCCGATGTCGAAGCTGGCGCTCGTCTCGCCGATTGGGACCCGTTCACGATGCCGGTCATCACCGACAAATCGGGTGTCGTGAAGTTCCAGGACTTGATCGACGGGCGCACCTTGAACGAGCAAACCGACGAAGCGACGGGTATCGCGCAGAGCGTCATCACCGAGGACCGTTCAATCGGTCGTGCCAAGAAAGAGGAGCTGCGTCCGCGCATTACCTTGCTCGACGGCGAAAGTGGTGAAGCCGGGCGTTACCTGCTCGGACCCGGCACGATGCTGTCGGTCGAGGACGGGGCCGAGGTTCAGGCTGGCGACGTTATCGCCCGCGTGACCCGCGAATCCGCCAAAACCCGCGACATCACCGGGGGTCTGCCGCGCGTTGCCGAACTGTTCGAAGCGCGTATTCCAAAGGACAACTCGATCATCGCCAAGATTTCGGGTCGAGTCGAATTCGTCCGCGATTACAAGGCGAAACGCAAGATCGCGATTGTGCCCGAAGAAGGTGACCGGATTGAATATCTCATTCCGAAAATCAAGGTGCTCGACGTTCAGGAAGGCGATTTCGTCCGCAAGGGTGACAATCTGATCGCCGGATCGCCAAACCCGCATGACATTCTTGAAGTCATGGGCATCGAAGCATTGGCCGAATATCTGGTTGCAGAAATCCAGGAGGTCTATCGTCTGCAAGGCGTGAAGATCAACGACAAGCACATCGAAACGATCGTTCGCCAGATGCTGCAAAAGGTTGAAATCACCGATGGCGGCGACACGACGTTGCTGGCCGCCGAACAGGTCGACCGTGAAGAAATGGACGCGATCAACGCCAAGCTGACGGCCAAGCAAAAGCCAGCGGTTGGCAAGCCAGTGCTGCTCGGCATTACCAAGGCGTCGTTGCAAACCCGCAGCTTCATCTCGGCGGCGTCGTTCCAGGAAACTACCCGCGTGCTGACGCAGGCGGCGGTTGAGGGCAAGAAGGACATCCTGACCGGCCTGAAGGAAAACGTGATCGTCGGACGTCTGATCCCGGCTGGTACTGGCTCCGCCATGCACCGGATGCGGGTAACGGCGAACAGCCGCGATGCCGCTCTCCGCGCGCAGTACAAGAAGCTGCAGGAAAGCCTGATCGCACCCGACACTGCCGCTGAAGAGCACGCCGCCGAACTGGCGCAAGGGCCGGAAGCAGCAATCGGCGACGATGCGTTGGCTGCTGTCATGGGCGAAACCCACGGCACCGATGCTGATGCGGGAGAGTATCTGAATGAAGATGCAAGCGACGTGTTGGTCAAGGATGCGGGCGAGGAAGAGTAAGACTTTTTCGCTAGGGTTTAGAGCGCAAACAAAAACCCGCCGGGAGTGACCCCGGCGGGTTTTTTGTTAGTGGCCAGAATGAGCCTGACGCGATGTTCAGTCAGCAGCAATCATACCGATTTATGATACGAGCATGATGAAGCTACTGCCACTTCTTGCCGCATGCACCGCGTGCACTCCTGCAAGCGAAACTCGGACTGATGCGGAAGCGTCGCAACCGCGCAGCTATGCAACTCAGACAAATGCGCCCTCGCCCGATTACGCCTTGTTGATAAAGCAGGCAGCACCCCCAAATTCGCGGCACCACGGGCGTGAGGCCACATCACTGCTGCCAAGCAATGCCAAACAGGTAGGCGACGAATGGCTTGCCCGGTTAAGACAACGCGGGGCGCTATTGGGTCATGGCCTTGCCGGAAAAAGCCCGGATGGCCCGGTGAATATGATCGATACTGGACTGACCGGAAAAGAATTCGACATCTGGACACATGAAAATGGCTGGGCGGTACCCACGCATATTACTTGGAGTTTCGTCCCAGCGCTTGTCCTCCCGCCTGTCAGCAATGCGGCCAAGTATGCCATCCGCGTTTGGCCGGCATCGACGGTGCGCACTGGAGCGCAGCATGAAGCACTTTTTCACGGTCGCGTGGAATTGCGGGACGGTTGTTTCTTCGTAGCCGAAGGCGGAGGGAAGGCGGACAAACTGGCGTGGTTTCATGCCGAAATGGCGTTCGACAAGGATAGATCGGGATATTCACTCTACGCAACCGAGTGAATGGACAAACGCTGGCGCGTTTGAGTGAGGAAAAGAACTGGGGTGGCCCGGCAAGTGCAGACATCGATGAAAAAACCAAAAGCGCCTTGATCGATGCTTGTGGAAATCATGAAATCTATATTGTCGGGTCATCTGAATCGAGCGAGCGGTTTTTGACAGAGCATCCGCATTTGCGCGGACCACAATTACCGCCGCCACCTCCATCACCACCACCACCATCGCCGCCACCATCGAAGAATTAGGCCCAAACTGACGATTGGTCCTAATTAGACTCGGCGTTAATCCCTAAAACTTCCCCGACAACGTCAACTGAACCCTAGGGTCGAGCGTTCGTTCGCGACTAATGATCTGGGTTATCACGCCGCTTGCACGGGTGTCGTTGTAGATGAAGCGGTCGCGGTTGAATTTGGAGCCGGTGATGCCGATCATCTCAAGTTTTAACGTGCCCAATTTGAACTTGTTATATTCGACAAAGGCGCTGACGTTTGATCCTTCGACTTGCCTGCGGAACTGGTTGAAGAAATACGCGTTGCTTGCCGCCTGCACGCCGACCGATGCACCCCAGACGATGCCGGTCCCAGCAATGTCGTGCCGCAAATTCCAGTTCTGGTGCCATAATGGACGGTATGATATCCTTCGGTTGAGGCCGGTTATTGGGTCAGTTAGGCGGCTGCCGTGATAATGGCCGACATATTTCAGTTCGATGCCGGTCACTCCAATCGGCTTGGTCAGCCAGTCGAACGGCAGCGTTATTTCCAGCTCGCCATTCAACCTCGTGCTGTTGCCGATGTTCCCCGATCCGTCGAACCGGCCGGTGACATTGCCGTTTGCATCGCGCGTGGTGATGAGCAGCAGGTCCTGCGTGTCGCTGACAAACTGATACTCGCCGCGCAACTGGATGCTGCCGCGTTCGAGGAACTTGTGCCGGATCAGCGCCGAAAGGCTGTTGCTCTTTTCGGGCACCAGATCGGCGTTGCCAGCGTCAACCTGGTTGCCTTGGCCGATGTCAACCGATGTAGCGAAGTCGCCAAAATCCAGTTGCGCCACCTGCCGCTCGGCGCGAAACTCCATCGTCGTTGCTTTGTCGAGCGTCCATGTGGCGGCAAGGCGCGGTTTTATAAACTGGAAACTGCGCCGCGCGGTGCTGTCGCCCGATAACCTAAGCGTCGAAAACTCCATGATTGCGCCCGCTTCGATCTTCCAATTCGGGCTGACTGTCCACACGTCGGAAATGAACGGTTCTACCCTCGTTTCTTGAACCAAAACGTTGGATGCAGGGAACTCTGTCACCGATCCGTTTGACGAACTTGCAGCGGAAAATTTCGCATCGAGCCGGTTATAGGCGACCTCTGCCCCGAACTGGACCGCGTGATCGGGTATCCCCGCCCAGTCGTTCTGCGCCCGAAAGACGGCTTCAGTCGGTTTATTGCGATTGCGTGTTTCAAAGCGCGAAACCGGCTGGCCGATCCGAGCAGTTTCGATGCTGCCATCAACACTTTCGGTGCCAGTGCGGTAAAGCGAAACAAGCTTGGTCTTCAATTTCGCAGAGATCGGAAATTCGACATCGCCACCAACTTCGATTGCGGTGTCGGTAATCGGGGCGTCGGTGAATAGCTTTTCGGAGCCGATGAACACTCCGGCGGCATTGGTATAATCGCCGAATCGCCGGTCCAGCCCGTTGTTGATCTCGAATTTGGCATTGGTGTTGATTTTAACATCGCCAGTCTTTGTTTTAATTGCGCCGCCGATCGAAAATTGGTCATAGCCGCCGCGTCCGACATAGCTTCGGCGCTCGATTAACTGGCCCGCACCATTGCTGAAGTCTTCGGGACCAAAGCCTCGCACGCGTTCGGAAAAGGAAGAAAAGTTAAGTTCATAGCTCGTCGGCCCGCGCCGTAGCGTTGCCGATCCGCTGCCGAATCCAGTAACGCCGTATTTGGTACCGACCAGCAAATTAGCATCAAACGTGCCGCTGACCTTCGCCGATACCTTGCGCACCACGTTGACAACCTGCGCTTTGCCTTGCGCCTCTCCGTCGGCGCCTGCCTGTTCTGTGAGTTCGATATAGTCGACTTCGCTCGCCGGAATGCGGCCAAGCAGCGTGAAGATGTCATCGGACTTTGTCGATGGCCGGTCGCCGTCGATTAGTACGTTGCCCGCATTCTCGCCGAAGCCGCGTCGGCCTTCGCTGCGGTCGATGGAAAAGCCGGGAATCCGCTGCACCATGTCGAGCGCGGTGACAGGACCGAAGGCAGCAAAAAAGTCAGCGCGGAACTGTGTTTTGCCGTTGGTCGAGGGGACAGATGCTGCGTTTTGAGCGTGAACCACTGAACTCGAGCAAAATGATGCCATCATCACGCTAGCAAACAATACACCCCGAAAACGTCGCGTCATAAACCCTCCAGCGCCATCATTCGACGCGGGCTAGCGACTACAAATGTAATTTTAACCGCAACAGTCTCATTCGACCAACGGGCGTTGAGCATTCGACGAACGTAGCATTAGGATTAGGTCGATTGGTCCTGCACTTTGGCAATTTCGTCTTCGAGCGAGCGAGCACGTTCGCATGCGTCCTTGTCGCCATCTTCGCATTTAGCGCGCGCCTTATCGCGTTGCCGCGCCAGCTTGCCTAACGACTCCTCACGCTTGCGCATTTCGCGACCGCGCTTTTCGTCGGTTTCGGACTGGCTGGTGGTCAGCACATCGGCGGTTTTGGATACGATCTTGATTGGCGCGGTTACCACTTCCTTGACAAGTGAGGTAAAACAGCCCGAAAGCAAGAGCGCCGCCGCTGGAAACAATAAGTAACGCATCTTCACTCCCGCCGCAGTTACATCGTCAATTACACACCTATAATGAGCCGTCGCTGAACGCATTATTTCAGCAGGTCAATCGCGATTGCACGGATTTCGTCTGCCATGTCTGGGCGTTCCAACGCCACCGCCAGATTGGCCTCGATATAACCGACCTTCGATCCGCAATCATAGCGTTTGCCGTCGAAGGTGACGGCGTTGAAGGGCTGCTGCCCGATCATCTGAGCCATCGCGTCGGTTAGCTGAATTTCGCCGCCAGCACCCTTTGCCTGACCTGCCAGCACCTGCATGACTTCGGGCTGCAATATGTAACGACCCGAAAGGATCAGGTTCGATGGCGCGTCCTCAGCCTTTGGTTTTTCGACGAGGCCAAGGACCTCGGTGACCGCGCCGTCGCTCTTGCCAGGCGCAATTACGCCGTAGCTCGATACCTTGTCCTTGGGTACTTCGAGAACGCTGATGATGTTACCGCCCAGCCGGTGGTAAGCATCGACCATCTGCGCCATACAACCCGGCGAGCCGTGCATAAATTCATCGGGCAAAAATATGGCGAAGGGTTCGTTACCCACAATATCGCGCGCGCACCAGATTGCGTGGCCAAGACCCATCGGCTCCTGCTGGCGAACATAAGCGCAGTTGCCAGGGCCGAGCCGCGTCGGTTCCAGCACCGACAGGTCCTTGCCACGCTCGGTCATCGTTTTTTCAAGCTCGTATGCCATGTCAAAATGGTCCTCGATCGCGCTTTTGCCGCGACCGGTTACGAATATCATCTGCTCGATGCCCGCCTCGCGCGCTTCGTTGACCGCATATTGGATCAACGGGCTATCAACGATTGGCAGCATTTCTTTCGGGATGGCCTTGGTCGCGGGTAGGAAGCGGGTGCCAAGTCCAGCGACTGGGAAAACCGCCTTGCGAATAGGTTTGTGGCTCATGCAGCGGCTATACGTTCAGCGAAACTCTTTTTCAACTTGGCAAGCTTTGGCGGAATGACTGCCATGCAATAGGGGTTACGCTGTCCTTCGCGGTCCCAATATTCCTGATGATAATCCTCAGCCGGATACCACGTTGCGGGGCTTTCGATAGTAGTCACAATCGGTGCCGCTGCGGATTCCGATGCGCGAGCAATTGCCGCGCTCGCCTCGTCGTGTTGATCGTCATCAAGCGGAAACAACGCCGATCGGTATTGAGTGCCGACGTCGTTGCCCTGCCGGTTTAGCTGGGTGGGATCGTGCGTTGCAAAGTGGATGTCGAGCAGGTCGGCATAGCCGATAACTTCGGGATCAAACCCAATCTTGATCGCCTCCGCGTGCCCCGTACTACCGCTGCACACGCTCTTGTAATCAGGATTGTCGACATGACCGCCGATATATCCGCTTTCGACGCTGGTAACGCCTGAGAGCTGTTTGAACACCGCTTCGGTGCACCAGAAGCATCCACCGGCAAAAATCGCTGTTTGATCAGGCATGGGAGATTCCTTCTGATTGGCCGTTATCGCGCAGCCTTTTGTTTTCGTCGCCGCGCACCACCAGCAGATACATTGCCGGTGTCACAATACGTGATAGCACGGTCGAGGAAATCAACCCCCCGATGAGAACAATCGCCAGCGGCCCGTAGAGACTGCCGCCGAACAACGCGAGCGGCAACAGCCCACCGATTGCGGTAACTGAAGTGAGCAGCACGGGCAAAAACCGAACCTGCCCCGCGCGCTCGATGGCGGCGAACAGCCCCATGCCTTCACGGCGGAGCTGGCTGGTGAAATCGACCAACAGGATGGAATTCTTGATCTCGATGCCGACCAGAGCGATAAATCCGATAATTGCGAGGAACGACAGGTTGTTGCCGGTAATCAGCAACGCCAATAGCCCGCCGAATGTTCCGAGCGGTACTACTCCCGCAACCACGATAGCTTCCTTGAACCTGCCGAACTCGGCAACCAATATGGCGAAGATACAGAATACAGCCATCACGATGATCGGGCCGAAGCCGGATACGGTTTCATCAATCTTCTCCGATTCGCCGCCGACATTTACAGAATAGCCCGGCTCGAGCTTGATCTTCTCGATCTCGGCTTTTGCCTGTTCAGTGACGGAGGAGGCCAATACACCCGGCTGAACCTGAGCGGTGATTTCGACTACGCGCTCCAGATCGTGGCGGCGGATAACCGGTGGCACCGACACCAGCGTCGGGCTACTGATTTCGCCGAGTGACACCGCCTGTCCGGAACGGCTTGGCACATAAATTTTGTCGAGTGCCGACACCGGCTGTGAGCCATCAAGCGGCAGGCGAACCGTCACCGGATAGCTATCGCCCTCTTCATCGCGGAAAGTGCCACCGCGCTCACCGCTCAGCGCCAGCCTGATCGCGCGGCGCGGTGCGCCTGCCGGGATATCGAGCAACGCCGCCTTGCCCTCGTCGAGCCGCATATCGAGTTCGATCCGGTCGGTCGCCACCGGATTGACGATATCACGCGCACCGGGGATTTTCTGGAGTGCAGTCTCGACCTTCGCTGCGAGTAGCTTTAACTTTGCCAGATCAGGGCCAACGGCTCGAAATTCGACCGGCGCATTGATCGGCGCGCCATTCATGAACAAGGTGAGTTTAATCCGCGCCCCCGGAATCTCGTCGAACTCGGCACGCAGCCGTTCGACCATTCGCATACTGCGTTCGCCCTCCCACTGGTCCATCACAGCGAGAATTTCGCCCGCCCCGGTGAATTCCGCCGTGTCGAGTGTGTTGTAGAAAACCGCCGGATTGCGCCGTCCGACATTTTCGGCGCGGACTTTGATCGAAGGCTCCTTTGCCAATATGGCCGAAGCTTGGGCGACGATCCGGCCGGTCTCATCAAGGCTTGCACCCTGCTCGGCATCAACGATCACGCGAAAATAGGATGTGTCCGCGTTGGGGAAAAGGCTGAAACCAAGTACCGGAATAAGTGCGAACGCGCCAATGGTGATCGCCATCGCCCCCCAGACCGTTCGTCGCGGGGCACCTAGTGCCCGATGCAACCAAGGGCTGTAAAATCGTTCAATATTGTGCATCAGCCATTTGAGGAGCGCGTTGCCTTCAGGATCCTCGTCGCGTTTCAATATGCGGCTGGCGAGAAACGGAATGATCGTCACCGAGATCACCATCGACGCCATAACGGTCGCTAAAATCGTGCCAATGAAGCTTTTGACAAATTGCCCCGCGCCGCCCGGCAGAAAAAACATTGGCAGAAATGCGAAAACCAGGACGCCGGTCGAGCCGATGACTGCCGGCCCGATTTCTCCTGTTGCATCAATCGCGGCCTGAGCGCGGCTTTTGCCCATTCGAAGGTGCCGCGAAATATTTTCGACCACAACAATCGAATCGTCGACGAGCAAGCCCAGCGAAAGAATGAACCCTGCGACCACGAGCTGGCTAAGGTTGAACCCGACCACGTCGATGGCAAGCAGCCCCGACGCCAGCGACAACGGTATCGAAACCATCACAATACCCGCTGCCCTGAATCCCAGAGGCAATAACGTGAACGCGACCAGAAACAGCGCCAGCGCAAAGTCACGGGCCAATTCGCGCAACCGCTTCGAAATATCGCGGCTTTGGTCGAACTGGAGGACCGCCTCGATATCGGGGGGCAGGAATACTTTCTGCCGTTCGAGCTCGACGATGAGTTTGTCCCGCAACCGGGTCGCGTCGGTGCCTGCTTTCTGGTTGGCGGTGATGAATATCGCGCGCTGGCCGTTGTGGCTCAACCGCGAACGTGCTTCTTCGGCACCCCATGCGACATCGGCGACTTCGGACAATCGCAAGATGCTGCCGTCATTGCTTCGCAGTGGCAGGTTGCGGATCGTTTCGAGATCGCGGAACGCTCCGCCTGCCTCGACACTGTAACGCCGCGCACCGCTGGTGACGCCGCCGCCCGCTACATCGGCACCACCTGCGCGCAACGCGTCGACAATCTGGGTTGCGGGCAAACGCAGTTCGGCAAGCCTGCCGGGATTGATTGCCACGGTAATTTCGGGTTGCGGCAAGCCAACGACTTCGCTCGCTCGAACATCTTTGAAGCGCGAAAAGGCTTCGCTGATGTCACGCGCGTATTTGTCCATCCGCCGCCAGCTTGCGGTTTTGCTGACCAGAGCAATCTGGACGACAGCGGCATTGGTGGTGCGCACCTTGCGGAATTCGAGCCGCGCCAGATCGGCTGGCAAGCGCGACCGGATCGCGGTAATTTCGCGAACGGCGTCGTTGAAATACTGGTCCGGATCGCCCGACCAGTCGAATTGAGCGCGAATGACCGCGCTGCCGTCATTGCTCGTGGAATTGATTTCCTCGACATCCTCAAGCCCCTGCATGATCTCTTCGATGGGCTTGACGATGGTTTGTTCGATCTCCGCAGCATCAGCCCCAGGCTGCCCGGCGAGAACGACAACGACCGGCAAAGGAAAATGGGGATCGACCGCGCGCGGGATCGAAGTCAGCGTCGAATAACCCAGCGCAATCAACAACGCGAACAGCACCAATGTCAGCTGCCATTTGCGGATCGCGATCTCTGCGATTTTCATGGGCTTCGGTGCCTATCGCTCATTTGGCGACAGCGACGGGACGCACCTTCGAACCAGTACGCAGTTTCTCTCCGCCGGAGACGACGAGGACATCGCCCGGCAAGATGCCGCCTGAAACGATCACATAGTCGTCCGCCACGCGCTCGATGGCGACATTGCGGGTTTCGACGCGGTTGTTGGCATCGACGATGTAGACCAGTCCCTCACCAGTGCGAACACCGAACAAGGCACTTGCCGGAATCTGCAGCGAACCGCTGTCCGACGCAGGCAAGCGGATCGTCGCGGTGCCGATCTGGCCCGAACGAAGTTGCGGGCGGTTGGTAAGCCGGAACTGAACGGTAAACGCGCCCGTCGCCTCATTGGCGCGGCCGTCGATTTCCGAAATGGTGGCAGCAATCGGCCCGCCCTCAAGGCTTTCGATGTTGATTTCCGCTGCGACGCCTACGCGCAGCTTTGATGCGTCGCGGTCGACAATCGGTACGCGGAAGACAAAGCCTTCATCATTTTCGCCGATTGTCAGCACCGGTGTGCCTGCCGAAACCACTTGCCCCGGCTCGGCACTACGGGTCAACACGATACCGCTTGAGGGGGCGTATAACTGCGCATTGCCCGAGGCAAAGCCCGCCTGTCGGACTCGCGCATCTGCCGCTTTGGCAGCGGCCTCCGACGCCTCGAACCGCGCTTTGGTAACCCAGCCATCGGCGTAGAGCGAACGGATACGTTCCAGATCGGCGCGAGTCCGGTCGCGCTCGGCATTGGCGACACTCAGGTCGCCACCAACCACGGTCGCATCCAGCGCCGCCAGCAACGCGCCGCGTTTAACGAAATCGCCTTCATCAAACCGGACTGAGGCGACCTTGCCTGACGAGGTGAAACCAAGCGTCGTTTCGCGGCGATAGCGAACGGTGCCGACCGCGTTCAATGTGCGAAGCAGATTTTCGGGCTGCACCCGCATCACCTGAACAGGGAAAACTTCGTCGGTGGCGGTTTTGGTTGCGGCAGTGTCACCGCCGCAAGCGACGAGCAGCGCCAGCGGCGTCAATCCGGCAAAAATGCGCGCTCGTAATGGCAAAACAAACTCCCCCGGTCGCTCCAATCTTTTCACTAGGCGAAGTTAGCGTGCGATGAAACAGCATCCTGATATGCAACTGAAATTTATTGTGGACTGTGGCTCATTTATTGGTGAGCAAAGGTGGCGGCAGTTTTCCTGCCACCCGAACCGTTTGCGCCATCTGGTCGATTTCGGCGCGCATTACCTTGGCACGGTTTTTCCAACGCAAATGGGTTCCTGCGGAGATAAAGCCGAGGCCTTGGTCCTTTCCGTAACGATCGGCAAAGCGAATGGCGGCAGTTGTGTCGTAACCCGCATTGGCCATCAGCCACACCGACAGCCGGTCAGCCTCGATCTCGGTTGCGAGGGTCGCCTTGGTCTTGCCCCGCTTGATGGCGTTCAGCTTATTGCGGTGACCAAGGATATTATGCGCCAATTCATGCGCAACAACCGCGGCGAGTTCGGCGTCATCGGCTATATAGTTCATCATGCCAGAGGTGATACGCACTTTGTCGCCGTCGGCTCCCGCATCTTTTTTGTCTCGCACATCGACCCAAAACCGTGATGCGCATATAGCCGGTGGATCGAGTTTGAACCGGCGGACGTCGCGCAATGTATCGAGCTCAAGCGACACCGGACCAGCTTCGGCCAACTCGCGGTCGATTTGTTCGATCACCGATTCCAGCCGCTTACTATTGGCTTTGGCTTGGGCAGGCCGGTTCCAGACAAAAATATGTTCGTTGACGCCTGTCAGGCCGTCACCCTTCTGGATGCCCGCCTTATCGGCCGGGCCACCTGCCACGATTGCAGCAACGCTGACCGGTTGGCGAAATTGAAAAGCTGATGCTGCGATCTTACGGTCGGGATATTGTTGTTCGTCGTGCAGGACCCAACCGATGTTTCGAGATTTTCGATTGCAAAATGGCGCGTTGGAAGACGCCAGCCTGTAGCCCACGGTCGCGAGCCGCAAATCCTGCTCGATCAGCGCAGTGTATGCGGCAGATTTTGGCACGTTCGCCGGGGCTGCGACCAGCAGCAATATTGCTGCCAAACTCAACGCTTTGCTGCCCTGTTTAACCGGTCGTTGATTGCCTCACCTATACCTGTCTTCGGAATAGGCGCGATTGCGATAGCATTGCGTCCGCTTGCGTCAGCGGTGTGGAGCGCATCGAAAAGGCGCGCAGCCGCTTGTGCGAGATCACCCGATACCGAAAGATTATCGTCGCCCGCGACCGCGCCAAAGCCGATCAGCCACTCTCCGCAGTGAGCACTCCTAGCGTTAAGGCGCAACGGATTCGACGGCGCGTAGTGGCTGGCAAGCTGGCCGGGGGCTTCGATTGCCATTTCGCGAGATGATATCGGTTGCGAACCAGCGACAGCCACAATTGCCCCAGTGGTTATTGGTCCGGGCCGCAAAATCTCCCAGCGGTTTTCGCGCACAGCGACGATGGTTGATTCGAGCCCGGCATCACAAGCCCCCGCATCCAGTATCAGCGGCACCACGTCGCCCAGGCTCGCCAACACGTGCCCCGCCCGCGTCGGGCTAATCCCGCCGCTTTTATTGGCTGAGGGTGCTGCCAGATTGAGATCCGTCTTCGCCAGCACCGACTGCATCACCGCATGAGCGGGGCAGCGGATGGCTATGGTCGGCAGACCCGCCGTCACCGCCTTTGCCACCGGCGCATCATCGCGAAGCGGCAGGACCAGCGTCATCGGCCCGGGCCAAAAAGCGTCGGCCAGCTTGGCAGCCAACGGATCGAAGTGGGCCAATTTCTCCGCCGCCGCCTTGTCCGCCACATGCACAATCAGCGGATTGAAATCGGGGCGCCCCTTCGC
>Ga0326733_1000267_pt1 | contig 15992 bp, 10 predicted proteins | sample 14_GP2_308_FD_207946 | JGI IMG/M metagenome (GOLD analysis project Ga0326733, IMG submission 207946) | Glacier ice microbial communities from Ngari, Tibet, China - 14_GP2_30.8 | ecosystem: Environmental > Aquatic > Freshwater > Ice > Glacier | place: China: Ngari, Tibet | collected 2018-07-17 | reverse complement strand
GCTAATACTGTACCGAATTATTTTTCGATTACTTTTTGTCATCATTCCTGAGTTTTAAGTTAACTTCCTTTGTCAACCTCTGTCAGGACAAGACAATCCGGTCAGACTTCAGACCTCCGACCTCCGATTTCACTGCAAGTTGATGCTGGGTAAAACCTTTGCTACCTCTTTCCTTCCCATCCGGGAGCAATTTCTACCCTATTCGCAAAAAGGTTGCGAAGGCGTTTCGCATTTTAATGAATGTTTTAGACGGATCTGACCTGGAAGAAGTGAAGGTACTGGGTGGATATAAAAGTGGCACTGGGTCAATAGGCATAGTTTCTTTCAAGTATCCCAAATCGCGATTATGCAGGAAAACTCCGGTTGTGAACTTGAGAATTTTATTCTTAAAATGATTTCTAAATGGAAATCTCGGGTTTTCAGGTGAGATAGAAAAAGAGTGTACTCCGTAGCGGGGGAAAGCAAATTTTAGCAGGGTCTGTTCATCTTTAGAATAAATAAAACGGTATGAACTAAATCTTAGGACTTTAAATAGTAATTCCGCCTGCTCAGGGGTTTTACAAATTAGTATCAATAAAGCTTTTTCTTTCCTGATTGCGATGTCAACCAATCCGAATTTTGCCAGCCTTTTCATAGGTAAAAACTTACATACTCTAAATTAATAGTTTGAAGTGTAATTGCAAAATCTGAGATTGCAAAAAAAGGAGTGATCTGACGACCACTCCTGTAAGTTCTTCCTCGAATAACGCATGGTACAATCCACCTAAGGTTCGGCATTCCATCCCTCATCATAACTAACATGGACTTTTTATCGCTAATTTCCACCAATCGAATATCTGCATTTTGTTCCTGTCAGACTTCCGACCTCCGACCTCCGATTTCACTGCAATTCGTAGCAACTTGGTGCTGGGTCAGGCCCTTATCTTCCCGAATCAGTTTAATAGTTTGGCCTGTTAATTTAAAATCGTCTTTGAAAATCTCCTTCAAGGTGAAGGCAAATTGCGATAATGGATTAGAAAGCTTGGTGTCAAATTAGACACAAATGAAGGGAGGTGGAGAATTCAAAAATTTGCTTCTAACCTTAGAATCAATCGTTAAACTCAATACCTTCATGTCAATATTAATATATTCAAATGGGATCATGAATGACTTTTGACTCGAAGAATTTATATATATTACAAATTAATTTTGTCGTAGTTCAAGAATTCAAGTATACGACACACTTGACTGAGTATGCCAGAAAATAATAGGATATATCCGACTTGGGATCAAATACAAACAATGAAAAATCCTTTAACCGAAGGGGAAATGCAGTTACTTAAATATCTGGACAAATATCTACCAAGGGATCCTAACTGGGTAAGTAGTCAGCCATTATCAGACTACAAAGGTTGGTTGATATTCGCTCAGCCTTATTTAAATAACACACGACCAGACGCCATCATATATCATCCCTATTTGGGAATGGTTATTTACGAAGTGAAAGATTGGCACCTTACAAATTACAAATGGTCGGGAGGTAAATTATTTGTTTCAGATCGGAGGGGTAGTTATCCAATACTAAATCCCATAGATCAAGTAAATCATTACAAAGAAAAAATTATTGGCCAACTTGTGCCAATAATTGGTGAAGCTATGGACAACGAACCAAAAAACTTTGGATTAATTAAAACCGCATTATATTTCCATAAAGCCACTACAGCAGAAGCAGACGAGATGTTTGGAAGCAAAATTAAACCCAAAAAAAATTTGCCCATTTTTGGTCATGACTCCCTAAAGGAAAATTTTCTAGGTTCAATTGTACCTGAAGTCAATTATACTTCCAGCCGCTATTGGAAACGAGATTGGAATAAAGAACTACTTTTTTGGTTAAAACCACCATATCACTCAATAGAACAAGGCCAGGTTTTAAATCTCAAAGGCAGACAACTAGAAGTTGCAACTCCAAGCACCGGTCATTCCCGCGTAAGAGGAGTTGCTGGAAGTGGTAAAACCCAGGCCTTGGCTTACAGGGCAGCACATTTGGCATCAAAAAACAAACGAGTGCTTATACTTTCTTTTAATATAACTCTTTGGCATTACATTAAAGATATGATCCAGAGAGCTCCGTTTAACTTCTCTTGGGAGCAAATTACCTTTAATCATTTCCATGGTTTTTGCAGGGACAAACTAATTAGTTATGGGAGAAAATGGCCGAAGGGGCCCCAGGTAGAAGAATATGATGATAAAGAAGAATATAAACTTGCTTTGGAACAAATGTTTAGATCCGATATCCCCGACTATGTTGCTCAATCGAAAAAAGAGTATTATGAATTTAACTCAGAAAGTGTTGAGAATGAATCCTACGATGCAGTACTTATTGATGAAGGTCAGGATTATTATTATGAATGGTATGCCCTATTAAGTGAAGAATATTTAAACCGTGAAGATGAACTATTAATAGTTTGTGATAAAAAGCAAAATATCTACGAACGAGAGTTAGACTGGCTCGACAAACGGGTAACCAGGAATGGATTAGAAAAATTCATCACTCCTTACATTGACTTACTTATTAGTTATAGAATGCCAGCAATTGTTGGCGAAATGTCAAACCAGTTCAGTGAGCTTTTTAATCTTAATCAGGATCTGAAAGTGGGAAAAATCGATGGGAGTCCAGTACTATTTAAGTCACAGCATATTGTATGGCGGGAAATAACTAATGATGCTTGGCTCGAAAACGTTTACAACGCTTTTCGTAGGTTGAAAAACGAAGATTACCATCCATCTGAAATGGTAATACTCTTGCCTGACCATGAAATTGGAGTGGAATGTGTGAAGTTTTTTAAAGGAAAGAAGATTGAAGTGAACCATGTATTTTCGCTGGATGGAACGAGCAAATACCATAAAAAATCATTTTATATGGGTGATAGCAGATTAAAAATTTCCACTATTCATAGTTTTAAGGGATGGGAACTTTTAAATATCGTACTGCTTATCCCTCAATCGTATGCAGATAACGTTAATAAATTGGATGCTATCGTTTACACAGCCATAACTAGAACAAGAGAAAACTTGATAGTGTTAAATATCAACAAGCGATATTCAGAATTTGGTAAGCATTTTCCTCGATCTTGGGATTGAAGAAATAGTGGGGCCAAAATTGGAACAACCAAACGTTTCTCTATAATAAGTGACCTAAAGTTCCTTTGATTAGTTTTTACAATTCCATGGAACCAATCTTCGGAATTATCGTAATCAAAAACCGTTGATTCCGAGGGTATATATCCGGCTGTATTCTAGGCACTCCCTTTACTCCACTTCCTGCAATAATCAATTCACAATTATCTATGTCTTTAAAATCACCAACTTTTATCTTCCAGAAATTGTACAATGCCATGGCTCTGTCATAACTTAAATCATCATTTTTAGGATACTTGTCATTGGAAGCTTGTCCTTCTATTATCACCAAATACTGAATTTTAGAGTCGCCTATCTCTTTTTTGGAAATAAATTCTTTAACAGTAATCCCTGCTTCGATTAACTCTGATCTCGTCCTGGCACTAAGATCATTCATATTACTGCTAGCAGGTTTAAACTGTACTCCGATGTTTAATACATGTTTCTTATATGTACTATCATAGCTAAAATAGTTTTTATCAATACTTTCAATGGATTTCTGAATTTGTTGGATCTTTCGAAATTGCTTGAGGCTGGCATTAACCTTTGCATGATATAATCCAAAGAGTACTAACATTAAGAAGAATAAGCTAGTCATGATATCACCATAGCTTATCCAAAAGGCATCTTTCTTTTTACTCATTAGTTACCTGGTTGTTTATGGATGACTTAATAGTTTTTGTCAGTTCACTTATGTTTTTACTTTGGGATTGAACTGATTCATGCAATTTCTGCATATTTTGATGGGTCATATCAAAGGCTTTGTACGACATTTCAGAATTCTTTATTAGAACGTCGATAGTATTTTTAAACCCGGCAAAACTCTCGAAAAACGAGCTATTGTTCTTAGAAAACTTGGTCATTTCAGAGTTAACACTGTCGAAGTAGTTTGTTACATGAGCTGAGTTAACTGCGATATCCTTAATCAATTTATTGCCAATTTCACGCCATTGCTGATTATAGATCTCCTTGGCAGATTGATCGTCTGGAAAGTTATTTTCCAGAAACTGCTGGAATTGCTTATTGAAAGTTGTCTGTGACTCTACATAAGTACCCAAATCCGTCAGCTTTTCGTTGAAATCTTCGAATGACTCAAGTGTTTCATTGTAATTATCTGTTATGGACCTTGTCTTATCAAAACTCTCTATTAATTCCAATTGATAATCTTGATATATCTTGAAGTTACTGGCAACTTTGCCAACATCCTTTAAAATAACAGCTAATTCTTTAGCTGTTTCCGCGAGATTGTTTTTACTTAGCAATTGAAGTACTCGCTCTTGCGATTTTAAATTGTCGTTGATCATGCCGAAGTTGTCCTTGTAAGAGTTTAGGTTTTTTCCAAATTCGTAATTAAACTTCGTGAGGTTTTCCCGGAGAGAATAAATAGCAGAGGCTGTTGAATCAGTTACAGTTGGTAACAATTCAATCTCTATTTTGGAAAGGATGTCTCCTTCATTATGCCCAGACTGCAGTTTTGCGGTTTTGTAATTATAATTAGTATTGATTATAACCAATATTAATCCTATTAGAGAGACACCAACCGCAAACATCACAGATTTAAACAAACCGTTTACTGCTTCATTACTAAGCTCTGCAATGTCGACTTCAGCGGTAGCCGAGGTTAGGTGGTATATTCCGAATATTATTCCTATTAAAGTAGCCCCAAGTCCTATGTACAATGGGCCGGACAACTGGGACTCAATTTCCTCCTCAATTTTATTCTTTTCGCGAGATATTATATTGTTGACGATACCCAAAGCCCCTTCAACTGAGCCCCTTGATTTGTCGAGATACCTATTTATATTCAGAATGACTTTGGTAAATCCAGAGGATAATTTCGCGTCCGCAACTTTTACGATATTGGCATACTGTTTACCGTCCAGCGTTCGAATCAATATTTGAGATTCAAGCGGAAAAAAATCACGCATTTCCCTTATTTTCCCTGCAGTGTGGTTAAATGATTTAAGCTGTAAAATTACAGCGATAGCTAATAAAACAATTTCGGTTATAAAAATTACACTCATTTTCTAAAATAATTTAATTTGTTGAGTCTTATCTGTGACTTTAGTTTTGGACTTGACTGCTTGGGTTGATTTCTTTGGTTTCTCAATTAAAGAAATAGCCTCGTCGAGCATAGAATAATTATCTCTTGTGGGGTAATTACCTTCCAAATAGGCTTTCACCAGAAAAGCATGGGAAAGGGGCTTATTTTTGCCTACTAAACAATTAGTTTCGTAGTCTAAAAAAACTAGATCTTTAGTTTTTGACGCAGTGGTCAACTTTTCAACATATTCCACAAGATACTCATCCAGTACATATTTATACGTTGGGAGATAGATATCCAGCCTGGCATCTAAATATTTCATTAGCTCAATACCATCAACACCCTTTTGATGTCCTAAAATTTTGCCCTTAACCCGTATCGTTCTTTTGAGGCCCTTCATATTTTTAATGAAAAACCTTGATTGATCTATACCTTCATTTTCAAAAACTTTTAGACCTTGCCATATTCCTTCAACACTCTCTGCAAATGTTCCCGAGGAAAAGGGAACGGGAATTCGACCGTGTGGATAGAATGGGCTGAACTTAATGTATGGTTCTCTTGCCTTACTTGTTAAATCCATAATATGGGCATTTGGATACTTTAACTTTAAATTATCCAATTTTGACTTTTTATGCGCTATGTAAATCATTCTAAAATCTTTGGCAATCCATAATAAATCTGTTCGGAATATGTTCGTAAATCAACACTTCCGCCTGGTGCAATTTTCTTTCTAAACTATTAACCTGGAATTCCCTATACTTCCGTTGAGTTATATCAATGCGTACTTCCTTTTTTAAGAAATCTAAACTACTACCGAATTTTACTTGATTGTGGGCGCCATTCATGTTGGAAAATTGAAATATTGAATCTTTAAGTACTTCCAAATCAATTCTGTAGATGACATTAATTTGTAAATCTCTCCGAGCGTGAAACATTGCAGATCCATTGCAGAAGGACAATCGAACGTAATTTCCTTTTTTCTTATTCCGGTCAAGTTCTTGGCTAAGGCTATCTTTTGTTAGCTCATTAAAATATCTAATCTTATTTTTTTCCAAATTCTCCCATGAAAATAGTCCGTTATTATTGATTGACTCAGAATTGTTTATATGGGTAACATGGTAGAAACATTTTACCCCTTGGCTTCTAATATGATCTATAATATTTTGAACGTCACGCTCTTTATCGTTTATCCTTTCATCAATTGGAACTGGTAAATTTATATGCTTATGATCTTCCTCGAAGGGAATAGGAACAGAATCCTGCTCGTCAATGTGAAGACTTTTTAAAATTTGCGATAGATCATTCTCAAAATCCACCGGAATAGTTTCTGAAGGAACGGAATTTGCTTTAAAGTCAATCTCCAAAAGTTGTCTTTCCGCGTCCCGGAATTGCTCAAAATCTATGATAGAAGCAAAGAATTTAAAGCTTTCTACCTTGGCTTTCATTTGCCTCTGCACAACTAAAAGTCGTTCCATCTCTAACTGTTCGTTATTGAGTGAATTTAATGTTCGCAATCGAGCTTCGCCTCGCATAATTAGCTGGTCAAGCTGGTTCCGCAGTTTATTCTGATTCCTCTTTAAAATTTTCGCCTTTTGTTTTTTTAAGAATTCCAATTGGTCGTCAAGGTAGTTCACTGAGATCTCGGTGTCGATACTATCCAAAGTTTCAGCTAGAATTATTTCTTCCTGCGCGGGTTCAGTTTTGCTATCAGACACTTGCATCCCTTTCGCAGGGCCATCTTTATGATTCTGATTCCTTACTAAATTTAACAGCATGGAACTATAGGCGGTAAAATGAAATATGATAAAGAAGTATATCATTTTTAAAATCCTCATTGAAGTTAAAATTGTTGCAGTTCGAAAGATATTGCCCTATTTCCATTAACAATGTCCTTCATCGCCAAGGACATAAATACGCCGTCACTCCCCCAAAACAGCTTTCTGAAGTAACATTTGACTATTTGCGTAAAAAGGTGCATCCGTCTTTCCTAGAATAGTTGAAGGTAGTGTTGTCAATTCCCCTAAATTATCCATTGGAACTAAGACAGTCTTCGCGCCATTTTCTGACAAAAGCGTCACTTTATCAGCGAAATTCAAGGATCTTTCAACCGCCCCACCTATAGATATGTTTCCCAGGACAGCGATAGCTGCTTTTAGATTCTTTTTATAGATAGCTGAAATGATGGCTACATATACCGCGCTTCCTATACCTCCGAAAATGTATGCGCCCATTAAATTGGTGATTTGAATATTGAGATCGTAGGCTGAAAGTGAATGTTGTTCGTTAAGAATGCTCTTTTCGTTCGCTCTGAGGTAATTGTAAGTGTTTTTGATATCTTCCTTTACTATTAGGCTGGAAGTTCCTGTTACATTTACTTTTCCGCTTCCACGAATTGCTACCACTTCTATTTTCACTAAAGAATTATTATCCCCATCACTTGTAGCAGTGTAACAAACTCCGGGTGGCAGCGGATTACTTTCGATGAGTGCGGAACCTCTCTCCTCGGGCAGTCCAACAAAAATTTCATCTTGCGTTTCCTTATCAATATATGAGAAATTGGTATCCCAGAACTCCATCCCTCCTATGCGTTTTAACTGTTCCTTCACTCTCCGACGCATTTCCATTGCGATTACCAAGTATTCCCTGATGTCCTCCTTATTATAAATACCATCAGGATGGAGCAACTTGATGAAACCAGAAACTATCCGTCGTACGGATTTTGAATCTCTTTGTTTAAGGTGGGAGCCTAGTGAGAAGTAATTGTCAAGGGCATCGTAATAAGTCGTCTTGCGCTGCGATTTAAGTATTTCAGAAAAGAAATCTGTGCTAAAACCAAAATTACTTGTGAAATTTTTCGGACTGAATTTGGTTATTTCCCAACCAGGCAGGAATAAATTGATTCGATCCAAAAAAGCTGTATCATAATTTACTTCGTCTGAAAGAGGACTAAATAAATGTGAAGTTTGCAGCACTGTTTCAACAGGCTGATTGATATTTCCATTCAAAATAATTGAAGCAGAACCTGAAATTTCACCGCCTTTCGCCCTTGAAAATGAGCCAGACTCCATATAATCTTTCATTAACGGAATTGCATCCCTATCCTTAAATAATTTATCTGTGCTTTCATCAAAACAAATTGCATCCCAAAGGCCAACCGCGCCAACCCTGCCGGTAGTATTATTCATAAATAACTGGGCTACGGAACCTTGCCCACCTGAAATCAGAATAGCATAGGGAGTAATTTCTTTATAGATGTAGGACTTACCAGATGCCCTGGGTCCCAATTCAACCATATTGAAATTGGCTTCAACTAGGGGTACCAAGCGGCATAAAAGCAAATTTAGTTTACGCTCATCCAATCCTTCACTATTCGGTTCATAACCTGCACTACGTAAAAGCAAAGTTTTCCATTCGTCTTTTGTAAACTCCTTTCTTTTATCGGAAATTTTAGTGTTGTCGAAACTCGATAACTGGATAGGCTTTATATCCCGGACGACAAAAGGAAATACCGTGGCGCCAATCGTAATCATCGGATCATATTCCATTTCGATAATTGCCCAAATACCGCCAAGCATCAGCTTTTCATGAGTACGAACCAGTTCATCGCTAATGTTGGCTTTTTTGATATTGGAATTGTTAATATTGGCCCAATAGCGGTCTTTCTGAGGATCTAATTCGACAGAAATTTTGTCAATAATCTTATATCTGCCCTTTTCACGCAATTTTGATTGGATGAGGGTGCTTTCTTCAGGATTAATATAATGGTCACGAAGAATTTTTTTCACATTCTCCATCCCTTCTTTTAGCTTTTCCTCATCTTCAGTGCTGCAGGTATTGGCCAGAAGATATTCAAGAACAAACGCTGGAACATTCGCACCTCCTTTTATAATACCTACCAGGTCTTTCTTTACTACAAAACCCCTGAAGTGGTCTAAAGCTTTTTTATCCAGCTCGTCTAATACTATCATCTCTTCTGTTTATTATAAGCCTCCAAGGTCGCGGAGGTTAGATTTTTTTATAACTGCTGAATCAAGCTGCTCCTGCGTAACTGCATCAATCAGTATGGCCTGAACTTGCGTGTTACTATTAAATGAAAATTCCTTATCTATTATCGAATTCCTTTCTATTAAGATAACATCACTGCATTGATATTCCTTTCCACCTGAATAAAGTTTTATCTGCACTTTTCTTGTACCTCCAAATAAATCAGTCGGTGCTTGGGGTGCATCTAATTTTAAAATAAATAATTCACCTGGTACCTCGTTTAAATCTCTTTTGTTAGAAATAAATACGTCCAATTGTGAAGTTTTTGACTTCATTTTAGAGAACTTAAATTTAGGGATAATGATCTCTTGAGGTGTAAAACCTCCGTGCGAAAAGCCGTAAACACCTTTGGATTTGAATGGCCGATGGTTTTTTGCAGCATAAACGTAATTATACTCTGCATAAGGTTCTTCAAATGCCAACCACTCGGGATTGGCTTGCTTGTCCACTGTACGAAGAAATCGTTCGTGTACCTGCTTGTTTCCTGTTGCATTCGGATCGATTTTGTCTGCTTCTTCCAGTAAGCCTGTTAGTACAAAGCCATGGTCTGTTATCAGGTAGATTTCCTGATAGCCTATATTTAACAGCAAGGTAATCTTATCTATTAGCAGGGTCTCAAACTCTGAGAACAATTTAATAGCCGCCAACTGCAATTTTTCTCCCGCGCTGTCAATGTCTTTGTATGTTAACACCAGATAATCCGCATCTATCCCATAGTTCAATTGATCCAAAGGCATATATGCAATTTCTTTACCCGTTGCTTCCGTCAGACTTGTTTCACGGTCCTTGTGTATGGGAACCACCTTATTGTTCCCTACATACAACGCACTCATGTTATGCTCCGTTTCAGACGGCATGTCGGCCATCATAACTTGCTTATCTACTTTAAAATGCTTTTGCAATTCCTTGGCAACAAAATCAGCGATCTCATAACGGACACCATCGCCAACAATGACCGCTGTTTTGGGTTTTACAGTAGAAAACAACTTTGGCAAATAACCTTGCTGATCTGATTTGTATTCAGGATAAAAACCAAACCAGGTTTGAAGTAACAAATGATTCAAGCCTTCATAGTATTCCTGCAAAGGTCGAATGATGCTTGTGTCATTTAAAAACGTTTCATACAGATTCCGGATGGCTCTATCCACTTGAGAGAAAGTACCGGTGTAATACTCTATAAAAGAATTCAGGCTGTTGCACCCAGATAGTGGGTTGGTATCTACATGAAACAAGGTCCACACATCTAACCACCAGCCAGGTACGAAAAGTTTAGCCTTGGACGAGAATATTCGTATCCTTAGTTTTTGTAGCTTATCGCTTATAAATGATTTGTCCCGGACGTTTTCTGCAATTTGCTTTAATGCAAGCAGATCCAGTTTTTCAAAGCAATGATCAGGGTGAGCATTCCAGGGGTTTGAAGTCCCGTTCAATTTATAGTTGCGGATATATGTTTCTAATGAAGTACGGTAAGTAGCACTGTCTGCCCATTTATAGTATAAAGCCAAAAGGGTTTCTGAAATTTCATTATTTGCCAAACCGTCCAGCAGCCTTTTCACCACTTCATCTGCTAAGGTTTTTGCCGGTTTGGGGATATATTGCTGATCTAACAAGTCATGCAGTTTTTCTTCAAACAATCTTTTGATGTCGGTATCCTTTGCATGGAAATAAGTATCAGGGTCGTGAAGAAACGGCAGCAATTCATCATCCAGGTTGATAACTTCTTCTAAATCCTGCACTATCTTTTTCCACCAGGTAATATCCTTTCCTATGCCCAATTTCGCCGCGGTAAGCAAGATCGGATTGTCTAAACTTACTTGTAAACCAGTTTGAGTAAAGATCTTTTTCTTTAACCAATCCTGTGGACGACTTAGATCTAAGCAGCCATGTGTAAAACAATAATCGAAAAGAAAACTGAGTTTATCTTGCTGACGGCTAACATAAAAAACAAGGGGCTGGTCTTTAAAGGTTATTTCGGCTTCATGCCGTAAAATGAGTTCTTCTTTCTCTTGCTGCCATTGTTCATTAATGCTATTATTTGTTTGAATTACGTTAATTTCGTGTTTTTCCAGAATAGGCACCACAAAGCTACACAAGCCCGTAGGGTCCAGTAGTACAACACGGTTGCGGTGTTGCAATAATTTCTCAATATCTTGTATTAGCCATTGTTCTGTCATTTCTATTCCCTACGTATTATGAATTAAGAATTGCTTGCTTCAAATTTCAAATTAGACAAGAAATCCTTACACCTGATTATTCTATCTTCAATGTCCAATCCATTCTCATCTTGTTTTATAATCAAAGCGCCTTCCTCATTCAATAATTGATTTTCAATTAATTTATTTAAAAGATTTAAGGATTCTTCATCACCATCTGGGGATGAAAATTTGAAGCCATTTTTCTGATTGCTAATCAGAAAAATTACTTGATCATTGGTGTATTGTAATTGACTTCCAAAGTTCTCAATACTACAGCCACTAACCTGCTTTCTCAATTCAAGCAGGAAAGGATTCCAATGCCTGCCATTAAATTGCTTTTTGAAGAGCATCCAGCATTCATAAGGCTTTTGCGTATGATCATCCCACCAGTAAAATCCTTCCGTTTGATTTCCATCCCAATAAATAAAACTTGGGTACATTATATAATAGTACAACAGGTCTTTAGGAAGATGTAGATTATTTATATGATTACTTTCAAAATTAGTAATAACCGAAAGACTGGTATTTTCTGGTTCTCTTATGAACAAGTCCAGAAAAGATTTTAAAATTGATTTAGTATTCTCGAAACCTTTTCTGTTCTCACTTTGAGTAAATATTTCTCTCCAGGTTGAATTATTTTTATTGCCAAATCGCTTGGACTTTCCATATGATTGGGAGTAATCCCCCAAAGTGAGCATGGCTTTACTTATTTCAAAGTAATCGCAACCTGGAACGAATATCTTTTGGAATTGATCAGCATACTGTGAAATAGTTGGGTCAAAATCAAATAAAGCAATATTTCCTCTCAACAATTGATGATCTTCCAGCCTGTATATGGTTTCCTTCAGTTCAGGGTGTTCTAGAACTAAATTATTCTTTTGACCTTCTTCTTCCCATTGTCTTTTAGATAGTTTCGAGTTGGCTGAGTATTGCTGGTTTTTAATAATCTCTTCAACATCATTATATAAAAAGGCAGACAAATAGTCAGCTCTCAATTGATCCTCTGACGAAGAAAAAATGTTACGCAGCAATCTGAATTTTGAGTTATCAAGTGTTTCAATATTCAAATGCATATAAATAAATGCATAAAGCAATAGCTGCTCGGCAACCGAAAAAGAGTTTCCTTTATCTCCAAATCCATAAGTCTCTGCGCACTTTACGAATAAATTTGTCTGTGAATTATTGAAAAATATTCTGGTTTTATGCACTTCAAAATCTTCAGACTTGATGTAAAGTAATTCATCAAAATAACCAGGCTGAACTTTTTCTAATCTTTCGAACAGGCTAAATGAATCAAAAACAAATTTTATATTTTCAGGCGATTCATTATAAACCTCCTTTATTGTATCTAACCAGAATATTTTCTTCAGTTTAATATTGTTCTTCGCTATCAATATGTTCGTCAGGTACCAAAAGAAGCTTAAAAATCCATTGTCAACCTCTTTGGCTAAGTCATCACTTTCCTTCTCTTTAAAAACATTCCAGAACAAATCTGACCATTCACCATCAATCTTTTCTTTGAAAATTTTCGCATCTGCTTCATTCAATATTTCTGAAAACTGAGACTTGAAGTGGTCAAAATCTGACAAGCCTTTTCCACGAGCATTCATTTTAATATACAAATCATCTGGTAAGCCCAAATCATCCATTTGAAGTAGGTGAAAAACAATTCGCGGTGATTTACTTGTCAGTTTATCCCATACGTTTTCAAGATTTCCAAATTTAATATCAATTTCATTAAGCATAACCAGCATTGAAGCAATAGTAGGATCACTTCTCCATGATGAAAAAAACCAGGGTTGGTTGATAATTTGTTCATCTAATGAGGCTAAATTAAAATCAGGAGTAAACCCCATTAATCGCTCACAAAATGAACGGGAGCTATGCCTTGTAGCATAAGAAAACTTACTTAACAACTCCTTTGCCTCATCCATTTTTTGCTCTTTGTTTGCAATATACCAATGGATTAAAAACAAAGTCGTTAAACGCTGTTGCCCGTCCAAAGGCTTAAACACCGTAAGGTCTGTGGTAATGGATTTATCTGTTTCTATATATCCATAAACAAAATCCAATTCCATCGGTCTAGCATTATCTTCAGTTAGGGCACTTAACATGGCATCTAAAAAACGTCCCCGAACATGTGGAATCTTACCTGTAGTTCTTCCCTGAGCATAATCTCTTTGAATGGGAGGTATAACTACCTTATGGTTATTCAATAATTGTAAGAGACTATTCGTTTTCATCTGCTTCAAGTTCTATATGATTTACTGGTAAATAATTTTCCAACGTTTTCTTCATGTTTGCATAATAAGACTTACGATCAGTCTCAGACCAATAGTAATGCTGGGTTTTCAATCCATCGTCATTATAATACTTCATAAATACCCTCCGAGTACATACCGGAATAAAACTTCCTTCCTTATCCATCCCAACAATTTCTCTTCGCTTGACTTCAAAAACCGAATTGTTTAAAGCAGCATTGTCCGGCTGACTTAAAAGCGCTAGATTCACAATCCCCTCGCTATCTCGATCCATACTTTCCTTATCAAGGATAAAAAGGTTATTAACTTCCCTAAATATTCCAGAAAACCTTGCCCAGGTAAGTTGGCTGTTGTTATATTTCTCAATATTATAAATACCAGCTTGTATCAAACTTCTGCTTTCCTCCTCTGTAATCGCTTCTAGCATTTCTTTCAATATCACCAAATGCAGACCTAACCATATCAACCATGGTTTCTTATCATTTTGATTAAAGTTTTCTGACTTCCGTGCATGTACATGCTCCAAGCTCCATTTATTTTCCTTATGTTGCTTAAATGGATAATATTCTGAGATGGCATCTGAAGTTCTGTTGGTCTCCACATTGAAGAGGAGTAAAACATTGAAAATAGGATTATAATGTCTTTCATATCTCAATTCCGAAAGTTCAAACCTTACAGAATCTTTAATTAGATTATCAATTTGTATTTCAAAATCTCGTTTTGTCTTATTCATTGAATCTTTAACTAGTTGACCCAAATCAACTCCTTTGTATTCAGCACACTGTTTGGCGGCTACCAGATAACCAATTTTGTGGTAATAGTTCTTGTTAATAAACCATTCAGAAATTGTGTTGTAAAACTGCTCTATCTCATTCCATACGCCAGTGAGTGATTCCTTCTTTTGCTTTTTAGTAAACTTTAGAAAAGTGTAAAAAGGATCTTTTTCACCCTCCGGTTTTCCTGAAATCATATCCAAAACCAAATCGATCTTAGTTTCAAACTGTTGCCTTTCTTTATTGGTAATGAAAGACCAAAACTTCAAATCGGGTCCGTTCAGTTTATGCTCCATTTCGTCCCATAGACGGGCAATTTCATATTGTTTTATTTTCTTTTCTTCTTGAGGTAACTCTTTAAAGCTTTCCGATGACAGAAATAAAGCCTTGGTTAATTCTGCATTGGTTAAATCTATTTTTCCCAGATTAAGGCGCTCAAATAAGGCACTACTATTCTCATTATTAGGCACCATATACCATATAATCTTTGAGTAAGCCACAAATGTAGATTCAAATTGGGCATAATTGATTGCTTTGCCTTTTTCTGTATAATAGTTAAGTTGCCATTTTCTTATGGTTTGTAAAGCACTAGATATGTGATAATAGTCAATATTAGACTTGACAATAATCACCGTATCATCAGTTTTAACTTTAAGATCTTTTAAAAAAGCGACACAACCCTTCCTGGTTTCATAGTTCAATGTAAACTGATTCAACTTGTCCTCTCCACGCCATTTCTGATTGATATATTGAAGGATGATGTAAATAGTCGTCAACCTTTGTTGGCCATCAATCACCTCAAACCATTCGCCTACTAAACCGTGCTCTTGTTTGCTCTTATCATCCATATACTTAACCACCACCGGTTGCAAACAATAGAAGGTTTTCTCATCCAGCTTTCCAGGTATTTCTCTTGGCGAAAAAGAGTCTATATCATCTAAAAGTTGTTTTACCTGCTGGTCAGTCCAACGATAGCCTCTTTGATAATGCGGGATAAAAAACTGCTTATTCAGCAGTTCATTTATGGGCAGTGGTTTTAAATTTTCCTCCATTTATGGTTTTCTTTTAGATTTTTATTCAGCCTTCTTTATCATTAATTAATTACCAATCTGCATTTAAGTATTTAGTTAATTGAGACTTTTGGCCACCGGTTGTTTTCAACACTTCAGCCTTCAGCATTCCCTTTGCTTGCAATGGTGCTATATTTTTACCTACTCCATCATCCAGTTTTGGATCATATCCCTCTGCTATCAGTTCATCTATTTTTGTGGCGAAAGATTCTACTTCTTGTAGTTGCATTCGAATGGTTTCTTTTTCTGTTTGTGCCTGGCCGGTGGTGCTATCTGCAATTTGCTGTAAGCGGTATTGTAGGCTCTCCCTGCGTTTTCCGAGGTAAGTGCTTTTGAGTTTATACAAACTGTCCCTGTTCCATTTATAAATAATGATGTATGCCTCAAAGCCCTGACGCTCCCCGCTGCTGAGATGCCAGATGAATGGTGTTTTAGGTAGGTACATGAAC
>Ga0326733_1000266_pt1 | contig 15993 bp, 17 predicted proteins | sample 14_GP2_308_FD_207946 | JGI IMG/M metagenome (GOLD analysis project Ga0326733, IMG submission 207946) | Glacier ice microbial communities from Ngari, Tibet, China - 14_GP2_30.8 | ecosystem: Environmental > Aquatic > Freshwater > Ice > Glacier | place: China: Ngari, Tibet | collected 2018-07-17 | reverse complement strand
ATTATTTAGTGGCGCTGCGCTTGCGCACGACTACCGCGTGGGCGACATCATTATCGATCATCCGTACGCACGCTCTACCATGCCGGGTCAAACCAGCGGCGGTGCCTACCTGACGCTGGAGAATAAAGGCAAGCAAAGTGATGCATTGATTTCCGCCCAATCACCTGCGGCGCAATCGGTAGAAATCCACACCATGTCCATGACTGCCGATAACGTGATGCGCATGCGTGAAGTCAGCAGCATCGAACTCAAGCCGCAAGAGAAAATCGTCATGAAACCGGGCGACGGCTATCACCTCATGTTGCTGGGATTGAAGACGCCACTCAAAGCTGGCGATAAACTGCCGCTTACACTGACTTTCAAGAAAGCCGGAAAAGTAGAAACATCCATTTCGGTTGAAGAAAGCAAAACTAAGAACACAGAAGCCAAGCAGGAAGAGCATAAGCATCACTAATAGCGCACTTTAAATCGTTCGCGCGAATCGGCAAGCAAGCGACTACATAAAAAAAAGGGACGTTATTAACGTCCCTTTTTATTTACTGATTCAAATTATTTGGCTGCGTAATGGCGATACACCGTAGATTTTCCATTCGCCTGAAACAACAAGACATCGTAAGCATCAGCTGGCTCACCCGCCACTTCCATACCCGGGGATCCCATAGGCATGCCCGGCACTGCCAAACCTTTTGCTTTCGGCTTTTCCGCCAACAAACGCTTGATATCCGCAGCCGGCACATGCCCTTCCAGCACGTAAGCACCTATCGTTCCGGTATGGCAGCTACCGAGTGACGCTGGCACACCCAGCTTGGTGCGATAGGCAGCGGTGTTAGGTACATTTTTCTCTTTCACCTTGAATCCATTGGCGCGCAGATGATCTACCCACTGCGTGCAGCAACCACAAGTCGCGCTCTTGAACACTTCAATCACAGGCTGCCCAGACTTGGCAAAACCGATGCCTGGCATTGCGCAAGCCAACATCGCTGCGTGTAGAAAAATACGTCTTTGCATTATTTTCTCCTTACTTTGCCTACTCATAAAACCGCGTCACAGATTTGCTTCAGATTAGTCTGACAAATAAAAAGCCGCAAAATTCTGCGGCTTTACGGTTGCAAGGATTTATTTCGCTGTTTAGGCCGCTTGTACTGCTGCCATACGCGTCACAACTTCCTTGCGATAGCGGTTCAATTCCTGCACAGAACCGAAGGTGCGTTCAAACAACAAAGACATATTGTGCAAAATGCGATCGACGACTTTCTTTTCCCACTCGCCGTCAAATTTGATTTGGCCATCGAGCCAGCGCTCCAGCCATTCCGGATCTGGCAAACGTGATTGCACGGTGTCGTTCGGAAACAGGGATTGATTCACATGCAGATTGGTTGGATGCAAAGGCTTTTCAGTACGACGGGCCGAAGCCATCAACACACCGATTTTCGCGAATGCAGCGCGCGCGGTATCGCCAACTTCGTTCTGGGCTTTCTTCATGTAGCGCAAATAAGCGCCGCCGTGGCGTGCTTCATCCTGGCTGATGATTTTGTAAATCTGTTTGATGACAGGTTCTGTGTGCCAGTCTGACGCACAGCGATACCAGTGATTCAAGCGAATCTCTCCGCAGAAATGCATCATCAATGTTTCCAGCGCAGGCGCAGGATCAAACTCAAAACGCACGTTATGCAATTCTTCTTCCGTCGGCACAAACTCCGGCTTGAAGCGACGCAGATATTCCATCAACACGAGCGAATGCTTTTGTTCTTCAAAAAACCATACCGACATGAATGCAGAGAAATCACTATCGCCGCGATTATCACGCAGGAACATTTCAGTTGCAGGCAAGGCCGACCACTCCGTAATCGCATTCATACGTATGGTTTGCGCCTGCTCATCAGTGAGCTTGGAGCCGTCAAACTGATCCCATGGAATATCTGTTTCCATGTTCCAGCGAACTTGCTCTAAGGATTTAAACAATTCTGGGTACAACATATGCGCCTTAAAAATTGAGTTAATGCGATGATTCTACCAAAAAAATAGAGATTCACCCAGCAAGGGCATTGCAATTTACTTTTATAAAACCTTATTTTAAGCGTGGATTTTCATTTTACTTGCATCATCAAAAGCTAAATAGCTAGTCTCTTGAAATAATTCGACATTAGTTAAAACGCAGTCGTTTTATACAAATAAATTATTCTGCGATGATTTCACCCATTCTTACGCTAGTCGGCTTCTTGACTAAACATGACATCCTGATAAACATCACAGCCCGCCTGACAAAAGTGGCGTCTTGATGCAAGATACATTCACCATATCTGATCAAAAATCATCATGAAAAATATCCTTACTACCATCCTGCACTGCGCCTTGCTATCCACGATTTTTATTGGGGCGCATGCAATCGCGCAAACGCCCGCAAATGCTGCGTGCCCTGCAACATTGAGTTATACCGTTCAGCGCCTGCAAGATGAGGCGCCACAAAATCTTTGTCAGTACACAGGAAAAGTCATTCTAGTGGTCAATACCGCCAGTTATTGCGGTTACACGGTGCAGTACGAAGGATTGGAAAAATTGCATGCCAAATTCAAGGAGCAAGGCTTGGTTGTACTTGGTTTTGCGTCAAACGATTTCGGCAAGCAGGAACCGGGGGCTAACAAGGAAATCGCCGAGTTTTGCAACAATACCTATGGCGTTAAATTCCCGATGTTTGCTAAAACATCGGTTATCGGTGCCAACAGTACTCCGTTTTATCAATCATTGATGAAAGCTGGAGCGCAGCCGCCAAAATGGAATTTCCACAAAATCCTGCTTGATCGCAAAGGCAATGTCCTTGCCAGCTATCCGTCAAAAGTGACGCCTGGCGATAAAAAATTAATCGCAGATATAGAGCAGGCACTGGCGAAGCAATAGCTCTAGTCGAGATATTTGACTTAAAATCTGCCGCTTCCTGAATAGCAGAGGAAAGCAAGGTCAGCCAGTGCATAGATATACAGTCAGCGTCGCGTCAAGCCATCCGCAGGCATAATATTGCTTGATCCCATCCATGAGTAGACAAACGGGAGCTAGCACTCCCTGCTATTTATTTATGAACCGAAACCCAAAGTAACTACAGGCGAACATCCGCCTCACTACCATGCGCATTTTGATTATTGAAGACAACGCCGATATCGTCGCGAATCTTTACGCGTTTCTTGAGCCGCGCGGCTTTGTACTTGATTGCGCGGCCAATGGATATGCAGGATTCGCACTTGCGGCGCAACACGAATACGATGCCGTCATTCTCGACATCAAGATTCCGGGCATCGACGGCCTGACGGTATGCCGCAAGATGCGAGAGGAATTGCAAAACGATACGCCGGTACTGATGCTGACCGCGCGCGATACGCTGGACGACAAGGTTGCCGGTTTCGACAGTGGTGCAGATGACTATCTGGTGAAACCATTTTCATTGCAAGAAGTGGAAGTTCGCCTCAAAGCCTTGATACGGCGCGCACGCGGCAAAAACCAGGGCACCAATTTCCTGACCGTAGGCGATTTGATATTCGATACCTCGACTTATCAGGTTAAACGTGGTGGCATGCCGGTCACGTTGACCAAAACCGGTTTCAAGATTCTGAGCTGCCTGATGAAAGAAGCACCGAAAGTCGTCTCGCGCGACACACTAGAGCTGGAAGTTTGGGGCGATCATCCACCTGACAGCGATGCACTGCGTACGCACATTCACACCTTGAGACAGGCGCTGGATAAGGCCCATTCATTTGCGATGTTACGCACCGTACAGGGGATAGGTTATCGCTTGGTAGAGTCGGATGAAACCACGTAGTTCATTGCGACGACGCATAGTTGTAGCCTATCTTTTTTTCGCACTCGCGATTTGTACTTTCTTTGGCGCGGTCGTTGCCGTTGCCATTGAAGGTACTGAAGATTTGCTGGTTGATGAGCATTTGCGCAGCATTGCTGCATGGGCATCATCACGCCATGCAATCGGCCTGCCGGTGGAAATGCCGTCCGATGTCAGTTTTTATCACGGCGAGAATATCCCACTGGCTTTGCGCGATATGCCACTGGGCGTCGCCAAGGAAAGCTTCGAAGGAACAAACGTCCACCTATTGGTTGGTCAAGATGAGGCCGGTAACTACGTCGTCGTCGATCGCGCCAGCGAATACAAAAACATCGAGCGCGTCATTTACGCAATGATCATGGCCGGCTTTCTCGGTTTCGTCGCACTATCACTTTTTCTTGGCAGCTTTATCGCGCGCGGCTTTGTCGATCCCATTATCAAACTCGCGGCAGCAGTCAAGGACAAGAGCCATCAAACTGAATTGCCGCTACTTAACAGCAAGGACGAGTTCGGCGTATTGGCTCGCGCTCTCGCCGCGCATACTGCAGAACTCGAGCAATTTCTGGCGCGTGAGCGCTTCTTCACGGGCGATGTCAGCCACGAACTGCGTACCCCGCTCACTGTTATTACCGGGGCAGCCGAGCTATTGATCGAACAAACAAGGACGCAGCCGACTTTGTTTGCGCCAGCAGACCGCATACTTCGTGCTGCGAAAGAAGCAAGTGATTGCGTCGAAATCCTGCTGCTGTTGGCGCGCGCATCAGACCAGATCAATCGACCGGAAACATCGGTCGCAGGCGTCATTCATCGCGAGATTGCGCGCTGCCAGCATTTCCTTGAGGGCAAACCTGTCACCCTTAATTTTGAAGAAGGCGAAGATTTTTTGGTGGCCGCACGCAAGGAGTTGCTGACGGCAGCCATCGGCAATTTGATCCGCAATGCCTGCCAATATACCGAACAAGGCTCAGTCACCGTCAAGATGGCTGGGCACGCCGTCATCGTCGAAGATACCGGTCCCGGCCTGCCGGAATCCGTACGCGCGCGCTTGCAACACACTTCCTCCGCAAAACCATTGGTGGGCTCCGCCGGTACCGGATTGGGCCTCGCCCTCGTTGTACGCATCTGCGAATATCTCGACGCTGACCTATACGTCGAAAACAATCCAAAAAATGGCAGTAATTTCCGAATTGTTTTTAAAGCAATTTTAACGGAAATCTAACATTTCCCTCACGTCTAATTAAGTTCTCCAGCGCTAATCTGCACCTGTGCAGTGGGCGAATTGTCTAGGCAATTCAATTTCTCCCGCCGGTTTTCATTCGTTTTACCGTGAACCGTAGGCATTTTGTTTATAGCGAAATGCCGCACACGTGAATGCGTAATGGCCATCAACGATTCTTCATATTTTTCTGATGATCGATCACTACATGGTCGTACGTCGGCCGCCACTTTTACTTAATAAACTTGAGGAAGACATGGAAATTATAGGAACCGCGGCATTCTGGGCCGCACTTGGCAATATCATCCTGATCAATATCGTGTTGTCTGGCGATAACGCCGTTGTGATCGCGCTGGCTGCGAAATCGCTGCCGCCTAAGCAAAAGAAACTGGCTGTGATCTGGGGCAGTGCAGCCGCGATCATCCTGCGTATCGTTTTGACCATCTTTGCATTGCAACTGCTAACGCTGCCATACCTGAAATTGATAGGCGCGGCGCTGTTGTTCTACATCGGCGTGCAATTGCTGGCAGAAGGCGGCGGCGAAGAGGATATCGAAGGCCACTCGAATCTGTGGAGCGCGATTAAAACCATTCTGATCGCCGACCTTGTCATGAGTCTGGATAATGTGCTCGGTGTAGCTGCTGCTGCCAACGGTAATGTCACTCTGTTGGTGATCGGCCTGGCAATCAGCGTTCCGTTGATCGTCTTCGGTAGCGCAATCGTGCTGAAATTGATGGAAAAATTTCCTATCATCATCACGCTGGGCGCTGCATTACTGGGTTATCTAGCCGGTGAAATGTTGTTCTCGGATCCAGTTGTCGCACCATGGATCGCAGAAAACATTCCACACCACGATCTTGCATTGATAGGTCATAGCCACCTGAGCATTCCTGGTTTGACCTTGGCAATTGGCGTAGTCATTATTGGCGCATATCTGAGCAAACGCCAAGACGCTTCTGCTGCGGCGTAATGTAAATTAGCGGTAAAGCGAGCGCCTGCCGATGCTTGCTTTACCGCCAGCAAAAAAAAGCGAGCCGATCATACCGGTTCGCTTTTTTTAATGCTCGTTCATCTATCGATCAGAGTACAGAATTCTGATTACAAATTAGATCCAACACCATAATAGCTAATAGCGTTTCTTTACACTGAAATTATGATCGGCAACCAATCTGGTGGTCGCAATCAAGCTGCTCAAACCAAACACCAGTTGCGTCAATTTATCGCCGGGCAGAGCCCATATCTGCCCCGCTGGCATCTCAACCTGCGTCGCCGCAGAGATTAATGGCGCCACCCACCCTGCTTCAGGCATGACATCCAGCAGCACATCGCCTTCCGACGTCGTATGCAGAAAAATTTCACCGCCCTCGCTTAAACCAAAGCAAATTCCCCATCCGCTTGATTTGTTGCTATTGATCAATTGCTGGATTGCGCGATTTTGATGGTCTATCCATGCTTCCACATCGTAGGTGGTTTTTAAAACAATCCAGGGTCGCGTTATGGGTTCGTCGTAACTTTTGTCGTCGTCTTCATACATCATTGCATCTCTTCGTAGTCTGAATAATTTGTGCGCACACTGTACACGTTGCAATAAACTTCGTTGTCTTGCCTGCACATAAAAACACGCAACTGAAGGCAATCAGGCGCTAGCGTGATATCCTGCGCACCTTAGCTCACCTTTGCTCGACTGTTTCATGACGACTACCGAACCAACGCCTAACCCGTTTCAATCCGCCCGTGTTCTGCTCAAAGAGCTTCAGGAAAAATTCACCGTCTTTGGCGAATTTCAGCCGTTAGCAATTGGCATCGACAAGCAATTGATTGCGCTAACCCCGGACGTCAGCCGTAAAGCTTTGCGTACCGCGCTTGGCATACACACCAATTCGCTGCGTTATCTGAAGGGGATGGAAAAGGCCACGGTGCGCTTCAATCTGGACAGCACGCAAGCGGATGAAGTCACCGACGTACATCGCAGTCATGCGACGACGACTTTGAAAGAACGCTTCAAGAAGAATGCGGATCAGCGTAAGGCGCAACTTCAGGCAGAAGAAACACAGCGCAAAGCTGAAGCAGCGAAAAAACAGGCGGAAGAAGCAGATCGTCTACGTGCTGACAAACTCAGCCAGTTGGCAGAAAAATTCTCCCGTAAAAACTGATCAGGCATTGATCAGTTTCAATCACGTCACCATTTACTCACTGACTTAATGCACGTCAAGCCAGTGATGCCATCCAGTTCTTACCAATAAGTCCACAGCATCTTCGCCGCCAGTACATATAGCAGGCACGCGAAAATGCGCTTCAAGGTCAGCACCGGCAAACGATGTGCAAGACGCGCGCCGAACGGCGCAGTAACCACACTGCCGCAAACAATACCGACCAGCGCAATAGTCGAAATGAACCCTACTGCATCAGATGGCAAACCGGGGACGCTCCAGCCGGAGATGATGTAGCCTATCGTGCCCACTATTGCCAACGGAATACCCATCATCGCGCCGGTGCCTATGGTTTTCTTCATAGGCACGCCGCACCACAACATAAATGGAATCGTCAGGAATGCGCCGCCAGCAGAAACCAGCCCACTAATAATGCCGATCACCAAACCGACGAAAAAAAAAGGTCCAGCAGAAGGTAATGGGCGCGCGGCTTTCGGTTTTTTATTCAACAGAATCTGTGTCGCTCCAAAAAACACGATCACAGAAAAACTCAAGGCCAAATGCCGTTGGGGAATCCAGGCCGATACGGAAGTAGCCAGCAAACTGCCAATCACCAGACCAGGCGTCATTCGTTTAACGATATCGAAATCAACAGCATTGAATTTAAGATGTTCACGCACGCTAGAACTTGATGTAAATGCAATCGACGCCATGCATGTTGCCAGCGCCATATGCACGACATGATCCGGTGCGAAATGCTGCGCTGCGAACAATGCAGCAATTATTGGCACCAGCGTCATGCCGCCGCCAATGCCGAGCAAGCCCGCCAGCACACCGACGATCGCACCTGCAAGGACGTATGAAAAAAACCATATCATGCACACTGCTCCATCACCCGCGACCGTAGCATCCCGCCATTGCAAATCTTCATTTGAGTTCTTCCCGCACCGGCATGCATGTCCTTAGCTCGCTTAATCGAAAAGTTTAAGATCATTATGTGTACTTTGAACTAATCGGGAAATGAGCATAAAGGCAATTCACTGAAAGAAAATAGAACTCTGCTTAATGCGTGCCATGCCGTCCGTTTAAAACGCGGTCCATGCCCCAAACAACATAGCCGAGAATCACGTACGCAGCGAGTAGTCCGAAAGAATTCGTAATGGTATGTGCATATCCCAGTGCAGTGACATCAATGAAGGGATATGGGTAAGTGCCAAGCAACTCTCCGCGCACCAAGGCGTACAGCAGGTAAGCGGCAGGATAAATGCACCAGACGAGTGGTGACCACGCAGGCAAGCTACCCCTCCGACTAGACATCAACCAATAGATTAGGGCCGCTATAGGCACAATGTAGTGAAGCACAGTGTCTGCCACCCACTGCATACCCTGGGGCGACCAAATATCGCGCAGCAGAAAGTGATAAGCGATACTTACAAGTAGGATCGCGGTCGTCGCACAACCTGTCACCGACCGATGCGCGAACCAACGCGCGACCGATAGCCGTTTCGCAAAGACTGGGGCAGTCGCAACCAGCGCTACGTAGATGTTGGTCAAAACAGTGAAATAACCGAAATAGGCAATCAGCCCCGCAAAAATTGACTTTGCATTCGCCTGCGCCAAACGGATCGAAAGCCAGAGTTGTAACAGAACGCCAAACCACGCAAGCAATGCAAGGAGTGTTCTTGTGCTTCGGTGATCTTTTGTCGTGTTCATGATTTCAAGTATCAAGTTGAAGGGTAGTGACATAACGCTTGGCATCGTTGCATTTTTCTGCAAAAAATTCCACAGATGAATAGCGCTGCAGTCTTTTTAGCTAAAGGGTGGTCGACGCGCTGGAAGTCCGCCGAATGAGAGGGCTGCGCTGCATTATAAATAAGTTATAAATACTTTGGACGACAGGCCTAATCATTCGTCTTCTTTAAATTCTTTTTTTCAATCAAACTGGTTTTGAACTCTGATAATCAAGTCACACGGTTGCAGCTCTTGAAAGAAGTCTCTGCTGTTTACACGTCGCGCTCCATCCGATAAAAACCGTTAGACTGGCAGATACAGAAATCACGCTTTATTGAACTGTCCGCTAAATTTAAATCCAGATTGAATCGTGAAGATCAGCAAGATCGCCTTAGCTAACAAAATTTTAACTGGCAGACTCTTTTGCATTCCATCACCCCATCTCCAATGGTCAAGAACGAACGTCTTTTTTTACTGACGATAGCCGGCATACAGTTCACGCACATACTCGACTTCATGATCATGATGCCACTCGGTCCGCAACTGATCCGGGTCTTGCATATCGACACGCATCAGTTTGGCTTGTTATTGTCGTCTTATACGCTGACGGCAGCCGCGTCCAGTCTGTTGGCTGCAATGTATATCGATCGTTTCGACAGACGCAAGCTGATGCTGACGCTGTATGCCTTGTTCATCATCGCGACCTTGTGTTGTGGGCTCGCACCAAATTACGCGGCGCTGCTGATCGCGCGCGCGATGGCAGGCGCGTTCGGCGGCATACTCGGCGCATTGGTGCAAACCATGGTGGCGGATGTGATTCCGTTTGAACGCCGCGGCAAGGCGATGGGTACGGTGATGACCGCATTCTCGATATCGACAGTGGCAGGCGTTCCTCTTGGCTTGCTATTGGCCTCGACCTTCGCCGATATCGGCTGGCGTGCTCCGTTCTTTTTCATCGTTTTGCTGGCGTCGATATTTTGGTTAATCGGCTACAAATTTCTGCCAAACTTAACTGCACATTTGAACAACGAACGAGTGGGAAATGTTTTTCAGCAGCTGTTCGCCGTGGCGAAAGAACCCAGCCATTTATTTGCATTTGCGTTCATCGCATTAATCATGATGGCAGGCTTTACTGTCATACCGTACATCCCGATTTATCTGACCAGCAACGTCGGCATGACTGAATCATTTATCACCGTAATTTATCTCTGCGGCGGTGCGGCTACTTTCTTCACTTCGCAATTGATAGGCAGAATGTCGGACAAGCACGGCAAGCTGAAAATGTTTCGATGGGTGGCGCTGGCGTCCTTTATTCCCTTGCTGATCACCACGCATCTGTATCCGATCGCATGGTGGCTGGTGCTGATTAACTCAACGCTGTTTTTTATTCTGGTGCCTGGCCGCATGGTGCCGGGGATGGCGATGGTAAGCGCCGTGCCCGCAGCACAGGTACGTGGCACTTTCATGAGTCTGGTGTCGTCTGTGCAGATGTTGTCGTCTGGACTGGCAACACTGGTGGCAGGCTTGATTATTACGCGCACACCTAGCGGACAGATCGACCATTACGATAAGGTCGGGTATCTTGCCGTCGCTTGCGGTGTGCTCTCGATCTGGATTGCGCAACATTTACGCGTCGCTGGAACAACCACGAAAGTTGCGGACAAAACTTAGTTAAAAGCAGCGTCAGGATTTGGCAGATGGCGCGCGTTTTTTAACTAAAGATTTAGTTGATGTTTTAGTCGCAGCGGCAGGTTTGTTCTGAACTGTTCGCGCGCTGGACTTTGCCAGTGGCTTTTTCGCTTTTACGGATGACGCTTTTGCTCCTGATTTCGCTGGTGCAGCTTTCTTTTGTTTGGCAGACGACTCTTCAGCCATCACACTGCTCACCACCTGATTAAACTGGGTCTGTAAAGCATTCCACCATGCTGTACTTGCATCAACCGCAGCATTTGCGTGCAAAGGATTGCTGTCAGTAGCAGGCTTGGTGCTTTGCGTAAACAGATCAGCGGGCGAAGCGCCGCTTACGGTATTTGGTGCAGGGTGGGGTGCATCGGGTGTATTGCTCGATGCTGGATGCGACTTCATTTCAGCACCAAATGTCGCGCCCATTGCGTTCAACGTGGCGATCGTCGCGCTTTGCACTTCCAGCGCGTGTATGGTTCCGCGCAACATATTCATGTTGACGTTGAGCCACGACTCGACCGCTTTTAAGTCGGCGATCTGCTTATTGATTTCGTTCAGCGATAAAGTGGGTATCGTCATACCCGGAATGCCTGACGTCGCCTGCGCACCGCCCCACATATTTTTAACGAACTCGAAGGTATTGGCCATTGCATCAAAACCGGGAAGATTGGGCATATTGGGCATATTGGGCTGGGTCACGCTACACCTCCGAAAAAAGACACTATAAAAACCTTCGCGTTACAAACTTAGCTTAGCAGAGATTCATCCGATGCCCATGCTGGTGCACCGAATCTTCGGTCTTGGGTTTACACTACCGACATGACGATGGATCTGCCCTCAAGCTCAATTCAAAAGAAACGCTCGCAAACCCGCCTGCGCCGTTGGCCAGTATTAATCGCCGCAGTCATCTTGCATTTGATCGCAATCAGCTGGCTCAGCGGCGCGACAGTTTTTCCAAAGTCTTCGAAACCAGAAAGTACTACAGTGATTGCAGCAACGCTGGAAGCGCCGCCACCGAAGCCAGTGATCAAGCCTGCGACGAAACCCGTCAAGTCCAAAGCGGCAACGCGCACAACAAGACCGCGCGTCGCTCAAACGCCTGTAATACCCCCAGCGAATCCTGAACCCGCAGTTGCCACGGAGGTCGCTGCTGCGCCAGCCGAAGTTTCTCTCGCAGACGCACTCGCAACGCAACAAAATGCCGCGATCAAAGAGACAACGCCGGACTCACAAGCCGTCAGTTACAACATTGATTTGCCCCCTTCCGCCGACTTGAAGTACGACGTACAAAAAATTTCAAAAGAAAGCTCCCCCATGTATGGCAGCGGCACCATCAGCTGGCATACGGACGGTAGCAAGTACAAGGTGGACGGCGCTTTTGGCGTGCTATTCATTACCGCTCTACGCTTTCAAAGTAGTGGCACGATTGAAGAGATCGGGATAGCGCCCGAGATCTATAGCGAAAAGCGCTTTCGCAAGGCAGAGACCAACACGCACTTTCATCGCGAACGCAACACGATCAGCTTCTCATCTTCGACTTTGTCTTACCCGCGCACCGGCGGCGAACAGGATAGAGCCAGCATCGTGTGGCAGCTGGCGGGTATAGGACGCGGCGATAGCGGGCAATTCGTTGCGGGTAGCAGCATCGATCTATTTGTTGCCGGCACCCGCAATGCTGAAACCTGGCAAATTCTGATCATAGGCCGGGAAGACGTTACGATAGATGGCGTCAGCACGCGCGCTTGGCACGTTGCTCGCGCACCACGCATAGGCTCCCACGAACAAAAACTGGATATCTGGCTCGCGCCCGATCAAAACTGGTATCCGGTGCGCTTGCGTTATACCGAAACCAACGGCGATTACCTGGACATGACGCTGACCAGCCTGAACGTTTCCGCAATACACTAGTCTGATCTTTTCAAACACTTGATATTTGGTGATTCAATGAACCGCTTTGTTTCCTCTTCTTTGCTTTCCCGATCCATCTTGAGCGCGCTGTTTGCATTTGTCGCAAGCACTTCTCATGTTGCCGTTTTTGCGCAATCCGCCGGCAAAGGAGCGCTCAATCCGCCGCCCTCGGCCGATCTGGACTACACCATCAATGCCAATCAAAAAGGATTGGCATTAAATGGTTCTGCCATGCTGCATTGGACTAATAGCAGGGATAAATATGCAATCAGTACGGAAACACGTGCCATGCTGCTCGGCAAAATCCTCGAAGCAAAAAGCGCAGGCGCAATTGATGCGTCTGGTTTAGTGCCGGCAACAGCAACCGAGAAGCGCTATCGCAAGGATGCGACAACCACAACGTTTAATCGCGAAACCCGCAACATTACTTTTAGCGCATCTGACGTCAGCTATCCGATCAAGGGTGGCGAGCAAGACCGCAATAGCGTTGTGTGGCAACTGGCCACGATGGCACGCAGTCTTCCCGCCAAGTTCAAGTCAGGCGCCAGCATCCCTATGTTGGTGGCGGGACAAAAAGACGCAGACTCTTGGACCTTCAAAGTCGGCAAAGCGGAAACCATCAAAACGCCATTGGGTAATTTGAAAGCGGTCAAAGTTAACAAGGTCATCAAGGACGCGAGCACGGAACAAAAAATTGATATCTGGTTTGCGTCCAGCAAAGAATGGTATCCAGTGCGGATACGCTTTACCGAACCATCGGGCGACTTCATTGAACAAACCATTTCCAAGATCACGCCGCGGTCCTGATCTGCCAAGATAGTCGCGCGCTTACACGCCGCCCTTGCACATATAATTCGGCTAATAGCTTTTGATCAGCAAGGCAAACATGAATTCAACAGATAGCGCACTGGTACTTTTCAGCGGCGGCCAGGATTCCACTACTTGTTTGGCGTGGGCTCTTGCGCGCTACGCCCGAGTGGAGACTATCGGTTTCGACTACGGTCAACGGCATGCAATCGAGTTAACAGTGCGCCCCACCATATTGCAAAAGCTGCGCGGCTTTTCCTCTGAATGGGATAAGAGGCTCGGTGAAGATCACATGGTCGATCTATCGCTTATTTCAAAAATATCCGACACCGCCCTCACGAGCAATGCAGAAATAGCGATGCTGGAAAACGGCTTGCCGAACACCTTCGTGCCTGGTCGCAATTTGCTGTTCATGACAGTCGCCGCTACCGTCGCTTACAGACGCGGCTTGCACGTCCTAGTGGGTGGCATGTGTGAAACGGATTTCTCCGGCTATCCCGACTGTCGCGATGAAACGATGAAAGCCTTGCAGATCGCGCTCAACCTTGGCATGGCGACCAATCTGCAACTTAAAACACCGTTGATGTGGATAGACAAGGCAGAAACCTGGAAGATGGCGCAGGATTTAGGCGGCACCGCTTTGGTCGATTTGATCCGCACGGAAACGCATACCTGCTATCTCGGCGAACGCGGTGAGTTGCATGATTGGGGATATGGTTGCGGCAATTGCCCAGCATGTGCGCTACGTGCACGCGGTTATGCGGATTTCGCTCAGCAAGATGAGGCACCACAATTTTGAGAGTATCTGCAAAACATTTTCGAGATCAATTCATCTCGGCAAGAATCCCGTCGTCAACTAGAAAAAGCCAAAAAAATCAAAACCGCCTATCGATCAATGTCGATAGGCGGTTTTTCTATTTTTGATTCTAGTACTGAGGTCTCATAGCAGGTGCTGGTTGATACTCCATTCCCGCGGGCTGAGGTGCCGGCACGATCGTTCTTGTTTCACGAAGGACACCGCCCCCATCTACACTACCCGATACCGTGCCTTCACCCTGGATGCGGCGAATGCAGTCATCACGATGTAAAGGTGGCAAAACATTGCAGCGGGCTTGCGCGTTTTCAGATGAGATCGGACTCTCAGTCAAATTGCCACGCTTGGCTTCGCCACGTGCAGCGGCTACTTCTTTTAAACAAGTTGCCTTATCCTGCTGCGTTTGCCCACTCAAGCAAGCCGCGCGTTCTTGCTTGGAACTCCCGCTCGCATCAGCCGCAATAGCGGCTGTCGAGCCTAGTCCAATGCTGCCAGCGAACAAAGATAGTGCCAACACGTATTTACGCGTGTTGCATGCTTTATTTTGAACAAATAACATGTCAATCTCCCATTATAAAAACATCAGGCTATGTTCTTACAAGACGCTTGTATGTGCGGTAACCGGCTTATCTTGAATTGAAATTGCGTGATGATGGTTACGAGACGGAAATTAAACGCCAGTAAGCTCTGAAGGGGAAAATCATTTCGCTGCACATCCATTTCATTCAATGACATACTTGCTAACTCACAAGTTGATCCTTTTACATACATTGATCTTGTCGACAACTGATCGAACAATTTTATTCAAAGAGACGCAATGAATTCAACAAAACCGCCACGCAAACACTTCTCAATGCTGCGCGGATTTCACCTCGCCGACTTTTTTACGCTTGGCAATGCAGCCTGCGGCGTAGCCGCGGTATTTTTTGCAATGCTGTACATGAATAGCCAATCGCTGGTCCATTTTTATGCCGCCGCCGCCATGGCTCCCGCCGCATTTATATTCGATGTGCTGGATGGCAAGATCGCACGCTGGCGTCGTCAGCATTCGGCGATGGGGCGAGAGCTGGATTCGCTTGCCGATGTAATTTCATTTGGGCTTGCACCCGTAACGCTGGGCTTCGCAGCTGGTTTGACTGGCGGCTGGGATTGGGTCGCGATGATCTACTTTGTATGCTGCGGAGTAAGTCGTTTGGCGCGTTATAACGTCACTGCGGAAACCTTGTCCGAAGGCGCAGACAAAGTCGCTTACTTTGAAGGTACGCCGATTCCGACCAGCGTAGTGATCACCGGAATTCTGGCTTGGCTTGCATCACAAAACCGTATTGGCAGCGAGATTTATGGCGACATTTTAATGCTAGGCCCGTGGGAATTTCATCCGTTCGCCCTATTGTTTGTATTGTCCGGCAGCTTGATGATCAGCAAGACCTTGCATATACCGAAATTTTAAAACGCCGTTAAAGTTTCTTGCCTACAACAATATTTCAGCGCTGCAATCATGCGTGCAGCCGTGGATACTGCAGTAACCAAAACGACTAGCTCCATTAAGACTGTCAATCGTTAGCTTACAAAATGAATGCCGTTTTGAATGTCCAGAATTTGATTTTGATGTCTCAGCTCGCGCATGGGTGCACATCATTTTAAACGAAGGTTTTCTTCAATGCTTAAGAAGTAAATAAATACCAGATAAATGTAACAAGTCGTAAATGCATTGGCGAATCGCGCGAAATAATTTTTCAATACGGTTTGCAATCACGCATCGTGCTTGCAAAAGGGGAGCCACCATGAACGTAAAGTTAATCACCATAGCAGCCGTTTTGTTGAGCAATCTTGCATTTTCGCAAGCTAACGCGGGAAC
>Ga0326733_1000265_pt1 | contig 15995 bp, 35 predicted proteins | sample 14_GP2_308_FD_207946 | JGI IMG/M metagenome (GOLD analysis project Ga0326733, IMG submission 207946) | Glacier ice microbial communities from Ngari, Tibet, China - 14_GP2_30.8 | ecosystem: Environmental > Aquatic > Freshwater > Ice > Glacier | place: China: Ngari, Tibet | collected 2018-07-17 | reverse complement strand
GCTATTACAAGAAGAACGACATCAAACTGGCTAAGAAGTGGATTGCGACATGGCTGACTGTCACCAGTATCTTCTTTACTTACTTAGGACACCTGCTGGTACTAGCTAGCGCTGGGGCTGGTTACTTCAGTGGCTTGCCATTCGTTGGTGAACACTTCGCCGCAGTCGTCGGTATCGGCTACGCTATCTATGCTTTTAGACTCAACAAGTTCTACCAAGGCGCTAGTGCCTGGCTCGGTAAGTGGAGTAAGTCTAATGATGATAAGGCACCGGAGTCACCTATCGGCAACATAGCTGTCGTGACTGCTCCGATTGACGAACGTGAGTTTAGCTTACCTGAGTAATTAGGCAGACAACTTATGGCAGAAGCCATCAAAGCACCGACTCACTGGGTCGGTGTGTTTGTTTGCGTAGTGGGCTGATATGACATGATGACGTTCATCATTCAGCTTCTTGCCAAGCTTAAGCACCAGTTTGACAGCCACGAAATAGATAACGTGGATAGCGCCGTATAACTGTATACCGTGGAAGACTTCGTCTGGTGTGATAATCATGTTGTTTGTTTTAGTGGTACTACTTATCTATATACAGGAACTAGCCGATAATATCAAGCTTGTGCTTAGTAGCATAGTGGTCACGCCAAGCGTCATCACCAAGCCCCTCGTCAAAGTAGATACGTTCCCACTTGCGGCCGGTGTGTCCAGCGACACCGAAGATACGGCTGATACTAGCCATGCCAGCACCACTCCGTTTCATCTTGTCGAAGTCCTTACCAGTGTAGCCGTTATGCTCATTGGCCGTGTTATCAAGGTGCTTAAGTAGTCCGGTAGTTCTGATTGAGGGCGGTATGTAGGGCATTGTTAGACCTCTACCTTTTCATATGTTGCTTCAAATATATCTGGCTTGCATGGGTAAAACTCACCCTGTACACCTTTTATAATGTAGTCACCTTTACTAGCTGTCATGTCACCTTCAAGTGTAGGTATAGTTAGATTGTCTGGACTACCAGTCCAACCAAACGGATTACCGGCCCATTTGCTTATACGTTGTGCTGACGCTAATGAGCCGTCAAATAAATCTGCTTCTATTACGACTGGTTTCTTTCGGTATTTCTGTATCATGGTCATTATCTCCTTATTAGTTATTAAAACGGTATGTCGTCTAAGTTGATTGGTGAGTCGTCAAACATACTACTGGTATCTTCGGCTGGGAACTTGTCATTAGCAGCAGCTATGACTGGGGCTTCCGCCTTGCGTTGTAACATCTCCCATTCAGGGCTGGCTTGAATCTTAAGCTTAAGTCCGTCACCAAAGCTGTCAAAGATTGTCATATCAGGTTCGTCTAAGTCAAAGCTGACATTAGGATTAACGGCCGTCGGCTTGTCACCCTTATGAGCCATGATAGCGTTGACGTTAGCGTACTTGCCGTCAGCTGAATGGACGACCTGAAGCATACAATAGGCCCCTAGGACTGTCTTTAAGTCGAAGCCGTCTAGTTCTTCGTCGGAAAACTTCTTGCCCCGCCAAGCTTCTAAGTCACGGCGTAATGTTGCTTTCTCATGTAGTGACATCGTGTAGAACTGGCTGACACTGAATGGTCGGCCATCGTCCATCTTGATGTCATTATCAAGCAGTTCCCAGCTGACCATGACCTTGTGCTGTTCCTTACCGCCAAAAGCTTCACTGCCCTTTTGCGTACCTAAATCTATAATCTTGAAACACCTAGCGATGTAGGTGCCTTCCGGTGTCATGGCGAAATCACCACTGCCACCTTTTGCGCTTGCTAATAGACTCATTTTATTCTCCTTTACTTTCGTTATTAATCTGGTCTGTCATCTACTTGGTCACAAATCTCATTTATATATTCTTGAGCTTCTTGTGACGTAAGTTGTCTAGCTTCTTCTTCTGTAGTATTGGTACTGTCTAGTATGAACTTTACCTGTTTAGCAGTTGCTAGATTGTTAGCTTTCAAGCCCATTATTCCAATTCCTTTACGTCGTTAGATTCCATATCAACGTCAAACGGGTCGCCTGGCGTGTTGTCGGCTTCACCCATCTTAACCAGCATATACTCTGGGTAACGTCGGCCTTCCCAGTGTTCGTTCGGGTTCTCCTTGGAGTACTGGAACGTGGGCGATGGCTTGTAAGTTAGGCTCATTAGAACGGCACGTCAGCTGTCAGCTGTTCCTTAGTAACTGGTCGGACGTCGTGAATCATAACTGGCGGACGAACGTGGCGGACAAGTACGACCTCGGCTGGGTTGCCGTAGAAATCGACATCACCTAGCCCACGGGCAAAGTTGTCCTCATATTGGTTCTTAGCGTTTTGTTCGTTTGATTCCCTAGACATAGTGATCTCCCTTTTAATTTATCTGTTTAAGTTTTCTATGGTAAGTAGCGATTGATGGGTTACACTTCCGACAACTACAGAATAAGTTGTGGGCTGGTAACGCTACTTGTTTTTGACTAGGCCGCTTGGACCAGCCATCTCGTAACAGTTCCATCGTCTTGCTGATAACTTGTAATAAGCGACTCTTGATAGTTTGCTTGTCAATACTCTGGCTCCTTGTTTATCTACTATAAGTATAAGTGTATAGACTTAATTAGTCAACAAGCAATAATCACTCAACTATTCATGCGTAAGTGTAAGCAGTATTATTAAGGTAATGTAACGTAAAGGTTTACAATGCTCTCATTCCACATCTGCCATGAAAACCACCAGTGCGCTCAGAACGACATCAAGCAATATGAAGTCGAACCTGGCACCACGTTTAACTTTGAACTGATCGGTGGACAAATCAGAACTGTCCGTCACATCACTGTCCAGTTTGCTTAGTGATAAGCCTCACAGCGTAAGCGTTTTACTTGTTTAATCATAATACTGTGCTATATGATTAGAGTAGGTTTTTACCAAACCAAAACTAAAACCAAAACAAAAACATGAACACAAACAGTATGATCAACAATAGCCCCTATTACGTTCTCAACCCCTTTGAACGTAATAGGGCTGTTTTTAGTTGTAGACCACTTCCCTGCCCCCCTGTCTAGTCCCCTAAGTACCCCCCTAACAGGGGTCAAAAAAAATACAGTGACACAACTAGCCAGTAGGGGATATACTGCAAGCATTAACAATAAGGAGTCACAACTATGGCAGCACTACTACTAGGAATCACATTAGTCTTATGGGGTCTACAGCTACTCGCACTCGTCGCAGTCAGCAACTTAGTCCTTGGCTTGTTCGCACTTGTGACTGGTATCGCTTGGATACTTAGCGCTGTCGGTTACGGCTACAACTTACCTAACCGCAACGGCTAGTTACTTGTAACGGTTCTTACCGTCACGATACATCATATATATCAGCAGGAACATGGCGGCGTAGAAAGCGTAGTTGAATATCATATAGCTATTATAGCTGAATAACTATTTGCTATGTCTACGGAAATAGGGTGTATGTATGGTCAGTATCGTGTCAGCCGTACTGCCGGTATCATAGACGATTTCTACGTTATCAAGTACCAATGAAGTTTGTATATCTTTCTTAGTCATACCTACACAGTAGCGGACACGACTGTGGACAACTGTACGAATGCTTACATATTGGTCGTGCTTTTAATTACACTGACTTCAACCTTGGAGCGGGTACCCCAGCCATTGTTGGCGACTGTGGCGTAACTATAAAGCTTGAATACCCGTAGTACCGTCAAGCTCCAAGCTGCCGCTACCGGAGCCATCAGAAAGGTATCAAGTTGCATGGCGAATGTTTCATCAGACCGCTTAACCATGAAGTATCTAAGTGACTGAACGTAGCTGATCGCAACCGTTATCAGAATCAGGTAAGGGTAGACATCGGGTCGGGTCAACATGCCACTGCTAACTAAGAAGAAAGCAATGTAGGTCGTGAAGCCGAATGACACCCAGCGCCATAAGTGCAACCAGTAGATGTAGCTGGTCAACCGTAGATATTTGAACCGCCAGATAGTGCGGATAAACGACCCACGGTACCAACGCATATAGCGCCGGATATGGTGCGAGTACTTATTAGGTACAGCACTAAAAGCGATCGAAGTTGTCTGCTGAACCGCTTTGCCAGCAGTCAGGGCATACAGCGTCATTAAGCTGTCGTCACTGAACTTGACCTCGCCACCTAAGAAAGTTTCAGTGTTATAGCTCCCTAGATTGTCGCGTATGACATCACCGCGGTAGAACGCCAATATCCCACTGTTCACGGTCACGCTGTTCATAGTCGATTGAGCTGACCTATCGACCAGTTGGTAAATAGTTTCCGACAAGCCGCTGAACCGGGTCAGGACATTATCGTGGACATTAAGTGGCAGACACATACCGGCGACGCTCTTGACCTTCGGGTCGGCCATAGGCTGCAATCCCTCGGCTACGGCTTTGCTGTCGAGTATCGTGTCACTATCAACCGTCAGGTATATATCAGCTTTCGGCTGGTGACGAATACCGATTGTTTGGGCGTGACGTTTACCGGCGTTCTCGGTCCGTGTCCACGTTAGGCCGACTTTGTAGCCTTTCAGGTCTTTCAACCAATCAGTCACCGTCTTATAACTAACCGTACTACCGTCATCAACGACTTCGATGTGCTGAACCGGACGCGTTTGGTCTAAGACTGACTTGATACAAGCTTGCAGCAGGGCAGGTTCCTCGTTATAAGCTGGAATCAAGACGACGACACTTAACTTGTCGAGCGCCAGTTGTTGCAACCGACTAGCTTTCTTTGGTCGTTCCAAGACGGCTAACAAGGCTGTCCATGCAATCGAGCTAAATGTCAGCGCCCAAATCAGGGCTAGACTACCCGTACTTAGGAACTCAGGGTAAACGATAGCGTAGAGGTGTCTGACTAACCAGCCGATAGCTAGCGCCAGAATCACGACCGCAACGAATACACCTCGGCCATTGCTGACCTTGGCGGATAAGGGTTGCATTTACTCGCCTATGTTTTTGTTACGTCGGAAGGTGCCACGAAGGGTCAGGGCCGCCAATATGATGAGTGTGCCGATGACGATAGGTAGTATTAAAGCCATTTCGCCGCTGCCGGTTGCTACTAAAGTTCCACCGGTTCCAGTTGTTCCTACGATCTTAGGTGTGTAATCCATAATAATTGTTCTTTCCTTTTATTAAAATGATAAGGTACTTAGACATAATGTATACTACTTACGTTTAGTTTCAAAACATAGGCGTATCCCTAGGTGTTAGCTTGGCTGGTAGGTACTGCTCGACAATGGTGATAGCAGCGTTAGCACCCTTGGCTATGAACGCCTGGCAGTTGGCTACCTCATTAAGTGCGGCTATCCAGTCCTTTTGTTCGGGGCTAGTGCTACTACCACGCAGTCGTTTCAGTTCGATGAATATGATGGAACCGCCAACTAGTATCGTGTAATCAGGAAAACCCCGACTGACGCCTTGGCGCTTCATCTTAGCACCACGAATCATAGCGTTCTTATGACCGCTCTGGCTCTCGTTAGCAGTGTGCGTAAACTTAAGGTTCATAGCCCGCAGGTAAGCGACTAGCACTTCACCCTCTTGTGATTCAGTCGGGCAGGGCATAATCATACTAAGCACTCCTTAAGCCGTAGCATGACAGCCTCGACCACGTTAGTTGTTACGGCATTGCCTAGCTGTTTGTACTGTTGGGTATCCGAACCAACACACCAGCCGTCAGGGAAGCCCTGAAGCCTGTGACATTCGGTAGGAGTTAGTCTACGGATTCTAGTATCGGACTGTGTTGGTTCTGCTTGGTCATTAGTGGATTGCCGTACTTCTTGAACCTCTGGCTGTGCTTCTCGCAATAGCCGTATCTTCGGTGTATCATCTCGCAACCGTCTACTTTGCAGTTCGGACGTTTTCGGTGTATTCGTGTGTGACAACCCCGACAGAGTTCCTGTAGGTTCTCTATCCTGTTGTCGTGCCAGTCCTCGTTCATGTGGTGTATCTCGGTTCGTTGTTTTGCTTCCTTGCAAACCGAGCATATCAGCGTCTTTTGACCGAAGTTCCGTCTGGCTCTCCAGTGTTCTGTCATCCAGTTGGCTTTTCTCTCTGTCATGGTGTAACCCCATTATAGCAGACTTACCACTGACAGCGACAAACGGTTGCCGGTTACCACCTTGCATGGTGTTAAGGGTAGGGCTGATACCATCATCACCGTACACTCGGTCATTGCTATGCTTCGGTTGGTTAAGCTGGTTAATCAGGTTGTTACCGCCCTTATAGTCACGGACTGCTAGGGTAGCGGCTACAACTCGTGAATCGTTGCCCCAAACCCGTTGCCCTTGGCTAGATGATTCTCCTTGTGTTTCATTATCCCAGCTACTGCTTTGGACGATAGGTAATACTTGTCGGCTACATCGTTCTCTAAGATGTCCGACAATGTAGATACGTTCACGGTTCTGGGGAACTCCGAAGTCTTTGCTATTAAGTACCTGCCATTCGATTCGATAACCAAGGTCGGAGAGAACCCCAGCGATTGTCTGGATAGTTTTGCCACCGTCATGGCTAAGTAGACCTTTGACGTTCTCGAATACAAAATGTCCGGGTCTTTTGTGCTTGAGAATCCGAGCGAGGTCAAAAAAGAGAGTTCCTCGTGTTTCGTCAAAGCCGCGACGCTTGCCAGCGACACTGAAAGCCTGGCAAGGGAATCCGCCGACGATAAGGTCGAAGTCTGGTAAAGATTCAGCGTCAATTGCTGTGATGTCGCCGTAGTTGGTGTGGTCATAATGCTCCTCATATGTTTTGATTGCGTGGCTATCGACTTCGGAGTAACCAATACATAGTGGTCGTTCGTCAGTCCCGTCTGTAGTGCGTTCACCAGCCCGTCCGTCCTTGGAACCAGTATCTTGCCCCGTCTTGGTGAGAAGTCCCGACCCAACTTCTGATACTCCCGACGAATACGCTTGCTCTCCTCGCTTCGTACTTCGGTAAGCATTCTGTATTCCAATTTCAAATCCGCCTATTCCGCTAAATGTTGATAAGTACTTCATCAGCTATTATCCACCTTTTTAACCCGCACCCGCTTCTTACGCTTAGGCTTAAGCTGATAAGACTTCTTAGCAGTGACCTGTGGGTAGACATCGGCTACCACTATCAGCACGAACAAAGCAAAGAGCAGGGAAGCAATCAGTTCGGTTGCTGTTATCACTTGTCTAACCCTGCGGCTTTCTTGGCGGCTCCAACCAGCTTAGTACTCATAAACAGTAGCGCCATCTCATATGACTTAAGCTCTGGCATAGCTTGTATGTAATCCTTAAGCTCGTCCATGAACGTATCTTGTTGGTTATACTTCTCAATTTCCGCCTCAAACCGGTCATACCACTCTTGGCCGGTCATCATTTCCAACCAATCGCCACTCGGTGCTTTGAATTGTTGGTGCGCTCGACCATCAGAGAATATGTTTAAGTTTGCAGCCTTATGATACCCAGCCTCACTAAAGGCTTGCTTGATAGCTACTATGTCTTTATCAAAGCCTAATATGCCTCTTGCACAAGCTGAGTCACACAATCCGCTTGTATCACTCTCCAATATCTCCCGTAGCTTATCGTCTAGTTTCATTTCCGTGTCACAATCAGAGATACGGTTGCTAATATCATAATGATAACAGCTAGGGTAGGGGTCATCGGATAACCTCAAACAGTTCAGCCAAACGTGACTGCTGTGCCATATCAAGGGCTAGCTGGTCTGATATTAACGAGTACAAGTAGTTCCATTGATTATCATGTACTTCCGGTATAGACGTCCGTAGCGTTAGCTTTCCCATTACTCACCTCACTTCTTTATTTAATTAAATGCTCTCAAACACTAATTGGACTGGATAACTGGACGGCGTACGATCACTGAGCAGTTGCAGGACAGGTAAGCGTACTCATTCTTCCTGTACAGCGTTTCACCCGCTCTCTCAAACGGTATGAACTCACTGACAGGTTTCTGGTAGGCAACGAAGAACCTATGACCAGCTTGGTTAAGAGGGCAGTAGTCTGCCATGTTGGTAGCCATTACAATTTCTCTATTTTCTGATGCAGAGCAATCTTAAGTTCGTTTCTGCCAAACTCTTTGTAATCGTCAGGAGTCCAAGAACCAAGTGTCATGTCCTCGGTTTCACGGAACTCAACATCACCAACTAAATCCACCATCAGGTCTTTAAGCTGTTGCTTAGCTATTGCTATGCGGTCTGCTTGACTGTTTACATTACCCATAGAACATTCTTTGAGTATATCGTCCAGCTTACTCATTATCGTACAGCCCGTACGTCATCTATAAGCACGTTCTTACGGCGATACAAGCCAAGTTGCTTGTTCAGGTCAATGACACTGCTACAGGGCTTCTCAACGCGTTGGTTGTTCTTGACGATTGTAATGTAGTATCTGGCTTTCATATTCTTTTTTCCTATTCTTTTATTATTACTGTATAGGTAATGTAACTTATGTTAAGTATGTAGTCAAGTAGTTTAATAGGTCTATTGACATATGTAGGGTAGATGTGTTATTATGCAATCATGAACGAAACAACACAAACACCCCAACCGAACAAAGTAATCAACATTCCAGTCTACCGGGACGGTGAGTTAGACAGTGACTATATGCCAGAGCAGCCGACAGTCCTGGAACAAGCGCAGACTATGCTTAAGAGTTATATAGGTAGCGTTGGTATAGATCTAAAGGCTAGGGCATTCGACATGGTACACGGTACTGACTACGCTCGGATACGTCGGGAACTACTGGCTAAGAAACGTGAGGAACGGTTTATTGCTAGCATTGGTCTTAGAGCTATCAAGGGCTAGACTGCTTGTGGATAAATGGTTGACGAGTGTGGTATATAAGAGACTAGGCGCAGTGTGTTTGCTATTCTCCCCACGGATTCTATGTATATCTTATTCAGTAGAGTATTTAGTTTGTTATGTTCTAATACGCTTTACTTATAGGCTGGAGCTAAATGCGCTATAGAACTTTAGTTAAACACGATAGTCAGACTCTAAGTCTCGAGCTAACGGGGTAACAAGTCTATACCGACTTATGATGTTAAAGAGCTTTACTGACGTAAGAGGGTGTTACCACAGCCACACCCTAGGCTGATACTACAATTCCCTTAAGGCTAGGGCAGTTGACGGCTGATTGAGGAACTCCCCCTCTGATATGCCCGTCCGAAGCTTGTAGAGCTTACCTGGTCATCAATACCTTGTTGACAAAGTGGTTGCGAGTGATAATATATAGATATAATCACAGACACGCCTAGCCCCACGAACGGGGCTTTTCTATTTGTCTGGGCTAATGAATAATCACAAACATTAACTTAGTTGTATCCTACTAGCCTTAACCAGTACATGTCAAATAAATCACAATTGTACTTCTATAACACTCATGCTTAAATACACTTGTTAGTAGGTGCGCCGGAGTGGTGAGTTGACTATTAGTAACCTATCCACCAGCCTATCGTGACCCGACTAGGTAAATGTCAGCGGCGTTCGATCTACTAAAGCACCTGTTTTTTTCATATTCTTGTTTTGGCTGTTAGCCCATCTAACAGTTGGAACTCCACCAAGTCGCCACCTGATAATGCACCTCAACGGGCAGGGTGGCGCTTTTTAATGTAGACTAAACATGAGCGTTACTTTCCTTTCCGCTCATTCTCAAAACTTTCAGCCACTCCTTGCACTAGACAGCTTGGAGTGGCTTTTTAAGTGCCTGTGCATAAGTTGAGTAATAATGTCTATTGACTAATACCGTAGCATAACCTATACTTAACCGTACAAACATAAGTTAAAGGGGCTAACGAAATGACAGACTTAGAACAAGACATACAGATGGACGAAATCGAGGACGCTAAGAGCGATTACACAGCCGACTTCGCTTTTCTGTTCGAGGGGAACGAGTAATGGCTATCTTCGACAACGTACTAGCCGATTTAAGCCGTTTAAGCATACAACTCGACTGTACGCACTTATTCGTTGATGGCGTGGATTACAAGGCTTGTCTGAAATGCAAGATGACCATAGCCGTCTGTAAGGATTGTCAGTTCCCAACCTATGACAGTGAATGTGCATGGTGCGACAAATGAGTGTCGAACTACATGACTTCATCGACAGCAGTGGCATGAGTGACTGTTGCAGCGGTGCAGTCTACGATCCAAGTGCCGAGGGCATAGAGGGCCGGTGCATGGACTGTGGCGAGATGTGCAGTATTGTGAGCGGAGATGAGTAGGGATATAAAGTTCAGGGCTTATATGCCTAGTGAGAAAACAATGTGTAGCTGGGAGTTCTTACTAACAGAAATAGGTCACTACGAAAATGTATTTGAAGAAACAGATGACTGGAAGCCTATGCAGTACACCGGCCTGACAGATAAGAACGGTGTCAATATTTATGAGGGGGACATAGTTAGACACAACGTCGGCGGTATCCAACATATCGTTTGGAATAATGACTCAAGTTGTTTTGGCTTGTCTGACATGAGCATAGATTATTCGCACATGGACGAAACTTTAGGTCAAATCAGTCTTATTAGCATAAAAGTAATCGGTAACATCTACGAATCACCGGAGTTGCTAGGAAAAACATAAGTGCTATAATCACGCTTATGCTGGTGCGGGGTAATTCCTTAAACTGTTAAATGACTTGGCACCCCACCCGCCAAACAACAGCCAGCTACTACGAACTTGAACGAACCAATCAGGCACTACGGCCCCAACTCTAGTGCCTGGCTAGTCTGCTTAAGACTTAATGAGGGAGAAACTATGGAGAAACCTTGCCAACAATGTGGACTTACGTTTCAGAAAGATAAGCGTATATCTGTCGCTACCTGGAACAAGAGGAAGTATTGTAGTTCTGATTGTTTCGGCAAAGACCATGTAGGCGAGAATAACCCCGGCTGGCAAGATGAGCCAAGTTACTTCGCGTTACATTGTCGAGTTAGAGATACTTTAGGTAAGGCCAATATGTGTAGCAACATAGACTGCGACAAGACTTCTACTAAGTATCACTGGTCTAATATCAGCGGTCTGTATAAGCAAGACCTAGATGACTACCAGATGTTATGCGTTAAGTGCCACAAGATATATGACTTGCGGTTTAGAACTCACTGTAAGCGTGATCATGAGCTAACGCCAGAGAACGTCTACATTAGTCAGAAGAAAGTAGCGAAAGAGTGTAGAACTTGCCGCCGAGAGGCTAACGTAAAGTACTTCCAAAGGAAAAAAGAGGTGTCATCATTGCGTGGATAAGACTTAGTAATAATACTGGGGTGAAAATAACACACGCCCAAGCCATCGACATACTTGACGTACTCGAGGGCAGGAAAGAGCCAGCTGACGACAAGCAAGCTAGGTTCGCTGAAAAGGTCAACAAGGTCTACTTCAGCTGGCGGACAGCCGACCCGTTGTGGATAGCTGATAACCTGAATGAAATCATGCCCCAGGTACTAGCCGAGTGGGCAGTCGATAGCAGAGGCATACCGACCAGACCAGACAACGGCCACAGCTGGCAGTTCGCCAAGCGGTATCAACTCTACGCCAACAAGCGACCGGCTAGCATGGCACTGTTTCACATCGACAAAATTAAACTAACCAAACAAGGATACAACTAACATGGCAGGAAATGCAGAAGGCGGCCGAAAGCTAAGAGCCACCCAAGTCGAGAAGTACGGCGGTGAAGCCGGGTATAAAGCGGAAATGCGCCGGAGAGCCAGCAACGGTGGTTCTGTCATGCACCCAGGCAAGGGCTTCGCCAGCAACCCGGAACTAGCCAGCAAAGCCGGAACAGTCGGCGGCAGTGTCAGCGGTTATAAGCGGAGAGCGCGCCGGGACTATAAGCTGAAGGGCACAAGCATGAGTAATATCAGACTGGAGCAGAAGTGAACACCTTTAAACGATCTAAGCTAAGTAAACACATAGAAGAAGTATCGTACTACACGAAAGACCTAGAACGTATCTCAATGCTAAGGGATAAATGCTTTAAGATGTGGACAACTGACGCTAATGGCAAAAGCCGTGATCACTACGAACAGGAATGGAAACAATACAACACGGTTCTCGAAGTGATGTTAAAGACATTAGAAGTAATCAGCACGATGGAACAGCCTAAGCCAAGGAGAGCTAAATGAACTACGTCAAAGTTATCCACTACCCAAAACCACAGGTAGCAGTTATCAACTATGAACCGTTTACCAAGTACTTTCCAAGCAAGAAGCAGAGGCTTGTAGCATGACCACACCTAACACCGACTGGCTGGTTGAAGCTTTTTATAACTGCTTGCCTACATACGCTGTAGAGCAACAGCATTTAGACCAACTCAAGCAAGCCATCTTACAGCACGAACAGCAAGCGGTAATATATGAGCTGGAACGTATGCAGCGACGAATGGGTGACTGTTACGACGGACATAACGATTTGTTTAATAACCGCATAGCCACCCTAACCCAACAAACCAGCCAAGGAGTAAGTGATGAGTAATCCAGCGTGTCAATACGGTGACCATGTAGGAGAGAACCTGTGTATCAGGTGCGGTAAAGTCTTAAATATGTCTGGTGAAGAATGGTTTAAGAGGTACAAGGCTGAACTACAAGGCGAGGTATTTCCTTTCGCCAAACTATCAGACGTTGAGGTTAGAAATATAGTAGAGATATGCACAGACGTTGCAAGGAGAGCTTCAAGACTATGAACCCCGATAACACAGCCCAGCTACGAGAGAACATAATAACTCAATGCCAGTATATAGCCAGAACCGGTTACACTGACCCTTTTTACGTCGACCAAATCGTGCAATCAGTAGCCGACTACATCAGCCAGCTAGAACTGCCGGAGAAGCGAGCAACTGATATTGAACAAGGCGTATCAAGGTATCACGCCAACGGTAAAGATATGTGGGGAAATCACTACGCTGATATTACCAACAGTAAAATTGTTGGCTACAACCAAGCCCTAACCGACACCACCGCCCTACTAGCCAAGGCTGTTAGAGAGTTACGGAAGTGATAAACTAGCATTATGAACATAGACGTCGAACTTAATAAGATACTAGCTAACTTCGTAACTGGTGACTTACAAGACATGCCAATCGAGGAAATCAAGCAAGCCTTTGAACAGTGTGGTTACACGCAGACAGTAGACAAGCCTTAGCATAAGTGCTATGTTACCGTCATATGGCACGAACGGGCAGACCGACAGTATTAACAGATGAGTTGATTGAATCAGCATTATCATATCTTGATGAAACCTGTAATGTTGGCATTCAGTATCTCTTGCCGACCATTGAAGGATTAGCATTACATCTTCACATAAACCGGGATACTTTGTACGCCTGGGAGAAGGAAAGCCAAGACTTTTCCGACATCTTAGAGGAGTTAAGGCAAGCCCAAGCCAATAAACTCATGCAGAATAGCTTACAGAATAGGTACAATCCGACCATCTCTAAACTACTGTTAAGCAAGCATGGTTACATTGAGAAACGAGAAGATGACATAACCAGTGGGGGAGAGAAACTTGGTGTCCAACTCAGTCCTGAACAAGCCGCTCAATTACTCAAAGCTCGAAACCAGCGATAACTCACTGTATCGGGAGATAGCCACTAACGGCACGTTTGCCGAATACTGTATCGCTATCGACCGTAACTATCAGCTTGAGTGGTTCCACGCTGAGATAGCCCGTAAGCTAGAGGCTGGCTATAAGCGTCTGATGGCCGGTGAAGATGTCCGTATGATGATATTCATGCCACCTCGTCATGGTAAAAGTGATACGGCTACGCAGAAGTTCCCCAGCTATGTACTAGGCAAGAGTCCTGACATACCTATCATGGTGGCCAGTTATTCTGATGAACTAGCGACTGACTTCGGCCAACGAACTAGGGACATCATGCAGTCTGATGAGTATGGGGCTATGTTTGACACTAAACTCCGCAGTGACGCTAAAGCTAAAGGTAAGTGGCTGACACAGGACAAAGGCGGTTATACAGCCGTTGGTGTCGGTGGCGCGCTGACTGGCCGTGGCTTTAAGATTGGTATCATTGACGACCCATTTAAGAACCGTGAAGAAGCCGACAGTCCGGTTGTCCGCGAGTCTAGGCACAAATGGTATCAGTCAACTTTCTCAACCCGTGAAGAAGGTAACTCGATGATAGTCTTTATCCTGACTCGTTGGCATGACGACGACTTAGCTGGCCGGGTCCTGAAAGACAGCGCCCAAGCTAAGAAAGACGGTGATGCTTATGACGAGTGGGATGTTATCGAATACAAGGCTATCGCTACCCAGGACGAAACCCACCGTCTAGAGGGTCAAGCCTTATGGCCAGCTAAGTTCGACTTAAACAAGCTGATGAAGAAAAAGACTGAGATGGGTACCTACGAGTTCAGCGCCCTATACCAGCAGACACCGATTGACGAGGAGAACCGTAAGTTTAAACAGGACTGGTTCAAGTACAAGGACTATGAAGCGGTCAGGCAGCAACAGACTTATAACGTAATGACTATCGACCCACGGGGTAAGGATGACATCAAGCAGGGTAAGGACTTCATCGGTTGTACGGTCAACTTCATCGACCCGAATAACAACTGGAACATCCTCAGCTACCGCCTAAAGCTATCAGCCACCGGCTTAGTTGATTTGCTGTTCACTAACTGGCAACGCTATAACCTGCATAGGATAGGTATAGAAGATGGTCAGTTCTACCAAGGGCTAAAGAAGTCGATTGATGATGAGATGCGACTGCGGGGCGTCTATCTGTACATCGAACCGCTTAAGACTGGCGGTACTCAGAAAGAACTACGCATTGAAGCACTGGTACCACGCTATGAACACGGCAATATCAATCACATAACCATAGGCGGTGACAACCAATGCCAAGACTTAGAAGAAGAACTTAAGCTGTTCCCGAAAGCGACTAACGATGATGCCAGTGACAGCCTTGCCTACCAAGACCAACTAGCTCAGAAGCCGAACGATGACAGCGCAAACGTATCAAGTAATAACATATCGGACTACTGGGGCTAAACATCGCTATGGACTTATACCGCTTGTGTATATACAATGCAAATAATAATTATATGAGAGAACCAACTAACTAAATGGCTTACTCCTACCTAGAAGCAGACAACCTATCCGATGCGCTGAATGACTCCGAGGAGTACATGAAGCCGTTTTACCAACCACTTGATGAGATACGCCGCGTCACCCGTGGTAAGCCGGGCAAGGTACCCAAGGGCAAGCCAAGAGTCACTGACGGCACACTAGCTGGCTGGCGCCGAGAAACACCTAAGCAGATTATCCAGCAACTACCTAGCGGCAAGGTATTCATCAAAGACTTCCCTGACATACAGGACATCGCCCAAGGTATCCTGACTGACCTGATACTACCGAACGCCAACAGTGGCGGTACGCCTTACTCCAAAGCTAAGAAAGGTGTCAAGAGTACCATTGACATCGGTAGCTCTTGGGCGGAGTGCTTCTTTAACCGTCGTGGCACGGTCTTACACGCTGACTACCGTCTTAAGCACTTCCGTGACGTCCTGTTCGAGAAGGGCAAAGTGTCCGAGTTCGACACTAACTACATGATTATCATTGACTGGATGACGGAGAGTGACGTCAAAGCCCTAATCTGGATGGAGAAGCAACGCAAGCTGACTAAGAGTGAGTGGGACTTAAAGAACTTACAACTATTACTTGATGAGGGTGCCGGTGACAAGGATGACGAAGCTAAGACGGAAGCTGAAAAGAAAGCCCAATCAAGTACTGGTTACTTCAAGATTGCCAAGTTCTACCAAATCGGTGTCAATGCTCCACAGTTCGTCTACGCTCCAGCTATCTCTAAGAAGCTAAAGACCTGCTACACCAAGGACAAGCGCGGTATCATACCGGTTCACGGCCTCGTACCGGAAGATGACGATGAGAACCCGTTAGGCGAACCGTTAGCGGCTATCAGCATCGGTAAGCAGAACCTACTGGACTTCGATATGCAGATGTACCAGTACAACCAAGGTATGCAACTCAGCCCAACGGTTAAAGCT
>Ga0326733_1000264_pt1 | contig 16094 bp, 13 predicted proteins | sample 14_GP2_308_FD_207946 | JGI IMG/M metagenome (GOLD analysis project Ga0326733, IMG submission 207946) | Glacier ice microbial communities from Ngari, Tibet, China - 14_GP2_30.8 | ecosystem: Environmental > Aquatic > Freshwater > Ice > Glacier | place: China: Ngari, Tibet | collected 2018-07-17 | reverse complement strand
TGGCAACACGCTCACCAACCCGAAGCTGCTCGAAGGCGGCCGGCTCATGAAGTTTGACGTGGTAGTTGGCAACCCGCCGTTCTCCCTCGACAAGTGGGGCCACGACGTAGCCGAGCACGACCAGTACAACCGCTACAGCCGAGGCCTGCCCCCGCGCACCAAGGGCGACTACGCTTTCATCCTGCACATGATTGAGAGCGCCACCGAAGGCCGCGGCCGGGTCGGCGTCATTGTGGCCCATGGAGTGCTATTCCGCGGCTCGGCCGAGGGTGTCATTCGCAAGAAGCTCATCCAGGAAAACCTGCTCGATGCCGTTATCGGCCTGCCCGGCAACCTGTTCTTCGGCACCGGTATTCCAGCTGCTATTCTCATCTTCCGCAAGGACCGGGGCGACAAAACCGATGTGCTCTTCATCGATGCCAGCCGTGACTACGAAGCCGGCAAAAAGCAGAACCGCTTGCTCGATGAGCACCTCCAGCGCGTGGTAGAAACCTACCAGCACTACGAATCAGTGCCCCGCTACGCCTACCGCGCAACCCTTGATGAAATCAGCGACAACGATTTCAACCTGAATATCGCCCGTTACGTCGACACGTTCGAAGCTGAAGAAGCGATAGATGTGCACAAGGTGCAGCAGGAAATCCGCTTGCTGGAAAATAACTTGGCCGATGTGCGCCAGGAGTTGGATGGGTATCTGAAGGAGTTGGGAATCGAACTGTAAGCCAGAAACGCATGAAGAATTTACCCAAAGGGTGGACGTACGTCAAGCTTGGCGACGTTCTGACAATGGCGCAGTACGGCCTGTCCATGCCATCCGGTGACCAAGGCCAGTACCCAATGTTTCGGATGAATAACTTCCGGGACGGCAAAGTCATCGCTGAAAACTTGGTGTATGTTGACCTGACCGATAAGGAGGCTGAGAAATTTTTGCTGGAACCCAATGACATCTTGTTTAACCGTACCAATAGCCCAGCGCTGGTAGGAAAATCGGGGTTATTTGACTTGCCAGGAGAATATGTTTTTGCTTCCTACTTGGTGCGCCTGCGAGTAAACGAAAAGTTAGCCGACCCACGGTTTATTAACTATTTTTTGAACGACGACAAGACTAAGCAGGAATTAAAAGCGCTTTCTACCGCAGGGGTAAGCCAGAGCAACATTAACCCGACGACGCTGAGGCAAAAGCTTATGCTGCCTTTGCCGTCACTACACGAGCAACAACGAATTGCTGCCATTCTTAGCGCTTGCGACCGAGTCATTGATGGCACCGCACTATTACTGAAAAAGCAGGAGAAGAGAAAGTCAGTTCTTACAAATGACTTACTTCTTCTCAATTCATCAACCATTCCTAAAGGCTGGTCGAATTGTAGAATTAGCACAGTGGCCGAGGTTAATCCTCGCAAGCCTAAGGCTGAACTCAACGAGCTTGTAAGCTTTGTGGGAATGACCGACGTTTCGGAAGAAATGCGTCTCGTCAATCATTACCCTCGGTCTTATGCTGAGGTGGCCAATGGCTTTACCGGATTTCAGGATAATGACATTTTGGTGGCCAAAATCACTCCCTGCTTTGAAAATGGAAAGGGTGCCTTAGTTACAGGGCTTACTAATGGAAAAGGCTTCGGTAGTACCGAATTCCATGTAGTGCGGGCCGAAGATGAAATTATTCGGCGGCTATTATACCACCATTTTAGCTCATATAGATTCCGAGTACGTGGCGAAGCAAACATGACTGGTAGTGCCGGGCAAAAGCGTATTCCGGCTTCTTTCATAAGTGAGTACAGCATCTCAATGCCGCCCCGGTCGGAATTAAAGAAAATTGTCGATGTGCTCGACGCATTAAGCCAGCAACTTGAACTGATTCGTCAGCAACTCACGCTTCTGAAGAAACAGAAAAAAGGCCTGATGCAGCGGTTGCTGACGGGCCAGTCATTCACCAACTAACCCCAAGCCCATGCCGACCATTTACCTCACCGACTTTGTCGATTTCGTGGCCCGCAGTGGCCAGCCCAAACTCACCAAAGTGCAGGAGCTGTTCACCCGTGACGACTACCACCCGGCCACCGACTTCTACAAGCCGTTGCGTGATGGTCTGCGTACTCACCACCGTGCCGGCGGCACCCGCGCTGAGGTACTGTCTCTGTTGCCAGCCCTCACCACTGATGCCAAAAAGCAGGATAACTACACCATGCGCCTAGCCAGCTACCACCGCTTTTGGGGCCGCCATACCATCGACTGGTTCGAACCCACCGCCAGCTTCTGGTCCCATGCCGGCCTGCAGGTAAAAGTGTCGCCCCATCTTGGGCTGCTCATCGACGGCCAGCCGCACCTCATCCAAGTCTGGTTCAAAGACGACCGCCTCAAGCCCGGTCAGGTTCAGCTTATCCTCAGCCTACTCGAAACGCAGTTGGGCACCAGCGTTCCGGCCGGCACCACCTTCGGCCTGCTCCAGCTCAGCACCGGCAAGCTCCACCTGGCCGCCACTCGGCGCCCGGACCTCGACCTGCTGCTGGCCGGCGAAGCCGACTCCTTCCTGCGCATTTGGGACGGCTTGGAAAAACGCGCCGCCTGATTCACCCCGACCTTATCAAGTATGAAAACTTTCAACCTGTACTGCGACGAAACGCGCCACCTTGAAAACGACGGTAAAAGCCACATGCTGTTAGGGTACATCAGCGTGCCTTATCACCAGCTGATTTTATACAAGGAGCAAATCGAGGATATCAAGCGTCGGCACCATTTCTACGCCGAAATCAAATGGTCGAAAGTCTCCAAATCGCAGGTTGAGTTCTACAATGACTTGATTGATTTTTTCTTCGGCTCCGATATTCAATTTCGGGCCGTCGTTATTCCCAAAGACCGAATTCGCCCCGATGATTTCGGCCAGTCATACGACGATTTTTATTATCGCATGTACTACCAGCTGATTTACCACAAGCTGGACATGAGTTCGAGCTACAACATCTACCTCGACATCAAGGATGGGCTAAGCCGCCGCAAAGTGCGCTTGCTGAAGGAAATCCTGCAAGCCAACAATCCCGGTATCCGCACCGTCCAAAACATTCGCTCCCACGAGTCCCCGTTTTTGCAGTTGGCCGATTTCTTAATTGGGGCCATTGGCTATTTGCACAACGACGAGATGAAGGTGGTGGCCAAGCAGCACCTCATCGAGCGCATCAAGCGCCAGGCCGAACACCCCCTGAATTGCAGCACCACTAAAAATGCGGAGAAGCTGAACCTGTTTTTTATTGAGCTTCAATAAGCGAATCGCTGCCATCCATGCCTACCAATCTGCTTATTACCTACAACCGTTTGCTGGAGCTGGCGCATTTGCCGGAGTACCAGCGGCAGGCTTCTTTAGGAGGTGTATTCCGCCGTGATTTTGAAATCAACGCCGCCGACCTGGCTTTTCGCACCCAGCGCGTGTATCCCATTCCCGGCGAAGCCGACAATCTGAAACGGCTGTTCAAGCATTTGACCACCGTAGTAGTTGACCATGCAACCAAGCGTCGCGAATACGAAGCGGAGCGGTCGGAACGGCTGCATTGGGTGCGGGTACACATTCTGGAACAAGTGCAGATACCCAAGCCCTGCCTCATCTTCTTTTCGGATGACCCCGAAGGCGAACGGCTTTACCTCTTCAACGAGGCCGAGCGCTATGTGGTAATCCTGCAGCCGCTACGGAAGGTCAATGCGTTTTATCTCCTAACAGCTTACCGTTTGGAACCGCGCAACCTCAAGAAAATCAAGAACAAGTATAAGCGCCGCAAGCCCGACCCAATACCCTGAAATGCAAGCGGCGCACGGACATCATGGTCCGGCGCCGCTCAATCTCCTTCCTCCAAATGGCAGGATGAGACTAGGTCACAAAGGTAGTAAATACACAGTGTGTTTGCAAATACGCAAATAGCAATTGCAAGGTTCCAACAAAATATTATGTCCTCCTACGCCGAAAAAGCCGACGCTGAAGACCCCGCCCTGCGCATGCTTCAGCGCCTCGGCTACCAGTTGCTCGCCCCCGAACAGGCACTGACCGAGCGCGACAATCGCCCGCAAACGGTCCTGCTAGAGGGCATTCTGTCCCGCAAGCTGCGCGAGTTGAACCGCTTCGAGTACCTGAATGCGTCCTACGAATTCTCCGACGCCAGCATCCAGCTGGCTGTTCAGGCGCTGCGCGAAGTGCCCGACGAAGGCCTCGTTCGTACCAACGAGCAAGTATACGACCTACTAACCCTCGGCAAAAGTGCTCCCGAAACCGTCCTCAGCGATACAAAAAGCTACACCGTGCGCTACGTCGACTGGTCCGATTGGCGCAATAACGACTACCACGTCGTGCCCCAGCTCTGCGTCCAGGGAGCCCTGCACAAGCGCTGGCCCGACCTCACGCTATTCGTCAACGGTATTCCCTTCGCCGTCATCGAAGCCAAGCGCCGCGATGGCCTCTACACCGTCGAGGAAGGCATCCGGCAGCACGAGCGCAACTATGGCTACGAAGAAGGCATTCCGCGCCTCTACCACTACGCGCAGCTGCTGCTGGCCACTCAGCCCAACGAGGTGCGCTACGCTACTACGGGTGCCAAGCTCGATTTCTGGTCGCGCTGGCGCGAAGAAGGGCAGTCCGAAACAGCCCTCGAATCCGCTGTACAGCGGGTGCGTCTCCGCAAGCTGCCGGCATTAGCCCCCGAGCCCGCCAATACCCTGCCCACTGAGCAGGACCGGCAGCTCTATTGCCTTTGCCGTCCCGAGCGCCTGTTGGAACTCACCGACCGCTACACCCTCTTCGATAACGGAGTGCGCAAAGTAGCTCGCTACCAGCAGTATTTCGCCGTTCGCAGTACCCTGGAGCGAGTTCGTACCCGCACCACCCCCGATGACGAGCCCACCAGCCCGCGCCGCGGCGGCATCATCTGGCACACCCAGGGCTCTGGTAAGTCCCTCACCATGGTATTGCTGGCCAAAGCCCTCGCCCTACAGCCCGACATCATCCGTCCCCGCGTCGTCATAGTCACCGACCGCCGCGACCTCGACCGCCAGATTAGCAAAACCTTTACTCAGTGCGGCAAGGCAGTGGCCCAGGCCCGTAGTGGCCAGCATCTCATTGAGCTGTTGCAGGAACGCCGCGCCGATGTCATCACCACCATCATCGACAAGTTCGATACAGCCCTGCGCAACCGCGAATTCAGTGACGTCGACGCCAACGTCTTCGTTCTCATCGACGAAAGCCACCGCAGCCAGTTTGGTAACCGCCACCAGAAAATGCGGCGCTTGCTGCCCCAGGCCTGTTACATCGGCTTTACCGGTACTCCGCTGCTCAAAGCCGAGCGCAGCACGGCCCGGCGGTTCGGTGGCTTCATCGACAAGTATACCATCCGCCAGGCCGTGCAGGACGGGGCTGTACTACCACTTCTCTATGAAGGCCGCAACGTCGACTTCACCATCAACGCCGCTCCCCTCGACCGAGGCGTTGACCGCGTAACCGAGTCCCTGCCCGAATACCACGCCCAAAGCCTTAAGCAACGCCACGCCCGACGGGTCACCCACCTCTACGGCAGCCCCCAGGTAGTCGAAGAAATAGCCCACGACATCGCCCGACACTACACTTCCACCTGGCAGGGTACCGGCCTCAAAGCGCAGCTGGCCGTCACCAGCAAGCGGGTGGCTGTGCTTTACCAACAGGCTTTTCAACGGCTGGCCAAAACCAACCCCGCGTTGCGAGTCAATTCAGTAGTCATCATTTCGCCCCCTGACCGCCTGCCCACCACCGACGAGGACGTTAATGTATATGAAGAGGCCGACCAGACTGGCCTCGTAAAGCGGTTTTGGGAGGAAAACGTCTCTCGTTATTTCACCACAGCCGAGGAGTACGAAGCGGCAATGATTGAGAAATTCAACGCCGAGTCCGACGAAGTCGAGTTAATTATTGTGGTAAGCAAGCTGCTCACCGGCTTCGACGCCCCACGCAACACCGTGCTTTATTTAGCTCGCCACCTCGAAAGTCACACGCTGCTCCAAGCCATTGCGCGCGTCAACCGACTCTTCGCCGGCAAGCAGTTCGGCTACATTATCGACTACGCGCACCTGCTTGGGCACCTCGACCAGGCTCTGACCGACTACGACGAGCTGAAAGGCTTTGATGAGGAAGACCTGGTCGGCACTGTAACTGATGTGACGGAGGAAGTTACCAAGTTGCCTGAGCGCTATTCTGCCGTTTGGGCCCTGTTCCCCCGCGACATCAACCGCCAGGACCTGGAGGCCTTGGAGCGTCATCTGGCCCCCGCCGACCGCCGCGACGAATTTCGTGCCTGCTTATCCATGTTTGCCCGTACCCTGCAAGTAGCGCTATCCGTTGCAACGCCTCCCGCGAACCTCGACCTCGACCTGTACCGCCGCGAGCTGAAACTATTCAATACGCTGTGGCAATCAGTTCGGGCCCGCTATGCCGATGGCCAGGACTTCCGCGAATATGAGGCCAGCATCCGCAAGCTGCTTTTCACCCACGTCGGCGTAGTTAATATTGAGCCGTTAGGGGAGCCCATCAACATTCTGGAGAAGGAAGAGCAAGAAGCCAGCCCCAATAGCATATCGAAGTCTCATGCTTCCAAAGCAGACTTCATTGCCCATAATCTCCGCCGGGTAATCACCGAGAAGCTTGACCAGGATAAGGTGTTCTACGAGAAATTCTCCATCCTTTTGCAGGCTGCCATCGATGATTTCCAGGCGCAGCGCAGCAGCGAAATCGAATACTTGCGCAGCGTTCAGGACATCCGTAGTCAGCTAAGCCAAGGCTTCGATGTTGGTATTCCCGCGAATCTCCGCAATGCCCCCGAGGCCCGCGCCCTGTTCAACGCCCTGAAAAAGACATTGGCTGACGCGCCCGCAGTCGCCCAGCCCAGCAATGAGCAGCTGGCCCAGGCCTCTTTGGAGTTAGAGCAGCTGCTCCGTACCCTGGTCATTCGCGACTGGCGCCGCAACCCCGATGTCCAGAACCAGATGCACAATGCCGTGGAAGACTACCTCCTCGATAATCAGGTGCAGCTCGGAGTTGCCCACTTGGCTGAAAAAGACAAATACGGCCTCTTCGATAAGGTGTGGGACCGGACGCTGGAGGTAGCTCGCAACAACTACCTATGAGTCCGGAGCAGCATAGCTTGCCCTACGGCACCCGCGAGTTGGTCTTCCAGCTTAATCATTCTGCTCGCCGACGCACCGTTGGCATTACCATCTTACCCAATGGCAGCATCACCGTAACGGCCCCCACCAATACGCCTATCGAAAAAGTGCTGGCTGCCGTCCAACGGCGTGCTTCCTGGATTGTGCGCCAACAGCAATTCTTTGCCACCATCCCCGCGCCGCCAATCGCTCGCGAATACGTCGCCGGCGAAACACACCGCTACCTCGGCCGCCAATACCGGCTGCGCATCCTAGAGCCAGACACACCAGGAGCAGCAGCCGAAGGCGTCAAGCTGCGAGGTGCCTATATAGAGGTGTACACACATAAACCCCAGGTTTCCGCCCATACCCGGCAGCTAGTTGAGACGTGGTTTCTGGACCACGCCCGCAAACGCCTTGCTGAACGCTACAACCATTGTACAGAAGCGGTGCACCGATACGGCATCACTGCTCCAAGCTGGCAGCTTCGAACCATGCCCACCCGGTGGGGCAGCTATACCAGTTCCGGCCGCATTCTGCTCAATCCCCGCCTCATTCAAGCCCCAACCGCCTGCATCGACTATCTGATAATCCATGAGCTCTGCCACGTAGCTCACCCTCATCACGGCCCCGATTTTTACCAGTTGCTCACTCGATTACTACCCAATTGGTCTGCGCTACGTGAGCGATTGAATCAGTGTGGTTGAATTCCATACAAACCACAGACGTTTGCAAAAAAAAGGCGATTTCCAGTTCAGAAAAAGCTTTTCTATTATCCAGTCCCAAAGTAAAAGAGTGGCAGATTACTATTCGGTTTTGACGTACTTAGCCACAGTGCTGGGTGAGATTCCGAGTGTCCGAGCGATGAAGCCGTTCGACTTTCCCTCCCCTTTCAAGGCCTGCGCCCAGGCTATGACGGTCGTTGATTTCGTTGGGGCACCCAGTTTAATGCCAGCGGCCTTCTTCTTGGCCAAGGCCGACTTCGTGTTCTCCGAAATCTTAATCAGGTCCTGCGCGGCAATGGTGGCTAGCATCGAGACAATTACATCGCCGAATGGCCCGAGGGAGTCGAGATAGGGTTCGGTGAAGGATTTGTAGTTCACTCCATGGTCGCGCAGCTCCTTCAGGTACTTTAGTGTGGGCAGCGCTCCTTCTCGACTGAAGCGGTCCAGCCGCCAGAATACGACCAAGTCGAACTTCTTCTGATAGGCTTCGAGCTGCAGCTGCTTGAACTGGGCGCGGTCAGACTTGCTGCCCGACACCTCCTCAGTGAACACCTTATAGATTGTACCGTGCTGCTCGGCAAAGCCGCGCAGTTGGTGTACCTGGTTCTCCGGGTCCTGACCTTTGTCGCGGGTTGATACCCGGGCATATATTGCTACTCTCATACCTGCCCGAGGCTGGCTTCCTTTTTTTTGATTTCTTGCTCCATGCTATACCAGGCCTCATGGAGGAACTTCCGCATTTCCTCGGGATTCTCACGGCACTCGTTTGAAATACGTACTTCAAATGATATATCGAGCGCGCGGTGGTAACCTCTCATATCACAAACATGGCTACCACGGGGTCTAGAGAACCTCACTTCGCATCCAGCATCGGTGAAAGGCTTTAACTCGTCTTGGTATTGTGCGATGGTGGGATAAGGGCGGGTGAAAATGTTGTAAGCAGTTTCACCATTTTCTGGATTATGCATGGCCAAAGGTAGTTTTTGCCCTCCAATAAACGGTGCACAAAAGTGGGCCTAGAAATCTGTGTTTTCGTGCCATTCGGGGAGTCTTTGAAACCCTCCAGAATACGACCGTTTTTTGGAGAGTTCCGGTAACTTTGATGGTATCCTAAACTTCAGTTTTGGAGTGAGCTGCCTTCTGATTTCGTAAGCGTGCTCCTTCACCTTTTTTCCAGATTATGCCTGAGAAGCCTCACGATTTGATTCAAGGGTCTGGAGCAGAACCGACTTTCTTGCCTGTTCTGCTTCCTCCTGCTTCATTAGGAGTTCAGCGGGCACAAATTGCGCTAGGCCTATTGCAGAGTGTTGTACAGGAAGCCTCGTCACAATACTGGTACGACTTAGGAAAAGCGGCTAGGGAAGCCGGTGATTGGGAGAAGGCCACGCATGCATTTGGCCAATGTGTAAGCAGGGATAATCGCCATTGGCGTGGTGCTTTACAGCTTGCTCTGGTGCTTGCGCACCAGCAATTAGGAGGAAAAGCCGCATTTGCGTTACAGGTAGCTTACAACCGGCCATATACATCTTGGCTCAAGTTTGTTAATGAGATATCCATAGCTCAATGGCACCTCTTAAAAGCCGAGCTGGAATCACTTAAGAGCACCGGTCAAGCGGGTTTTAACGTCTTATTTGGTCTTGTACTGGTATATCGTGCCGTTGAGCAACTTGATGCAGCTCGCCAGACCTTGGATGTAATGAGGTTTATGCATGAGCAACAAGTAAAGGCTCTGCCGGAATGGTTTAGACTATCAGGTTCGGTATGGTTTGACTGTAAAGATTGGAATAGCGCTTTGGCAGATTTTGACCGGGCCATCGAACTCGACCCGGGCAATGCCACAGTTTACACAAGACGTGGTAACGCCAAGTTCAACTTGAGGGACTACGCCGGGGCCCTTGCCGACCACGACCGAGCCATCGAACTCGACCCGGGTAATGCCACAGCTTACACAAGCCGTAGCAGAAGCAAGAACAACTTGGCGGACTTCGCCGGGGCCGTTGCCGACTTAGACCGGGCCATCGAACTCGACCCGGGCAATGCCAGCGCTTACGAAAACCGTGGCATCGTCAAGCTCCTCTTGGAAGACTACGCCGGGGCCGTTGCCGACTACGACCGGGCCATTGAACTCGACCCGGACAATGCCATTGCTTACACAATCCGTGGCGTCGCCAAGTCCAGCTTGAAGGACTACGCCGGAGTCGTTGCCAACTACGACCGGGCCATTGAACTCAACCCGGGCAATGCCAACGCTTACGAAAACCGTGGCGTCGCCAAGTTCAACTTGGAAGACTACGCCGGGGCCGTTGCCGACTACGACCGGGCCATTGAACTCAACCCAAGTAAAGCATGGGCTTACACAAGCCGTGGCAGTAGCAAGAACAACTTGAAGGACTACGCCGGGGCCGTTGCCGACCACGACCGGGCCATCGAGCTCGACCCGGGCAATGCCAGGGCTTACACAAGCCGTGGCGTCGCCAAGTCCAGCTTGAAGGACTACACTGGGGCCGTTGCCGACCACGACCGAGCCATCGAGCTCGACCCGGATATTGCGTGGGCTTACACAAGCCGTGGCGGCGCCAAGTTCAGATTAAAGGACTACGCCGGGGCCGTTGCCGACTACGACCGGGCCATCGAACTCGACCCGGGCAATGCCAGGGCTTACACAAGCCGTGGCAGGAGCAAGAACAACTTGAAGGACTACGCCGGGGCCGTTGCTGACCACGACCGGGCCATCGAACTCGACCCGGACAATGCGTGGGCTTACGACAGCCGTGGTAGGAGTAGGAACAACTCAAAGGACTACGCCGGGGCTGTTGCCGACTACGACCGGGCCATCGAACTCGACTCCACGCTGGCTATCACCAATCATGCTTGCCGAGCTTACGCTATGAGTCACCTCACCAATTAGGCTCGGGCTGGTAGTGTATAGAAAAACTAACCGCTTGATTGAAACTACTTGAAAATTAACAAATAGATTAATGTGAATCCATGCAAACGGAAGCTTTTTTTACTGACATTCGAGAAGTAATCATACGGGAAATCGGCTTGGCCCGCCAGTCCATTCACGTGGCAGTGGCCTGGTTTACCGACGGGGTCATATTCGCGGAACTTTTGAAACGCCAACGCGCTGGAATTCAAGTTTCACTTTGCATAACCCGAGACGATAAAGACATCAACTTTCAACCTAAGGGTTTACCTTTTGCTCAATTAGAGGAAGTAGGTGGACGTTTTTGGGTTATTGAAAACCGGCTGATGCATCACAAGTTCTGCATCTTGGATGGTCGCGATGTAGTGACGGGTTCTTACAACTGGACTAATAAAGCTGCGAGGAGCAACGAAGAAAACTTAGTCCTTACTACCGGAGACCCTGAATTAGCGCACAGTTTCTTGCGCGAGTTTCGACGATTGACAGGCCAAGAGCAGCAGACTAGTGGTGACCCGACGGTACAACGTGTCATGAAGCGCCTGGGAGTAATACAGGCGTTGCTTGCTCTGGAAGATGCGGAAGACCTGCCCAAACACATCGAGAGGATAGAAGCTGAAAGTATTTCGGACAGCCGTTTAACGGCCATATTGGCCGCATTGCGAGCTCATCGGTACGCAGAGGCCACAACCCTGCTCCAAGCATTCGTCGCTGCATATTCTCAGGTGCGAATATGGGAGGATCCACTTGTATCCGCCCTTCAATTGGAAATTCGGATGCTGGAGGCTGAAATGTTGGCCTTGGAGGCAGACCGCTCCGAGGGTTACCGGTTGCTTATGGCGTTCGAATTGTGGCACCAACGGGAATTAGGTGGGTTGCTGCAGGAAGTATTAGGGCTCCGGCGTGATGTAGCACGCTATAATCGGCAGGAATCGCAATACTCTGAGAGTGAATATCAGCGGGCTAAGGAACGCTACGACCAACAAGCAAGAGCCCGCGAACAAGCGCAGGAAGTCCAGTCCCATACCTTCACATTGGATGATACCGGCAGGCGTTTGTTAAAAAAAATGCACCGTGAAGCCATTCAGCTTTGCCATCCGGACCGAGTAGCGCCGGAGTATCAAAGCGCAGCAACGCCTGTATTCCATCAAGTACAGAATGCCTATGAACGTCAGGACTTGGCAGAGCTTCAAGTACATCTGGTAAGCCTTCGCCGGGGGATTTTTACCATTGCCACCACTGCCTTAACATCAGTAGAAGTATTACGGGCCCGTCGCGATGCATTGGCCAGCAAACACGCCGAGATTCTTCACGATTTGACGCACTTACGCGGTTCGGAAGCATTTGCGCTGGCGCAGGCTGATGAGGAAGTAAAAGGAGAATACTTGACTACAAACCGGGCAGCCTTAGAGACAGAACGGGAGAAGTTGGTTTTACTCTATAATAAGCTATCTGAACCCGTTGAGAATGGCTGAGATAAAGGCCAATTGCGGCCGTAGGCAAGCGCCCATATCCGAGGTATTGCCCATCGACAACTATTCACAGATACCCCGGTCCATAGGGGTCGGTCTGAGTGAAAATATTTGATTGTGTACCCCTACGCGTACCTTGGAAAAGAAAAAAAGCCGTTTCCAATCTGGAAACGGCTTTTTAGGTAGCGGGGACTTGACTCGATGCAATAAACCTAAAGAGATTATGCATGCCCTTTACATGTTACAAACGTTCGTTTGTAGAACGTAAAGGCCGTAGCTTGCATAGGATTTTATCCCTTTGCGATGCTGCCTGCTTCTCTTTCCAGACGCTACACTCCTTATTATCGAGTCTCCACCCAAAAGCAAGGGGCCTCGGGGTTGGGACTCGAAGCACAGCAGGCGGCGGTGCGGGCCTTTGTGCCCGATGCGGCCCAGCTGCTGCCCGAATACGTGGAAGTGGAGAGCGGCAAGAACAACCACCGGCCCCAGCTGCTCGCGGCCATCGCCGAGGCCCGGCGCGTGGGGGCCACGCTGCTAATTGCCAAGTTGGACCGGTTGAGTAGGAACGCGGGGTTTGTCTTTGCCCTGCGCGACTCGGGCGTGGACTTTGTCTGCTGCGACATGCCCGACGCGAACACCTTAACCGTGGGCCTGTTTGCCGTGCTCGCCCAGCACGAGCGCGAAACCATTTCCCGCCGCACCAAAGACGCGCTGAAAGCCAAGAAGGCCCGAGGAGCTAAGTTGGGCACCCCGGCCAATTTGACAAACGAGGCGCGGGCCACTGGGCGGGCAGCGATGCAGGCCAACGCCCGCGCGCACCAGGCGAACCGGCAAGCGGCCCGGCTGGCGGGCTTGCTGCGGGCCCAGGGGCATTCGCTGCCGCAAATCGCGGCTGAACTCACCGCGGCCGGCTACCGCACCCGCCGCGGCGGGGCCTTTTACCCCACAACAGTGCTCCGCTTGCTGCAACGCGCTGTGTAACCCGTAAAGCCCTGGTCTTGTAAGATAACGTGAAGCAGAAGCGTTAAAAACGACGGGTAGAACACGCTCGCTGTCTAGGATCCAAGAAGCTGTCGTTTCTTTTCCAGAAACAACTCCTTTATGGTTCCGTTGGCAGGAACCGTCATATCTAAGTCAACCGAAAATCTTGCCCCATTGATTTCGGTTATTACGACGTCTAATTCGGTGTAAACTGGCAACAATTCAGTTAGCAAATTTCCCAACGCTTTTTTCTGCGCGGGGGCATATGCGGAAGTATCGTGTGCAAGGAACTTTTCGATGTGAAGCAGCCCATCGCCATATAAATCCAAAGTGACAAACGCTCCGAATCTATCAACTCTTTTCACCCTGCACTTATCGACATGGCCAGGACTTATTCGAGACAGGCGTTCGGCCCTCTGAGATGCTAGTTCAGTGGCAGTAAGGACCTTATTATTCGGGTCGTTTACGAGTTCAAAAACAATGGTTCCAAAATCCAAATTGGCGCTTTGCCAGCGTACTTCCACAAAGCTGCCCACTGCAAGGGGAGTGGTACCCTTTAAAAATGCGTTATAACGCACAAACCCTTTTATTTCGTGGGTTTCTAGTTTGATTTGATAACCGCCATTCACGTCGGCAATGACCTCGGCATTGTATGCTTGTTTGCTTGTCAAATTATCGATTTCCGGATGAAGCCGACGCCCTACCAGAACGGCCCGCATCGCATTGCGCTCGGACATGACAATTAGCTTGTAATCCCGTTTCTTGTTGATACTATTCTCATAGATTTCTTCGATATCAATCTCATAGGGGGACACCGCCAGTTTTATAAAGATGTGCGTATCGCTGTCTTTTATGTAGTATTTGTCCTCAATTCGCTTAATAAAGCCTTGCAGGACGGCGCCCTTCTCAAAGTCAGCACGAAGGCCCTCCAAAGTAGCATTACCCCTAAACCGCACGTTATCCGCACAAGCCCGGCCTTCGTTTTCGTTATACTCAAATTCGACCTTATCACCTGAGTAGATATACCTATACCCTTTTTCACACTGGGTTTTATGAAAATAAATGGATTCATCGTCCATTGTCTCAATAAACCCAAAGTTCTTGGTTGTGGAAAAGAAGGCTACGTAGCCTGTCCCTGTATTTTTTGAATCATTGATATCCATCGCAGACAAATAACCTGTTTTAAAAGCGGGTCGAAAGGGCTCGATACACGCAGCACTGGCAGCAAAGCGAAACTTTAGCTACCGCGCCTGGCGGGGCGGGCCCTTTCGCGCCACCACCGTGAATCGATTATTAGAACGTTCGGTACCTGGGACAGCCACGGGCATCACACATGGGTAGCGACGTAGGCTCTCGGGTGAAGCCGAGCCGAAAGCCTGTCGAAGGCATCGGGTTATTTGATAAGGGCGTTGATATCGTCTAGGTCGCGCAGGTCCTGGTGTTCGGGCGGCAACCGGTCGAACACGTCCTTTGCGGCCCGCGCGTCCTGTCGGCGCTCGGCAGCGTGTTCGCGCAAGTTGCCGTGTGCCACGTAGGCGCGCAAAAGCGAGCGGTCGTCTTCGGGCTGCCGAATCTCTTGGCTCGCCACCAAACGCCCCAGCGTGGCCGCTTTCCGGCGTGCATCTTTTCGCCCCCAAGCCTCCAGGGCCGCGCACTTGTTTTGGTGCCACACCGATATGGCCGGTGCAGCCTCAATGCAGTGATCAAAATACTGCACGGCTTCCCGGTACCGGGCGAGCCCTAGCAATGCCAGCCCTGCGTCGTTCAACAATTCAACCCGTTGCAGCGGGTGGGGTGACACCGCACGTGCTTCTCCCTGTTGGGCCACCGCGAGGCACTGTGCGTATTGGTCCTGTGCAAGATGTGCCCCGGCCAGTGCACCGTAGCCTTCGATGCGGGTCGGCAGCATTTGCAAGGCTTCTTTCGCGATGGCTTCCGCTGTTGGGTATTGCTTCAGAAACGACGCTCCTATGGCCGCGTGAATGAGCTCCATGTAGGCGACTTCGCCCTCGGCTTCCGACGGCATCGCTGCTAAAGGCATGCTTACTAAGGAAGTCTCAGACGCACTCGTGCCTTCAACAGAAGGCACTGAAGCCACCAAGGCGGGAATGTCCGTCACGACGCGGGCGCGCCCGCACGTCGCTTCAAACTCCGCCGAAAAGGCTTCAACCACATCGGACTGATCGCAGACCAGTACGTTTTCCAAACTGTTGTGGGCAGCCTGCGTCCAATTGTAGGAGCCGGAAACAACCCGCCGGTGGTCCACCACACAAAATTTGTGATGCAAGGGAGCGGACTCGGCTGCGACATACAACGAGGCGCCCGCGTCCAGCAGTGCTTCCCACTCCATCTTGCCTGGGCCCGGCGGGGGAAAATTGGTGCCATCGCCGCGGACAACCACGCGCACTTGAACCTTCGCGCGCGCTTTGTTTACCAACAGTTGCCCCAGTCGTGGGTCTGTAAACCAGGCAACGGCAACGTCGATGTGGTTCTGGGCGTGCTCCAGTTCCTTTTCTATAAGGGCCGCCAAATTCGTAAAGTGCGCGCTAGTCATCGAAGTAACCTGTAGTGTGTCACAAACATACCGTCTGCTTATTCAACAGAAAAGAAATCTACCTCATGAGACCTGATAAGTAAACTTTATCGGAACCTATTGGTGAAAGAGTAGAGCCTTGCCTTAACTATAGGTTTAACAGAGTTGGGGGCTTTGGCTTCTATCATAATGTAAGCTTCCCCCAAAAGTGAGCCAGTCAGAAATAGAGAGAAGTAGTAACTTTTCACTTCTCCTATTTTTAACTGTTTATGAAAAAAAGCCGCTTCAGCGAAGCCCAGATTCTGGGAATTTTGCGC
>Ga0326733_1000263_pt1 | contig 16157 bp, 15 predicted proteins | sample 14_GP2_308_FD_207946 | JGI IMG/M metagenome (GOLD analysis project Ga0326733, IMG submission 207946) | Glacier ice microbial communities from Ngari, Tibet, China - 14_GP2_30.8 | ecosystem: Environmental > Aquatic > Freshwater > Ice > Glacier | place: China: Ngari, Tibet | collected 2018-07-17 | reverse complement strand
AATGGCAAATTAGATAACGCCGTAAAAGTGAATCAGCAAGATGGTTTTGCCGGCTTAAAAGCTTGCTTGCCGCCGCCAACCAACCGCGCCGTGGTGTTGATTGATCCGCCTTATGAGCTAAAAGACGATTATCAGCGCGTGGTGGATTGCATACAAGATAGCTTAAAGCGCTTTGCCACTGGCACTTTTATGGTTTGGTATCCATTATTGCAGCGGCCAGAACCCGCGCAAATGCTGGTCGATTTAGCTAAATTGAATGTTAAAAGCTGGTTAAATATTCAATTAACCGTGCAAGCACCCAACGCAAAAGGCTTTGGCATGCACGGCAGCGGCATGTTTATTGTGAATCCGCCTTATACTCTGCCAGCCATACTTGATGAATCCCTGCCAATATTGGCCGATTTATTAAGCTTGGATGACAGCGCGCATTACGCGCTCACAAGCCACATTACATAGGGTAAAATGCGCGCAAAGCTTTTTACACATTTTTAGGAAACTCATGCAAACCAAAACCAAACCCAGCGCTGGCGAATACAAACAGGGCAGCATTATGTCGAATATTTTATTTGGCAGCCGCTGGTTACAATTGCCGCTTTATTTAGGCTTAATTATCGCGCAAGCGGTTTATGTGTTTTTCTTTGGCGTTGAGCTGGTGCATTTAGTGCAAAAAGCCACCCAGCTGGTAGAAGCCGATATCATGTTGATTGTATTGGGTTTAATTGATGTGGTGATGATTTCAAACTTGCTTATTATGGTGATTGTAGGCGGCTACGAAACCTTTGTATCGCGCTTAAATTTAGCCGGCCACCCAGATGAACCCGATTGGCTTTCGCATGTAAACGCTAACTTGCTTAAAGTAAAATTAGCGACCGCAATTATTGGTATTTCATCGATTCATTTGCTAAAAACGTTTATCAATGCCGAAAATTTAACCGATAAAGTATTGATTTGGCAGACTATTATTCACATGACATTTGTTTTATCAGCGGTGGCGATTGCTTATATTGATAAATTAATGACACATAGCAATGTTGAGCATTAACAGCCGCGTATTAAAAGCAAGGCATCAATATAGATATTGAATAGTAGGTGCGTTTGCATTGCTTAAACGCACCAAAAAACGGTGTACCGCAATGGTTTTTTCGTTTTCCGTTTTAATAATCACGCGCCAATCACCAGCGGCGGGGTTGGTTTTGTAGGTGTAGCCTCTAAAGCCATCGTAGCGGCCGCCGTTAACGCTAAAACTGGCGCGCGATTGCAGCACCCAGCCTTGTTTGGTGTGCTTTTGCCAATCGTGAAATAGCTTGGTTTTTAAACCTGCTGGCGCAAAAATGCTTGAAAAGCAGTAAATACGCGCCCCAGTTTTCACTTCTAAATTATCACTGGTTTTACGCCAAAACACCCACCACGGCGATTTTTGCTGGCTAAGTTGATACTTTCCATCGGATTTTTCAATTGAATACGCCATGGCAATATCGCGCTTTACCAGCGGCACTGGCGGAATCATATCCAAGGCATAAGCTATCATTAATAAAGCAGCTATCACCGAAACGGGCCAAATACTGCCCAAGTGATTGGGTGTTTTGGTGTATAGCCAATAGGCCAAAGCCGCGCCTAATAAGGTGCTCAGGTAAAACCAAATGCTTAGCACGCTGCCCAAAATAAACGGCAAAGCAAAGTTAAACAGCAGCATAGCGCACAAGCCAAACAGCGCCCAGCTGACAGTAAAGCGTCTGTATTGATCTTCTAAAAACTCATTTGCAACCAGCAAGGCGCCTAAAAACAAACACATTAACCAAGCCAGCCAATGGCTAGAGCTTTTAAAATATAAAATAAAAAGCGCGCTTAATAGGCTGCCAAATAAAAATTGCAGCAAAAAATACGGCCAGCGCGAAGTGACTAAGGTGTATATACGTGTAGGTGCTTTGATTTTATATTGGGCTTGATCCGCCAAAATAAAGCTGGGCCGACTGGTGATAAATAGAATCAAGGCGGCGGCTAATAGATAGCCAGCAAAAATGATTAGATCGCTTGCGGCCACATTGCGGCCAATAGTCAGCGCATCCCAAATAAAGCCAGCAGAAAAGAAAACTGCTGGCAAGTAATCGCCCAACTTGCTGATGCGATTAGAGATATTGCGCAATAATATAGCCAATAACAATACCTGTAATGAGTGAAATGGTCAGCCCACGGTAAGTCAGCACATCTTTGCTGTAGCCGCGTTTAATGGCGATAAATGAAATTAAATAACCCACCGCGTTAAGCAGCCAAATAAAGCCAATGCTGAGTATTTTAACCAGCAGCGGCCCAATAAACGGTATTAAGCCAATAATGCCCACCACCCAAGCAAACGCGCCAGATAGCAGGCCAATTAATACCGTTGAGCCAAGAATCACTTTATGGTCAATATGGTAGCGATAGCCCAAATAGATCAGCGCAGCCAAAACCAAAAAGACTGGCAGCATAATGCGCCAATCTTTCCAATTAAACCTGCCGAATGGTGTTTTTTCGTTAAGCTTTGCCATTAAAGACTAAATGACTTCAGCAATCGGAATCACTTTTTTACCTGAGCTTAAGGTATCTAACGCTGCTTTGTATTCGGTCATTTGGTCAAAGTTTAAATATTTATAAATTTCAGCGGTGTTGGCCAATTTATTGCCCACCGTTTCCATATATTCGGCATGGCTTGGCATGCGGCCTAATTTGGCGCACACAGCGGCCAACTCGGCTGAACCCAAGTAAACACGGGCGTCTTTACCCATACGATTATCAAAATTACGGGTTGAGGTAGAGAATACAGTCGCTTTATCGGCCACGCGCGCTTGGTTGCCCATGCATAAGCTGCAACCTGGGATTTCTGTACGTGCGCCTGCAATGCCAAATACAGAATAAACGCCTTCATCGCGCAACTGTGCTTCATCCATACGCGTTGGCGGCGCAATCCATAAACGAGTTGGAATATTCCCACTGCCTTCTAACACTTTAGCCGCGGCGCGATAGTGGCCAATATTGGTCATGCAGCTACCAATAAACACTTCATCAATTTTGTCACCCACCACCGCTGACATTGGTTTAATGTCATCTGGGTCATTTGGGCAAGCCACTAGCGGCTCTTTTATGGTGGCTAAATCAATCTCAATAATATGCGCATATTCCGCATCAGCATCTGGTTTTAGTAGCTCAGGTTTTGCCAACCACGCTTGCATGTTTTCAATTCGGCGTTGCAAAGTGCGTGCATCTTCATAGCCGTTTTCAATCATATTTTGCATCAGCACAATATTAGATTTTAAAAATTCAATCACTGGCGCTTCGGATAATAAAACCGTACAGCCATTGGCAGAGCGCTCAGCAGAGGCATCGGCAAATTCAAACGCTTGCTCAACTTTTAAATCTGGCAAGCCTTCAATCTCTAAAATGCGGCCGTTAAATACGTTCATTTTGTTGGTTTTGCCAACGGTTAACGTACCCTCTTGAATCGCCGCATAAGGAATCGCATTCACCAAATCGCGCAAAGTAATGCCAGGTTGCATTTCACCTTTAAAGCGCACTAATACTGATTCTGGCATATCCAATGGCATAGCGCCTGTAGCGGCGGCAAAGGCTACCAAACCAGAACCAGCAGGGAATGAAATACCGATGGGGAAACGCGTATGCGAATCGCCGCCTGTACCAACGGTATCAGGCAAAATCAAGCGGTTTAACCAAGAGTGAATCACACCATCGCCTGGTCGCAATGAAACACCACCGCGGCTAGACATAAATTCTGGCAAGCTGTGTTGTAGCTTAATATCGACTGGTTTTGGATAAGCGGCGGTATGGCAAAAGCTTTGCATCACTAAATCGCTACTAAAACCTAAACAAGCCAACTCTTTTAGCTCATCGCGCGTCATGCCGCCTGTTGTATCTTGGCTGCCTACTGTGGTGGCTTTCGGCTCACAATACGTATTTGGGCGAACGCCTATATTTTCTGGCAAACCACAGGCGCGGCCGACCATTTTTTGCGCCAGGGTGTAGCCTTTGCTTGAAACGACAGCAGGTGTGGCTTTAATAAAAATATCGGTTTCTGGCAGATTTAACGCCTTGCGAGCATTGGCCGTTAAGCCACGGCCAATAATTAACGGAATACGGCCACCCGCGCGCACTTCATCTGGCAAAGTAACGGGATTAATTTCAAAAGTAGAGATAATCTCACCCGTTTCATTTAACACTTTGCCTTCATACGGAAAAATGGTGATTTCATCGCCAGTTTGCATTTTGGATACATCGCATTGAATCGGCAACGCGCCTGAATCTTCTGCGGTATTAAAGAAAATGGGGGCGATTTTTGCGCCTAAAATAACGCCACCTGTGCGCTTATTAGGAATATTCGGAATGTCATTACCCATAAACCATTGCACCGAATTAATCGCTGATTTGCGTGAAGAACCCGTGCCGACCACATCGCCCACATACGCCAGCGGCAAGCCTTTTTGCTTTAATGTTTCAATTTTTACTAAGCCATCAGGCATTTTATTCACCAGCATCGCTTTGGCATGCAAGGGAATATCAGGGCGGCTCCAAGCGTCTTGCGCAGGGCTTAAATCATCGGTATTGGTTTCGCCATCCACCTTAAATACAATCATTTTCAACTGTTTGGCAAGCACTGGCTTACTGGTAAACCATTCTGCATTGGCCCAAGATTCCATCAATTTTTTGGCGTGCAGATTGCCATTTTTCATCAATACATCTACATCATGGAATGCATCAAACATTAAAATGGTATTGCATAATGCCGTTACCGCATGCGCGGCCATTGGCGTAGAAAGCAGCTCAACCAAGGCTTGCACGTTATAACCACCCAACATGGTACCCAATAACTGCACGGCTTTTTCTGGGCTAATAACGGGTGAAGTGGCAGCGCCTTTGGCAACATCTGCCAAAAAAGCGGCTTTTACATAAGCGGCCGTATCTACACCGGCTGGCGTTTGATTTTCCAGCAAGTCTAATAATTGGACTTCATCTGATTTAGCTGGATTTTTAAGCAACTCAACCAGCTCAGCGACTTGCTCTGCTGATAACGGTAATGGTGGAAGTTGAATAGCTGCGCGCTCTTGCACATGCGTTTGGTAGGCTTTTAACATGATGGTTTTTCAGGCTCGTTAGTAATTAATCGTATTATAAACTAGCCCAAATCATCAGTCGTTTCACATTTGTAAAATCTTTAAAATGAAACGCTTAAATTAAAGCTAGTAGGTTTTGTCTATGTATAACTCTTTAGCAAACGGGGTGCTGCAACTTTTACCTTTAGCCGATGCTTCCCATTTATCTAATAAATCTTTTTGGTAATCATTGCCATGTAGCGCGACCAAATAAGCGCGCACTTCAAACACATCGGCAAAACCGTTTTTATCGGTATCCATTTTGGCGATTTTTTCTTCTACCGTTGGGCCAGTGTATCTACCGTCTTTGTCGGTTAAGTAATCCAAAACGCTTAACGTTTCTGAGCCAGCGTTTTCTGTATTAAGCGCAACTTCAACCGCGCTTGCCGCTGTGGCAATAAACAACAGAAAAATCGCGGTAGCGGTTTGTAATAATCGCACCATTATTTTGCCTACCGTCATTTTAGGATTCATCATATCAAGCTCACCTTTGGTTAATACCATCATCATTATGACTGATGTTATAACTAAAAGTGCATGGCAATCTGTGACTTAAGGCACATGATTTTCTTTATTTTTTTAACTATTTATTTAATTTAACGCTTTAATTTCAATCACTTTTTGTTTCGCAATTTTTTCTTGCCACATTGCAGGCCCCGTTTTATGTACCGATTCCCCCGTTGCGCTTACCGCCACGGTTACCGGCATATCCACCACATCAAACTCATAAATCGCTTCCATGCCCAAATCTTCAAATGCAATTATGCGCGACTTTTTAATGGCTTTGCTCACTAAAAACGCCGCGCCACCCACTGCCATTAAATACACCGACTTGTATTTTTTAATTACCGCAAGCGCTTCATCGCCCCGCTCTGCCTTCCCTATAGAGCCTAATAAGTTTAGCTGACCCAGCATTAATTCCGTGTAATCATCCATTCTAGTTGCAGTCGTCGGGCCAGCTGGGCCTACTGCTTCGCCAGCAACCGCATCCACTGGACCCACATAATAAATAAAGCGATTACTCAAATCGACTGGCAGCTGCTCACCTTTTGCCAACATATTGGCAATGCGCTTATGCGCGGCATCGCGTCCCGTTAGGATTTTTCCTGTTAACAATAGCGTTTCACCCGCTTGCCAAGTGGCAATATCCGCTTTGGTAAGCGTGTCCACATTCACCCTTTTTGCTTGCGCGCTTGGCGCCCAATGCACATCTGGGTAAGTACTTAAATCTGGCGGCGTTAATTCTGCCACACCGCTGCCATCCAACACAAAATGCACATGCCTTGTGGCCGCGCAATTGGGGATAATCGCTACTGGCAAGCTAGCGGCATGGGTTGGATAATCTAAAATTTTCACATCCAAAACGGTTGCCAAACCACCCAAACCTTGCGCGCCAATGCCTAAATTATTTACTTTTTCAAAAACCTCTAAGCGTAATTCTTCTACTTTACTCAAACTTTTCTTATCTTTTAATTTCAATTGATGCATATCAATCGGCGCCATCAGCGATTCTTTTGCCATCAGCATGGCCTTCTCTGCGCTACCGCCAATACCAATGCCCAGCATGCCTGGCGGGCACCAACCCGCACCCATTTGGGGCACCACTTCTAATATCCAGTCCACAATTGAATCATTTGGATTCAACATAGCCAACTTAGCTTTATTCTCTGAACCGCCACCTTTTGCCGCAATACTTACCTCAACTTTGTCGCCAGCCACTAGCGAGACATGCACCACAGCTGGCGTGTTATCCTTAGTATTGCCGCGCCTTCCAGCCGGGTCGGTCACGATTGAGGCGCGTAATTTATTCTCTGGCAACAAATAAGCGCGCCGCACACCTGCGTTGACCATTTGCTCAATATCTAGCTGTTCTGTTTCAGTTTCGGCAGCCCATTTCACCTGCATGCCCACTTTTACAAAAGCAACAACAATGCCAGTATCCTGACAAATCGGCCGCTTACCTTCGGCGCACATTCTGGAATTAGTCAAAATCTGCGCGATCGCATCTTTAGCGGCAGGCGACTGCTCTAATTTGTAGGCTTCACCCAAAGCCTGAATATAATCAGCTGGGTGGTAATAGGATATATATTGCAAAGCATCAGCGATACTTTGGATAAAGTCGGCTTGTTTAATGGTGGTCATTATTATCCATCTCGTCATTCTGAGCATAAGCGAACAATCCAGCACTTTTGCGGCGTAGCTTGGATTCTTCGCTTATGCTCAGAATGACGAATTTAGAATTGTTGTGCATTATCTTGATGATTTTGAGGTGGCAATTTTTGCGCTAATATCTTTACGCAAGATTTTACCATTTTTGGTGCGCGGGAAATCGTTAGCCAAATACACCGTTTTAGGCGTTTTGTAGGCGGCCAAGTGTTGTTTGCCAAATGCCAATAAATCGTCTGGGCTAGTTTTTGCCTCTGGTTTCAAAATCACATAAATCACCACTAGCAACTTATCTTTTTCAATCTCTTCGCCCACAGCAGCGCAATCCGCTACATCGGGGTGACCTTTATACACCCGCTCTATCTCATAAGGCGAAACTCTGTACCCAAAGCTTTTAATAATGTCATCTTTACGGCCTAAAAACCAAATATAACCATCTGCATCGTATTTGGCGTAATCTCCTGTGAAAAAGTAGCCATTGTGCTTATATTTTGCGGTTTCTTCGGCTAAATTCCAATAATTCAAAAATACACCTGGGTCATCTAGCGGCACACTAATCATGCCCTCTTCACCCACTGCTACAGGTTCTAAGGTTTCTGGGTTGAGCAATTCAATTTTGTGACCTGGTTGCGGAAAACCGGCAGAACCTGGACGAATAGGCCTGAATTGGCTTTGGCTTAAATAGTAAGAAAATTCACTCATACCAACCGCTTCGTATATATTTAAACCAAAACGTGCATGCCATTGTGTCAGCACCTCATCAGACAAATGCTCTCCTGCACTCATATAATGGCGCATGCTTGGCAACCCGGCTTGGCCAGCGGTCGTTTTTTGCAGCAACTGGCGGTAAATTGTTGGCACGCCAATAAAAATAGTGGCCTGATGTTTTTGAATCAAATCTAGCCATTTTTGCGCATCGTTTTTACCTTCATGCACAATCACCGTTTTGCCTAGATACAGCGGATCCATTAGGCCAGTTCCTAGCACATAGGTCCAATTAAACTTGCCTGAATGCATAATGCGGTCATTGGCGGAATCGGAATAATTAAACCAATATTTCGCCGCAGGCTGGCGACCAAGCAAGGCGCGGTGCGCATGCAACACACCTTTGGGGTAACCTGTAGTACCGCTGGTATAAACCAAGTAGGCTGGGTCTTCTGCTTGTGTGCGATGCGCTTTATCGAATTTGTGCGTCACAGCCAAGCTATTTTCCAAGCCAAGCACATTTAAGTGTGCATGCGGCTGAGTATCAGTGGTTTGCGATAAAAGTACATGCTTTAAATTAGGCATGTTTTTTAAATCGGCTACCAATTGCGGTTCCATCGCATACCATGCGGGCGCATCTATCACCAACACAGTTGCGCCTGAATCTTTAGCCAAATAAGCTACTTCTTCAGCCGTTAAAAGCGTTGAAGTCGGCACTGAAATCGCCCCCATTTTCATGGCGCCTAAAAATGCGATTGGATAATCCAAACTATTGGGCAAACGAATCAGCACGCGATCGCCCACTTTTACATTTAAATTGCGCAGTAATTGTGCAAATTGATCCGTTTTATGCGCCAGCTCAGTGAAGGTGATTTGCGAAGTACCAAGCGCATCGTCCTCTACAATCATGGCAATATTATCGGCTTGCGGCGTGCCTAAATGTTTATCCGTGCAAGCCACGCCAATATTAAAGTGGCTGGGAATTTGCCATTGCCATTCTGGAAACTGTTCAAATTTTTGTGTCATTTAGTTTTCATTTCTATTTAAACATTGTCATTCCCGCGTAGGCGGGAATCTAGGCCAACATCCATTTAACTACTCTTTTTAATTTTGTTTTCTCAACACTTAATGCCGTTTTGAAAGCGCTTCACTTTTCAACTGAACTGGATTCCCGCCTGCGCGGGAATGACGGTAGTTATTTATTTTTACTGGGTTGAAACTTTTATCTTGAAATGGATTGCAAGGCGTGCTGCACGCAGAAAGCGGAATGTACACAAAGTACATGAGCATTTCTAGTACACAAAAATTTAACATCTTGCAACACCGCGATTCGCACGAAAAATGAATTTTTCACAGTAAAACACCGTATGGCCAGTTTTGGCGTACCACTTGCGCTGGCAATTGCTCTAGCACATGCACCGCAAATTCTTTATCGGATGTTTTTAATGCGCGTAAAGCATGCGCGCGCAGCAAGGTTTGTAGGGCTTTACCAAACATGGGCGGGTCTAGCATTTCGCCTTCAAATTTAATCGCGCCGCCCAGCAAGGCATCTGCAGCGATTGCGGCTTTTAAAATCGCCACTTTTTGCGCGACTTCGGTAGGCGATGGCGTATAGGCGGTTTTACATAAATGAATATGGCCTGGGTGAATCACTTGCTTGCCGGTCAGCCCCATCGCGGCTTCTTGGCAGGCGTGTTTATACACAATGCGCGATTCATTATCGCCATGTAAATCTAGCCAGCGGCGTACATCGTGCGGCTCTAAGAATTTTTCTGGCATGATATTTTGACCAATCAGCGTTTCAACCCCGCCGATCACGCCTTTACCGGCAATACGCGCCTCAAACATCAGCTGATTCATGTAAAACTGCAGCTCTTCAATCCAGCCTTCTGGCGTAATGTGGATACCCATCGCTTTTGAGAAATCGTGAATACCAAACACCACGTGCTTAACCGTGTTGTATTGCATTAATTCTGGCGCAATTTTGAGTGATTTTGGGTGTTCAATAATCGGCTGAATGGTGATATGCGGATTAACACTTAACAATAAGCTAGATAAATCGCGCACTTCGGCTGCGCCATATACTTCGCCCGCCTTGGCAAGCATTACCACGTCAATATAATCGCCCATATCGCGCACCAGCTGCATATCTTGCTCATATTCATCGGTGCGGAAAGAGTTACAGCGAATCGCAATCGTCACGCGTTCATTCACTTTGCGTAACGCTGGCAATTCATTGCGCAGCAAATCGCGGCTCATTTCTTTTTGGCGGCAACCATCTTCTAAGTCAAAAATTAATGTGTGCGCGATGGTGTTATGCGCATGTTTTTTCATGCGCGCCGCCGCTTGGGTGACATCTTCATAAATGCCCAAGCTGGGCGCGTACTTCACAGGCGGGTAATACAACTGAATGCCAGGCCAATAGTCGCCTAGCGGGTTACAGGTATGTGTTATTTCAGTCATTGCGTACCTTCCTTTTATTCTTGCCTTAACGTACTAATTTGTGCCAATACTCTAATTAACTTGCTTTAAAAATCTTATCTTACTCACCACATCCGCCGTATCGGCATTTTTTGGTGTGATTTTGTCGCTAGAAACCAAGGTCCAAAAATCGTTATCAGGCAACTCTAGCAAATCATCAAATGCTTGTAATTGCGCTAAGGATAAGTCATTAAAATGTAACGCAATAAATCGTTGTAGCACAATATCCAGCTCTAACATGCCACGCCTGCAACGCCAAGCTAAGCGCCGCATCTGTATATCATCTTGGGCATCTTTCATATTTTCGGCGTTTAACATTTCAGCTTCCTTTTATCCGTCATTCCCGCGTAGGCGGGAATCCAGACTACTATCATTACAACAAATATTTAGACTCATCAAACTGCTTTAGGCATTAACTAGGCCTAGATTCCCGCCTTCGCGGGAATAACAGAACAGATACTTAACCTTTAAAAATTATCCCAGCGTAATTCCAAATATTTTTTTAGCTGGCTTAGTATCAACATTGTCTTTTGCCCGCTCAATTTTCAAATCTTTAATATTGGCAATCGCGGCATTTGGGTTGAGCTTTTTAGGGCACACTTCCACGCAATTCATAATATTGTGGCAGCGATACAAACGATATGGGTCTTCTAGATTTTCCAGTCGCTCTTCCGTTGCTTGGTCGCGCGAATCCATAATAAAACGATTGGCTTGCATCAATCCTGCTGGACCTACGAACTTATCTGGGTTCCACCAGAATGATGGGCACGATGTTGTACACGCGCCGCACAAAATACATTCATACATGCCATCTAATTTGGCGCGGTCGGCTGGGCTTTGTAAACGCTCGGTTTCGGGCAATGGGTCATTATTAATCAGGTATGGCTTTACTGAGTTGTAGTGCTCAAAAAACTGCGTCATATCCACAACCAAATCGCGCATCACCGGCAAGCCAGGCATAGGGCGCAGCACAATTGGTTGATCCAAATCGCTCAGTTTTGTAATACATGCTAAGCCGTTTTTGCCGTTGATATTCATGGAATCTGAGCCACAAACGCCTTCGCGGCACGATTTGCGCAAGCTCAGGGTATCGTCATGCTGCTTAATGCGAATCAGCGCATCCAGCAACATTTGGTCTTCATCTTCCAGCGCAATATCGTAATCCTGCATGTAGGGTTTTTTATCTACATCAGGGTTGTATCTATATATAGAAAATTTCATACTTTTCTTTCCGTTTTTTTAGCCACAGAGAACACAGAGGGCACAGAGAAATTCAGAGCTATCTACTTAAGAAATATGGTTTAAAAAATACTGAAATCTGTATCTTTAAGAAAACTCTCTGTGCCCTCTGTGCCCTCTGTGTCCTCTGTGGCTAAAATATCTTTAATAAACGCGTGATTTGGGCGCAAAAGATTCCACTGTTTGTGGTTTTAAGCGCACTGGTTTGTACGTTAACTGCTTGTCTTGCTTATAAAATAGTGAGTGCTTCAGCCAATTTTCATCATCGCGCGCGGCAAAATCTTCTCGCGCGTGCGCACCACGGCTTTCTGTGCGATTGTTGGCGGCATGCATGGTCGCCAAGGCCACTTCAATCAAGTTATCCAACTCAAGCGCCTCAACTCTTGCGGTATTGAACACTTGGCTTTTATCTTTAATGGTTAGGTTAGGGATGCGTTTTGCCACCGCATCGATTTCGCGCACGCCTTCTGCCAATAAATCAGGAAAGCGGAAAACGCCACAATGCGTTTGCATGGTTTTGCGCATGGCGTCACCCACTTCAGTCACGTTTTCGCCTTGTGCATTTTCTAAGCGATTCACCCGTTCTAAAGTCTTGTCAGTCGCATCCGCCGGCAAGGCTTTATGCGTATTGTTTTCTTTAATAGCTGCAGCCATATGGTCGCCCGCGGCTTTACCAAACACCACTAAATCTAATAAAGAATTTGAGCCCAAACGGTTTGCGCCATGCACGGATACACACGCACATTCGCCTACCGCATAAAGCCCATTAACGACTTTTTCACCTTCCAAAACTACTTGGCCATCTAAATTGGTCGGAATGCCGCCCATCATGTAATGACAAGTCGGCACAATGGGGATGGGGTCTTTGATGGGGTCCACATTAGCAAACGTTTTGGCAATTTCGCGTATGCCCGGCAGGCTTTTGTTAATGAGCTCTTCGCCCAAATGGTCTAGCTTTAAATACACCGCATCTTTATTTTTACCAACGCCACGGCCTTCTTTAATCTCTGTCGAAATCGCGCGCGAAATCACGTCGCGGCTGGCTAAATCTTTGGCATGCGGCGCATAGCGCTCCATAAAACGTTCGCCCTCAGAATTGACCAAATAGCCACCTTCGCCACGCACGCCCTCTGTAATTAAAACGCCAGCATGCAATACACCAGTTGGGTGAAATTGCCAAAATTCCATATCCTGCAAAGGCAAGCCAGCGCGCGCTGCCATGCCTAAACCATCACCCGTATTAATAAACGCATTGGTGCTGGCTTGAAATATGCGGCCTGCGCCACCTGTTGCCAGCAAAGTGGTTTTGGCTTGCATAATATGAATCTGGCCCGTTTCAATTTCCAGCGCAATTACACCCAGCACATCGCCTTCGCTGTCGCGAATCAAATCCAGCGCAAACCATTCCACAAAAAATTGCGTATTAGCGCGAATATTGCGTTGATACAAAGTATGCAACATGGCGTGGCCTGTGCGATCTGCCACGGCACAAGTGCGCGATATAGGATTTTCGCCAAAATTTTGTGTCATGCCGCCAAATGGGCGTTGGTAAATTTTGCCAGATTCTAAACGGTCAAATGGCATGCCAAAATGCTCAAGCTCGATAATGGCTTTGGCGGCGTTTTTGCACATAAATTCAATCGCATCTTGGTCGCCCAAATAGTCCGAACCCTTGATGGTGTCGTACATATGCCACAGCCATTTATCCTCCGCCACATTACCCAGCGCCGCAGCAATGCCGCCCTGCGCCGCAACTGTGTGCGAACGGGTTGGGAACACCTTAGATAGCACAGCCACCTTAACGCCAGATTCAGCTAGCTGCAATGCGGCACGCAAACCTGCGCCACCACCGCCAACAATCACCGCGTCAAACTGATGTTTGCCAATATTATTTGAGTCTATTGCCATTCTTTAAATATTCCACAATATAAACATTAACCAAAATAGGTAGCCTACTAACACTATATCCACCGCCAATTGCATATAGGCGCGCAGCGTTTTGTTAAACACATAATCTTTAAGCACATCCGCCACGCCTAGCCAAGCATGCATAAATAAACTAATAAAAAACAATAATGTGGCTATCCTAAACCATACGGGTGATACAAATTCAAGCCAAGCGGCGTAATTTTGTTGCCAAGTTGCATGCCCAAACGGCTGAACAATTAATAAAAAAACCACTAGCAATACAATATAAACGGCCATTACTACGGCAGTTAAACGCTGCGATAACCACAAGCGCATGCCAGGATATTGGTGGGTTAAAAGTTGTATCAACATACTAAATTACCAAATCGCCATTGCAAAAATAAGCACAGATACACCAACTAAGCACAACACTACTCTGCTAGAAAAACGCGCATTTTTAAGCGAAGTCATCCAGTGAATATCTTGCAATAAATGCCGAATACCCGCATAAAAGTGATGAAAAAACGCCCAAGAAAGGCCAATTAACACCAGCTTTGTGTACCAAGTATCTAACCTTAGTGTCAACAAATAATAGCTGAACGGAGAATCGACTGAAGCCTTGAAAGCCAATAAAATCAATGGTAAAGCCAAAAACAAACCAACACCTGATGCTCTATGCAAAATAGACACCACTGCGTTAATGGGCAAACGAATCGTGAATAAGTTGAGGTTTTTTGGCCTGTTTTTTTTGAGATTATTTTGCATTGTTTGCTTTATTCATTCTTTCTGATTTTAAATCGCTATTTCTAATCTAGTTCATCATTTCCGTGCAGAGACTGCTATCAAAACCTGCTCTATGAGTAAGGTGGGTAATTTATTTACCCACGCGGCCGTTACATGCTTTACCTTTGCAACGCTTGGGTCACAAGTGACCCACCCTATAAAACCAGCCTAACCGTCATTCTGAGCCTAAGGTTTCATTTAAGCGAAGAATCCATACAATGTTACAAAGTGCTGGATTCTTCGCCATGCTCAGAATGACGAATTAATTTACTTTTTACAATTGTGCCGCTTTTGCTACCGCGCCCGAAACCCGCTCTAACAAGCGTGCATCTAACGGTTTGGGGATAATGTATTCCTTGCCAAATTTAAGCTCAGTTAAGTTATACGCTTTCAAAATTTCCGCTGGTACTGGCTCGCGCGCCAATTCACTTAACGCCTTTGCCGCGGCAATTTTCATATTTTCGGTAATTTTGGTGGCTTTAGCATCTAAAGCGCCACGGAATAAATAAGGGAAACACAAGGCATTATTCACTTGATTTGGAAAATCGCTACGGCCTGTAGCCATTAAAATATCGCCACGCACAGCATGCGCAATGCTTGGCAGAATTTCTGGGTCAGGGTTCGCCAAAGCAAAGATAATCGGATTTTTTGCCATACCTTTAATCAACTCAGCATCTAATGCGTTTTTGGCAGAAACACCAATAAAAACATCAGCTTGCGGCATCACATCGGCTAATGTGGCGGCACTTGATGGCGCAATCGCTAAATCGCGGTTGTTATCATGTAAATCAGCGCGATTGGTATCCAGCACACCGCTTCTATCCACCATCGTAATATTAGTCGCACCCATTAATTTAAGCAGTTTTGCGCAAGAACAACCCGCTGCACCTGCGCCTAAAAATACGATTTTTGCTGTTGGTAAGCTTTTACCTTGTATCTCAAGCGCATTTAGCAACGCCGCCGCTACAATCACCGCCGTGCCGTGCTGGTCATCATGAAAAACAGGAATATCTAAACGGCGTTTCAGCTCGTTTTCAATATAAAAACAGTGTGGCGCGGCAATATCTTCTAAATTAATGCCGCCAAAAGTGGGGGAAATATTCACCACCGTTTGAATAAATTCATCTGGCGTGGCGGCATTGATTTCAATATCAAATACATCAATACCGGCAAAGCGTTTAAATAACACTGCTTTACCTTCCATCACAGGCTTACTGGCCAACGCACCCATATTGCCCAAGCCCAAAACCGCCGTGCCATCGGTTATCACCGCTATCAAATTACCTTTATTGGTGTATTTATACGCGTTTGCTGGGTCAGCATGAATTTCACGCACCGGCTCTGCAACGCCAGGCGTGTAAGCAAGCGACAAATCGTCTTGCGTGGCGCAAGGCTTAGATGAATCGACACTCAATTTCCCCGGTTTTGGAAATTGGTGATAATCCAGCGCACGTTTTTTTAAATCATCCATTTTTTACCCTAACAATTTTTAGTGCTTAATTTTTTAGCACTTGGTTTTTAGTGCTTGGTTTTCAATTTTCAGCTATTAACCTATATCGCAAGGGCTTTTCAAAATCGGCAATGGCTAGAAAGCCAAGCGCAGACAGTACGAATAGTACGGCAAGCGCAGGCTGACAACGCCAGTGCTGATTTTCAAAAGCCCTACTCACTTACTCGAGCTCGGACATATAGTGATGATCATCTGTCAAACACAAGCCCAATCGCCATTCCATTGGC
>Ga0326733_1000262_pt1 | contig 16161 bp, 19 predicted proteins | sample 14_GP2_308_FD_207946 | JGI IMG/M metagenome (GOLD analysis project Ga0326733, IMG submission 207946) | Glacier ice microbial communities from Ngari, Tibet, China - 14_GP2_30.8 | ecosystem: Environmental > Aquatic > Freshwater > Ice > Glacier | place: China: Ngari, Tibet | collected 2018-07-17 | reverse complement strand
CTCCTCGCTCGGCCTGCACCTCGTCTTCGCGGCCGTCTGGCTGGGCGGGCTGCTCACGATCGTCGCCATCCGCTCGACGCTCGACCCGGCCCGCCTCGGCACGATCGTCGGCCGCTACTCCTCCTTCGCTCTCGTGAGCTTCATCGTCGTCGCGGTCTCCGGCTACGTGAACGCGTCGCTGCGGGTCGGGTCGCTCGACGGGCTGCTGCGCCCCTACGGCATCCTCGTCGTGGTCAAAGTGGTCGCGCTCATCGCACTCGGCCTGTTCGGGGCGCTCCAGCGCCGGTTCCTGATCGCGCGGATGCTGCGCGACGGCGACGGCGACGGCGACAAGCGCGGCCGCGCCTTCTGGTGGCTGATCTCCGCCGAATTCGCGTTCATGGGCATCGCCTCCGGAGTGGCCGCGGCGCTCGCCCGCACCGACCCGCTCGTGCCCCAGGTTCTCGCGACGACCACGCCCGCGTACATCCTCACAGGGGAGCCGCTTCCGCCGGAGGCGTCAGCACTGCGCTACCTCACCGAGTGGCGGTTCGACGTGATCTGGGTGCTCGTCGTGGCGTTCCTCGCCTTCTTCTACCTCGCCGGCGTCTGGCGGCTGCACAAGCGCGGCGACGCGTGGCCCGTCCACCGCACCGTTCTCTGGCTCGCCGGACTTGCCCTGCTGTTCTACGTGACCAACGGCGGGCTCAACGTCTACGAGAAGTACCTGTTCAGCGCGCACATGCTCGCCCACATGATCCTCGGCATGATGATCCCGGTGCTGCTCGTGCCAGCCGCGCCCGCAACCCTCGCGCTGCGGGCGATCGCCAAGCGCTCCGACGGCAGCCGCGGTCCGCGGGAGTGGATCATGCTCGCGGTGCACTCGAAAATTGCGGGACTGCTGGCGAACCCCATCGTCGCCGCAGTCCTCTTCGCCGGCTCGCTCTGGCTCTTCTACTACTCGTCGCTGTTCAGCTGGGCGACGACCGATCACATCGGCCACCAGTGGATGATCGTGCACTTCCTCATCACCGGCTATCTCTTCGTGCAGTCCCTCATCGGCGTCGACCCGGTTCCGTACCGCGCGCCGTACCCGCTGCGGCTCGTGCTGCTGCTCGGCACCATGGCGTTCCACGCATTCTTCGGCCTCTCGCTGATGACCGGGACGGGCCTGCTGCTCGCCGACTGGTACGGAGCGATGGGTCGCCCGTGGGGTGTCTCGGCGCTCGCCGACCAGCAGACGGCCGGCGGGATCGCCTGGAGCGTCGGCGAGATCCCGACGATCATCCTCGCGATCATCGTCGCCGTCATGTGGTCGCGCAGCGACACGAAGGACGCGAAGCGGCTCGACCGCAAGGCCGAGCGTGACGGCGACGTCGACCTCACCGACTACAACGCAATGCTGGAGAAGCTCAGCCGCCGGTGACCGCGTCGATCACGACCCGGCCATCGCCGGGGAACGTGATCAGGTAGCCGATCGTGAACGGCACGTCCTCGTCGAACGTCGACCGGGTGCCGTCGAAGAGCGACTGCACGCCGACGACCAGATGGGCGGTGCCGGGCGTCTCCGGCACGCGCCAGGTGCCGGGGGTGTCGCCCGGAACGATGGTCACGACCGGGTAACTCGCGATCGTCCACTCCGGTTCTCCCTCGACCCGGTTCGCAATTCTCTCGCCGAACGGGCATCCGGTCGGCTGGAGCACCGTCTGGGTCGCGCAGTCGTCGAGCAGCTCATCGAGTTGCTCCTGGACGAGGTCGACGAACTCCTCGTTTGCGCGCGCGCTCACGGTGGCCTTTGTCGTTACTCCCGCGTCGAGCACGATGAGCCGTTCCGCATCTGCCGTGAGCAGCTCGGAGTCGTGGCCGAGCGCGAAGACGCCCGGAGTGAGCACGTGGTACGCGCTCGCGGCCGCCGCCCCGTTGGTCGCGTCGAGGGTGACGCCGTTGGCGTCGAATCCGGAGTCGTTCTGCGGGACCACCTCGAGGATGCCCGTCGGGCTCGACAGGAAGGCCCAGGAGTCGAAGAACCAGAACCGGGCGGATGCCGATTCGACGGTGAACGACGTGCTGCCGGGCGTTCCGTCGAGCTCGAAGGCGAACTCGACGACCCTCGTGCCGTCGGCGCCTGTAATGCTCGTCACGTGCTCGATTCCGGTGAGCTCGACGAGGGCATCCGGTGTCAGGAGCTCGCGCGAGGCGGAACCGGCCAGTGTCACCCCCGGCGCCTGCAGCGCCCCGTCGACGTCGTGCCTGGCGAGGGCCGACAGGTAGGAGCGCACGAATCCCTCGGCGCTGTACAGGGTTGCGTTGAGGGCGACCACGGTGCCGGCGAAGGCGAGGAGGATCAGGGCCACGACGCCGCCCCAGCGGAGCGCCCATTGACGGATCGGGACGGGCCCGTGCTCATCCCCAGCCCCGATCACCATGGGGCAATCCTAAACGGGGAGGTTCCCCCGGATCGCCGCCGCTCCGCCGTGCGGCCCGTCCCGGCGCGGTAGTCTGGGCGCAATGATCGGCAACACTGACGAGGACCGCGCGTGAGCAGCTCCCCGATTACCCTCTCCGCCGAACAGCAGGCCCTGTTCGACGCGATCGAGACCACCCGCGAACACATCTTCGTGACCGGGCGTGCCGGCACCGGCAAGTCGACGCTGCTAAACCATCTCTCGTGGAACACCTCGAAGCAGATCGTCATCTGCGCCCCGACCGGTGTCGCAGCGCTCAACGTGGGCGGGCAGACCATCCACTCGCTGTTCCGCCTGCCGATCGGCGTGATCGCCGACCGCAAGATCGAGCAGAATGCCGACGTGCGCAAGCTGCTCAACACCATCGAGACCCTCGTGATCGACGAGGTCTCGATGGTCAACGCCGACCTGCTCGACGCGATCGACCGGGCGCTGCGGCAGGCGCGCCAGCGGCCGCTCGAGGCGTTCGGGGGAGTGCAGGTCGTGCTGTTCGGCGACCCGTACCAGCTCGCGCCGGTGCCGGGGGATGCCGACGAGCGCGCCTATTTCGCCGACCAGTACCGCTCGATGTGGTTCTTCGACGCGAAGGTGTGGGACGAGGCCGATCTGCGCATCTTCGAGCTGAACACCATCCACCGCCAGCACGAGGAGGAGTTCAAGGCGATGCTCAACGCCGTGCGCCACGGCGCGGTGACGGCCGAGATCGCCGGGCGCCTCAACGAGACGGGGGCGCGGCCGGCACCGGCATCCGGGGCCATCACGCTCGCCACCCGCAACGACACGGTCAACGCGATCAACGCGAGGGCGCTCGCCGGGCTGCCGGGGCGGGTGCTCACCGCGAAGGCGGAGATCACCGGCGAGTTCGGCGGCCGCGCCTTTCCCGCCGACGACGCGCTGCAGCTCAAGGTGGGCGCGCGGGTGATGTTCCTGCGCAACGACGCGGACCAGCGCTGGGTGAACGGGTCGGTGGGAACGGTCACCGCCATCTCGTCGACCGTGTTCGTCGAGGTGGACGGCGAGGAGCACCAGGTGCAGCCGGCGATCTGGGAGAAATTCAAGTATTCCTATTCGCCTGCGACGAAGGAGCTCAAGCGCGACATCGTGGCCGAGTTCCAGCAGTTCCCGCTGCGCCTGGCCTGGGCGGTGACGATTCACAAGTCGCAGGGCAAGACCTATGACCGTGCGATCGTCGACCTCGGCCAGCGCTCGTTCGCCCCCGGCCAAACGTACGTTGCGCTCAGTCGCATCACGGCGTTGGAGGGGCTGTTTTTGACCCGGCCGTTGCGCCCCTCAGACATCATTGTCGACCAGGACGTGCGCCGGTTCATGGAGAAGGCCCAGGCGATTCCCGCGATCCGCGCTTGAGGCGGAGTGGCGGGCGGGCGGTCAGTGGTCGCCGTGCTCCGGGAGCTGGATGCCGGTGAGTGTTCCGGTGTCGCCGTTCTCGGCCGGCACGAAGTCGGCGTCGTGGCTGCCGTGCGGCTGGGCGAAGCGGCCGGCCTCGGTCGCGGCCAGAGCGGGAGTGGTGAGCCCGCCGACGAGGAGCGCACCGGCCATGAGTCCCGCCAGGTAGCGGCCGGCGCTGGGCAGTGCTGGCACCGGCTCGTCGACGCCGGAGTTCTGCACCCGGCGCAGGTGTGTGGCCAGAACCGCGGCCACGAACAGTTCGAAGATCGACGCGATCGCCATCGGCAGCAGGGGAAGCGACGCTGCGAGCCAGGCCGCATCGAGCATCGTGGCGGTGACGACGATGAGGCTCCACGCCAGAAGCGGGGCAATCGCGACGGCGCTCGCAAGGCGCGGCAAGGGCACGGAGTCCCTGGCGAAGGTGGCGACGCCCCAGGTGATCTCGGCAGCGCCGAGCAGGAGCACGACGGCGGCGACCGGAAGAGGAGAGCTGATGACCAGGGCCAGGTGAACTAATCCGGCACCGATGGCGGTGAATCCCAGCCAGGTGCGGGTGATCTGTGACACGGTCGCTCTCCTCTTCTCGATCGGCGCGCACGCCGTGCGGGTGGTGCTGGCGCCGCAATCGGGGCGCCGTCGTGGCGGAGCCCGGGGGCTCCGCCACTGGGGGTTACGCGGTCTAGACGCGAACCTTCTTGTCGGCACCGAGCCCGACGGCGAGCAGCACGGCGGCGCTCGCGAAGTGCAGCACGTTGTCAGCAGCGTTGATGGCGAGGATGTTGAGCTCCGTGCCGATCAGGAAGAGGCCGGCGATGCCGAGCAGCAGGTAGGCGGCACCGATGCCGATGTTGACGGCGCGTGCAGCGGCGACGTTCGACACGCCGGCGATGAGCAGCGCGGCGCCGATCAGCAGGTGGGCGACGTTGTGGAATACGTTGACCTCGAACAGGCCGAGCAGCAGTCCGCCGGAGGTGTCGAAGAAGCTGACTCCACCCGTCACGGTGAATCCCAGCAGGCCGACGAGCAGGTAGACGACACCGAAGACGGTGGCGAGCAGACGATTGGGTGACTTGGTCATAATTGTGCCTCCTAAACACGCGCCCGACGGATGTCGTGCGTACCAGTCATTCGTACCCCGGATGCCAGCGGATTGGTCGCATTGACGACACACCAATTGTCAGCGGAAATTCAGCCCGCCCCCGGTTGCTATTCGAGAAGGTGGAGTTCGAGGAACCGGGCGGTTCTCGCGTAGGCGAGGGCGGCGGACTGGGCGTCGAGCGTTCCCTTGATGGTCGCGTTCGCGAAGCCGTGCCGGGTCCCGGGGTAGGCGTACCGGGTGACCGGGGTGCCGTGGTCCTTGAGCCGGTCGACGAAAGAGTCCGGATCCTGGCCCTCGGCCCAGTCATCGTCCGCGGCGAGGTGCAACTGAACCGGGCAGGGGATCACGCCGTGGTCCTTGCCCTGGAGGCTCGCGTAGTATGCGACAACGGCATCCGCTGACCCGGCCTGGGCGTGGAGGAGCGCGATCCAGCCCCCCGCCGCGAACCCGATGACACCCACCCGGTCAGAGCCCTGGGCGCGGCCCTCCTCGATGGCGTCGTCGATCAGGGAGAGGGCGAAGCCGACGTCGAGCCCATCGAGCAGACGTCGTGCCGTGGCCTCGTCGGTCGTCGCGACCCCGTCGTAGAGGTCGGGAACGACGACCCGGAACCCGTGCCGCACGAGCGCCTCGGCGTAGAACTCGAGGCTCGGCAGTCGGCCGAACCAGTCGTGAATCACCACGACGATGGGGTTGCCCGGCTCGCCATACTCGAGCGCCGCCCCTGGAGAGGGGATCGGCACGATCTCGGTCATGAACACACCCTACTTCGCGGCCGCCCGGTAGCGGCGGACACGGCGACCTCGACAGCCCGTGCCTCGCCGGGCTGGTCTCGTCGGTGACGCCGCCGGACTCATCCGCCCGCGAGAACCGCGCCCTCGTTGGGCGGTTCGGGAACGACCCTGAGCCCTGCCGTCGTGTTCGCCGACTGCATCAGGTAGTCGATCCAGGTCTTGTTGAGTCCGACCGGCGGGCCCTCGTCGTGTTTGAATTGCAGAGGGATCGCGGGATGGATCCACACCGTGGAGCGAGCGCCGGCCTCGTCCTCCCACGTGAACGCGAAGCTCTCATTGCGCCGGAGCTTCGCGAGAATCACGGCTTTGAGGTGCGACAGTGCACGGTCATCGAGGGGGACTTCGGTGCTGCTCGGGCCGTAGATCAACATCGCCATTGCTGTACATCCTCACTCTGCCGGGCCCTCGGATTAGGTCCGGGATCATAGGAAACTCTCGCCCTGATCTGCCTCGGCAGCAATGACGTATTCGAGGCCACGTTGCCTTGAATTTAGCTCGAAGTATCCCGCTCGCGGAGCAGCCTGTCAAGGCCTCGCGTTGACTCATAGGAAACCTCCGCGTAGCCGTATTCGTTGCCTCATCTAAGAACCTTCGCTTCGGCGTGGTTCGAGTCGTGGGTGGTGGATGTGGGTTACGCCCGTTTCTATGGAGCTGGCAATGACGCAGCGGCAGGCTGTGGCGATGAAGAAGGCGCTCGCCTATCGGAGCGCCGACCGGGCCGGCGAGGGGCGGATACTGACCGAGCTGGTGGAGCTGACCGGGTGGCATCGCGACTACGCCCGGGCTGCGTTGCGGGCCGCGTTGACGCTCAAGGTGGTCAAGCCCCGGGCCGGGCGGGCGCCACCTACGGGCCGGTCGTGATGCGGGTTCTGGTGAAGTGCTGGGCTGTGCTGCGGGCGCCGGCGGGGAAGCGCCTCGCGCCGATGCTGCCGGTGCTGGTGCCGCTGCTGCGCCGCGATGACGAGCTCGACCTCACCGAGGTCGAGGCGGCTCTGCTGGTGCGGATGAGCGCGGCGATGATCGACCGCCGGCTCGCGCCGGAGCGGGCGAAGCTGCCTCCCGCGGCCGGTCGCATACCAAGCCCGGGACGCTAGTGAAGTCGCAGATCCCGATTCGCACCTGGGCCGGCTGGGACGACGCGGTCCCCGGGTTTGTGGAGATCGATCTGGTCGGCCACGAGGGAGGGAACGCGTCGGGCGAGTTTTGTTTCACCCTGACCGTCACTGACATCGCGACCGGGGGGACGGTGAACCGGTCGGTCAAGAACAAGGCCGAAGAGTGGGTGTTCGAGGCACTCATGCACGTGCGCCGGGTGTTCCCCTTCCCGATCATCGGCATCGACTCCGACAACGGGTCCGAGTTCATCAACCACCACCTGTTCGACTACTGCGTGGCGAATAAGATCACCTTCACCAGGTCCCGCGCGAGTTATAGCAACGATGGTGTCCATGTCGAGCAGAAGAACGGGACGCACGTGCGCGAGCTGGTCGGCTACCACCGCTACGACACCCTGGCAGAGCTGCCCTGCTGAACGAAATTTGGGAACTCGACCGGGTGTTTGCGGACTACCTGCTGCCGCAGCAGAAGCTCGTGTTCAAGCAGCGCAACGGAGCGAAAGTGATCAAGCGGTACGACGTCGCGACCACCCCGCACCAGCGTGCCATCGCCCGCGACGACATGCGCAAAATGCCGATCATCAGGATGAACGCCGAGTTCAAGAGAGTCCACCCCGCGGCCCAATCCCGACAGATCCTCGCGCTCACCGGGCAGCTCGAAATCCTCGCGCTGGCGAAGAAACACGCCACCATGAAACCGCCCGTGAATCAGGCCTTCAGTGGCTGAGCGCCGCGAAGGTTTTCAACTGAGGCAACAAATCAACCTTCCCGAAGATAGTGACATGAGGCAACAGGGGCCTCGCCTATCTTTTAACGATGGTTGTCTCAACGCCGTCTCCGTTGGTCGTTCGCGCAGGCGGGCTGGAGTGTCGCCTGTACGTCGCGGGCGGCCCGATATCGCAGGATCGGCCGACCTTCGTTCTCGTCCACGGCATCGGTATGTCGCATCGATACCTTCGGCGCCTCGCCGCCGCCCTCGCCCCGCACGGAACGGTCTGCTCGATTGATCTGCCGGGGTTCGGGGCGAACGCGACGCCCGCGCATCCGCTCTCCGTGAAGTCATTCGCCGATCTGATCGAGCACGCCCTCGACGCGGCCGGCATCTCATCCTGCGTCCTGCTCGGCCACTCGATGGGGGCGCAGTTCGCGGTCGAGCTTGCGGTGCGCCGACCGGCTCTCGTCTCGCACCTGCTGCTGGTCGGTCCAGTGGTCGATCCCGAGCGGAGGAGCGTGTGGCACCAGGCACTCGGGCTCATGGCCGATTCGTTCGTCGAATCTCCGTCGGCCAACGCGATCATATTCACCGACTACTGGCGTTGCGGTCCGCGCTGGTACCTGGCGACGCTTCCCGCGATGTTCGGTTACCCGATCGAGGAGCGTATCCGACTCGTCGAGAAGCCGGTGCTCGTGCTCCGCGGCTCCCGCGATCCGATCGCGCGGGCGGACTGGTGCCGTGAGCTCGCTGAGCTCGCCCTTGACGGACGGTCAGCCGAGATCGTGGCGGAGCCGCACGCCGTGCAGCACGGGGCCCCGGATCAGGTCGCCGCAGAGATCCTTGCGTTCCTGGCTGCCCCCGTCGGGCGTGGCGCGTGAGGGGCATCCTGGCCAAGGGCTGGTTCTGGGCGCTCGACTACCTCTACGTGTCGTACTGGCAGGTGCGCGACACTCTCTTCCGCGCCGACCCGGCCGAGTACCTTCGTGCCGATGCCGCCAAGGTGCCGATCCTCATCCTGCCGGGCATCTACGAGACCTGGCAGTTTCTCCGCCCCCTCGCCGACCTCCTGAGCGCGGCCGGGCATCCGGTGCACGTCGTCACGGGCCTCGGCCGCAACGCGCGCAGCGTCGTGGCGAGTGCGCCGATCGTCGAGGACTACCTGCGCGAGCACGATCTGCGCAACGTCACGATCCTCGCCCACAGCAAGGGCGGTCTCATTGGCAAGTACCTCATGCTGCGGAACGATCCGGACGGCCGCGTGACACGCATGGTGGCGATCGCCACCCCGTTCTCCGGCTCGGTGTATGCGCGGCTGATGCTCGTTCCGAGCCTGCGGGCGTTCTCGCCCCGCGACGCGACAACCCTGATGCTCGCCGCCAACCGTGACGTAAATTCCCGCATCACCTCGATCTTTGGGAGTTTCGACCCGCACATTCCCGCCGGCAGCGATCTGCCGGGAGCCACCAACATCCGGCTCGACATCGCCGGGCACTTCCGTATCGTCGCCGACCGCCGGCTTCAGGATGCCGTGGTTCTCGCGGTGAATTCGCCCCCCTCCTGAACGCGGACCCGGCCTACGCTTGGGTGTGTGTCCGCCAAAATTTCCTCGTCGCGAGTGATCCCGCCGAGGCGCTCTTCCTGTCGGAGACGCTTCTGCAGGGCGGCTACGACGTCGTCCCGTCGGACGACCCCATCAAGGCGGTTCCCCTCGCCCGGCGGAAGGCTCCCGACCTCGTGCTCGTCGATCTGACCCTCGCCGGTGGGACGATGCGGCTCGCGCGGCTGAGTCTCTTCCCGGACACCACCGCGATCCCGACCCTCGCGCTCGCCGACAGCCAGCTCCTGGCCGGCGAGGCCATGCGCATGGGAACCCGCGCGGTGCTGAACAAGCCGATTGTCACGCCCGATCTGCTCGCTGCCGTCTCCGATCACGTGATGTCGCCGGGCGCGCTCACGGCCGCACCACCCACGCTTCTCGCCCATCCGCCGCGGCTTCACGCACTGCGCGACCTCGGTGTGCTCGATTCACCGCCCGAGGAGATTCACGACCGCTTCACCCGGCTCGTGTCCCACATTCTCGATGTGCCCGTGGCTCTCATTTCCCTCGTCGACGACGAGCGGCAGTTCTTCATGAGCCAGGTGGGGCTGAGCGAACCGTGGGCGACCATGCGGCAGACCCCGCTCTCCCATTCGTTCTGCCAGTTCACCGTGACGTTCCGGCAGCCGGTGCTGATCAACGATGCGACGCAGCATCCGCTGGTCGCCCACAACCTCGCGGTCGGCGAGCTTGATGTCGCGGCCTACGCGGGGATGCCCCTCATCACGAGCTCCGGGGAGGCGGTCGGGTCGCTTTGCGCGATCGACGCGAAGCCGCGCGAGTGGAGCGACGACGAGGTCGCCGCCCTCACCGACCTCGGTGCGATCCTGATGGAGCTGCTCGAGCTGCGCAGCACCGGCAGCGCGCGCGGCCGCGGGGACAGCCTCCCCGGGGTCGCCTGACGCGCCGCGCCGCGCCGCGCGGTGTTGACGAGAGCGCCGCTCAGAGAACAGACTCGACCCGTGGATGATTCAGACGACGACCAGTCAATGGAACAAGTGCTCGAGAGACTGCTCGAACAGTTCCCCACCGTGCCACGTCGACAGGTCGTTGAGCTGGTCGACGAGGAGCTGGATTCCTACGAGGGCGAGATCCTCGACCGGGACGAGGTGCCGACGGAGGTTGAGGAGAGCGCCCGCGAGCGGCTGGTCGAGCTCACCGCATCACGCCCGGACACCGCGCCTGACGAGGATTCGCCCTAGTCTCGACCGGCTCTGGCGTGTCGTCCGGCAACCCTCTACAGTGGACATTCGAACATAGGTTCGAACGCATGGAGGAGGAGACGGACAATGACGATGGTCGAGGAAGCGGTCGCGATCTGGCTCTCACCCGAGGGCGTTCCGGAGCGGCTCGTCTGGAGAGGCCGACGATTCAGGGTGACTGACACCCCGACTCCGTTCGGCCCCACTCCCGAGGAGGTCCTCGGGTTCGTCACCCACCCGCCGCGACACGCCGTCGGGTGGCGGTTCCAGGGCACGAGCGACAAACCAGGTCATCAGACGCTCATGTTCGACGTGCTGCGCGACGACTACCGGCAGCAGTGGCGCCTGATGCGCACCTACGCCTGACGACCCAGTGCTTCTGCCGGTCGCGCAGCGACCGTGTCGAACCTCAGCGCCCCGGGTAGCGGTGTCAGCCCGGCGGTGATATCCATTGAAGAGACCGAAGGAGCTGCCATGACCGAAAACCCCGACGCGCGCGAGTTGACCGAGTGGGGCAGGCGCCTCGCCCAGGCGCTGCAGATTCTCGACCTCGATATCGACCCCCGGGAGTTGCTCGAGATCTCCGAGAGGTCGGCGCGCGCCGTGACCGGCTCGGCCGGGCCAATCACCACCTTCTACGTCGGGTACGCGGCGGCGCTTGCTGCCCAGACGGGCAGCACGAGCCCCAACGAGGCCGTCGCGTCTGCCGCATCCATCGCCGCGCAGGTCGCGGACGCCGGAGCCGAGGGCGGACCGGCGGGCCGAGGCTGGACCGACACCGCGCAGTGAGCCTGGCGGACTCTCGCGCCCCGGCGCCCGCTCAGCTCCCCGACGCGGACAAGACGTCCTCCGTGGCCGCCTCGCGCTCGGGGCCGACGGGCTCGAGCCGCACAATCACCGCCTTCGACACGGGTGTGTTGCTGCCCTCGGCGACGTGGTCGAGTGGCACGAGCACGTTCGCCTCGGGGTAGTAGGCCGCAGCGCATCCCCTGGCCGTCTCGTACGACACGATGCGGAAGCCGCGCAGCACCCGGTCAACGCCGTCGTCGGTCACCGTGCGCACGTCGACGCGCTGCCCGTCACTGAGACCGAGCTCGGCGAGGTCCTCTGGGCTCACGAAGACCACGTGACGGCCGCCCTTCACCCCGCGGTAGCGATCGTTATGTCCGTAAATGGTGGTGTTGAACTGGTCGTGCGAACGAAGCGTCTGCAGGATCAGCGTGCCCTCCGGGCGCTCGAGGGCCTCGAGATTATGCACGGTCAGCATCGCCTTGCCGGTCGGGGTGTTGAAGGTGCGCGAGTCGCGCGGCCCGTTCGGCAGCACGAACCCGCCCTCGCGACGGATCTTCTCGTTGTACCCGTCGCACCCGTCCACGACCCGGGAGAGGTGGTCGCGGATGACGTCGTAGTCGCGCTCGAACCCGGCCCAGTCGACGGCGACCCTGTCGCCGAGAGTGGCGCGGGCGAGCCGGCTGACGATCGCCACCTCGGAGAGCAGGTTGGGCGCGACCGGTTCGACCTTGCCCCGCGACTGATGCACTGCGCAGACGGTGTCCTCGACCGAGACGAACTGCTCGCCCGACGCCTGACGGTCGATCTCGGTGCGGCCCTTCGTGGGCAGGATGAGCGCCTCGCGGCCGACCACCGCGTGCGAACGGTTGAGCTTGGTCGACACCTGCACCGTCATCTCGGTTGCGTGCATCGCGGCCTCGGCGGCAGTGGTGTCGGAGATCGCCGCCACGAGGTTGCCGCCGACGGCGAGGAACACCTTGACCGCGCCGGAGCGCATCCCCTCGATCGTCTGCACCGCGTCGAGGCCGTGCTTCCGGGGCGGATCAAACCCGAATTCGCGCTGGATCTCGTCGAGGAAGGCGGGCGGCATCTGCTCCCAGATGCCCATGGTGCGGTCTCCCTGCACGTTGCTGTGGCCGCGGATGGGCGAGGCGCCAGCGCCGGGTTTGCCGATGTTGCCGCGCAGCAGCAGCAGGTTGATGATCTCCTTGATCGTGGGCACGGCCTTCTTCTGCTGGGTGAGGCCCATCGCCCAGGTGATGATCACCCGGTCGGCCGCGAGATAGCGGGCGGCGAGCTCGTCGATCTCGGATGCCCGCAGGCCGGTCGCCTCGAGCACGGCATCGTCGTCGAGCCGGGCGAGGTGGTCCCGGAGTTCGTCGAGGCCCTGGCAGTGGCGCTCGAGGAAGTCGTGGTCGAGCACAGTTCCGGGGGCCGCCGCCTCGGCATCCAGCACCCGCTTCGACAGTGCCTGCAGCAGGGCCATGTCGCCCCCGAGCCGGATCTTGAGGAACTGGTCGGCGAGCGCCGTGCCGCGGCCGACAATGCCCTTCACCCGCTGCGGGTTCTTGTAGCGCTGCAGCCCGGCCTCCGGCATCGGGTTCACGGCGACGATCTGCGCCCCGTTCTCCTTCGCCTCCTCGAGCGCGGTGAGCATGCGCGGATGGTTGGTGCCGGGGTTCTGCCCCATCACGATGATGAGGTCGGCCCTGCCGAAGTCGTCGTAGGTGACGGTCGCTTTGCCGACACCGATGGTCTGACCCATCGCCCAGCCGGAGGACTCGTGGCACATGTTCGAGCAGTCGGGCAGGTTGTTGGTCCCGAAGGCGCGCACAAAGAGCTGGTAAGCGAAGGCCGCCTCGTTCGAGGTGCGCCCACTCGTGTAGAACGCTGCCTCGTTCGGCGAGTCGAGCGAATTCAGCTTGCCGGCGATGATCTTGAAGGCCCGCTCCCAGCTGACCGGGCGGTAGTGGTCGTCGTCGGCAGACTTGTAGACCGGCTCGGAAAGCCTGCCCTGCATTCCCAGCCAGTACTCGCTGCGGGTGAGCAGGTCCGAGACCGGATGCTCCGCCCAGAAGTCAGACCCGATGACGACGGGCGTTGCCTCCCACGTGACGGCCTTCGCCCCGTTCTCGCAGAACTCGAAGGTCTTGCGGTGGCCCGGGTCGGGCCAGGCGCAGCTGGGGCAGTCGAAGCCGTCCTTCTGGTTGAGCGCGAGCAGGGTCTTCGCCGTGCGCGCCACGCCCATATGCTCGACCGCCGGCTTCAACGAGTGGTAGACGCCGGGTATGCCGGCCGCCCACGACTTCGCCGCGCCGACGTGGATCTCGCTCTCGTCGGCGTCGTGCACGGTGTCATCCGCATTTTCTCGAGTCATCGGTTCGTCCTGCCTTTCACCACGTTGGGAACCTCTCCATCAGGGTTAACAGTTCCGGGCGTCTGCCGCAACCGCAGTGGCCTAATTAGTCCCTTCTCTCCCACCGCGTCCAGGGACAGGATGGAGGGATGGATGCCGTCGAAGCGCTGGGCGAGATCGCCTTCTGGCTCGAGCGCGATCTCGCCCCGAGGTTCAAGTCGCAGGCCTTTCGCAAGGCCGCCGTCACCGCTGGCGACCTCGACCCGCTCGACCTCGCCGACCGGGCGCGTGACGGTCGACTGAAGGGGATGAAGGGGATCGGCTCTCGAACGTTCGAGGTGATCCGTCAGGCCGTCGAGGGGGAGGTGCCCGAGTATCTCGCGAACCTGCGCCGGACCAGCGACCGGCCCCTCGTCGAGGGCGGAGTCGAGCTGCGCGCGCTGCTCCGCGGCGACCTGCACACGCACAGCAACTGGTCGGACGGCTGGACTCCTATCGCGCTCATGGTCGACTCGGCCCGGCGGCTGGGCCGGGAGTACGTGGCGCTGACCGACCACTCGCCGAGGCTGTCGATCGCGAACGGGCTGACTGCCGAGCGCCTCGAGCGGCAGATCGAGGTCGTGGCCTCGCTCAACGAGCAGCACGACGACGGATTGCGGGTGCTGAGCGGCATCGAGGTCGACATCCTCGAGAACGGCGAACTCGACCAGGAGCCGGAGTTGCTCGATCGGCTGGATGTCGTCGTCGCGAGCGTGCACTCGAAGCTCCGGATGGAGGCGCCGGCGATGACCGAGCGGATGCTGCACGCGATCGAGAGCCCGCGCACCGACGTGCTCGGCCACTGCACCGGGCGCCTGGTCGAGGGGGACCGCCACCGGCCCGAGTCGGAATTCGACGCCGCCCGGGTGTTCGCGGCCTGCGCCGAACATGACGTCGCCGTCGAGATCAACTCGCGGCCGGAGCGTCGCGACCCGCCGGGTCGGGTGATCGAGATCGCGATCGACGCCGGATGCCTGTTCTCCATCGACACGGATGCGCACGCTCCCGGCCACCTCGAGTTCCTCGACTACGGGGCGGAGCGGGCTGCGCGCCACGGGGTGCCGGCGGACCGCATCGTCACGACCTGGCCGGTCGGGCGAGTTCTCGAGTGGTCGAGGTCGGGCCGGTGAGCGAGACTGTCGCCCCAACGACAAGGGCGGCCAGCAGAAGCTGGCCGCCCTCGTGTCGTTCAGTTCGATCTAGCCGGCGAAGAGCGCCGTGACCCTGGTCAGGGTCATGAAGATCCCGTAGGCCAGCGGAACGCCGACGAGCGCCCAGACGAACGCGATTCGTGCCTTGGTCATTTTCTGTCTCCTGCGAGCTCGAGGTCTTCGGGGCGGACGGTGACGGGTTCGTGGAAGCGGTCAGATACCGGCTTGACCATCAGGTTGGCGATGAAGCCGACCACGAGCAGCGCGGCCATAGTGAGCAGCGCCGGCTGGTAGGCCTCGGCGGTGAGCTCACCAGGCGTGCCCTGGGCATCCAGGAATCCGTTGACGATGAGCGGTCCCGCGATTCCGGCAGCCGACCACGCGGTCAGCAGGCGGCCGTGGATGGCCCCCACCTGGAACGTGCCGAACAGGTCGCGCAGGTAAGCCGGAACGGTGGCGAACCCGCCGCCGTAGAACGAGATGATGACGAACGCGAGCACGACGTAGAGCGCGGTCGTGCTGGAGCCGAAGAGCGCGAGGATCACGTAGGCGACGGTTCCGACGCCCAGGTAGATCATGTAGATGCGCTTGCGGCCGGTGACGTCCGACGTGGACGACCAGACGAACCGGCCGCCCATGTTGGCGATCGACAGCAGTCCGACGAATCCGCCGGCGACGACGGCCGTCACCAGGGAGGTTCCGCCCGGCTGGCGGAAGAAGTCCTGGATCATCGGGGCGGCCTGCTCGAGGATGCCGATTCCGGCGGTGACGTTGCAGAACAGCACGATCCAGACGAGCCAGAACTGCTTGGTCTTGATCGAATTCGCGGCGGAGACGTTCTCGCTCGTGACGAGCTTCTTCGCCTTCATCTTGCTGGCGTCAAAGCCTTCGGGCTTCCAGTCGGCCGCGGGCACCTTGATCGTGAACGCGCCGAACATCATGTATACGAGGTAGACGACGGCGAGGGTGAGGAAGAGCTTGGCAACTGCATCGCCGCTCGCGACCCAGCCCTCGGCGCCCGAGTTGGGGTCGTACGCGGTCATGAGGGCGGTGGAGACGGGGCTCGCGATGAGCGCGCCGCCGCCGAAGCCCATGATCGCCATGCCGGTCGCGAGTCCCGGACGGTCGGGGAACCATTTAATCAGCGTCGACACGGGGGAGATATACCCGATGCCCAGGCCGATGCCGCCGATGAAGCCATATCCGAGGTAGACGAGCCAGAGCTGGCTGGAGAAGATGCCCATCGAGCCGATGAGGAAGCCGCTTGACCAGAACAGTGCCGAGACGAACATCGCCTTGCGGGGACCGCTGCGGTCGACCCAGGTTCCCATGATGGCGGCGGAGAGGCCCAGCATCACGATCGCGATCGAGAAGATGAACCCGATCTGGGTCAGGCTCACGTCGAAGTGCTCGACAAGCGCGGTCTTGTAGACGCTCGTGGCGTAGGCCT
>Ga0326733_1000261_pt1 | contig 16209 bp, 14 predicted proteins | sample 14_GP2_308_FD_207946 | JGI IMG/M metagenome (GOLD analysis project Ga0326733, IMG submission 207946) | Glacier ice microbial communities from Ngari, Tibet, China - 14_GP2_30.8 | ecosystem: Environmental > Aquatic > Freshwater > Ice > Glacier | place: China: Ngari, Tibet | collected 2018-07-17 | reverse complement strand
TCACGTGTTACTCACCCGTTCGCCACTAATCACCCCAGCAAGCTGGAGGTCATCGTTCGACTTGCATGTGTTAAGCACGCCGCCAGCGTTCGTCCTGAGCCAGGATCAAACTCTCCGTAAATGTTTGATTGCACGGCAAGCAAGCTCACCGGCACATCTAGTGCCCCAAGCCACCGGAAACAGGCGGACAAGAAGCAAGTTTGAAACTGACAGAACAAATCATTACTGACTTGCTTTGTTTGTTTAAATGTATTCCAAAGGAATCTCCTGCATCCATCACCACTAGAAAAGTGGATCCAAACACACGAGGTTTTTGGCATTTGACATTGTGCACGCTGTTGAGTTCTCAAGGATCGGACGCTCCTGCACCACACCCTCACAGGGCAGCCTCAGGGCAACTTCACAACCTTACCACCTGAATCTCTCTATCTTCGCCACCGGAGAGGCGAGAAGATTGGCGATTCAGGCGAGTTACCATCCTATGCCTCGAAGCCGGGTTCTTGCTACCAAGAACTACTTCGAAGCCGGATTTTGTCCCTCTTGAGGCCGTTCAGCACTGCGGCTGGGCGAACCTTTGGGGCGACAAGAAGAAACATTACGTGGCGGTGAGGTGACGCGCAAGCTGGCTTTCCGGCCGGGCGTGTCGGGCGTGAGCCTCACTCTATGAACACGCCGGCGAGCGTCTTCTTGCCCCGCCGGAGCACGGCAAATCCCCCGGGCAGCACGGTCCCGTCAAGGGTTGCCGTCTCGCTCTCGACACGGATGTTGTTCACATAGACGCCCCCCTGGGCGATCGCACGCCGACCCTCCCCCGCACTCGTGGTCAGTCCGGTGTCGAGCAGCAGCTGCGCGACCGGGGTCGAGGACGGGCTGGTCGTGTTGGGGAGCTCGCGCAGGGCGGACTCGAGCGTTCCGGCATCCAGCACCGCGAGGTCGCCCTGGCCAAACAATGCCGCGGCCGCCGCGATGACCGACTCGGTCGCCTCGGCGCCATGGACGAGCGTCGTGACCTCCCAGGCGAGGGCCCGCTGCGCCTCACGCCGGAACGGTTCAGTCGCCACCGCCTCGGCGAGCCGATCGATTTCGGAGCGGTCGAGGAAGGTGAACACCCGCAACCGGAAGATGACATCGGCATCGTCGGTGTTGAGCCAGAACTGGTAGAACGCGTAGGGGCTCGTCATGCTCGGCTCGAGCCAAATGGCGTTGCCCTCGCTCTTGCCGAACTTCGTGCCGTCGGAATTTGTGATGAGCGGGGTGCCGATCGCATGCACGCTCACCCCCTCCGACTTGTGGATGAGGTCGGTGCCGCTCGTGAGGTTGCCCCACTGGTCCGATCCGCCGGTCTGCAGCACGCAGCCGTGGTCGCGGTAAAGCTGCAGGTAGTCCAGCCCCTGCAGCACCTGGTAGCTGAACTCCGTGTAGCTGATCCCCTCGGCAGAGTTGAGCCGGGCGCTCACGGCATCCTTCTTGATCATCGTGCCGATCCGGAAGTACTTGCCGATATCGCGGAGGAAGTCGATGGCGCTGAGCCCGGCGGTCCAATCGAGGTTGTTGACCACGCGCAGGGCGCTGTCGCCCTCGCTGCTCAGGAACCGCGATACCTGGGCCTGCAGGTAGCCGACCCATTCGGCAACGGTGTCGCGGGTGTTGAGCACGCGCTCGGCGGTTGGCCGCGGGTCGCCGATGAGTCCGGTCGATCCCCCGACGAGTCCGAGCGGGCGGTGGCCGGCCAGTTGGATGCGGCGCATAGTGAGCAATTGCACGAGGTTGCCGAGGTGCAGGCTCGGCGCGGTGGGATCGAACCCGCAGTAGAACGTGATCGGCGGTCCGGCGAGCAGTGACTTAAGCGCCGCAGCATCCGTCGACACCTGCACGAGTCCCCGCCAGTCGAGCTCCTCCCAGACGTCGTCGAAGGAATCGTCGTTACGTTGCGTTGACAGGGCGGGCTCGGGCGACATCGATTCTGGGTGGGACACGAACAACAGGCTAGCCGAGACCGTCGTGCCTCTTGGAGGCGTGAGTCAATGGTGCAGGCTTGAGTTGACAATAATCAACCCACTAAACTTGACTAAGGCAGCAACAGCCCGTGAGGCTTGAGGAGAAACCATGATCGTGATCACAGCCGACCAGGTCGACAGCCGCTCGACGCCGGATGCTGCGGGCGGCACCCTCGAGCAGCTCAACTCCGATCCGTCGCTCCGGCTGCTCCTGGCCGCGGACCGCACAGCGGGCGACGAGATCCAGATGCTTGCGGCATCCGGCTCCGACGCGCTCGCGGTCATCCTGCGTCTCACCCGGTCGAGGCGCTGGAGCGTTGGATGCGGCATCGGATCGGTGCGCGAGCCGCTGCCGGCGAGCGTGCGCGAATCATCCGGCGACGCGTTCGTCGCCGCCCGAGCCGCAGTCGATCGGTCGAAGAAGCGCCCGACCCGGTTCGCGCTCGAGTCGGCGCCCGACACGACGCCGGGCCGGGATACCGAGGCGATACTCGATCTGCTGCTCGTGATTCGCGACCGCCGCAGCGACGAGGGCTGGGAGTTGTACGACCTGCTCCAGGCGGGCCTGACCCAAGCCGACGCCGCGGCGAGGCTCGGCATCACCCCCCAGGCCGCGAGCAAACGTGCGCGCGCGGCGGAGCTTCGGGCAGAAGAGGCGGTCCGTGCCCCGCTGGCGCGGTTGATCGATGCCGCGGGTCGAATCGACAGTCACCCGTACGAGGTGCAATCGTGAGTGGCATGGTACTTTTCGTCGTCTGGATCGTCGCCGTCGTGCTCGTCTGGGCTGCGGTCGCCATCGCCTTCGTCGCGGTGCGGCCCGGCCGGCATTGGCTGATCGTGCCGGCGGCGGTTCCCGTCGCCGCGATCGTCATCGTTGGGATGCTCGGTCCCATAGTGTCCGCGCCGCATCCGGCCCTCGCGCTCCTCGCCGGGCTCGGCCTCACCCTGCTCGGCGTCGTCGGCGGCAGCCCGATCGTATCGGTGCTGCTCGGGGTCGCGACCCGCGGGAGCGTGCCGCTCGGCAGCCACGGCGGTATTTTGGTTCGCGACGTGCGCTCCCCCGCCCCCGCGCAGCGAGAGATCCTGCGCGGCGGAACCACCATCGGCTACCTCGAGCGGTTCGCGCTCATTGGCTCGGTCGTCGCCGGCCAGCCCGGCGCCGTCGCGGTGATCGTCGCGGTGAAGGGCCTCGGCCGCTATTCGGAGCTCGAGAACGAGCTCGCGCGGGAGCGGTTCATTATCGGGTCGCTCGCGAGCCTGACCTGGGCCGGGCTCTGCACCGCCGCGATCGTCATGACGGCGGTCGGCGTCAGCTGACCGCGCGGGTGCGCCGCACCGGGGAGTGCGCCTTGTAGGGCGACACGCTCCGCTCGCCCGGAATCCAGAACCGCCACGGGTAGTCGGCACCGCCGCCGGCGCCGGATACCCCGGTTCGCGGTCCCGACAGGTAGTCGTCGACCGGGTCACCCAGCTCGAGCATGATCGGGCCCGCCGCCAGGTCGGTTCCGCCGTGGGCCAGCGTGATGCCGAGCGCGACGGTAAGCCGGGCCGGTCCGCGGGCGAGGTCGTTCTCTGTCTTCGAGGTGGGGCGCCTCGATCGGGCGAGTGCGATGCCGTCGATCACCGCACCCGCACGCAGCAGCACCCCCGAGGCTGCCCCGGGCACGCCGCAGACCACGTTCGCGCACGTGTGCATGCCGTAGGTGAAGTAGGTGTAGAGGTGCCCCGGCTCGCCAAACATCACGGAGTTGCGCGGGGTCTGACCACGGAAGGCGTGGGATCCGGGATCGTCCGAGCCGAGATATGCCTCGACCTCGGTGAGTCGCACCGCGACCTCGCCGTGGCGGATCGTCGCGCCCAGCAGCAGCGGCGCGACCTGCACGGCCGACCCCGCGAGCACGGCGCGGTCGAACCGGTGGCCGCCCGATCCAGTGCCCTCGCCCATCGCGTGCTCGTCCATGGCGTTTTAGAAGAGACCGAGGCTGTTGCCGGCCAAGGCGAGCAGGGCGAAGACGAATCCGAGGATCAGGAGGGCGCCGGCGACGATCGTCGGGATGACCCATGGCTTTAGCGGTTTTCGCTTGCGTCGCGGCCGGTCCCGCTCGAGCGTCACCGGTTCTCCTTCACCGTTTCCGGGTTGAGAACGACGGCGATCGCGCGAACCCGAGCCGTCAGCTCGGCGAGCTGCTCGGCCACCCGGTCGGGGGCGGTTCCGCCGACGCCGGTGCGGCTGGCGATCGAGCCGCGCACCGTGAGCACCTCGCGCACGGCGGGACGGAGGGCGGGCGAAATCGCGGCCAGCTCCTCGTCGCTGGGCTCGTGCAACTCGATGCCGAGCTTCTCGCAGTGGCTCACGAGCGCGCCGCTGATTTCGTGGGCGTCGCGGAAGGGCACGCCCTCGCGCACGAGCCATTCGGCCACATCGGTGGCGAGGCTGAAGCCCTGGGGTGCGAGCTCGGCCATCCGCGGCGTGTTGAATTTCAGCGACGACACCATTCCGGTGAATGCGGGCAGCAGTACCTCGAGGGTCTGCACGGAGTCGAATACCGGCTCTTTGTCTTCCTGCAGGTCGCGGTTGTAGGCGAGCGGCAGCCCCTTGAGCGTGGCGAGGAGCCCGGCGAGGTTGCCGATCAGCCGGCCGGACTTGCCGCGGGCGAGTTCGGCGATGTCGGGGTTCTTCTTCTGCGGCATGATCGACGACCCGGTCGAGTAGCCGTCATGCAGGGTTACGAAGTCGAACTCGCGCGTGTTCCAGAGGATGATCTCCTCGGAGAACCGGGACAGATTGATGCCGATGAGCGAGGTCACGAAGGCGAACTCGGCGACGACGTCGCGGCTCGCGGTCGCGTCGATCGAGTTCTCGGCCGGTCGCGACAGCCCGAGCTCGTCGGCGACGAGCTGAGGGTCGAGCCCGAGGGAGCTGCCCGCGAGGGCACCGGAGCCGTAGGGCGAGACGGATGCCCGCTCGGACCAGTCCCTCAGCCGTTCCAGGTCGCGCACCAGCGGCCAGGCATGGGCGAGGAGGTGGTGCGAGAGCAGCACCGGCTGCGCATGCTGCAGGTGGGTACGCCCGGGCATCGGGGCGCCGAGGTGCTGCCCGGCCTGCGCCGCGATCGCGTCGATGAGTCGCACGACGTGGTGCGAAATCGCGTGCGCGTGGTGCAGCAGGTACAGGCGGATCAGGGTGGCGATCTGGTCGTTGCGGCTGCGGCCGGCGCGCAGTTTGCCGCCGAGCTCAGGACCGGCGATATCGATGAGGGCGCGCTCGAGAGCTCCGTGCACGTCCTCGTCGCTCTCGAGCGGCGTGACTGTGCCGTCGGCGACGGCCGCGCCGAGCTGGTCGAGGGCGAGGAGCATCCGGTCCAGCTCGTCGGGGGTCAGGTACCCGGCGGCGGCGAGGGCCTTGGCGTGCGCCCGCGATCCGTCGAGGTCATACCCCGCGAGCTGCCAGTCGAAGTGCGTCGAGCGGCTCAGCTCGACGAGCTCCGGGGAAGGGCCGGTGCTGAACCGGCCGCCCCAGAGGGCTCCCTCGTTGGTGGATGACCCCTCGCCCTCGATCGCCACGGTGGTTAGCTGCCCGCCAGATCGCGGCGCGCCGAGATGCGGCTCGGCAGCGACCAGATCTCGATGAAGCCCTTCGACAGCGACTGGTCGAACGTGTCGCCGGTGTCGTAGGTGGCGAGGTCGAAGTCGTAGAGGCTCTGTGCGCTCTTCTGCCCGGTGACCGTCGCACGGCCGCCCTGCAGCTTGAGGCGGATCTCGCCGCTCACGTACTTCTGGGTGTCGTCGACGAACACGTCGAGCGAGCGCTTGAGGCCGGAGAACCACAGTCCGTCGTAGACGAGGTTGGACCACTCGGCCTCGACTCCGCGCTTGTAGCGGGCGAGGTCGCGCTCGAGCGTGAGGGCCTCGAGGGCCTCGTGCGCGGCGATCAGGGCGATCGCGGCCGGGGCCTCGTAGACTTCGCGGCTCTTGATGCCGATGAGGCGGTCCTCGACGACGTCGATACGGCCGACGCCGTGCTTGCCGGCGAGGGCATTGAGCTGCTCGACGATGCCGAGCGGGGTGTAGCTCACGCCGTCGATCGCGGTCGGGATGCCGGCAACGAAGGTGATCGTGACCTCGTCGGCCTCGCGCGGGATCGTCGGGTCCTGGGTGTACTCGTAGAGGTCCTCGATCGGGGCGTTCCACGGGTCCTCGAGGAATCCGGTCTCGACCGCGCGGCCCCACACGTTCTTGTCGATCGAGTACGGGTTCTTCGCGCTCTGGCGGATGGGCAGATTGTGCTGCTCCGCGTAGATGATCGCCTTGTCGCGGGTGAGGGCGAGGTCGCGAACAGGGGCGATGCTCGTGAGGTCGGGGGCAAGTGCGGCGATCGCGGCCTCGAACCGAACCTGGTCGTTGCCCTTGCCGGTGCAGCCGTGCGCGACGCTGTTGGCGCCGAGCTCCTTGGCGACGCGGGCGAGGTGCTTGGAGATCAGCGGGCGGCTGAGGGCCGAGACCAGGGGGTACGTCTTCTGGTACATCGCGTTGGCCTTGAGCGCGGGCATCAGGTAGTCGTTCGCAAACTCCTCCTTCGCGTCGACGACGAGGGACTCGACGGCGCCGCAGTCGAGGGCGCGCTGGCGGATGTCGTCCATGTTCTCGCCGCCCTGCCCGACGTCGACGGCGAGGGCGACGACCTCTTTGCCCGTCGCATCCTTGAGCCAGCCGATGCCGACCGATGTGTCGAGACCGCCCGAATAAGCCAGGACAACGCGTTCCGCCATGTGGTGTTTCTCCTTGAGTGTTGTGGTTGAAAAGCTTAGGCGCGGGCCAGCAGCCAGACGAGCAGTGCCTTCTGGGCGTGCAGCCGGTTCTCGGCCTCGTCCCAGACGGCGCTCTGCGGGCCGTCGATGACGTCGGCCGTGACCTCGAAGCCGCGGTCCGCGGGCAGGCAGTGCAGGAACAGGGCGCCGGGCGACGCCGAGCCCATGAGCTCCGCGTCGACGCGGTAGGCGCCGAGGTCGCGCAGGCGCTTGGACTTCTCGTCCTCCTTGCCCATCGACACCCAGGTGTCGGTCACCACGACGTCGGCGCCGGCGACGGCCGCGACCGGGTCGGTGAACAGCTCGATCGAGCCGCCGTTCTCGGCTGCGACCCGGCGGGCGTCCCCGACGACGGATGCCGTGGGTGCGAAGGCCGCGGGCGATGCGACGCGCACGTGCATCCCGGCCACCGCTCCCGCGAGCAGGTACGACTGGGCCATGTTGCTCGCGCCGTCGCCGAGGAACGTGACGGTGCTGCCGGCGAGGGCGCCCCGGTGCTCGCGGATGGTGAGCAGGTCGGCGAGCAGCTGGCACGGGTGGAAGTCGTCGGAGAGCCCGTTGACGACGGGAACGGTGGTGCCGGCCGCCATCTCCTCAAGGCCCGACTGGGCGAAGGTGCGCCAGACGATCGCGGCGACCTGGCGTTCGAGCACGCGTGCGGTATCGGTCGCGGTCTCCTTGCCACCGAGCTGGCTGTTCGCGGTGCTGATGATGAGCGGCACCCCGCCGAGGTCGGCGATGCCGACGGCGAACGACACCCGCGTGCGGGTGGAGGACTTGTCGAAGATCACCGCGACGGTCTGCGGGCCGGCGAGGGGCTTCACCTGGAAGCGGTCCTTCTTGAGCTCGATCGCGAGGTCGAGGATCTCGGACTGCTCGGCCTGGGTGAGGTCGTCGTCGCGCAGGAAGTGCCGGGTCATGGCCGTGCCTTCGGGGTGGCGGCCTCGAGGGCCTGGGTGAACAGCTCACGGAACTCGGCGAGCTCAGCGTCGCCGATGATGAGCGGCGGCGCGAGGCGGATGCTCGAATCGTTGGGCGCGTTGATGATGAGGCCGAGCTCCAGCGCCTTCGCGGCGACCTGGGCGGCGACCGGTTCGGCGAGACCGATCCCGAGGAGCAGCCCGCGCCCGCGGATCTCGGTGACGAGCGGGGAGCCGATCGCGGTGATGATCTCGCGCAGTTCGTTGCCGCGGCGCGCGGCGTTCTCGATCAGCCCCGCGTTCTCGATCTCGGTGAGCACGGCGTTGCCGGCCGCGGTCGCGAGCGGGTTGCCGCCGAAGGTGCTGCCGTGCTGGCCGGCGATAAAGAGGTCGGAGGCATCGCCGAAGGTGACGAGCGCGCCGATCGGCACGCCGCCCGCGACACCCTTTGCGAGCACGATGGCGTCGGGCACGATGCCATCCTGCTGGAAGCTGAACCAGCTGCCGGTGCGACCTATGCCGGTCTGGATCTCGTCCAGGATCAGCAGGGCCCCGTGCTGTGTGGTGAGCTCGCGTGCACGCTGGAGGAAGCCCCCCGGCAGGTCGATGACGCCGGCCTCGCCCTTGATGGGCTCGATCACGATCGCGGCGACGGTGTCGTCGATGGCGTGCTCGAGGGCCTCGATGGTGGTGTCGATGTGCTCGACACCGCCGAGCAGCGGCTCGAAGGCCTCGCGCAGCGCCGGCTTGCCGGTGAGCGAGAGCGAGCCCATCGTGCGCCCGTGGAACGAGTTGTGCAGCGCGAGGATGCGGCGGCGCGAGCCGTCGCCCTTGTTGAGCCGTGCGAGCTTGATCGCGGCCTCGATCGCCTCGGCGCCGGAGTTGCCGAAGTACACGCGGCCGCGGTCGCCCGCGCCGCTGATCCGGCAGAGGCGCTCGGCGAGCTCGAGCTGCTGGGGCGTGGCGAAGAAGTTCGACACATGGGCGAGGGTCGCGACCTGCTTGCTGACGGCGGCGACGAGGGCCGGATGCGCGTGACCGAGGGTATTGACGGCGATGCCGGCGAGGAAGTCGAGATAGCGCTTGCCGTCGACGTCCCAGACGTGGCAGCCCTCGCCGCGGTCGAGCAGCACCTGCGGGGTCGCGAGCGATCCCATCATCGAGGCCCCGAACCGGGTCTTCCAGGTCGTGTCGGTTGTGCTGGGAAGGGTGCTCACTGCGACTTCCTTTTGGAGTTGGGGATGACTTCGGTGCCGGCGCCACGCTGGGTGAAGACCTCGAGCAGGATCGCGTGCGGGATGCGCCCGTCGATGATCGTCGCGCCGCCGACACCGCCGACCACGGCATCCAGACACGCGGTCATCTTGGGGATCATGCCCGACTCGAGGCTCGGGAGCAGGGCGGTGAGCTCGTCGACCGTGATGAGGTCGACGAGGGAGTCGCGGTTGGGCCAGTCGCTGTAGAGGCCGGGCACGTCGGTCAGGACAACGAGCTTGGTAGCCTGCAGGGCGATCGCGAGCGCGCCGGCGGCAGCATCCGCGTTCACGTTGAGCGCCTGGCTGGGGTCGGAATTCTCCGAGGCGATCGACGATACGACGGGAATCAGCCCGCGGGCGATGACGTCGAGCACGGCCGCGGGGTCGACGTGGGTGATGTCGCCGACGTGGCCGAGGTCGAACCTCTCTCCGTCGACGACGACGCCCTTGCGCTCCCCCGAGAACAGCGACCTGCCGTCGCCGAACACACCGGCGGCGAGCACCGGATGTCCGGCGTCGGCGTGCGCGTTCATCAGGTCGACGATCTCGCGGTTGACCTCGTCGGCGAGCACGCGGCGCACGACGCTGATCGCCTCGGTGCTCGTGACCCGATAGCCGCCGCGGAACTCGCTCTCGATTCCGCTCTCCTCGAGCGCCGCGGAAATCTGCGGGCCGCCGCCGTGCACGACGACGGGGTGCAGGCCCGCGTAGCGCAGGTAGACCATGTCCTCGGCGAAGGCTCGCTTGAGTTCCTCGTTGATCATCGCGTTGCCGCCGAATTTCACGACCACGATCTTGCCGGAGTACTGCTTGAGCCAGGAGAGGGACTCGATGAGGATCGCGGCCTTCTCGGCCGCGAGGTCCTGTTCGATTTCGTCGTCGGTGGCCATCAGCTGGAGTAGGCGCTGTTCTCGTGGACGTAGTCGTGGGTGAGGTCGTTGGTCCACACGGTGGCTGTGTCGGGGCCCGACTTGAGGTCGATGAGCACGCGCACCGCCCTCGGGGTCAGGTCGACGAGCTCGCGGGACTCCCCCGGCTCGCCCGAGCGGCACACCATCACGCCGTTGATCGACACGTCGATGTCGTACGGGTCGAAGGCCGCGCTCGTGGTCCCGACCGCGGCGAGCACCCGGCCCCAGTTGGGGTCGTTGCCGAAGACGGCGGCCTTGAAGAGGTTGTTGCGGGCGACCGAACGGCCGACCATCACGGCGTCGTCCTCGCTCGCGGCGTTCACGGTCTCGATCGAGATGTCGTGGCTCGAGCCCTCGGCGTCGGCCTGCAGCTGCAGGGCGAGGTCGAGGCAGATCGCGGTGACGGCGGCGCGGAACTCCGCGTCGTCGGGCACGATTCCGGAGGCGCCGCTTGCGAGCAGCGTCACTTGGTCGTTGGTCGACATGCAGCCGTCCGAGTCGAGGCGGTCGAAGCTGACCCTGGTGGCGGCGCGCAGTGCCGCGTCGAGGTCGGATGCCGGCACGTCGGCATCCGTCGTCAGTACCACGAGCATCGTCGCAAGCCCCGGCGCGAGCATCCCGGCCCCCTTCGCCATGCCGCCGATGGACCAGCCGGCGCCGTCGACGACACTCGTCTTGGGGCGGCTGTCGGTCGTCATGATCGCGAGGGCGGCGTCCGCTCCCCCGTCGGTCGTGAGCTCGGCGGCCTCGATGCCGGCGAGGAGCGGCTCGAGCGGAAGCTGTTCGCCGATGAGCCCGGTGGAGCAGACGAGCACGTCGGTGGTCGACAGGTCGAGCTTCGCGGCGACGGCCTCTGCGGTCGCGTGGGTCACCTGGAACCCGCGCGAGCCGGTGTAGCAGTTGGCGCCGCCCGAGTTGAGCACGATCGCGGTGGCGATGCCGTCGGCGATGACCTGCTGCGACCAGATGATGGGGTTGGCCTTGGCCCGGTTGCTCGTGAACACGGCGGCCGCGGCGCTGCGCGGGCCGAGGTTGTGCACGAGGGCAAGGTCATTGCCGCCGCTGTTCTTGAGTCCGATTTCGAGGCCGACGGCGGCGAAGCCCTTGGCGTGGGTGACGCTCACGGGGCGACTCCGTTCAGGTTGAGGCCGAGCGTCTCGGGGAGTCCGAGCGCGATGTTGGCGGATTGGATCGCGGCACCGGCGGTGCCCTTGACGAGATTGTCGATCGCGGTGACGGTGATCACACGGCCGGCGGCCTCGTCGACGGCGAGCCCGACGAGCGCGGTGTTCGCACCTGTCGTGTCGCCGGAGCGCGGGAACTGCCCCTCGGGCAGCAGGTGCACGAAGGGCTCGGTGGCGTAGGCGGCCTCCCAGGCGGAGCGCACGTCCGCGGCGCGGATGCCGGGGGCGAGCTTCGCGGTGGATGTCGCGAGAATACCGCGCGACATGGGCACGAGCATCGGGGTGAACGAGACGGTCACGCCGACCCCGCCGGCCGCGGCGAGGTTCTGGCGGATCTCGGGAGTGTGCCGGTGGGTGCCGCCGACGGCATACGCCGAGGCGGAGGCGTTTTGCTCGCTGAACAGCAGCGAGGTCTTGAGGCTTTTTCCGGCGCCGGAGGTGCCGACCGCGAGCACGGCGACGATGTCGTCGGAGGCGATGACGCCGGCGCGGATGCCCGGTGCGAGGCCCAGGGTGATCGCGGTCACGTTGCATCCGGGAACGGCGATGCGGCGGGCGCCGACGATGCGGTCGCGCTGGTGGCCGCCGCCGTCGAGCGGGAGTTCGGGAAGCCCGTAGGTCCAGGCGCCGAAGTACTCGCCGCCGTAGAACGCGGCCCAGTCGGCCTCGCTCTCGAGGCGGTGGTCGGCACCGCAGTCGATGACGAGGGTGCCGGGGTCGAGCGCGGCGGTGATCTCGCCCGACTTGCCGTGCGGCAGGGCGAGGAAGACGATGTCGTAGCCCGCGAGGGTCTCGGGGGTGGTTTCGACGAAGGTGAGGTGCTCGAAGGAACGCAGATGGGGCTGCACGTCGACGAGGCGCTGGCCGGCGTTTTGGAACGCCGTGACGGTGGTGACGTCGAACTCGGGGTGCGCTGCGAGGAGTCTCAGCAGCTCTCCGCCGGCGTAGCCGCTTGCACCTGCGATGGCGACTGACAATGACATGGCTCTACCTTATTGAGAGAGGGACGAGGGACTGGTCCGGCGACACTCCGCGGTGAGCTTGCTCAGCTCAACCTGGAAATGACGCCCCGAGTCGCTCGCAGGTTCCGCGACGTCGCACGGAAAGGCGCGGCTGAACGCCGTCCACCTGTGCTCCGAGAAAGTTGCCCACGTCCCGAGCGTACCGCGTCGGGCATCTACTCGCCCAATCGCGGCGCTGCCGGCCGGCGGATCGCCCCGGCGCAGCCGTTCCCGTGCCACCTCCCGTGCCAAATGAAGGTGAATGTGGCACTTCGGGATGATGGCAGTGCGATCGGAGGGCGCCCCGGCCGAAATTGCCTTCATTTGGCACGGGAGCGCTCCGCCAGGAGAGGGACCGCGCGCCACAGTGCGCTGCTCAGCCGGCGGCGCCCGCTACTCGCGCATCGTCGCCCCGAACCGCTCGGCGGCGACGGCGGCTCCGGCGAGCTTCGCGTCGGTCGCCTCCTTCGCAGTGAGGGTACGGTCGCTCGCGCGGAACCGCAGCGCGAACGTCAGCGACCTCGCGCCGTCCGGGATGCCGGAGCCGCGATAGTCGTCCGACAGCCGGGCATCCTCGAGCAGGGGTCCGGCACCCTCGACGACCGCCGCGAGCACCTCCGCCGCGCGGACGCCGACGGGCACCACGAGCGACAGGTCCTGCGTCGCGGCCGGGAGGGTCGCGATCGGCGTCGGCGTGACCGACACCGGTGCGAGCCGGATGAGCGCGTCGAGGTCGACCTCCCAGACGGCGACGACGCGGGGCAGGTCGAGCTCGGCAGCGAGGGTCGGCAGCAGCTCGCCGGCATGGCCGACCAGTTCACCGCCGACGGACAGCTCGGCGGTGCGGCCGGGGTGCATGGCCTGGTGGCTGCCCTGGCGCACGTCGATGGTGACCGCGAGGGCGGAACCGAGCTGGCGCACGGCGGTGAGGGCGTCGGCGACGGATGCCGGGATCGCGGCCTGCCCGGCCTGCTTGGCGACGGCATTGCCGAGGATCAGCCCTCCGGCATGCCGGGGCTGCGGCGGGATCGACGCGTTGAGCCCTGCGAGCACCTCGACCGAGGGGCGCGCGTTGCCGACCGGCAGCGGGCCGCTACCGTACTCGACGCCCGCCTCGGGCAGGAACACGGTGCCGATCTCGAACAGCGCGAGGTCGGTCAGGCCGCGGGAGAGGTTGCGGCGCGCGACCTCGATGAGCCCCGGGGTGAGGGAGGTGCGCAGCCACGGCACTTCGCCGTCGAGCGGGTTCGCGAGCTTGATCGCGGCGACCGGGCCGGCGGATGCTGCGCCGAAGGTGTCATTGCTGAACTTCGACACGAACGGGTAGGCGTTGACCTCGGTCGAGCCGCCGGCGGCGAGCTGCTGGGCGGCGGAGCGGCGCAGGCGCTGGGCGCGGGTGAGCCCGCGGCCTGGCGGGGCGATCGGCAGCACGGAGGGGATACGGTCGTAGCCGACGATGCGGGCGACCTCCTCGGCCAGCGTCGCCTTGTCGGTGAGGTCGGGGCGCCAGCTCGGCGGCGTGACGACCAGTCCGGTGTCGGAGGGCGCGATCGCCCCGCCGATCTCGGCGAGGGAGGAGAGGATCTCCTCGTCGGTGTAGTCGACGCCGATGAGCCCGGAGACGTAGCCCGTTGGCAGCTCGATTCCGGTCGCGACGGCGTGGTTCGTGTGGTGCGAGCCGAGGTCGTCGGCGGTGCCGCCGGCGAGCTGCTCGAGCAGCTGCACGACCCGGGCGGCGGCCGGTGCGGCGACCGCGGGGTCGACGCCGCGCTCGAAGCGGCGGGACGCTTCGCTCGGCAGCTTGTGCCGGCGGGCGGAGCGCGCGATCGAGATGGGGTCGAAGTTCGCAGCCTCGACGAGCACGTTGACGGTGTCGGTGCCGATCTCGGTGGTTGCGCCGCCCATGACGCCGGCGATTCCGATGGGTCCGGACTCGTCGGTGATCAGCAGGTCTTCCACGTGGAGCTTGCGTTTCTGGTCGTCGAGGGTGACGATCGTCTCCCCCGCGGCGGCGCGGCGCACGGTGATGCCGCCGGTGAGCTTGTCGAGGTCGTAGCCGTGGGTGGGCTGGCCGAGTTCGAGCATGACGTAGTTGGTGATGTCGACGGCGAGCGAGATCGAGCGGATGCCGGCGAGCGTGAGACGTGCGACCATCCAGGCGGGGGTCGGCCGGGTGGGGTCGACCCCGCGCACGACGCGCGTGACAAAGACCGTCGAGCCGATGCGCCCGCGGATGGGCGCCTGGTCGTCGATCGTGACGGGGAAGACCGCGGCGCCGTCGGCGCGCTCGTGTGCGGGCACGCCGGCCGCGGGGTCGCGGAAGGCCGCGCCGGTGGCGTGGCTGTACTCGCGGGCGATGCCGCGGATCGAGAAGGCGTAGCCGCGGTCGGGGGTGACGTTGACCTCAACGGCCGAGTCGTCGAGGCCGAGCAGCGCGACGGCATCGGTCCCCACCGCAGGGTCCAGCCCGAGGGTCGACAGCACGAGGATCCCGGCGTGCTCCTCGCCAAGGCCGAGCTCCTTGGCGGACGCGATCATGCCGTCGGAGACGTGGCCGTAGGTGGTGCGGGCGGCGATTGGGAACGGCCCGGGCAGCACGGCGCCGGGCAGCGACACGACGACCTTGTCGCCGGCGGCGAAGTTGTGCGCGCCGCAGACGATGCCGCGGGGCACGTCCTCGCCGACGTCGACCTGGCACCAGCGGATGGTCTTGCCGTTGGTCTGCGGCTCGTCGACGAACTCGAGCACGGTGCCGACGACGATGGGGCCGCTGAGCTCGAAGCCGTGCACGCCCTCCTCCTCGAGGCCGACCTTCACGAGCGCAGCGTGGATGTCGTCGGTGGTCGATCCGGGCACGAGGTCGACGAACTCGGCGAGCCAGCTCAGTGGGATGCGCATCAGAGGACCATTCCAAACTGCGTGCTGAAGCGGATGTCGCCCTCGACCATGTCGCGCATGTCGGTGAGGCCGTTCTGGAACATGAGGGTGCGTTCGATGCCCATGCCGAAGGCGAAGCCCTGATAGACGTCGGGGTCGATGCCGGAGGCGAGCAGCACGTTGCGGTTGATCATGCCGCAGCCGCCCCACTCTACCCAGCGCGCCCCGCCCCTGGCGTTCGGCTGCCAGACGTCCATTTCGGCGCTCGGCTCGGTGAACGGGAAGTAGTTCGGGCGCAGCCGGATCTTTGCCTCGTCACCGAACATGAGCCGGGCGAAGTGCTCGAGGGTGCCGCGCAGGTGCGCCATAGTGAGGCCCTTGTCGACGGCGAGGCCCTCGACCTGGTGGAACACGGGGGTGTGGGTCGCGTCGAGCTCGTCGGTGCGGAAGGTGCGGCCGGGCGCGACCACGTAGACCGGCGGGGTGCGCTCGAGCATCGAGCGGGTCTGTACGGGGCTCGTGTGGGTGCGCAGCACGAGGTGCTTGTCCTGCGGCTCCACGAAGAAGGTGTCCTGCATGGCACGGGCCGGGTGGTCCTCGTCGAAGTTCATCGAGTCGAAGTTGAACCACTCGTTCTCGAGCTCGGGGCCCTCCGCGATCTCCCAACCCATGCCGATGAAGATGTCGCCGATCTGCTCCATGAGGAGGTTGAGCGGATGCCGGGCACCGGGCGTCCAGCGCGAGGCGACGGCCGTGACATCGATGCCCTCCGCGGCGAGGCGGCCCGCCTCCTCCGCGGCGGAGACCTCGGTGACGCGTGCCTCGAAGGCCTGGGTGAGGCGCGCCTTGGCCTGGCCGACGAGCTTGCCTGCACCGGATTTCTGGTCGTTCGGCAGCGACTTGATCGAGGCGTTGAACGCCGCGAGTGCCGAATGCTCTCCGAGGTGCTCGGCCCTGGCGGCCTTGAGGCTCGACGAGGTCGTCGCCGAGGCGAGGGCGGCAAGGGCAGCATCCACGGCAGCGCCGACGTTCTGCTCGTTCAGGGGAAGGGACTCAGACACAAGAGTCGAGTTTAGTGCGAGCTAGGACTGGCTGCCTTCGCCGCCGCCTGCATCGCTGTCGACGCCGCCGAGATTTCCGGCACCGCCACTGCTCATCCCCACGGCACCGAACACTCCGCGGCCGGGGATCTTGGCGTCGAGCACCGACCTGCTGCCCGTGCGACGCGCGACGAAACGGGCGACCCAGGAGAGGG
>Ga0326733_1000260_pt1 | contig 16230 bp, 11 predicted proteins | sample 14_GP2_308_FD_207946 | JGI IMG/M metagenome (GOLD analysis project Ga0326733, IMG submission 207946) | Glacier ice microbial communities from Ngari, Tibet, China - 14_GP2_30.8 | ecosystem: Environmental > Aquatic > Freshwater > Ice > Glacier | place: China: Ngari, Tibet | collected 2018-07-17 | reverse complement strand
GGTCGGTGGCCTGCTGCTTGCAATCATAATCGCATGGACGTCGGCATCGGGTCGCGACTTTGTTAATTTTTCCAAAGAAGCGGTTCGTGAAACAAAGAAAGTAGTTTGGCCAACTCGCAAGGAAACATTGCAGATGACTGCAATCGTTTTCGGTTTTGTGTTGATCATGGCGCTTTTCCTGTTCGGTGTGGATAAGTTACTCGAAGTTGTGTTGTACGACCTGATTTTGGGCTGGAAAAGATAATGGGCGACAATATTCAGGATGATGCGCAAGACAGTGCTACGACTAGTGCTGCCGCTGCGACCGCTGCTGTAAGTAAAAAACGTTGGTACGTCGTTCACGCTTATTCCGGCATGGAAAAGAGCGTGATGCGTGCGTTAACCGAGCGCGTGATGCGCGCCGGCATGGAAGATCAGTTTGGGCAGATTCTGGTGCCCACCGAAGAAGTAATCGAAGTTAAAAACGGTCAAAAATCGGTTAGCGAACGCCGTTTCTTCCCTGGTTATGTACTCGTCGAGATGGAAATGACCGACGAAACATGGCATCTGGTAAAGAACACCAGCAAGGTAACGGGCTTTATCGGTGGTAAATCGAATAAGCCAACGCCGATTCCGCCGCACGAAGTCGACAAGATCATGCAGCAAATGCAGGAGGGCGTCGAAAAGCCGCGTCCAAAAGTGTTGTACGAAGTTGGTGAGCTGGTTCGTATCAAGGATGGTCCGTTCACAGATTTCAACGGCAATGTCGAAGAAGTCAATTACGAGAAATCCAAAGTGCGTGTGTCCGTGACGATTTTTGGTCGCGCTACGCCGGTTGAGCTTGAGTTCGGTCAAGTCGAAAAAGTTTAAAGAATAAACGTCAGTCGAAGCGTCGCGGGTCTTGATGGTTTTAGCAAGATTTGGAAATTCGATAGCAGTAAAAGCAGTTTCAAGAGGAGCCCAAGTAATGCGCCGCAAGGCAAGTGAACAGGCGCTACCACTCAATCAATGTAGGAGCCATCATGGCAAAGAAAATCATTGGTTTTATCAAGCTGCAAGTTCCAGCTGGTAAAGCAAACCCATCTCCTCCAATCGGACCTGCTTTAGGTCAACGTGGTTTAAACATCATGGAATTCTGCAAAGCTTTCAACGCGCAGACTCAAGGTGTTGAGCCAGGTATGCCAATTCCAGTTGTTATTACTGCATTCGCGGACAAGTCTTTCACATTTGTGATGAAGACGCCGCCAGCAACGTACCTGATCAAAAAGGCTGCGAACATTACTAAAGGTTCGCCTAAGCCACATACCGACAAAGTCGGCAAGATCACGCGTGCGCAAGCTGAAGAAATCGCAACAACCAAACGGCCGGATTTGACGGCTGCCGACATGGATGCTGCCGTGCGTACGATCGCCGGTTCCGCACGTTCCATGGGCATCACGGTGGAGGGTCTGTAATGGCTAAGTTATCCAAACGCGTTAAAGCATTCGCGGCAAAAGTTGATCGTACCAAAGCGTACCCATTCGACAATGCAGTTGCTTTGATTAAAGAATGTGCATCCGCAAAATTCGACGAATCGATTGATATCTCGGTTCAACTCGGTGTTGATGCTAAAAAATCTGACCAAGTAGTTCGTGGTTCTGTTGTCTTGCCAGCTGGTACCGGTAAATCGGTCCGCGTTGCGGTTTTCGCAACTGGCGAAAAAGCAGAGCAAGCGAAAGCTGCTGGTGCTGACATCGTTGGTATGGAAGATCTGGCCGAGTCGATCAAAGCTGGCAACATGCCTTTCGACATCGTCATCGCATCGCCAGACACCATGCGTATTGTTGGTACTTTGGGTCAAATCCTTGGACCACGCGGTCTGATGCCTAATCCGAAAGTCGGTACTGTTACTCCTGACGTTGCAACTGCAGTTAAAAATGCAAAAGCAGGTCAAGTGCAATACCGTACTGACAAGGCTGGCATTATTCACGCCACCATCGGTCGTAAATCGTTCTCCGACGAAGCGCTCAAATCCAACTTGTTGGCTTTGATCGATGCGTTGACTAAAGCTAAGCCAGCGACCAGCAAAGGTGTTTACCTGCGCAAGGTTTCGTTGTCATCGACTATGGGCGCTGGTGTTCGCGTTGATCAGTCGAGTTTGTCTGCTTAAGTTACGAATTAAGAATTGAATTAAGTCCCGTTGCCGGGTAGATTTTTCGGCAGTGGGCGCATCTTTGGGCTGGACCGGATTCGGCAGGATTGAAGAAGGTTCAGGCAATCAAAGACCGTTGGGCGGCGTGCATGCAAGTAGTGTGCAAAGTTAAATGTGGAGTTGGCAACGACTCGATACCCAACGCAGATGGTGACCCCGAACAAGTTTTGCAGTCTCTTCGCTGGCTAGCCAGTATGAACTCCTAACTTCGGACGCCGTGTTCGAACCGATGCAAGGCAAGCAATCAATGATGATTGTGTATGCGCCGAGTATCATTTTTGGAGGTTGATCTTGAGTCTCAATCTGAATGACAAAAAGGCCGTAGTCGCCGAAATCTCTGCAAAGATCGCATCTGCGCAGACTATCGTCGTGGCCGAATATCGTGGCATCCAGGTTGGTCACTTGACACAACTGCGCGCCAAAGCGCGGGACCAGGGCGTCTACTTGCGGGTGTTGAAAAACACACTCGCTCGTCGTGCCGTTGAAGGTACCGCATTTGCCGACCTTGCTTCTGAAATGACCGGCCCGTTGATCTATTCGATCTCGGACGATGCCGTTGCTGCAGCGAAAGTCATCAGTGACTTTGCTAAAACCAACGACAAACTGGTTGTTAAGGCAGGTAACTATGCAGGCAAGACGCTTGATAAAGCGGCTGTTACTGCATTGGCAAATATTCCTAGCCGTGAAGTCCTGCTGGCCCAAGTCTTGGGCATGATGCTGGTTCCGGTTGCGAGCTTTACGCGTGGTCTGGCTGCTCTTGCTGCTAAAAAAGCTGAAGGCGAAACGCCTGCAGTTGCAGCGGAGCCAGTCGCCGAAGTTACCGAAGCAGCAGCGGAATAACAGGTCGCCGCATAGGCGGCCTGCGCTCTTGTTTCGACGCTTCGCGTCAGTACCAATCAGATGTAATTATTGAAAAAATTTAGGAGTTTCAAATGGCAATTAGCAAAGACGACATCCTGGAAGCCGTAGGCAACCTGACAGTCCTGGAATTGAATGACTTGGTTAAAGCATTCGAAGAAAAATTCGGCGTATCCGCTGCAGCAATGTCGGCTCCTGCAGCCGGCGGTGCCGCTGGTGGCGCGGTTGCTGAAGAGCAAACCGAGTTCACCGTTGTTCTGACTGAATTTGGCGCAAACAAAGTTGGCGTGATTAAAGCGGTTCGTGAAATCACTGGTCTGGGCTTGAAAGAAGCTAAAGATCTGGTTGATGGCGCACCGAAGCCAGTTAAAGAAAGCGTTTCGAAAGCAGATGCTGAAGCAGCTAAGAAAAAGCTGGAAGAAGCTGGCGCGAAAGCAGAAATCAAGTAATTCGGTTTTATCTGCGCTCGTTAATAGTTTTATTATCAGCGCCCGAGTCAAAGCATGGAACTGCCCGAATGGGTGGTTCGGCTTTGGCTCCTTTGTCGTTCTTGGATAAAAAAATGTGGTTGTCAGCAGGCTTGATTGACTTCATGTAATCTGGTGTGTTGTTCGGCCGACCGGCCCAAGGGCAGAGACTTGAGGTTTCAATGTTTCGAGTTGTGAATTGTTATAACTCGGCAATGTAATCTGAATCCTGAATTCTCTATCCTTTCCCCTGTCACTCACGGAGTGTCCATGCACTACTCATTTACTGAGAAAATGCGCATTCGCAAATCATTCGCGAAACGCGCTAACGTTCACAACGTTCCGTTCCTGCTGGCGACCCAGCTCGAGTCTTATCATGACTTTTTGCAAGAAGACAAAATACCGTCCCAACGCAAAAACGAAGGCTTGCAATCCGCCTTCACGTCTATTTTCCCTATCGTTTCGCACAATGGTTTTGCGCGTCTCGAATTCTTGTCGTATGTGCTCGGCGATCCGCCGTTCAACATCAAAGAATGCCAACAACGTGGATTGACGTACGCGTCGCCTCTGCGTGCAAAAGTTCGCCTGGTGATTCTGGATAAAGAATCGCCGACCAAGCCGGTCGTCAAGGAAATGAAAGAACAAGAAGTCTACATGGGCGAATTGCCGCTCATGACGACCACTGGTTCTTTCGTGATCAACGGTACCGAGCGCGTTATCGTGTCGCAGCTGCATCGTTCGCCAGGCGTGTTCTTTGAACATGATCGCGGCAAGACGCACTCATCCGGTAAATTGCTGTTCTCCGCTCGTATCATTCCTTACCGCGGTTCATGGCTAGACTACGAATTCGATCCGAAGGACATCTTGTTCTTCCGCGTCGATCGTCGTCGCAAAATGCCTGTCACGATTCTGTTAAAAGCAATCGGCATGTCGCCGGAGCAGATCCTCGAAAACTTCTTTGTATTCGATGATTTCACTCTGCACGCTGATGGCGCTGAATTGAAATTTGTTGCCGAACATCTGCGTGGCGAAGTTGCCCGTTTCGATATCGCCGACAAAGCTGGCAAAATATTGATCGCCAAAGATAAACGCATCAACAGCAAGCACGTGCGCGATGTTGAAGCAGCCGGCATCAAGAAAATTTCGGTTCCCGAAGATTATCTGCTGGGCCGTATCTTGGCGAAAAACATTGTTGACGCAAGCACTGGCGAAGTCATTGCCAACGCCAACGATGAATTGACAGACGATTTGCTTGCGCGTTTGCGTGAAGGTAATGTCACTGCAATCCAAACTTTGTACACCAATGATTTGGATCAAGGCGGCTACATTTCGCAAACTTTGCGTATGGATGACACCAACGATCAGATGGCAGCGAAAGTCGCTATCTATCGCATGATGCGTCCAGGCGAACCGCCAACTGAAGATTCAGTTGAAGCATTGTTCAACGGCTTGTTCTACAACCCGGATCGTTACGATCTGTCGGCTGTCGGCCGTATGAAGTTCAACCGTCGCATCGGTCGCGATGAATTGACCGGCACCATGACACTGTCGAATGAAGACGTGCTGGCTGTGATCAAGATTTTGGTTGAGTTGCGCAACGGTCGCGGGGAAGTCGATGATATCGATCACTTGGGTAATCGTCGCGTCCGTTGCGTCGGTGAGCTCGCTGAAAATCAATTCCGTGCCGGTCTGGTGCGTGTCGAGCGCGCGGTCAAGGAACGTCTTGGTCAGGCCGAAGCAGATAATCTGATGCCGCATGATCTGATCAATTCCAAGCCGATTTCGGCAGCGATCCGTGAATTCTTCGGTTCGTCGCAGTTGTCGCAGTTTATGGATCAAACCAATCCATTGTCGGAAATCACGCACAAACGTCGTATTTCTGCACTCGGACCTGGTGGTTTGACCCGTGAACGTGCCGGCTTTGAAGTGCGCGATGTACATCCGACCCACTATGGTCGCGTCTGCCCGATTGAAACACCGGAAGGGCCGAACATCGGTTTGATCAACTCGCTGGCGATGTACGCCCAACTGAACGAATACGGTTTCCTTGAAACCCCATATCGTAAAGTCGAAGGCAGCAAAGTCACGACCCAGATCGATTATCTGTCCGCGATCGAAGAAGGCCGTTACATCATCGCTCAGGCGAATGCAACAATCGACAAAGCTGGTCTGTTGTCCGATGAACTGGTTTCCGCACGTGAAGCCGGCGAAACGATTCTGGTATCCCCAGAGCGCGTTCAATACATGGACGTTGCGCCAGGCCAGGTTGTTTCGGTTGCTGCATCGCTGATTCCGTTTCTTGAACACGATGATGCGAACCGCGCATTAATGGGTGCCAACATGCAACGTCAGGCAGTACCTTGCCTGCGTCCGGAGAAGGCTTTCGTCGGTACCGGTATTGAACGCAAGGTTGCAGTCGATTCGGGTACCACCGTACAGGCATTGCGCGGCGGTATCGTTGATTACATCGATGCAGGCCGTGTCGTGATTCGCGTCAATGACGACGAAGCACAAGCCGGTGAAGTCGGTGTAGATATCTACAACCTGATCAAGTACACACGTTCGAATCAAAACACGAACATCAATCAACGTCCGATCGTGCAAGTTGGCGACCGCGTTGCAAAACATGACGTCATCGCCGACGGCGCATCGACTGACTTGGGCGAACTCGCTCTGGGTCAAAACATGCTGGTCGCGTTTATGCCATGGAACGGCTACAACTTTGAAGATTCGATCCTGATCTCTGAAAAGGTTGTTGCTGATGACCGTTACACCTCGATTCATATCGAAGAGTTGTCGGTTGTTGCACGTGACACCAAGCTGGGCGCTGAAGAAATCACACGTGATATCTCGAACCTGGCTGAAAACCAACTGGCGCGTCTGGATGAATCCGGTATCGTCTACATCGGTGCAGAAGTAACCGCTGGCGATACGCTGGTCGGTAAAGTGACGCCAAAAGGCGAGACACAACTGACTCCGGAAGAAAAACTGCTGCGCGCGATTTTCGGCGAAAAAGCATCCGACGTAAAAGATACATCGTTGCGCGTACCGTCCGGCATGGTCGGCACCGTGATCGACGTGCAAGTGTTTACGCGCGAAGGTATTCCACGCGACAAGCGTGCACAACAGATTATCGACGACGAACTGCAACGCTATCGTTTGGATTTGAACGATCAGCTGCGTATCGTTGAAGGCGATGCATTCCAGCGTCTGGAAAAAATGTTGATCGGCAAAGTCGTCAACGGCGGTCCTAAGAAAATCGCTAAAGGCACGAAAATCACTGCTGACTATTTGGCCGATCTGGACAAATACCACTGGTTTGATATTCGTCCTTCCGACGACACATCGGCAAATGCGTTGGAAGCGATTAAGGAATCAATCGCTGAAAAACGTCACCAGTTCGATCTGGCATTTGAAGAAAAACGCAAGAAACTGACGCAAGGCGATGAATTGCCGCCAGGCGTACAGAAGATGGTCAAGGTTTATCTAGCAGTCAAACGTCGTCTGCAACCAGGCGACAAGATGGCAGGTCGTCACGGTAACAAAGGTGTGGTTTCACGCATTGTTCCTGTTGAAGACATGCCATACATGGCTGACGGCACACCGGCTGACGTAGCGTTGAATCCGCTGGGCGTGCCTTCACGGATGAACGTTGGTCAGGTTCTGGAAGTCCATTTGGGCTGGGCAGCTAAAGGTCTGGGCCTGCGTATTGGCGAAATGCTGAAAGCGCAAGTCAAGATCATCGAACTGCGCAAGTTTTTGAAAGCGATCTACAACGAATCGGGTAAAACCGAAGACTTGGATAGCTTCTCGGATGAAGAAGTCTTGGTGCTGGCAGACAACCTGAAGCACGGCGTGCCATTTGCAACCCCAGTGTTTGACGGTGCCGACGAAGGCGAAATCGGCCGCATGCTGGATCTGGCTTATCCGGACGACATCGCCAAGAGTCTTGGAATGACGCCTTCGAAAAACCAGGTCACGATGTACGACGGTCGTACTGGCGAAGCGTTTGAGCGTTCGGTGACCGTCGGTTACATGCACATGCTGAAATTGCATCACTTGGTTGATGACAAGATGCATGCGCGTTCGACCGGTCCTTACTCGCTTGTTACGCAGCAACCACTGGGCGGTAAAGCGCAGTTCGGTGGTCAGCGCTTCGGTGAGATGGAAGTCTGGGCACTGGAAGCATATGGCGCGTCTTACGTCTTGCAAGAGATGTTGACAGTCAAGTCCGATGACGTAAATGGCCGTACCAAAGTGTACGAAAATCTCGTCAAGGGCGACCACGTTATCGACGCCGGCATGCCGGAATCCTTTAACGTTCTCGTTAAGGAAATCCGCTCGCTGGGTATCGACATCGATCTGGAACGCGACTGATGTAAAGCTAAGGAAGAACAACGAAAGTTGTTCTTCCCTTTGCTGACTGAATTTAGTACTGAAGCAAGCGTAGTAGAAAATAGCTAGGCAATGGCAGTTTCTGGAAGTGTCGTCTGTCCCGGTATGTGCGGAACTCAGTGTGGAAGTTACTCCTACCCGCTCAGCTCTCCCGCCCATGCGAACAGGGTTTAAAGCAGCGCCGACGCAACCTTCTCATCATCAAGCGTTTTTTCACGCCAACTGGAGTGATACATGAAAGCACTGCTCGATCTATTCAAGCAAGTTCAGCAAAACGAACAATTCGACGCGATCAAAATTGGTCTGGCGTCACCAGAAAAAATCCGTTCGTGGTCCTACGGTGAAGTCAAGAAGCCGGAAACCATCAACTATCGTACTTTCAAGCCTGAACGCGACGGCTTGTTCTGCGCAAAAATCTTTGGCCCGATCAAGGATTACGAATGCCTGTGCGGCAAATACAAACGTCTGAAGCATCGCGGCGTTATCTGCGAAAAATGTGGCGTTGAAGTCACGCTGGCTAAAGTACGTCGCGAACGCATGGGTCACATCGAGTTGGCTTCGCCAACCGCGCATATCTGGTTCCTGAAATCGCTGCCGTCACGTTTGGGCATGGTCCTCGACATGACATTGCGGGATATCGAACGCGTTCTGTATTTTGAAGCCTACGTTGTGACCGATCCAGGCATGACTCCGCTGAAAAAATGCCAGATCATGTCTGAAGACGATTACGCAGCAAAATACGAAGAATTCGGCGATGACTTCACCGCATTCATGGGCGCCGAAGGCATCCGTGAATTGCTGCGTGCCATCGACATCGATCGCGATGCGGAAATGCTGCGTCAGGAATTAAAAGATTCCAAATCCGAAGCCAAGATCAAAAAATACGCCAAGCGCCTGAAAGTGCTGGAGGCATTCCAACGTTCGGGCATCAAGCCTGACTGGATGATCATGGAAGTGTTGCCAGTATTGCCGCCAGAACTGCGTCCATTGGTGCCGCTGGATGGTGGCCGTTTCGCAACCTCCGATCTGAACGATTTGTATCGCCGCGTGATTAACCGTAACAACCGTTTGAAGCGTTTGATGGAACTCCGCGCACCGGAAATCATCACCCGCAACGAAAAACGTATGTTGCAAGAAGCGGTCGATTCGCTGCTGGACAACGGCCGTCGCGGTAAAGCGATGACCGGCGCCAACAAGCGTCCGCTGAAATCGCTGGCAGAAATGATCAAAGGCAAGGGCGGTCGTTTCCGTCAAAACTTGCTGGGCAAACGCGTCGATTACTCGGGTCGTTCCGTTATCGTCGTGGGCCCACAACTGAAATTGCATCAATGCGGCTTGCCAAAATTGATGGCTTTGGAGTTGTTCAAGCCATTTATTTTCAACAAGCTTGAATTAATGGGTCTGGCAACAACCATCAAGGCTGCAAAGAAACTGGTTGAGATTCAAGAGCCAGTCGTGTGGGACATTTTGGAAGACGTGATCCGTGAACATCCGGTCATGTTGAACCGTGCGCCAACTTTGCATCGTCTTGGTATCCAGGCGTTTGAGCCGGTCCTGATCGAAGGTAAAGCAATTCAATTGCACCCATTGGTCTGCGCTGCGTTTAACGCCGACTTTGACGGCGATCAAATGGCGGTTCACGTTCCACTGTCGATCGAAGCACAGATGGAAGCACGCACCTTGATGCTGGCTTCAAACAACATCTTGTTCCCATCGAATGGCGAGCCATCGATCGTACCGTCGCAAGATATCGTGTTGGGTCTTTACTACGCGACCCGCGAAAAAATCAACGGCAAAAACGAAGGCATGATGTTCCCGGACGTTTCGGAAGTCATCCGCGCCTACGACAACAAGGAAGTCGAACTGACCTCCCGCGTTACCGTGCGTATCACCGAGTATCCAAAGAATGTGGAAACCGGCGAATTCGAAAAAACTGTTACCCGTTATGAAACAACGGTTGGCCGCGCCATCCTGTCGGAAATTCTGCCTAAAGGCTTGCCGTTCTCAGTATTGAACCGCGCGCTGAAAAAGAAAGAAATTTCACGTCTGATCAACTTGTCCTTCCGTAAGTGCGGTCTGCGTGCAACGGTAGTATTCGCTGATCAATTGCTGCAATCGGGTTTCCGCCTGGCGACACGCGCCGGTATCTCGATCTGCGTCGACGACATGTTGGTACCGCCGCAAAAAGTGGACATCATTTCGGCCGCCGAAGGCGAAGTCAAACAGATCGAACAGCAGTATTCGTCCGGTCTGGTGACGTCTGGCGAACGCTACAACAAAGTGGTTGATATCTGGGGCAAAGCCGGTGATGACGTCGGCAAGGCCATGATGGATCAACTCAAGGTTGAAGACGTTACCAAACGTGATGGTACAAAATCGACGCAAGAATCATTCAATGCGATTTACATGATGGCCGATTCCGGTGCGCGCGGTTCCGCAGCACAGATTCGTCAGCTGGCCGGTATGCGTGGCCTGATGGCGAAACCGGATGGTTCCATTATCGAAACGCCGATCACCGCGAATTTCCGCGAAGGTCTGAACGTTTTGCAGTACTTCATTTCGACCCACGGTGCACGTAAAGGCCTGGCTGATACCGCACTGAAAACCGCGAACTCGGGTTACCTGACACGTCGTCTGGTAGACGTGACGCAGGATTTGGTAGTGATCGAAGATGATTGCGGCACCGCGAATGGCGCTTCGATGAAGGCTATGGTCGAAGGCGGCGAAGTGATCGAAGCATTGCGTGACCGTATCCTCGGCCGCGTTGCAGCGAATGACATCGTCAATCCGGAAACACAAGCAACCTTGTATGCAGCCGGCTCCTTGCTGGACGAAGACATGGTTGAAGAAATCGAACGCCTCGGCATCGATGAAGTAAAAGTACGTACGCCATTGACTTGCGATACACGCTTCGGCCTGTGCGCAATGTGCTACGGCCGCGATCTGGGTCGTGGTTCTATGGTCAACGCCGGTGAAGCAGTTGGTGTTATCGCTGCTCAATCGATCGGTGAGCCAGGCACACAGTTGACGATGCGTACCTTCCACATTGGTGGTGCAGCGTCGCGTGCGGCGGTTGCTTCGTCGGTGGAAGCCAAATCGAACGGTACCGTTCGCTTCACAGCCACGATGCGTTATGTCACCAACGGCAAAGGCGGTCAGATCGTCATTTCCCGTTCCGGTGAAGTGCTAATTACCGATGACCACGGTCGTGAACGTGAACGTCATAAAGTACCGTACGGCGCGACCTTGATCGTCAAAGATGGCCTGGTGATTAAAGCTGGCGTCGCATTGGCAACATGGGATCCGTTGACCCGTCCTATTATTACCGAATACACCGGCGTGGTGAAATTCGAGAACGTTGAAGAAGGTTCGACCGTTGCACGACAGATCGATGAAGTCACCGGTCTGTCGACTCTGGTGGTTATCGATGCAAAACGTCGCGGCTCGGTCACCAAAACAGTTCGCCCACAGGTCAAACTGTTGAACGAACAAGGCGAAGAAGTCAAAATCGCTGGTACCGAACACGCAGTGACGATCGGCTTCCAGGTCGGCGCACTGATCACCGTCAAAGACGGTCAGCAAGTTACCGTCGGCGAAGTGCTGGCACGTATCCCGACCGAATCGCAAAAAACACGTGACATCACCGGTGGTCTGCCGCGTGTTGCCGAGTTGTTCGAAGCGCGTTCGCCGAAAGATGCCGGCATGCTGGCAGAAGTCACCGGTACGGTTGCGTTCGGTAAAGAAACCAAAGGCAAGCAACGTCTGGAAATCACAGACATGGACGGCGAAAAGCACGAGTTCTTGATCACCAAGGACAAGCAAGTGTTGGTACATGACGGTCAAGTTGTGAACAAAGGCGAGATGATTGTTGACGGCCCAGCCGATCCACAAGATATTCTGCGTTTGTTGGGTATCGAAGCGCTGGCACGTTACATCGTCGACGAAGTTCAAGACGTGTATCGCTTGCAAGGCGTGAAGATCAACGACAAGCACATCGAAGTCATCGTGCGTCAGATGTTGCGCCGCGTTGCCGTCGTTAATGCAGGCGATGCCAACTACATTGTGGGCGAACAAGTCGAGCGTTCGGAACTGCTGGACGAAAACGATCGCGTCCTTGCTCAAGGCAAGATCCCTGCAACCTACGAAAACGTATTGCTCGGTATTACCAAGGCATCGTTGTCGACCGACTCCTTCATCTCTGCTGCATCGTTCCAGGAAACTACGCGTGTCCTGACCGAAGCTGCGATCATGGGCAAACGCGATGGTCTGCGTGGTCTGAAAGAGAACGTCATCGTCGGTCGTCTGATTCCTGCCGGTACCGGCCTCGCGTTCCATCGTGCACGCAAGGAAAAGGAATCGTGGGAAGCGGAAGAGCGTACAGCGCTGTTGCAGTCTGAAAAAGCTGCCCGTGCAGCGGAAGCGGAAGCGCAGTTTGCTGATATTTCCAGCACGCCAGACAGCGATACCGACGCTTCGTAATCCAAACTAGTTCAAGTATTTAACGGCATCAGGAGAAATCCTGGTGCCGTTTTTCTTTACGCAAGCTTTTTTAGTTGCTTAAAAGACTTCTTCTCAGGTAATTTCGTACCAAAAAGGGAAAGTTTTCTTATGCAGTGTTCATGTGCTGAATGTTGAATTGAGCGAATTGCCGTCATTTCACAACGAAAGCGCGGCGCGTCCTTCAATACAATTGTTGACTGCCCAAGTTTAGAGGGCTATACTCGCGAGTTCTCGAATTTAAGCTCTGCTGGGCTCAAGCGCTCTTTGGTTTTGCTCCTTCGCAATCCTCCTGCGCGTTTTTCCATCCCTGCTCTAATCGAGGCGCGCGTCGAATTAAATTCTTCCGCAATGATTCTTTAGTCCCCGAACAACCGTTTTCGGGTTCGTATTATTAATGTTGTATTAGCTGGATATAGAGCGATGCCAACCATCAATCAACTGATTCGCCAGCCGCGTGTTTCTGCACGCGTCAAGAGCAAATCGCCGGCGCTGGAAAACAGCCCGCAAAAACGTGGCGTATGTACCCGCGTTTACACCACAACTCCAAAGAAGCCGAACTCGGCTCTGCGTAAAGTTGCCAAAGTACGTTTGACCAACGGTTTCGAAGTAATTTCGTACATCGGCGGTGAAGGCCATAACCTGCAAGAACATAGTGTCGTGCTGTTGCGCGGCGGGCGTGTAAAAGATTTGCCGGGTGTGCGTTATCACATGGTTCGCGGTGCTTTGGATACTCAAGGTGTCAAAGACCGTAAGCAATCTCGTTCGAAGTACGGTACCAAGCGTGCCAAGCCGGGCAAGAAGTAATTAATTGATTTTCGCGGTCTCCGCGAAATTGTGTCGGTCCCTAATGGGCCGAGTAAGTGGATGGTTATGATGACTGTCCTCGAGTGTGCGACAAACCTGTTGTTGCGCCTCAACTGAAGATTGAAAGGAATCGAAATGCCACGTCGTCGTGAAGTTCCCAAGCGGGACATACTGCCAGATCCAAAGTTCGGTAATGTTGATGTTGCCAAATTCGTTAACGTGTTGATGTTGTCCGGTAAAAAATCGGTCGCTGAAAACATCATCTACGGTGCTTTTGAGCATATCCAGACCAAATCGGGTAAAGATCCACTGGAAGTGTTTACAGCTGCAATCCTTAACTGCAAACCACTGGTTGAAGTAAAGTCCCGTCGCGTTGGTGGTGCAAACTACCAGGTGCCTGTTGAAGTTCGCCCTGTCCGTCGTATGGCTTTGTCCATGCGTTGGTTGCGCGAAGCGGCAAACAAGCGCAGCGAAAAATCGATGCCACAACGTCTCGCGGGTGAATTGCTCGAAGCTGCGGAAAGCCGCGGCGGTGCAATGAAAAAACGCGATGAAGTTCACCGCATGGCAGAAGCGAACAAGGCGTTCTCGCACTTCCGCTTCTAATAGATTGGTGGCCTTTCCTGCGACTGCAGGTGTGGTTCGCTACATGTGTAATTTGTTCGAGGCCGGGCTCATTTTGAAAAAAATGGCGCTCGGTTTTGTTCATTAAAAGAATTAGGAATAATTATGGCTCGCAAGACCCCCATTGAGCGTTACCGCAATATTGGTATTTCGGCTCACATTGATGCTGGTAAAACCACGACGACTGAACGCGTTCTCTTCTATACCGGTGTGAATCACAAGATTGGTGAAGTTCATGATGGCGCGGCCACCATGGATTGGATGGAGCAGGAACAAGAGCGCGGCATCACGATTACGTCTGCTGCGACGACCTGCTTCTGGAAAGGCATGGCGAACAATTTCCCTCCGCATCACATCAACATTATTGATACCCCGGGTCACGTTGACTTCACGATTGAAGTTGAGCGTTCGATGCGCGTGCTCGATGGTGCTTGCATGGTCTATTGTGCGGTTGGTGGCGTGCAGCCGCAATCCGAAACAGTTTGGCGTCAAGCTAACAAGTACAAGGTTCCACGTTTGGCATTCGTCAACAAGATGGATCGTACCGGCGCGAATTTCTTCAAAGTTTACGATCAAATGCGTGCGCGTTTGAAGGCAAATCCGATTCCTATGCAAGTGCCTATCGGCGCTGAAGATTTGTTCGAAGGCGTGATCGATCTGGTAAAAATGAAGGCGATTTACTGGGATGACGCATCGCAAGGCATGAAGTTTGATTACCGTGATATTCCGGATAATCTGATGGCTGACGCTAAAAAATGGCGTGAGAACATGGTGGAAGCCGCTGCTGAAGCATCAGAAGAATTGATGAACAAGTACCTGGAAGAAGGTGATTTGAGCGAAGCTGAAATCAAGGCAGCGATTCGTCAGCGTACTATCGCCAGCGAGATTGTTCCAATGATGTGCGGCACTGCTTTCAAAAACAAAGGCGTGCAAGCCATGTTGGACGGCGTAATCGAGTATTTGCCATCACCAGTAGATATTCCTCCAGTGCCAGGCATGAACGAAGATGACGAACCTGTCGTGCGTAAAGCGGAAGACACAGAAAAATTTTCGGCTCTGGCATTTAAGATCGCAACCGATCCGTTTGTTGGTCAGCTCTGCTTTATCCGTTGCTACTCGGGTACTTTGAATTCGGGTGACACCGTCTATAACTCGGTTAAAGAGAAAAAAGAACGTGTTGGCCGTATCGTTCAAATGCACGCAAATCAACGTGAAGAAATCAAGGAAATGCTCGCTGGCGATATCGCTGCGGTCGTTGGCATGAAAGACACGACAACTGGTGACACCTTGTGTGACGACAAAGCGATCGTTGTCCTCGAGCGCATGGTTTTCCCTGAGCCAGTTATTTCGCAAGCTGTTGAGCCTAAGACGAAGGTCGATCAAGAAAAAATGGGCTTGGCTTTGAATCGTTTGGCTGCTGAAGATCCATCGTTCCGCGTGCGTACCGATGAAGAATCAGGTCAAACAATCATCGCCGGTATGGGCGAATTGCATCTGGATATTATCGTTGATCGTATGAAGCGCGAATTCGGCGTGGAAGCGACTGTCGGTAAGCCGCAAGTTGCGTACCGCGAAACCATCCGTAAAGTTTGCGAAGAAATCGAAGGTAAATTCGTCAAGCAATCCGGTGGTCGTGGTCAGTACGGTCACGTGGTTTTGAAGATCGAGCCGCAAGAACCGGGCAAAGGTTTTGAATTCATCGACGCAATCAAAGGCGGTACCGTTCCTCGTGAATACATCCCTGCCGTTGAAAAAGGTGTGCGCGAAACACTGACTTCCGGCGTTCTTGCTGGTTACCCAGTGGTCGACGTTAAAGTCACCTTGTTCTTCGGTTCATACCATGACGTCGATTCGAATGAAAACGCGTTCCGTATGGCTGCATCCATGGCGTTCAAAGACGGTTGCCGTAAAGCTAGCCCGGTTATTTTAGAGCCAATGATGGCGGTCGAAGTTGAAACGCCTGAAGACTATGCTGGTACCGTGATGGGCGATTTGTCCTCACGTCGAGGCATGGTGCAAGGTATGGATGAAATCGCAGGCGGCGGCGGCAAGATTATTAAAGCCGAAGTGCCTTTGTCCGAAATGTTTGGTTATTCGACATCGTTGCGTTCAGCAACGCAAGGTCGCGCAACCTACTCGATGGAATTCAAGCACTACTCTGAAGCACCAAAAAACGTGATCGATGCAATCGTTACGTCGAAGGTACCTAAGTAATCTATTCGTTGAAAGCCGGGCGGGCTGAGCGCATCTGCGAAGCTCCCTGGGTGGTAGTAATTAACTGTCAAGAGATGCTCCAAACGGGGTGTCTTAATTTAGATAAATCGTTCTTTTTGAAGGAAGAATAAAATGGCAAAAGGCAAATTCGAGCGGACCAAGCCGCACGTCAACGTCGGCACGATTGGTCACGTCGAT
>Ga0326733_1000259_pt1 | contig 16244 bp, 17 predicted proteins | sample 14_GP2_308_FD_207946 | JGI IMG/M metagenome (GOLD analysis project Ga0326733, IMG submission 207946) | Glacier ice microbial communities from Ngari, Tibet, China - 14_GP2_30.8 | ecosystem: Environmental > Aquatic > Freshwater > Ice > Glacier | place: China: Ngari, Tibet | collected 2018-07-17 | reverse complement strand
ATCCCAACGAGCAAGGTAACCTTGAGTTTATGAGTAACACGCCAACAGGCAGTTATGATGACCTCGCCATCGAGTATGGTTATCGTCTGCTCCCAACTGAAGAGATTGGAGTAATACCTTCCGTCCTCGCATCACGCATCGATGCCGTTCAAGAACTGTTCCATACCGATGAGAACGTTGACGAAGATCGTATTCTCTCACGTGTTCACCGCCGCGCCTTCGCCAGTGGAGCTGAGGATACAACGCGGTGGCTGAAGGCGTGGCAACAGTATCGCTCGAAGCTGTTCGCAGATAAGAAAGAACATACATTGGACGTTAAACGCACCTTCTTCTTCCTCGATACGCTCACTGGTGCCGCGGCTAATGCCATGACCTACGTCGCCGGCTTTACGACTGACTACCGGCGCGAGCAACTCTCACGCGACGACGCGACGACGCAGGTGCTAGGAGATGCAGCTGAAGTCTTAGTTGGCGCACCGTGGCGACTAACCGAACTAGAGCCTTACCTGACAAACGTGCTGGTCGACAGTAGAGGCTTTGCGCGTATCGAGCCGCGTCCTTACGCGGGACGGTATACGATTGACCGCGCACCGCTCGAGGATCTTCATCTCGGCGCGGTACTAGTAATCGCCCAAGCGCTGTTCGCACCTGAGCGTGTCGCAGTGATGGACGACCCCGGCTCGATACTGTTACAGTTTATGACTACACCCACCCGTAGCACGCGACGTAGTATCGTGGGCGGCGGTGATAAGCTTCACTTGAATACAGTGACAGGCGTACTAGCTACGGTTGACTTCTTTCAAGAAAGGTATAGTGGTGCGGCGCAAGTGCTACTGACCGAAGCAACGACGACACTATTAGCCGCGTTGAAGGAGCGGCCGCGACAACAGGTGTTGAAGGGTATGAAACAGCACGGGAAGCGCATTGCACAGTTACGTGCGTTCAAACCTCCCTGCCAGTGTGGTAATTAACTACTTTTCTTTCAGGAAAAGTAAGCTCTCTAAATGCCACGCGCGGCACTGTGCTTCTTCGGACTGGTAAAGGACGCGAGTCACACCGCCGCATCCGTCGAGCAATACGTGCTTAAACCACTACGCACAGCAGGTTACCGGTGTAACTTCTTCTGTGCTACTTATAATACACAACAATATAGTAACCAGCGGAATAAGGAGCAAGCGGCGACTGTTAGACCGCGCTCAATCGAGCGCTACTCGCCGCTCGTTGTCATTTACAGCGATCCGGCCGTCGCCGACGCTATTCACCCTCTCAGTTTCTATCTCCAGCACGGTGACGGCTGGCCTGACAATCCACGCGAGACAATGCGTTACTACGCTCGGCAACTGGTGAGTTTGAAAGCCGTAACCGCACTGTGGACTGGCTTTGGTACAGCTTTCGACCTCGTGATCTACCTCCGTCCCGATACACGCTTTGTAACACCGTTACCACTCGTAGCTTTTCGCGAGTCAGAGATTGTAATCCCGAGCTTTCATAGTTTCGGCGGTTATAACGATCGTTTCGCCTATGGGAGTGCGAAGGCGATGGCGTTATACGGTCGTCGCTTCGACTACTTACCTACTTTCTTTCAGCAGCGCTCGGAAGCACTTCACGCCGAGACCTATCTGAAGTTGTTTATGGATGCTTCTCAGTTGAAGCCAGTCCTCGTACGCTTCCCTTTCATCCGCATACGAGCAGATGGGCGAGAATGTCCGGCTGATGTTTTGGAAGTAAAACGATGATACACCTTACCTCATCAAGTGCTTTCGGATGGCTTCACGAGCCTACGATTGTAGGGTCGTTAGCCTATTACCGACAGAGAATTTCCACTCCATTTGATACTTTTTCGAAGAGAAGTTTCTCTCTCAACTTCAGCTATGAACTCCTTCCTGACCCTCGCCAACGCCCTACTTCCCTTCCTCGACTGCCACGCCGGTGGTACCAAGCTACTCTCGTTTCGAGTTACGAGTGGAACCGCACAAGATCTGCTCGCATTGAGTCAGGTGCTGCTACTTGAGACTGATCTCGCCAATCCTCGCGACGTCGGGCGTTTGCGCTTGCGTGCCTATCAGGAGCTTGCGCATTACCGTTACCTCTGCGAGAGTGAGCTGCTAGTGGTGAGTAACAACTCTGCTAATCGCGTAACACTAGCACCTTGTTACCTATCTTTAGGGCACTTCCTACGCGCCGTGGCTTTCTTGTTCGACCACAAAGACATCGCACCTTTGCGGTTGGAACAAGTGAGCGATGACTGCGTGCGGCTCGTCACGCGTCGTGGCTTGGAACGCCAAGGAGATCGTAGTCGTCCTGACCTCGAACGTATCGCACGCGACTTTGACGTCTACGGTCGGTTTCTACTAGCTACTCGCGTGGCCGCTGTAACCTCCGAGCTGCTCGAAGAGGTATGCACGCATCTTGGTCTTCGTAAACGCACGCATGCACAAGCTCTGAAATACGTGACACAAATATGCGCGCAACCACTGGAGATCGAAGCGGCGTCAACCTTCAATCTCGATGGTAGTATGACACCTCTGCTCGACGGGACACCGCTATCACTGTATCTTGACAAGTTAGCGATTAACGGCGTAACTACTTTCCTCACGCCGTGTGTGAAAGGTAGCATGATAATCGTAAGGATCGAACAGCCTTACGAACCGATGACGGGAGTCACACCCGAAGCGGAACCGGACTCGGTGCTCGACGCCCTGAAGACCGTTGTTGAAGCAATGTATCCCATCCTACATCGTAACGTAGCGATTACCGCCCCTTTCTCGAAGCGCGTGTTGTCACCCGAGGATATCGGGCGACAACACCTCGAGTATCTAGCTATGCTACTGGACTTATCGAACTTTCACGTGAGCGAAGCCGATTCTCTAACGCGTCTTGGTCATCTGATCAACGCACTTCTGTCTAGTAATTTAGGCGACAGTGGAGCCTTTGGTGTGCGTGTTACTGTGGTTGCGAATGGAGTTGATACTCGCAGTATCGACATTGTGAAGACTACCACTGTAAACGAGGTGATGGCACTGTTCGCAGGGACGGAGAAGTTGGAGAGGTGCACGGTGAGCGAGGAGGGGTTGGTGTGGTATGCGTGTTGAGTAGGTACGGTCTTTCTTCTATTAATAGAAGAATGGTTTGGGAAGTGATGATAGGCGTGATGGCTCAAGATGTAGATATGGTCTTTCTTCTATTAGTTTAAGAACGGTTTGAGAAGTGATGATGGACGTGTTGTCTCAAGAAGTAGTTATAATCTTTCTTGTATTCGAATTAGAACGGTTCGAACGTGCTGGCTAAATAATAGCTCGAGATGTAGTTATAATCTTTCTTGTATTCGAATTAGAACGGTTCGAACGTGCTGGCTAAATAATAGCTCGATAGACGCCTGCGATGAGTATTGAACACGAACTATCACACAAGACTTGCTACGACGTTCTGTACACGCTGATAGTTAACTATTCTATAGAATAGTGATTCGAATGATTCTTTTCGAGCATCTATGCTCTTAACATAAGCATGAGTTCTAACTCAGAATACAAAGGCTTAACCGTACCTGAGCTACGCCGCCTAGCGCGCGACCGCGGATTAAGCGGTTATAGCGCGGCGAATAAAACACGACTACTGTCAATGTTGGGGCAAGAGAAAGCGGTCGTCGCTGCTGCTTCCGCTGCTCCTGCTTCCGCTGCTCCTGCTTCCGCTGCTTCCGCTGCTCCTGCTTCAGCTGCTCCTGCTTCAGCTAACTGTGACGATAAACTGTATTTTTACTCGCAATCACGGGACGCTGTAGTTGGTCGGGGTGCGAATGAGGTCGTATCTGACCCTTCTCAATACCGTGAACTCGCTATCACCCCTCACTGGCGGCGTATCCTCTCCAACTTTCACGTCTGCCCATTCCTGTTTCGCGGATTCACATATCGTACTATCGAACATGTTTTTCAAGCTATGAAGATAGCCATCGCTTCTCCCGCACGCGCCGATGAGTTTACAGTAGAAAGTGGTACTGTATTGGGTTCAGGCGACGGGCTCGTGGCGCGAAAGGCGCGCAAGCTCGTATTACTAACGTCGGAGCAACAACGGCAATGGGCGCGCGAACAGTATGCTGTACTCTCAGAAGCGGCAGAAGCGAAATACTCTACATGTCCAGAGGCTAAAGAGGTATTATTAGCGACTGGTTGTGCGCAGTTGTGGCATATCGTGTCACGTTCTCAACCAATCCGCTTCACACATCTGGAGGAGCTTCGCCGTAGGCTGCGAGTCGAATAGGTACCACGCCTAGGCGTAGTTCCCTTAAACGCTAATTACATCATTCAGTGATGTAAGACGACACGGTTTACTCGTACCGAGCGAGACTCTCCCAAATTTCATCGTAGACCGCACGAGTATGGATCCCATCCGGATAGACGGTGCGGAAGGCATCGATCATTGCCGAGTCATCGATCACCTCAACAGTAAAGCTACCCAGATGTACTTCCCACTCCGTCTCCACGCCAAGATCAGGTCTCTCTCTGACAATCGCGAGTAACTTATCAGCATCTTGCCGGGTAATTACACGATGATCCTTCAGAAGCTCGTTACCCTTGTGGTCAATCTTGACGAGAACAGTGGCGGACATTTGGTACTGTGGGGAACCGTAGAGAGCACGCGAATAGATTCATTTTTCCCTGAGGGTAACCCTTTCATCGCAGTTTACTCCGAATACTAACCCTACAATTGTAGGGTTACGGAGGCGATATTCGAAGTGAAAAAGAAGAGTCTTCGCGCTCTTCTTCGTACCAGTCTCGTCATGAGTACCGCCACTTTCCTCATCGAACGCGAGCTGCGACGCAAGCAACTCTACACGTCCTTCCTCGAATGGTTCCATGGGTGTAGCGGTAACCGCAAGTTTCAGGACAGCAGTAACATGCTACTCCGCTACCGCTTCAACCTGCGCGCAGCAGCGAACGACGATCCCGTCTTCGTGACTACTACCAACGCAGCGGCCGAGGCGCAATTCCTCAAGGATTGCGTTTATTTTCGACTGCGTGATAAACCTGCTACGCTGCTGGCGAAAGTTCAGTCGCGCATCAAGGAAGCAGCTAGATCAATACTCGCTGCCGACATCTCGCCTGACGCCGAAGTCACGATGCGCGGTGACTACCTACACTACAAGCAGTTGCGCTTTCGTGATATCAATGAACTGGGAAAGATTGATCCGGTGGCCGCGATCGCACTCCACATCCGCTACGGCTACCTTCATCTTGACAATCACGGGTTGGCGCGGGTGTATGAGGGTGAAAAGGATACGGCGGCGGAGGGCTTTGCGAGTGCGTTCAACTCATACTTCAGCTCTTACTACAGCCTATTTCCAGATCTGGAAGCGCCGTTCGGTAGCCGCGGTAGCTTCTTCGACGCGGAGTGTTTCGACGCCCCTATCGTTCAGGTGAACCCACCTTTCGACGAGGAACTTATCGACTCTGTTGTTGAAAGAGTCTTTCAGTTGATAGACGCTGGGGCTACCAATACCTTCATCGTGACACTTCCTCTTTGGAACGATGTTCAAGGCTTAGTACAGCTGCGAGCTTCACAGTGGACGCGTGCTATCCGTGAATACGACAAGGGCAAGCTTCCATTTGTCGATGCGATGACGGGCAAGACGATTTATCCATGTAAAATCGTCGAGGTGACACTGAGTAACTCGTCATCATAATAATACTCTACAGTTGTAGAGTATCTAGAGGCAAGAACGGAGAATAGCAACCACGGCCTAATGTCCTTTCTGTCAGAGAAAGGACTCTATTACCCGACATTACAAAGTAGCATAACTCTTCTCTTTTAACGAGCTTGTAGCGGTTAGCTAGAAAAGAAGTTACTACCCATTCACTTCCGCCGCATACGTCACACCAACTCCCATTCGCAACCTCGATGCTATCTTTCTCCTTCACCCACTCAAGAATACATCACTTCCTCTTCAACAACTCCCATCGCTACAAATACGAAGAATCATCACTCTCGACCCAGCCTTTCGAACTTTCATCCTCTTCCTTCAACATGTCCATTCTCTCGGTTCGAGAAAGAAGAAAGAATGATCTTTCGTTCCTCTCCCCGTTCCCGTACCAAAATGACCGCCTACCACCTCACTGCCACCAGCCCTACACTCCTCGCTAACATTCCTCATCACGGCACCTTCACTGCCAGCTCTGCCGCCGAGGTTATCGATACAGCCCATCGCGTCTTCGGACTCGCGACGCTTTCGTTACTTCCTATGCCCACTTCTACACCCGCCGCACCCATCTCCGCACTCGAAGCCGTCGCCTCGCTCGAAGCCGCGCAACTCGCGCTTGAAATCTTCTTAATCGAAGCGCGGCTCTCGAAGCGAAAGGCGATGCTACTCCTCCTCGAAGAGCGTCAACGCCAGCAGCTCGCATCCATACTTACACCTACAGCCTAACTTTCTTCTCCGCGGAGAAGAAATACTTACGCGACAACCGCATTGGTCGTGCCCGTGCTCGTCGAACCACTACCATTCGTGTTCGTTACATACGGCGCCACGTAGCGATACGCGAAATAGGCGAGCACTGCTGCCGCCACTTGAAGCGCGATGAAGTAAAACGCCGTCTGGACACTGTAGTCCTTGCGACTGGCGCCAGCCACGGTGAGCGCGGGGTTCAGAATACCATTACCACCAAGTGACAACGCGACCATTACACCGATAGCCAACGCCGCCCCCGCGCCAAGTGCGAGGTAGAAGTTATTGCGCTTGCCGCTATTGGTGATGATACCACCGATCACAAGTACCATCAGAGCGAAGACGAACATACCCACAAATTCAGACAGATACAGCCGAGATGACATTTAGATAGCCAAGAAGATTAATTTTAAACGATCACGCATCGAGCAGTGGCAATAACGCCGCGTAGTGGCCGTCAGCATAGCGAAGTAACTTGGCGCCTTCTTCGTAGGGTGGGCTACCAACGCTGCCATCGTTGGCTACGAGGTAGGTGTGAAATGCTCCCTGCCCCGTAGCCGGAGCAGCCTTACCTTTATTCACACCCGTTGCTTGCCATTCTTGGGCGACGGTAAGCGCACGTGCGACGTTACCATCAAGAACATTCTGAACTAAGTAATAGTAATCGCCGAGGCGTAAGACGTAAGGGTTCGAGGCGAGTTGATGTTCGGGTGTCACGCGCAGTGTCACCTCTGAACTTAAACCTTCTTGATGAAAGAGCTCAACCCAGTCACGGGCGCGAGGAAAGCTGTCAAACACCACAGTTCCCGCTTGGGGTGTAAAGTCAGCAGCCGTTCGATAGAAGTTACGCAACCCCTTGGGGATTTCTGGCACCGAGCCTTCAAGGCGATTCACAAGCACCTCGAGGTGACTGGTAAAGTGCTGTAACAATATATCCGAGTCGAGAACCACGGCGCCGTTCACGATAAAGGTGGGGGCTGTCAGGGTGGCCAGTGCTTCTTCCGGAGTTGTAGCTACTGGGAAGTAGCGCTCGAGGTTGGTCATGTCGTACTGGTGATTCGCACGCACGACACTGTATCGAGCTAGAAACTCTTCGGGTGAATGCGGTTGATCGGTAGTTAGATCTAACAAGAATAGATATTCGAGTAACTCTCGTAGAATATAACTGACCTTCTGAAGATGACTATAGCGATTGGCAGCTACCTTCGCCACGGGTATAATTGTTGGTACGGGTAAGTAGTCGCTATAGATCTGTTCGTATTCGGGTTGGAATGGTGCTTCGCTACACGGGCTGAAGAACAGTGACTTCGGTGTCGGGGCGCCGATCTGCCACCACACACCAATCACCTTCTTCTCTTGCGGGGTGGTATTGATAGCATATACCGCGGCGTCAATACCTCGATTACGCAAGTCATTAACCAGCGCGAAGACACGTTCGATCGGCACCGCTACTAACGCGTCAACTTCGACTTCTTGAACGTTGAACGGGCGGTTCAACGGCGGCACAACTACTACGCCGGAATAGAGGAACGCGCGTAGCTTCCCGTGGGCATCAATGACTTGCCCACTTACTTGTTCAAGCTCAAATAGATCTTCAAGGTCAAGCACGACGTTCGCCTGTGGGTCAGTGCGGAGTTCGTTATCCGGTGTAAATAACCAGTTTGTAGCGCTACTCGTCGCGGCAAGGGCGTCACTGATCAGTTCTACTACCTCGCTTGGGGCGAACTGTTGACGCTCACCCGTCTTCGGATCATTGTGAACGATGAGCTCGTACTGTGGATACTGTGCGGCATTAGCCTCGCCGCCGAGGTGTTTATACACCATTACCGTATCAAGCTCGGGGTTGAGATAAGGACGCAGTGCGATACCACTCGAAGCCGCGCGTTCGAAGGTGCCTAATGGTTCGGCTTCTGTCGTAACAAACACTACAAGATTAATACCATACGCTGCTTCGATCACACGGTACAGTAGACGAGAGTCGAAATGACTGTTACCATCAGTAAGTAACGCAGTAATGCTTTCATCGGTCAAGCCTGCTAACTCCTGCTTAACTACTGCTGGTCGAACCTGATCGCGAATGTAAGGGCGTAGGTTTTGACGCACGAAAGCCTCGGCATCGGAAGCTTCGCCGTTCAGCGGATAAGTACCGTCGTAGAGCCGTCCGATCACGTGAAGTAAGGAATTAGGCGAAATTATAGTTCCAGTGCGATACCAGTTACCATCGAGCTCCACGGTAGCGTGAGTCAGTAGGAATCCGATGTTGCGCGGCAAGGTGCCGTATTGTCCTACGCGGGCGAACTTCGGCGTTTCAAGTAGGTTGTTATTAACGACTTCCGCGGCGATGGACGGTTCCTCGTCGCGATAGTAGCGCGCATAGGCGTTGTTACTACTGTCACGTTCGTTGCTCCCGAAACAACAAGGAAGGTATGGAAACTTCTCACGGTTCGAACCACGCTCGTTCTCAACTAGGCCGGGGAAGGGATTAAGCTCGCCCGGACAGACGTAGAGACGTTGTTGCGCCTCGCCGTGGATCGGGAAGCGCATGATTTGCCGCTCCTGTAGTTCTCCTCGGTACATAATCTTATTATTCTGCCAACCAGCTACTTCCGCTTCTGTAATGATACGCGGCTGCCGCTTCTCCGTTTGACAGACACGCGCGTATTTATCACCGAAGATCTCCGGTGCGATGTTCTCAAGTGTCTTAATATTGGTCTTGAGAACAGCAGAAGCTGGAGCTTGCTCTTGGTCGTATTGGTCGAAACTCGGGATAAAGCGCATATACTCTTCGATGATGATCGCTTCCTGTTGTGAGTAGCGCGTCGCCAGTAAGGGAATGATACGGAGTAAGCTATCGATAGCTGCTTGATCACTGGCCTTGAAAGTAATGGCGGTGTAGGGCGTGCGTTCATGCAGCAGCTCTGAACTACCATCAAGATGAAGAAACGGTTCGTTGATACGACTCTCGCGATTGTCGAAGACGAAACTCAACGCGCCACCAGCAGGTAGGATCATATTATAAGTAGGATGGCGATTCGTAATCGTGACAAGTGACGTCTCGCGGATGTAGATGTAGCGGCGGAAGATCGGATCGTTCATGACGAGGTCGGCCAGTACGTCTTCGCGGAAGCGAAAATCACGTAGCTTGATACCGCCGCGAATATCAGTATCGATACTTTCAAGTATACGCATTTGGGGGATACGAGCGACGAGCGCGGCTTGTGCTGCGTCCTGATCAAAGCCGAACTTGAAAGGGATCGCGAGTTCGATCGTCTGAAAATCGGAACCGGAACGGCGTCCCCACCGGTAGAGCGCCTGAGTATAATTACTCTCGATCGCTTCACCACCTACAAAAACACGCATAGCAATCGTATTCAGCTCAGCCTTAGCGCGCAGCCACGCCGTGTTCAGCGGTGGTGCAGCTTCCAATTCAACACCCTTATAAAGACGATAGAAAGTATGGGTGTCGTCTTGGTAATGCGCGAAAGGGATCGTGGCGTCAAGTCGTAGTCGGTCGAAGGTGTGAAGTGGCTCGAGCTCGCTTTCGACCGTGAGTAACGTGGTTACAGCTTCGTATTCCAGCGTAGAAACTACAGCAGGCGTTAACGCGTTCAGCGAGGCGACGACATCGTTCTCTAACACGAGGCGCTCGCGATCTTTGACCTGAACATCAGCGTCGCGAGCATCGGCGTATTGGTTGTAGTGGTCGTTTAATAGGTTTAGGTTGAGAAATGGGCCGGGTGTGTTCATAATCTCGTTGTAGAGAGCGCGCACCTCGCGCACCAATTCCGACGTCGCAAGCCCGCGGCGTAGATCTTCCTGCGCGCTCTCAAGGTATAAACCGTACCAGACAGCAACAAAATTATACAGAACCAGATTCGGCCAGCGAAGTGCGACCTGTCGCCAGACGCGCACGATGAGCGCTTCCTGTGCGTCGTCATCCTCCTTGCTCTCCGGCGCCTCTGCTTCTTCGGCATCGATAATACCGGCAACGTCTTTCTCAAGCACTGCGTAGATGATACTGGTATCATCTTTCTCAAGTAGTAAGATCTCTTCCGCTGAGACACCGATGCGCTGACCGATACGTAGTCGTAAGAGTTCATCGCTGTCATAAGACGTAAACCCAAGCTCTTCCTTCGCAAAGGACATGCTGCTTTCCATTTAGGCAATGGAAAGATTTTTAATGCTACTCTATACGCTTCCCGCCGTGGCAAAAGCACGTACGAGCTCGCTGGCCGTTAGCTGTGGATTCGTAATAGGTATGAACTCTGTCAACGGACAAGCGAAGGCGCGTTCAGGCTCGTAACCGCGAGCCTTCAATGCGGGAAAGAGCCGCGCCTTCACGAACTGGTCAAGGCGCGGCTCCATGTAGTCACGCCACAACTGCCCCAGTGTAATACTCTTCTCCTCCTCGTTCTGAACTAGCATTGTCTCCGCGCTATATTCGCGGAGAGAACTCGCGGCCGGCGTCCAAGTCACCGTGGCGAGCCTCGGTCGCGACCACGAACACACTGCGGCGGAGAACGCTAATTCCTGCTCCTGAAATCCCGATGGGGCGACAGGTAGCTGCTTGCTGAACGGAATATGGTAGACGACTAAGCCGAGGTCTTCTTTGAACCAGAGAAAGTCGCCAACGGAAAATGCATACCACGGGGCGCTCGCCGAGACACAAGCCCCTAACCCCAAGTGGATGGCGTCTGGTAGAAGCACTTGCGAACTGCGTCGAGCGTCAGCAGTATGAAGCTCTTTCCATAGTCGAAAGTAGTTAACATCACCCGCCGCGCGTTCGATAGGTGCGGCATCGGCAATCTCCGCCAGCAGTTCCTCAAGCACGGTAGTGGCTTCAACTCGACTGGTCAGAATACGCAAGGCGCGTAGTGGCGTGATGCGCCCACGCGTGCCGTTGGTTGTAGGCGACAGATAATACAACGGTGTAGTCATACTTTAGGAAGAGAGAAGAAATCGCGATATCGATTCAACTTGCGCACCGAACAACGCCTCACCGTGCCCGATTCGCGGTAATACTACCGCTTTCACTAGCGGATACTTCTGGGAAAGGTATACCGCGAGGCGGCGTGATTCGATAATGTAATCCGCCTCTGATAAGAGAACGAGAGTAGGTATCGCGGAGAGCGCCGCTTCGCCATCCCAGTGCGGTTCGGCCAAAGCGCGATGACAGAGACAGAGAACGTTAATATCTTTGGCAACAAGTAAGTACGAGCAGAATAGCATCGCCCGCGAGCGCCACGTCGGCTGACGCCAGATAGTCGCAGTATTAATCTCAACGAAATTAACCAGACTACCGAAGTAAGGATAGAAGCACACTGGCTCCGCGAAGACTTGCGCGAGCACACGTGTCGGGTAATGACGCAATACGTGTGCGTGACTAAAACTACCATAACTATTACTCATAAGTAGAAAGTCCGTTCCGACAAAGCGCACGCACGCGTTGCTGAACGCTTCGTTATTTGGAATGGTCGTATTACCATCATAGCAGATTCCGGGGTACTCTGGCGCAATGACGCGATAGCGCTGAGTTAGCGCCTCGAGATGAGGCATGTAGGGGAAGACGCCAAAGCCGAAGCCGTGGAAGAAGAGTAAAGGTGTCCCAGTACCCTTGCTCCAATAACGAATACCAGTAGCGTCATACGATGCACGCCAACCATAGAGGTTAGCGCACCAACTTCCAAGATAATACGCACCGCGTAGACTAAGGTAATAAGGTAGTGGTTTGTAGACAGCTGCGAACATATCGCGTGCACCGCTGTCGTAGGGTACGAGGCGTTGTTCGAGTGCTTGATGCCATTCTAGTTCGGGTATCGAGGCGTTGTGTTTCTCGTGCCACGTGACGATAGTTGCGCGACGGGTAATCGACTGCTGCCGGTAGCGGGAAACGCGCTGCGAGAAACGGAAATAGGAATAACATTCGCATAGAAGCCATAGTCCGAGGAGCGGAAGCGACATTCTTTTCTTTGTACTGGGAAAGGCATTTAACTGTATAAAAGAAGAAACTACCAGCTTTCTTAAATGGATCCGTTCGCGCAGAAGCTATTAAACCTCGTCGGTGTTAAATTACCTTCACGTAGCACAACAGTTCTCGTGATAATAGCAGTGCTGTTATTCCCGTTACTCGTACTTGTACAAAGCGCGATCTTGGAGCGGCACACTATGGGGTTACCGCGAGTGAGAATGTTCGGTAACCTTGTTGCTATATACGCAGTGGTCGTCTTCGTGACGGTGATGTACCTTATATTTTCCAACCAGAAACGGTATGAGACCTTGGAACGGTAATATCTAACTTTTGTGGCCAAAAGTTATCTACAATCCATCGACTTCTCCGACTTCATTCTCTCGCATCACCGGCAACACCGCTTGTGGCACTATCGCCTTTGCCCGTTCAGCTCGCCCGCGCGAACGCCAATCACCCTTGGCTCCGAACTGCTGAATCATCTTGATCTCATCTGCACTTAGCAGCGTCTGCTTCATCACTTCATACTCACTTACACCCGCATTGAGCAAAGCATCGGCAGCCTCGCGCAACCGTGAACTTATCGCTGTCACGGCTCGCTTGTGTTCGACGGCGATGTCCTCGAGCGAACGCAGCGCTTGAACACTTGCGAGCAGTGCTTCTTGTTCTTCCGGTGGCCAGCGCTTACCCGTGCGTGTGCCTTGAGCGTTGACGTTGAGTCGCCAATCCTCCGCGACGGAAGCAGTGCGTGTGGTAGAAGGTGCCTCATCGGGTGCCAGTGTCAGTTCGCCGGCGATGGCGCGGCGTGACAGTTCTTGAACCGAGGGCAGCAGTAGGTCATCCACGAGCCACACCTTGAGAGTGGCGTTGTAGTGTGCGCCAATTTTCTTAAGGTATTCTCGATACGGCTTCGTATCGCCGCTGATCGTCACGAGAGAGCCAATGGTGAAGGGAGAAGTCATCGTGGGAAAGTGATCTACTACTACTGTACTAGTAGTAGAGAGAAATCAACTGGATTCCACGGGTTCAATCTTTCGCCGACGTTGCGCGATTGCGTCTTTCAATTGCGCATAAAGGTCTTGATTGTCAACAGGCGCCACAGCGTAGCCTTTGACCTCAGATGCTACACGCAGGGTGGAAATCGGTACTACGGGAGACTTCTCCGTAATCTGCGGTGCTATCGGCTTCTCGACCGCAGTTTCCGCACAGAAGTAGCTATAAACATTGAAAGAGCCCGACACCAACGCGAAGGCTGCGACGAGCGGGAGCGCCATTCCTTTTGTATTAAGGCGCAAATCCGATTGACGAAACTCAAATTACCGCATCTCTTTCCAAAACAATGGTTACTGCAGTACCCAATGCGCCCAAGAAGAAAGGTCGCCCCGCCAAGCAAGTCGAGTACCCGCTATTTGTGCGGTTAAGCGAATACACACTCGACGACTACTGGAAACAGATCCTTCTTGCTTGTGGTATGGGTCGCTTCCCCCGCTGTGTTTCTTATAAGGATGACCAGCTCGTGCATCGTCGCGGTCGCGTTGCCAAGTCGATAACCCTCCTCGCTTCAACCGCAGAAGCGGAAGACTTCCATCGCGTACTCGAGTTCTTCCGCACGCTCGGCATGTGTTCAGTGCTCGATAACGAAGCCAACCGTAAGCGTGTTGAAGATGAACGTTTGAACGGCCAAGCTCAACCCTATGAACAATGGAAAGACATCAAACGCCCGCAAACCAAAGACATTCTCCTACAAACCTATACCAACGAACTCTACGACCGCTACAAACTAACAACCAAGGAATACCAACACCTACAATCAACTATCTCCATCGCATGCCTCTTCAAATACATCAGTGCCAGTACAGTCATTCTCGCCGACGGTAAAATTAAAGAAATTACAGGGCTACTCGTCGAGGGCGAAGAGCGTGGGAAGCGTAAGTTCTCATTCCCTTTCTCAACTGAGATCAGTGGTAGTGTTAGCCCGAGTCCGATGTTACGCGAGGAACCTGAGCAACCCGACCAATCAAAGAACCTAGCGGCGGGGTGGATGAAGTATTGCGATGACTTGAAACGCAGTCAAGCTTATTACGACGCGATTCCACGAGTGACGCGGTGTTAACGCACGCGAGCGCCCGCGGAAGTAACGCCTTTCGGTAGCGGCGTTAACGTGTAGTTACCGACTACCGCTTTACCTCCTTTCTTCTTCAAGTACCACCACGCACCACCTCCCATCAATGCGAGAACTACAATCGCCACGATAACGGCGGTACGATAGTTGCGCGGTGTAGTTTCGACCGCCTTCTTCGTCACTGCCGTAGCAGTAGCACTGGCTACGAGTTGGTTGAACGTCTGCTCTGCTTCTTCTTTGGTAACCATCTCTTTGTAGTTGCGTATTCGCATATTTAACTAGTTAAATATCAAGCCTGTAGTTATAAATGGAAAACGCCATCGCTGCCATCACAACCTCTCTTACCGAGTATTATCGCAATGGTGCTTCAGTCCCTTTCGTAAATCTAGTAGCTCTCGCCGTTCAACTCGCTGATAAGTATCGACTGCTCGGTGCGGAGAAGCTGCTAGTAGTTCGCGCTGCGGTAACGGCAACAATTGCGCGTCTACCATTAAGCGATGAACAAAGACTCCAACTGGTTCAGGCCTTACCTATTCTAGAAGGTACAGTTGAAACAGTACTAGCCCTGCTCAAGACTCTTAATCCGAAGGTTAGCTGTCTAGCCGCGTGTTTTGGCCAGAAACCAACCATTCCCAAGGTACCATTTCCACTGGTACGGGAAGCGTGAGGTTTAAACATTTCTTTTCCTTGTTTCATAAGAAGCACTTATGAATACCAACTTTGCGAAACGCGGGCGTGTTATGATCAATCTACCTTCAAAGCCTGCCGTGAACAGTGCTGCCGCTGCTGTCTTAACGAAACAAGGTAGTTTAGAGATGCGTAACCCTCGTATGTCACCACCCGCTCGCGGCCGCGCGACCACTCTCGGTCAAACAAAGGTTTTACGCCCTACCTTGTACAAGAAGGAAGACCCCGATGACGACGTCAGCGTTTCAGCCTCGGTGCTGGAAGATGTCGACTTTCATTACCCGACACAGCGTAATGTACAGAGGCCAACTATCAAGTATGAAGAGATTACAATGCTTCACGACATTGAAGACAATGAGCGCCAACGACGCACTGATATCGCGATGCCACCTTCGCAAGAGATTACGGTTGAAGAAGCGCCGCGTTACGACGTTACCCTTCGCGGCCATCATCGGAGCATTCCATCGGCGGCCGGTACCGATGAACTGTTAGCCGAAGCCGCGCCGAGCTTAGCTTCAGTATTAGCAATAGCGCGTCGTCGTGATACAGTTATTTTTCAGAATAGTGAGAGTTCTGCTGGTAGTAGCTTCCTCTCGCGGGAGACAGAGGAGACACGCTACGCGCCTCCGCTACAGCGCGCACCACTGCCAACAATAGCGCCTTCGCAAGAGATATTAGTTTCCGAAGAACCCTTGTCTGAACTACCACGACGCGCGAAGGACACCAGACATCGCATGAATCTACCGCTCAATCCAAGTTATTCTGGTACTAACGATGACGAAGTGCGTTTGGAACCCAATACCCAGAACTCACGTATGCGCGCAGGAACACGCTTGCCACCTGTGAAGAATGCTACCACCATTATCACTGAAGACGACGAAGACCTACCAGTAGGTATCGAAGCAACAATCGCGCGCTTACGACAAGCGCGCGGTGAAATACCACACGTGGCAAGTGTGGAAATGACCGCGGCGGATGAGCAGTCTAATTACACTCCGAATCGAAATAGTAATTACGCACCTAGTATACAAGTG
>Ga0326733_1000258_pt1 | contig 16366 bp, 15 predicted proteins | sample 14_GP2_308_FD_207946 | JGI IMG/M metagenome (GOLD analysis project Ga0326733, IMG submission 207946) | Glacier ice microbial communities from Ngari, Tibet, China - 14_GP2_30.8 | ecosystem: Environmental > Aquatic > Freshwater > Ice > Glacier | place: China: Ngari, Tibet | collected 2018-07-17 | reverse complement strand
CTTTATGCCACACACCAAGCCGGTGTAGCTCAGTCGGTAGAGCAGCTCATTCGTAATGAGAAGGTCGGGTGTTCGATTCATCTCTCCGGCACCAAATGAATGCCTCCTAGCTGTCATGGTTAGGAGGCTTTTTCATGTAACTAACGCGTAACCGAGCTTAATTATGAGCTTAAAAGCGATCCTGCCGCAAGCAAGCCTCACTTGATCGCAGGCGTCCCCGTTTGAACAAAGCTTTCCAAGCTACTCAAAAAAGCGTCCAAGCCTCCATTTCTTGTTTTTGAAAAGCATTTGGCGATGGGCATATCGAGACCTGCGAGATCGATTCGCTGAGCCATCGCATTAACTCGACCGACCCAAGAGCCATCCAACAAAACGAAATCGCAACAATTTATTGGCACGATTGCGTGCATAAAATCAATTACGTCGTTGTCTGTAATACGCGCGTTATTGTCCAAATTAAACCCGCGCATCAACTCGCCCATGATGATTGCCGTTCTCGGGCGAGCATCGCTAGGAAGGGTAATTTTCGCCTTGAAAACATACGCGGAATTGTTGCGAGCGTCTTCTAAAGCGTCCACAACCATCGTTACTATCTCCGAAGTTTTCTTCAATATTCGGACGCGATGTTCATGCGAAAGTGATACGAATTTTTTTATTGTCAGTTGCGCCGTGCTCTTCAATGAAAGTTCCGCAAGAAGTTTCATTTGGGGTAAGTCTGCTGATGGCCAAAAGCGTTTTGTATTGTTTGGCTCCAGACTTTCCCTTACCAACACCTTGTCAAACGCAAAATCAGTGAGATAGATATGCGGCAAAACGCGCTCAAGAAAATTTTCTGCTGCGAGACAATGGCCTTGGTCACTCGGCCCCGCAAACTCTGCTAAGGAAATGTTTGAAATCAACAGCGTGCCTCTTTTGCGCTGTAGAGCGCTTACAAAGCGATCTTGGATCTCCCGATCCTCCGCGAATGTCATAAGCGCCCAATGATCCATGTATACGGCTGGCGCATCAAAACTCTGGCGCACGTTGACTTCCCCAGTAGGCAACCTAGACATTTCAATCGACATAACTACCTTTGGTGTTGGAAGCCGAAATTCGATTGCTTACCAGAAGGGTATCTAGCCGATTCGCCGCAAATTGAAGGCCCTCTGGAGCAACATGAGCATACCGCTCCACCATTGATTGAGTTTTCCAGCCTCCAAGCCGTTGCAATTCGTGTGTCGGCGTGCCAGCCTCTCTGTGCCAAGTAGCGAAGGTGTGGCGCAGGTCGTGCCAGCGAAAATCGTGAATCTCAGCACGCAGCAGCGCATTGCGCCATGCCTTAGTGTTGGCCTGGACAATTGGGTTGCCCTCATAAGTGAACACATGGGTTAGGTGATCGCCCTGCCGCCGCTGCAACACGTCTAGCGCAGCCTCATTCAATGGCACAGAGTGCGGCCGACCGTTCTTGTGGTCGTTGCCTGCCACCCACAAATGACGGCGCTCCAGGCTGATCTGCTTCCATTGCAAACGCGTGACATTGGCCTGCCTCAACCCTGTGGCAACTGAAAATTGCGCCATATCCGCAAGGTGTGGCGGCAATTCGGCCAGCAGGCGACCGAACTCGTCGCGAGACAGTGACCGAATACGGCCCTCTGCATCCCGGAACATGCCGACCTTTGGAGCGCGATCTATCCACTCCCATTCGTTGCAAGCCTTCCGAAGAATGGTTCGCACCAGTGCCATGTAACGATTAACCGTGGCTGTGCTGACACCCTTCCCCCTGACCACCCTGACCTGATCGAGCAGCGCCCGGTTAATGTCGATCAGGTCTTTCCCCCTAGTAGGGGCAGGAACCAACGCAGCATGGACTTGTCCCATTCATGCGTGCGCTTGTGGCTGGTTTCCTCCAGAAACTTGGCGGCAGCCTCGTCCCATGTGTAATGCGGCTTCACGCCGAGCTTGTCTTGCTCCCAACGTTCAACCATCAGCTTGTCGTGATACTTCTGGGCATCGCGCTTGATGCCTGTCCCAGTTCTTTTGAAAAAAGGTTTTAGTTCACCCTCCCTTGGCTCACTCAGTCCCCTCGAATACCGGGAGAGCCTCGGACTTGTGGCATAACCAGTCCAAGAATTCCGCCGCACCGCCGCTGCCAGATCGACCTTTGCGAGGCGACACCACGCTACAGAACTACGTCAGGGAGCTGGTGCGTAAAGACGCCGCCTAACAATTCATTCAAGCCGAACCCGCTTCGTGGGTCGGCTAAATTCAGGCGTTAGGGCGCCGAAAAGCTACCTATCGCTGCTTCTAATGTCACGCTATTGGAAGTCGTCAAGGCCGTCAGGCGGTGCCAGCAGCTCTGACTGTGGTGATGATGATATTGGCTGCGCCGTCAACGTGACTGGCACGAATGCAAGTTGTTGAACTGCCCGGGTGTCCGCCGCAGAATGCACGCCTTCGGACAACATGGCCGGACTGCCGGTAATTCCGGCAACCATGAACTTCATAACGGCAATGGCGAGGCTGGCACCGGTCGCGCCATTAATCGCCAGCTTGGAGTGCGCCATCGCGGCATGCGCGTCAGGCCCGTGCGTTGGCGCGGCTCATGTCATGCGCCCCAGGACCCAGCGTCCCGCCGCAGCTGCGGTAGCAGTGAGTGCCGTGCCCCAAGCGATATCTACTAAGGTCAGGCGCAACGGCCAGCCCCTCAAAGTGGCCAGGTTGCTGAGGTCGTAGGTGGCATAAGCAAAGAAGCCAAACAGCGCCCCAGCCAAGATTGCGCGCGGCCAGGGCACGTGTGCCGGAGCTGTAAGGCCGCCGGACCAAGCCGCAGGTGCAAGCGCAAAAAGCAATACGCCGGCCGGGTAGAGCAAGTAGAAGACGCCGCCCGCCACCAAGTTGGGGGTGTCTGCCATCAGATGTCCGATGCCGTCGCGGTAGAAGGACTTGGCGATGAAACCGAGCCAGACGACATCCAGGGCCAGGAACGCCAACGCAGTAGCACCGTATGCGGCGAGGTAATTCAGCATGTTAGTTTTGTCCTGCTTCAATCTGGTGGTAAAGGAATTCATTGACGCGGTCAGGCGTCAACCGGTTTTTAAAATCATGTCGCATAGAAGCGTTCATCTTGCTCAAGCCGGTGGCATGGGTCTGTGCGGAAGGCAGCACAGCATGTTGGCGTCTTGCACGCCGGCCCGTCTTGCAAGGCAATCATGTGCTGTGGTTTACTTGACTTGTCTGCCGCCGCCTACCGGGGAAGAAAGCATTCGTGCGGGCGATGTAGTCGCGGTAGCCGGGGCGTCGCTCGCCAATGTCCTTCTCCTGCAACGCCACTCCCGAAACCTTGAGAAGCAGAACCGTCATGAGCACCGGAGACGAGAGGGCCCACCAGTTCTGTCCCGACAGCGCGATCAGATAGAAGCCCCACCATACACAAAACTCACCGAAGTAATTGGGGTGGCGGGAGTTTCGCCATAAACCACGGTCCATAACCTGCCCTTTAAAGGCTGCGTCGGACTTAAAGCGGGCTAGTTGCCAGTCTGCTACAGCTTCGAACGAGGCGCCAGCTACGACGACACACACACCCAGCGAATCAAGCCAGTGCCATGGTCGCAAATTCACGACAGCAGCGAGCACCGGCCAAGAGACGACCCACGCCAGCGTGGCCTGCAAAACGAACACCAGTACCAGACTTTTCCATCGAAAATGGGGCTCGTTGCGAGTGCGAATGGCCTTGTAGCGGCGGTCTTCGGGTTTCCCCCTGTGGCGCCAAGTAATGTGAGTCGCCAATCGCACCGCCCACAGCGCTACCAGAGTGACCACAACGATCGTCCGGGGGCCGGTTTGGGAGGCGGCCAGCGAATAGGCCACTCCGCCAATCAGGATGTACAGCGGCCATGCGGTGTCTGCGATGCTGACATCGTTCTTGCTCAGGCTCACCATCCACGCACAGAATGCCAACAAGTAAATCAGCAGCAAGGCTTGCAGCGCAACGGTCAGCATATCGTGTGGCCTGGACTAAGCCCGGGTCGTAATCGGGGCACCCCGACCGCTGTCATTTTGGCATCAGCACCGTGTCGATGGCATGAATGACACCGTTGTCCGCCGCCACGTCGGCGGCAACCACCTTAGCTTTGTCGACCATCACACCGCCAGCTGTGCTGATGGTCAATTGCGCGCCCTGCACCGACTTGACCTTGCCAGGCTTGATGTCCGTGGACATGACCTTGCCAGGGACCACGTGGTACGTCAGCACCGACTTGAGCTTTGCCTTGTTTGCCAGCAACTTGTCCAAGTCCGCCTTCGGGATCTTCGCAAATGCTTCATCTGTGGGCGCAAAGACAGTGAAGGGCCCCGGGCCCTTGAGTGTGTCCACCAATCCGGCTGCATTAAGCGCCGTCACTAGGGTCTTGAAATTGCCTGCAGCCACGGCTGTGTCGACAATATCCGCTGCTTGGGCAGATAGTGAAGCGAGGGCAATTACTGCAGCGGCGAGGAAATGTTTTTTCATAGTGTTCTTTCAAGTGAGGGGAGGAGTACCCCGATGCTAGGCGGCACCGGCAGTGGTTTAAGGGACTGTCGGTATCAGGCCGGCGGCATCAGCACCGCATCGACCACGTGAATCACGCCGTTGCTGCAGTCGATGTCGGTCTTGGTTACGTGCACGCTGCCATTGAGATTCACACCGCCCTGCGTGCTGATCTTCAAATCGGCACCGTTAACCGTCTTGGCCGTCTTGCCGTCCATCTTCATCACATCGGCTGCCATGACCTTGCCGCTGAGCACGTGATAGGTGAGGATGGCCGTGAGCTTAGGCACGTCTTTGAGCAGCTTGTCCACGGTGCCTTCCGGTAGTTTGGCGAAGGCGTCGTCGGTGGGCGCGAACACCGTGAAAGGTCCGGCGCTGTTAAGCGTGTCCACCAGTCCGGCGGCCGTCAACGCGGCGGCCAAAGTCTTGAAGCTTCCGGCCGCAACGGCCGTGTCGATGATGTTCTGCATGTCAGTTGTCCTAGTTTGGGTGGGTTGCTCAAAGAGATGTCTGGCGCTACCCAGGGGCAGATAAAAAACCGCCGCCCAAAAAAACTATGGCGGCTGGAGCACAACATGTGCGTAGGACAGCGCGCATAGCAGCCATAAGATTCGATGCAGGCCCGTGGCCATCCGTGTCCGCAAGTTGGGAATTGGCTCATTTGGGCCTCAGACACCAACTGAAGGAGTGTTCCTCGTGTAAGGCTACCGGGCTTTACACGAGCTCAGCAGCCATGTCCTCGCCCAGGTTTCCTGCTGGCGTGTTGCTCTTCAGGCGTGCCAACACGTTCAAGACATGGTCACCACTGGGCTTGCTAGACTCCAGCGCCAACTCGGCAGCGACCAGTACCGCATCAAGTCCGTGCACTGGTACGGCCGCTAGGGCTTGCGCCATGACTGCATCACCGCCAGATTTGCGCATAAGAATCGCTTGCAGTTGCTTGAACGCCGCCGGCATGGTTGCAAACGGGGCGCCGCTGCGCAGCGGCGCCCCGTTTGCATTCAAGCAGGCTAATGTAGTGCTGCCAGTCGTAGAGGGTTTGACTGTGATCAAAGCAGCGCTGGTGCGCTGCCACCCGCACGCCATCGGCCACAGCGGCAATATGGTCATGGTAGATCCGCAGGCTGACGACACTGTTGGCGTGCTCAGTGGGAACGCTATAGCGGTTACGCTCCAGATGGATCAAACTGGTGCTGGAGACGCGGGCCAGCAATTCCACATAGCCGTCGAAAAGGCGATCCACGGGTGGAGGACGGGTGAAGGAGCTGCATCCTACAAGTGTTGTCAGCAGACCGGTCAGAGCGATTATGCGAAAGTTCACCTTCATCTCCCTATTGCTGTAAGGCACGGGGCGGCTCACCATCTTATTCAGGAGATGTAGTCCGAATGCGGCGAGCAATTCATGCTGGGCCCCAAGCTTGGCACAGATGGTGACACGCAAACTCCCTGTACGCATCCTCCAATCAGATGAGCGATGACCGCCAGTGTCGGTTGAAAAAGCGGTCAGATACTGGTCACCGACGCGTCAAGTGGAAGCCTCTTCCAGCCGACTAACAGCTTCTTTCTTACTCATCCCTCGCAACGCCGCAATTGAAGCAAACTGGCTGACCCTGGGTCGCGTCTTGCCTTTTTCCCATTTGTAAACAGATTGATCTGAAACCCCAAGAAGAATGCCTGCCTCAGATGCTGATAGGCCCAGCCGTTTCCTTTGCGCCTGTAAGCCGCTTGCACTAAACCGGAATGCCGGCAGATCGGCCACCGGACCTGGAACCTCCTTGACGGAACCTTTGCTCAGGTGGGCGACAAGTTGCTCGAGTGCGGCAATACGGCGCTTCAGGGCTGCAATGTCTGAGCGGTAGTGCGCCGACGCCTTCTTTAGCTGCTGTGTTTCAGTTCGCACTTCCTTCCGAGCAACACGTGCGATTTCCTCTGTCAACACGCTGGCGATATTGGGCATAGCTTTTTGCTTGTCGTTAGGAAGCAATGATCGTAAATCGCCGCCGAAGACAGGTGAGAATCCGGTATGCCAAAAACTTACCCACCGCCGCCCAAGCTTGGGAAGACCTCACCTTCTTCTCGATCGACACCAATCTGATCCAGGCCGCCGGCTATAACTTTGCGCAGGGCGCACTACATCAACTACCCAATCAACTCCCCGAGTCGATCGGACTGCAGCTACCGGAGATCGTGGTCAGCGAGATCGTGACGCATCGGATGGAGTCGGTTCTCAAGGCGCACAAACAACTTCAAAGTGCGGCTGATGATCTGCACCGGCAGACAGCAATTGACGTTTCAGAGGTCCGGGACTCCGTCGACAAGCTCAATGCCATTGAGGCGGCCACTCGGCGGTTCACCCAGCAGGTTCACGACTACGCGGCCCAGTGTCGAGGCGCCGTCCTGCCGACGGCGGGTGTAGAGGCAGTGACAAGCCTGTTTGCTGACTACTTCGCCCACAGGGCTCCATTCGGCTTAAGCGAGAAGAAGAAGTCAGAGTTTCCGGATGCTATGTGCCTGTGGCAGCTAGAGCAGTATGCCAAGAATAACGACACCATTGGGATCATCGCGTCCGACGACAAGGGATGGAAGCAATACGCGGCAGAGTCGGAAACACTGTACTGTGCTGATTCGATCGACGAGCTTGCAGCGCTCTTCGCAGCGACTAACGAACACGCCGAATCCATCAAGGCGAAGATCGCATCTGCGGTCAAGAACGCCGGTTCGCCGTTAGATACCAACCTCGCCAAGGCGCTAAAGCAACACATTGCCAACGCGCAGTGGGACGCGTCGGACGTGTACACAGGCTCGTCGCACCGGCTCGAGCCGGACGTCTACGATGCAAATGTCGTCGAGTACAGCATCGACGGTGATACGAGCGTCTGGTCTGCAAAGGGTGAACCCACCACGTGGATCGTCGAACTAACCGTACGCGTCAAGGCGAATGTTAACGTGTCCGTTGAGTTCTTCGCCTGGGACTCCATTGACAAGGAGGAGCTCAGCCTCGGAACACAAGAGTTCGCCACAGAGGCACAGGTTGATGTTGAGGTCTTCCTGACCTGCACAGACGTGCACCTAGAAACCGAGCCGAACGACTGGGACACTGAGATCGAGATCGCTGACGGCATCTACTCCCTAGAAGGATTTGAGGTCAATATGGACTACGGTCCGCCGGACGACGAGTAATCCGCTGGCGCTCGGGGCTACACCCGGTTAGTCACCGATCTGTTGGACGATTGCTTATTCGGACGTCAGTCCCAGTCACCGGTCAGGGTCACAGATCTGTATAACGCTGACGGCGGACTAGGATAGCGCCAACGGTCGCTTCTGGCCGGTTATTGGTCCGCTGGTAAATCAGAGTCGATTTGTTCTTCCATAGGGTGTGTTGTAGCGGCGCTGTCCAAGCCAATATCAGTAACCCACCCGTCGACGATGCGCGCGTACTGAACTGTGCCAAGGTGCTCAGATAGGTCCCGCAGCTTGCTGTCGTCTACATTACGTTACATCACATGGAGGGAAATATGTCGGTCATCTGTCCAAATTGCGAATCAAAAAAGATCGATAAGCTTAACTATGATGCGAAAGCGGGTGCAGGAATTGGGCTTGTGGCAGGTGGTGCCTTAGGCTATGTAGGGGCAGGTGCTGGTGCGGCAGCCGGTGCGCAAGCTGGCTTAGTTGCGGGTGCGGTTGCCGGCCCCGTCGGTGCTGCATTCGGTGCTACTGTTGGAGGGATCGCAGGTGCAGTGTTAGGCGCGTTGACAGGTGGCTCTGCAGGAACTGCTGTTGGAGGCGCCGCTGGTGCAGCCGTCGACAAATACGTGTTCCAAAACTACAAGTGCCTTGCGTGCGGGCATGCATTCTCAGAGTAATTGCCAGCCATGTAACAAGGCATTCGACGGACGGGCGACGACCACCGCTTAACTTCGACGTTGGGCGATCGCTTCTTGCCGCCACTGGTGGCTACTGGCCGACAGCTGAAATTCTACGTTCTTAGCTAACTATCGATAACTACATATTGTCGGTAGTCAGCGGCCGGCAAGATTTCTCCTCTGTTCGATTATCGATAGTCAGCTGCTACGACTGCTTTCGGCAGCAACCGGACTTTGCCCGAAGCCATGGCTCTCGCTGGCAGGCGATGTCCGTTGGTAATTCGAGCGCTTAGAAATTAGTGCTGCGGGCACTTTCCACGCGCTTCCTACCCACCGGATAGGTAGTTCCCGCAGGTAGGCAGACATCTCATGAGAAGTGGCGCCTATGTCGCGTCTACTGCGATTTCACAAGACGTGAATCTGGGGAGTTCCCGGAGGAATGTGGAATCTTGCATGGGACATTGATCGATACTCGGAATCAAGCTTTGACAGCACCATTAGATGCGCATCGACGTAGTCAGCAGTTTCAATATCGATTCGGTTCGGGAAACGTATTGGTGGGCCATCAGAAAAAAGGCCGTCCAGAAGCCGTAGATCGCAAAAGCTGAGTAATCCGGCCGAAGACGATTTCAGTTGAGTCGCGTTGTGCGCGCGACTCTCTGCGAGGATGCGTCCGTCGGCCAATGAGGTGTACTGCGCCAATAACTCCTCTGAATACACCGCGAGTGCATCAGCTAAGGGTTCCTGGCCGTAGTCATCGATTTGCATGTTAAATGCTTCGGACCACATGCGACGAATAGCCACTTCTGGAGTGGTTCTTACCACTTCAAGACATGTTTCACGCTTGCTCGAATTCAATTGCTTAAGCCAACCGTACAAGAATAGGACAGATTTAAAAAAGACCAGTTGACGTTGGGACCCTCGACGCAACTCCATAGCCAGTGCGCGTCCTAGCGCCTTATTCCTGAAAGAGTCTTCGATGGGATTTGCGAGCATGGCCAATTCCATGTCGGTGAGGTCAAGTGCAAATCTGGCTAGGCCAGCGACAAGTACAAGTAGGTCATGAAGTTCAAAGTCAGAAAAATGGACTCGCGTCACATGAAGCAACGCTGCATATTCAAGTCTACCGCGGTCATTCAGTAAGTTGTCGAAGCGCCTATGAATGTCTTCAATTGAGAGCCTGCGATCTACGGTGTCGGGCTGTTCGTTCGCGCACTGCAGCAGCGACAGGAACTCGCTTGCCGTAGCGTTTGCCTCGAGCAGTGACAGGACGCTCACCGGAACTGTGTGCTCGATAGTGCTTCCCTTGAGATAGTGGAGCAGAAGGCACACGCCGAACTGAGAAGAATGGACCAAATTATTCTGAATCGTTTCACAATACGCCGGAGGCGTATTGCCGGGACGGACCAACGAGGAATGCAGTTCAAGTTCTCCAGATTCGAGTGAAAATACCTCACGCGCCGCAGCAACCTCCGAATTACCCTGAAGAAGTAAGTCGAGAAATCTGAGCTTTCTAAATGCAAACTGCCGGCCCCAAGCAGTCGTGGTTGCATCAAGAAAATGGGTCACCTCATGCTTGAGAAGAGCTCTGAATTCTGCATCGCGATGTTTGAGAGGATCGCTGCCTGGCTCCCAAGAGATTGCGCGCTCGAACGCATCCCTATAAGTGCTGTCATACACTTTCATCTGGATGATGTTGGAGCAGAAGTCGAAGTGGGCCTCATGGTCAGGCGTCGCTAGTAGTTGCATCCAACGATTCTCCCACGGGGACTGAGAGTCGCTTGACGATCTCCGAATGTTCTGGCTTAGACTTTGGTGCCGGCTATCGCCAAACGGCTACATTCTTCTATCAGTGCGTCAAGCACATGCTCAATCTTGCTCGTGTCGTAACCGCCGTCGCGAAGCGACTGTGAAGTTTGCCTTAGGAACTCATCCATATAGGTGCCCTTGTGCTTGAGGGAACCTTGATAGATATCCGGGTCTTTTTTGAAACTGGTCCACAGAGCTTGGGCCGGCGGGCGATTTGCAAGGCGCAGGTCCAAATAGCACTCTATCGCCGCAGCACGGCCGTTAATGTCAGAACTAGTCACACCATTCGGGCCTTGCGTCGGGAACTGCTGGAAGGCTAGGAGATCGGGGAGTACTAATACGCCCATGTTCGGAGGCAGTGTGAGGCGACGCACGCGACCCGCAGCCTCGACACCCTCGGCATCGTTGTCGAACACGAAGACAACTTGGTTGTGTACGTCAATCTTGGCTAGGCCCTCGGCAAAGTTTGCCAAACTACCTGTACCTGAAAAGGGGTGTCTATCACTGACATCAATGAAACGGAAGAAGTCTGCAACATCCGAACGAAGAAGCCTCAGTGCATGAGTGAGTATGTGAACGTCCGAACTACCCTCAGTGGCTATCAGGGTCGTCTGTCGTCGATTTGGCCCCGCCGAAAATGCATCGGCATGTGCCCAGCCGCTATTAACAAGAGGACCATACTGCCAAACGACGTCTAGTTCGAGATTGGCTGGGCATTCAGCCAGGACACGCAGCGTGGCATACGGGCCCAGGAAGTTCGTAATAGCTACGAAGTAGCTTTGCTCGGAGTACGCCATTCGCTCGCGGTCGCTGTTGATTGGAATTCTTGCTACCGCCTCATTCCCTTCAAACCTTCCACGATTTTTTCGGTCGTCGCCAGAGTGCCCCCCCCAGTTGGCCGTGGTGTCGAGTTCGGGCATCGGATGAGACCTGATGAATTCAATGAATTCGTCAAAGGTCATAGGTTCTATCTGCTGAGATGTAAATTCGCCGGAAAGTACTCCGTCAGAGATTATTTGATTCAGCTCAGACCATTCCTTTGCTGTTGCCTCATAGGCCTGTCGAACAACTGATAGCTTGACACCAAGCATTTCCAACCGAGGGAGGACAGCTCTTAAGGGCCTGCTGAAAGACATCTCGGCGTCAACAGGCTCCTCACCATGCTCTTCGTAATATGCGTAATTGATCTGGTCGCAATGCAAACGCTTTCGATCTTTTTCCTGGAAAAGCGGTCCGTGGTGAATACCGATGTCGTTTTTACTCCAGTCGATGGTCGCTCCGCTAATCTCCAAAGTGATTTCTGTTCCCATGGCACTTCCTCTGAGGTTCAGTGAACTTCTGCTTATGGCCGAAAGCGGTCATTGGCTGGTTAACGACAATATTGCATTATCGATAGTTAGCGGCAAGCGCAATGATGCGTAATGGGTCTGCAATCCAATTTCAGCAGATGCCGCACCCGACTTAGCGCAAGAATATTTCTACCGGGAACATCCTGATTTATTTTGCTGCGAGCGCCTTCTTACTGGTGCCTGCAGTGGACTTCGCTGTCTTGGTCTTGCCAGAGGCAGACTTCACTCCCGAATTCAACGGTGCGGCCTTCGCCACGGAGGGCTTCTTGGTGGCGGGCGGTCTCTTAGTGGACTTCTTTGCCAGCACTGGTGGCCGGGTGCGCATCGTGAGATCGATGCCGATCACCTTGATTTCCTCAACACGTGGGTGTGCGTTGGCGACCAACACCCAATGGCCCTGCAGAGCCTCCACCAGTCCGTCAAAATGGACCCACTTGCCGCTAGGCAGCTGCCAACGCTTCTGCACACCCCGCCAAACAAGTAGATAAATCCCGCGACTGGATGCTTCGTCGCGGAGATAGTCGCCAGCGAGCTGCCTTTCCAGCCGCTCAAATAGTTTTGGACCCGACCAGTTGTCCGCGATCTTCAACTCTGTTGGTACAGGCCCATTGAACCCAGTGCCAGTCCACCAAAGGTCCGGTCGCTTAGCATCTGGCAATTCCAACTCTTGGGGGATTAGGTACCGGCTACGTGATCGGTCGGTGCACCACACACTAATCCAGTTCCGGAGCACGGTTTCCGGCTGCGCGTTGATAACTACCGTCGCGGTGCTTTCGTTGCCATCTTCCAACTCGTGCTTGAGATCCAGCAGCCGCAGCACTGCCAGATCGAACAGCTCACGATGGTTGGCAGGAGTGCGCTCGTACTCCTTATCGAATTGCCTGACTTGCTCGGCGGTCCATACGGTTCGCTCGCTGTCGGCCTCAGCCTTGGATCTTGCTCGCAACGTGAACCAAGGCCGCATGCTAGGTTCAGGGTGCCGCTCCGAGATGGCCTTGAGCGCCAGATACGCATCGCGGCCAGGGATTTCGCTCAAAATGGAAACCAAACGTTCCCGTGCGTCTTGCGCGTTATCGCGCAGGCTTGGCGAGTACACGCCCTTGTTGGAGCGGTCGACGTCTTCGCGATAGCGGACATGCGTATGGACAAGGATGTAGAGCCGCGTCAAAACCGCTGGAGTGCGGAATGCCGGCCGCACGCGCGATGACATGTGCCGGCCGCCAAGAAGGTGCGTCACAAAGCTCATGGCGAACAAGGTGCGCTTCTTCGCATCACCTAAGCCGGCCAAATAGGCTTCCACGGCATCGATGGCCGGGTCAGGGTCAACACCCGTCCAGGTAGCAGCCCACAGCACCAGTTGATTCGGATCTCCAACCGCAGCCAGTTTTTCGGCAGCTAGCGCGGCGACCGTAGCATCGGGTAGCTTGGACGCCAACACGATGTCCACCATGTGCTCCAACCGTTGAATACTTTTGGGCGGATGTGTCCGCAACAACTTTACGATTTCCGGGGCGATCGTGTCCCACAGCCAGTCACCAACGCGGCTCAGGTCGGCAAGGAGGTATTGGCTGAGATTGTCCGCTTGGTCACCCTCAAGCTCGTGGATGATCTCCGCGAGGGCCATGGACTTGACCACGTCGGGATGCGCGATCGACAGCGCTGGGAACCAATTGGGGAACCCGTTCAGCTCCTTCATCGCGTAGCGGAACGCCACGGCAGCCTCAACTCGGTTAAGACCCCAGAACAGTCCGGGGTTCTCGGAAGCCTCGATGGTCAGGCCAGCCAAACCAAAGAGATCGGCGAGGGGTGTGGAGTTCAGCGGAGCGCCCTCAGACACCAGCTTGGGTGTATACCGCCGCCAGAAGCGAACAATGCCATCTCGAAAGGCGCGCGGCGTCTTGGTGCCGAACTCGCGTTCGAGCCCGCGCCACTCTGCATTGGTCCATCGAGAGCCCTTGTTCTCATCCAGCGCCCGCATACGGTCGAATAGGTAGTACTGCGACTGTGAGACCGCAGATGAGTTCTTGAAGCCAGGGTCGCGCAGCGTATCCAACTGCGCTTCCAGCCTGGCGGGTGCCTGCAGCCGAGCCTTCTCAGCTCGCGCGCTCTGAGCCTTCGCCTTGCGGCTCCAGCGTGCATTCTCGCGTTCCATTTGCTTCCATGCGGCGTCTTCTTTTGGTGGCCTCATCAGTCCGGCCAGGCGAGCCTTGAGCGGTCCGTTAGCGCTAACGGATCTTTTTAGCTGTGCGGCGCGCTGAGGCTGACGATCCGTCTGCTGGTAAAGCCTGAAAGCTAACGTCAGTGCAACCTCGCGGTCATCGGGCAGCGGGCGGGCGACGATTGCCTGAACGGCGTCATCGAAGTCATTGGTGTCGAATGATACATACGTCCCCACGGCTAAGGCCATCCATGCGTCCACGACCCGTTCGCCCTTCTTAGACTTGCTTTTGCGTACTCGCTCCAAGACATGCCAGAACAAGGCCCACTTGAGCGCAGGCCAATTCTGGACAAGTTCAGCCAAACCCAACTTCTTCGTATCAAAGGCGCTCACGCTGTAGGGCTCGTCACGCTGCAGAGCGTGAAGCACCGCCAGCGAACTTCGCTTCAACGCTGCGGCATTGCGCGCGTTGATCAAGCGGCGGACGGCCACGCCGACACACTGGCGCAGCCATTGGTACCGCTGAGAGATTTCGCAGTACAGGCGCTCGATCACAGGTGGCTTGACCAACAGCGCATGCAACCGATCGATGGCGCTGGCGACCAGCGCGACGTCCGCACGCTCAACGAACGAGGCCATTTCCTCGGACAGTCCGGTGCCTTCGTATTGGTTGTACTTTGCCAGCCGTGGAATGCAGTCCAGCAACCAATTCAGGGTCTGCTCGTCTGGGTGAGCGATGTGGCTGACCAGCTCCGCCATGCACTTGCGGTTCAGCTCAAGGCCTTCTTTGGCGAAGTCCTCGCGAATCGAGACCATGTCATCTGGTGCACCCACCTCTGCGATGGCCCGGAAAGCGGCGATTCGAGAGGCATGGCCCGCGATCGGAGAGCTCGCCACGTTCATCACTTCCGGCCGCGCACCTCCCAGGCGACCTTGCCAGACCATGCGCATGAGGAAAAAGACGATGTCCTCGTTGGCTCTGTACTTCTTGACCAGCCTTCTAAGGGTGTCGGTCAGGTCGGACGCTGCGAAGCGCTGAATGGCCGAGAAATCAGCCATAGACCGTCTAGACGCGCCGCTGGAAAGCTGATCACAGACCTGTTCAAGCATCTCGCGGCGCACGTCCGCTGGCAACTGCGCCGGATCGCCGCCTTCAAATACGATCTCAGGTGCAACGCGACGCACCTTAGCCAGGATGCGGTTGTCAGTCATGGCGAGCCAAGGCAGGAGGGGCCGCATTGATGGCACGATGACGTCAAGGCCGTACTGCGTCCTGAAGAAAAGCTCCTCGATCCGGCGGCGCGACACCTCTTGGCTGAGGAGCTTAAAGAACCACTGCGCAGCCAAGTATTCTTTCACCGACCGGTGGTGAAAGCGGACAGTGCTGTAAATGTCCGGCTCAAAAAGAGGCCGCTGCAGAAGCGTGCTGACGTCTGCGGGAGACCAACCCATCAGCAAGTCCCGAAGATCCAGGCCTTGCGTACCCTTGTTGCCGTCGGGCACACTTATATTCTGGACATGTGTCAGCACCAGCGCGGCGGCGATGATTTGGGCGCCCTCCAGCGCCTTGTCGTTGGTCAAGGGATGCGCTTCCGCGCGTTCCTGGCTAGTTTCCTGGAGCCGGCGCTTGACGCTGTTCCTCATCAGCTCGAGTCGCGAGCCGATGCTATCGTTGTCTAGCCAGTACTCGGTAAGCTCTATGAGGTCTTGAGGCCGGGCTGTGAAAGACCATGCGTCGGCTCGCTCAATACCGTCGAGGAATGCTTGCGTGTCGATGATGCCTTTCGCAATGGCAAACAGCTTAATCTGATCGGGAGAGAGATCCTGAAGAGTGAAAATCTTGAAATGAGATTTTGTGGGAGCTCCTGTCGCGGTCGTTTGCCCACCCTTCGCATCCTCTGATCCGGCCGTTCGCTCATCCGCTACGGGGAATAGTCCGTTGCATAAGTCCAAGTCGGTCTTTGGACGCCAAGCAGCCGTCCGCCCCGTGACCAGCAAGTGAGTTCGCTGCTTCGCCTGTGAAAGCCGCACGCTGACCTTGCGCATGGCTGCTTCAAAGTCGAGCGGGGAGCGCAGCCGCGACTCGTCGATAGAGTCGAGCAATAGCCAGCCAGGATCGGGCGACGCCAGCCAGGCCTGAAAGCCCTGCAGGTCGCCTACCTCGAAAGCTGAGTCGAAATCATTGGCCACATGTTCAAGGCGAAGGAAGAAAGCTGGCTTGCCCTCCGAGCGCAGCCGGAGGGCCGCTTCCCGTATTTCCTCAGTCTTCCCAGTTCCACCTTCCGAGAGGATGACTACACGGAGATCGTCAAGGAGTTCAGGCAGTGTCAGCGTGGCGTGGCCTGGGAACAGCGATCGTGCGTCGTCATCCTGCTCCTTCAAAAGCAGCTCTCGGAAGGTACGGCCCAATTCGATGTGCATGGGCATAAGGATACCGGAGGGACTGCACCTTAGAGCTCGAGGGGATGTCTGGCTGGCCTAGCTCGAAGCTGCGCCAAGGATGCAGCGGAAATAGTGGGCGTGACCCTCCCGATGGTTTCTGCGTGGGACCTAGGCGCCCAACCCATGCCAAGAAGCCTGAACCGCCCCGTATTTTGAGGAGGCTCAAAACTCCGAGAGGATTGAGCCATGAAGAAGTCAAACAAGTTTTCACCCGAGATCCGGGAGCGTGCGGTGCGCCTGG
>Ga0326733_1000257_pt1 | contig 16427 bp, 20 predicted proteins | sample 14_GP2_308_FD_207946 | JGI IMG/M metagenome (GOLD analysis project Ga0326733, IMG submission 207946) | Glacier ice microbial communities from Ngari, Tibet, China - 14_GP2_30.8 | ecosystem: Environmental > Aquatic > Freshwater > Ice > Glacier | place: China: Ngari, Tibet | collected 2018-07-17 | reverse complement strand
CGATGCCATATTCGTCCTTAAGGACGTTCTTTAGTTCGTTTACTTCTAAAACAGTCAAACTTGTAAGTTGTTCTGCAAGCTTTTTTAAATCAGCCATGTTATTCCTTTGATCAGTTAAATTAATTATGCTTTAGCGTCTGCTACGCCATCAAGTAGCGCATGCAGGTTGCCCGAAAGGGCGTTTGTCACATCGTGAACCGGCGATAGTAATGTTGCAATGACTTGAGCGATCAATTGATCCTTGCTAGGCAAGCCAGCAAGAGCCTTGACGTTCTCGGCATCGATGAAACTACCTTCGGCTGTAATAGCACCGACGAACTGAAGAGTTGGGTTAGCTTTGGCAAAAGTATTTAGACTTTGAGCTGGAGCAACTTCGTCTTCAGAGTTGAAGGCGTATAACAACATCCCTTGGAGTTCTCCGACTTCGACGCTTTTCAGGTTTTCGTTTTGCTGCAAAGCTTTGATGACTAAGCGGTTTTTGATGACCTTGACCTTAGTACCGTTGACTTTGGCATCCTTACGTAAACCTTGGAGTGCCTTGACGGTTGTTCCTTGGAACTTGGCGACGACTGTCATCTTGGAAGAACCGAGTAATTCGGCTACTTCCGCGACGACGTCATCCTTTTCAGATTTTGTTAATGCCATATTCTGATTGTTCTCCTATAAATATTGGCGGTACCCGAGTATCGACCTAAACGGGTTGTCGTTGCCAAACAAAAACGCCTTTGCTAATTACAAAGACGTCCAAACGCTCTACGAACAGAGTTTGTTTGTACCTCGGCGACCTGATTAAGACTTTTTTTGAATTAAGTCCGTCGCTGTCTCTGGCAACTTGAGCTTATGTTAACAAATCTGCATCGATGAGTCAATCTGTTAGCGAGGCGAAGCCATCGCTAGTAACTGACAAGCTCGCAAAACGGTTTCGTCAATATTACCGCCCGTTGCGATCGTAACCGGCTTAGTACCTAATTTACGACGATGCTCAAGGCTGGCCGCTAGACCGACTGCCCCGGCCCCTTCTACGACGCGACCGGTCAGACTTAGCTCTCCGACTAAACGTCTTAAGCTTACTTCCTCTACTGTCAAGGCACCTGTAACGCTGCGCTTAATTTCCGGCCAGGTCTGGCTGCCTAGTTTGGCAACAGCGATGCCGTCGGCAAATCGACAGGTCTGCGATAAGCCATGATTTCCCGACTGTAGCGCGTTCTGAACCGCCGATTTATTACTTATACCACTGCCCCACAAACGGACATCAGGGGCGGCCGCCCGGAAGTACTTAGCAAGTCCCGCTAAAGCACCACCACCTCCCGTTGGTACGACCAGATCGGTCAAATCTGATAATTGGTCAAGAAGTTCAAATCCCATGGTGGCTTGGCCAGCCATGATGTCGCGGTCGTTGTAGGCCGGCGCGTACAAACCTTTCTGGCTAATATTCAATTCGTGGGCCCGGTTGTCGGCCGCGGCATAATCACGGCCATAAACTATGACCCGGCCGCCATGTGATTCGATACCGTCCTTTTTTATCGTTGGCGTGCCTTCCGGAACGACAACGATAGCTTCTACTCCAATCTTGGAAGCTGCCAAAGCTACGGCTTGACCGTGGTTCCCGGCACTAGCTGTTATAACGCCGGCTTCATGAGCGACATCCGCGTATTTGAGGATAAAATTTGTCGCCCCGCGTATCTTATATGCTTTGGTCAACTGTTGTGTTTCATCTTTGACTGATATGCCTTGATAATCGTACAACTGAGTCTTGACTACGATATCGCTTATCCGTTGCGCCGCTTCCCCGACTTCCCGGCGGAAAGCCAAATCATCCATAGCGTCGGCGATTAACTGCTCTTGGACATTTGGACTGCCGGCATAATCCTGAAACTCTTGGCTGACAAGAGCGTGAGCTTCCTCTAGGTCGTCAGAAAAATAGCGCGACTGAACTTCAAAGCCATATCGGTTGCCTATTTGAGTTGTCGGCAAGCTTCTGCGGTGCGGTACATGTACTAGCGGTGTCATCTGATTTACTGCTCTTTTCCAAAGACTTGACTCAAGACCTTATCCCACGCAGCAACGTTAGGCGCTAATCGTCCAATTTTTGGTACCGGCGACAGCGCTTGACCGTATAAATCTTCGTTAGTAAATTCACCATATACATTCCAGCGATCGAATTCGGCTTCACTGGCTCTCAAGGCGGCGGTGTTTGTTGGTGCTTCTGGGTATTTCACGGTACATAACTCCTGTTAAATAAAAAATCGGACTTCTAGTTGAAGTCCGATTGGTTATCGATTGGGCTGTGCTAACGACGCGTTCGCGTTCGGGCTTCAACTTTGATGAAGCACAGCCGTGGCAGGCTGAGTAGAATAATAATTGTCATGATGGCGACTGAAATAACTAACATACTTACTAGGCTACGCCCGATTAAACATCATGTCAACGTTCATGTTTGACAACGTCGATAGTATTGTATAAACTCTGCCAGGTAATGACCTATCGTAACGTCCACACTAAGCAAGTCTGCCGCCAAATTATGGCAGTCTTTGCCGTATAGCCGATGCGTTCGTAATTACTTAACAATATAATCAGTACTTCCAACGGACCATCGATAAAATCGATAGGTCCGTTTTTTTGTACTAAGGAGATAACATGTTTTATATCGTCAAGCCTCGAAATCAAGTCCGAGTAGATGCAGTTTGTAAGCAGATGTTCATGACGCATGCTGGTGGCCTAAGCGGGCTAAGGAGACACAAGAATGGAACTTGACAAACAAAAAAAAGAGCGTATAGTACACAATGATATTACAGATTTAGCAAATCTTAAACAAAGAGTTCTTATGACTTATGAGACAGTCGAACGAATGAGTGACCCTGAGAACGCGGTTGTAATCGATTTGGTTCGACGTCTAACCCCTTCAACCCTTGAAATGGCTCATGCTTTTCGCGAAATGCGCGAAGACGCTATAATCTTATTGGAAAAAAAGCATATTGCCGGTAAAGAACTGGCCCACGGTGCGGTATCTTATTTATTTGGTGTCACCGAAACTCACCAAATTGAGTTTCCCGTCGGGGACATAGATGTATCCGTCAGCCAGCAGGCTAATACTCTTCATGAGGGTTATACTGCCCACTTAAGATTCTTGACCAGCAAAGGCGTGATCACGCCGTACGAATCTGATGGTCTGTACGTCGCTTACAGTACTGGTCGCGTAATCCAACGCATCGAGACTGATCACGACGCCGAAGGTAATCCAGCCGTGATTGCTTATCGTGACAGCGAATCACAACGAGTCTTAGAAATTATATCCGACAGCCCTAAACGTCTAGTTGCTGAAGCTTAAACTGAGTATATCGTTCAGCCGCTAACCTAGTCAGTTCCTGATCTTCTTCAGTATTGACGAAGCGCATGGCCGACGCTATGAACGGATGGACTTCAGCCAGTTTCTCGTGCATCTGCATGATTAATTTGCGGTAACCAGGATGCCCTTGAGGACTGGTTCGAAGTTCGTGTAAGTGAAAAGCTTCCCGAGCATTGTAAGTTATTTTCCAGCGCATGCGGTGTCCGAGCAAGGTCGCGTATTGGGCGTCTAAAGCATGACCTTTTTGTTGAATCAAGCTATACAAACGGAGGCTTAGGTCGAAGCACTCTTCGAACTTGTCAGTCAATCCGGCGTCTTCGATAAGTTGCGGAATCTCGTATCCGAAGCGAGGCGTTAATTGCTGCCAGTTTAAATCATCAACCATCCGATGTCGTTGCAAATCACGAAAGATACCGTAGTCACAAACCAAGTCCCAACTGTAGTGCGCTTTTTCCAAAGCTCGGCCGGGTCGGTGACGGCGATTTAGTCGTTCGCCCATGTACGCTGTCATTACATTATTCTTTTGGTCGTACGTCAGCTTTTCTGTGGCAGCTTTGATCTCCTGTAACGGTAAGCTGCTGTGATCATAAAGCATGTCGGCGACTAAGCTTGTTTCGTTTCGTGGCCAATAGTCGACTAAACTAACAGGTTCAATCTTGCCATCACCGTAATTCTCAGGGAGAAGTTCGCTAGCGAGTTGGGCAACGTTATTTCGCGTCGTTGCACTATACGCAACCATGGCCCCGCCCCGCTCTGGTCGATCGGCTCGCTCTAAAAACATCGGGACGACTTTACGGGCTTCGATTAATAATTTTTGTCCGACCTCCCGGGCTTCTTGTAGTTCATCCGATAACAGATGCATGATCAGACTCTCTAGAGCTTGGCCGGACGCAAAGATCCCGACGGTGGATTTAGTCGCAACCGGTAAGACTGGCCGGACGGCGTCACACGCTTGCGCGCGAGTCGCGCCTTGCCAAGCGATATCTCGTTCCGCCTCAGGTACTGCCGATTGGCTACGGACATGGTCCGTCAAAGTATGAACCATGCTTGAGTAAGTATCGAAGATGCGGTCCATAATGTCTCGGTATTGGCGCTTCAGACTCGGTTTGAAATGGCTCGGGACATGGTAGCGGTACTGACCGTCGGCATCTTTCTTATCAAAATATATATATCGGGTCGATTGCTCCAGGTAAGCAGCTAGCCGACCCCACTCCAGTTTCTTGGTCAGTAAATTGCTGGCGTTTTCAACGACGAAGTGGATTCCGGCTAGTTGTTGGACGGAGTCATCCCCGTATGCCGTGATGACTCTTTGTAATAAACTGCTGTCTTTGCCAAGCTTGCCGGCAAACTCATCTAACAAAGTGATACGCATATCGTCACCGCGTCGACTCAGGCGAGCCATAGCAGCAGCAATCGTAACTGGACTAAGCTCTTCAGTAAAGGCGTAGACATTTCCCGTCGGATCAGTCACGGCGGCAGACAGGTATCGGTTGCCCCGCTCGGTCACAGTGTAATTGCCATCGTCTGACTTGACGACGAATGGTTCGTCGGAATCGGGGACAGTTTCAGCGGAGGATTCATCGATTGTATCGACTTCTGATTTAGCGGGCAGGTCATGTGAGGGTAACTCCGGCAAAGACTTTATCTTAAGTGGCGGCTCGTGGTCCGGAGCACCTTTTTGCTCTAGAATTTCCGCGACCGATACCGGTTGCGAAACAGCCTCACCTTTTGGCGATCGAGTGGATAAGGTCGCCTTAACAAGATCCCAAATATGGTCAGACACAGTATTCGGATCTTCAGAGGCATAGACAACTGGAAATTGACGCTGCTGAGCTTCCCATAAATAGCCGGCTCGGACGCGCTCGAGAAATGCTTCGTCCAAGTTATCGAAGCGCTCACCTTGTCCGCGGTCTTTGGCGCGTTCTCGGAGCGTTGCAACCGGCGCATCCATGACGATACACAAATCGGGTTCGACGTCACCGATGGCAAAATTAATGATGCTGGTAATAGTTTGATAATCGGGTACGTCGCCACGGCCATAGTACTGGATGGCTAAAGTCGTCAAGTAGTTCCGGTCGACTATACAGACGACGCCTTGTTCGACGCTGTTCTTGATAACTTGGAGAGATTGCGACCGAGCTGCGTTATACAACAGGACTTCAGTCCGGGTGTTCATCGGGTAGCGCGGGTCCTGAGTCAATTGGCGAATCGCCCGAGCCGTTAGATCACTCTGGCTATCTGGTTCGCGGAGAGTTCGGACAGGGATTCCAGCCGCCTGCAAGCGAGTTGCGAGCAACGTCAACTGAGTCGTTTTGCCGACACCTTCCGGTCCCTCGACAACGATGTATTTTCCCCTATTCATATTGCGAACCTTTCAATTCAGCCGGTAGCTCGCGCTTATCCTTGTAGGCTTTCGGTAGCATCATATCTGGAGACCAAGTTTTGATGATCGTATCTAGGTCAGTTCCTTGTTGATATTTCCCACTAAAGTTGCCATCGCGGCCGGCGCCATAGTTACCATCGACTTCGCCAGTCTCATGGAAGATAATCTGAGCAAAGCGCTCACCGACCGGTAGCAAGACAGTTTCACGTTCGTTTAAGTTGAATACTTCTAAAGTTAAGCGGTTGATATAACCAGGATCGATCCAGCCGGCGTCAAAACAGACTGCGATACCATTACGGCCCCAACTGGAGCGGCTTCGGACTTCACAAGCGCCGGGTGGTCGGATACCAAAGAATTCGTGAGTATGAGCTAGGATTCTTTCGCCGGGCTTAAGACTTATGACTGGGTGATCGAGCGGAATGTTAGCCACTGGCTTGAATCCGTTCAGCGCGCACCATTCACCGTGCGGCATTGCCTTGTAGGGGCCGTCAAAGTAACGTTCGACATCTTCCCGATCAAACGGGTTATAGATAGTTCGGTCATGCATTTTCTCGGTCCGGTAGTAATAGTAACCGAGCGTGACATCGAGACTGGCATGACTGACATGCTTTGGGTTATATGGGTGGCAAACAATGTGGTCTTTTTCGATTGCATCTCTAATTTGTATATTGCTATAGACAGCCACTGGTACTCCTCAACAGTTTTCTCTATTGTAATCAGCCGGCTAAATTAGAGCAAGTACAATAATAATGTGATTTTTACGCAAATAGGTGTCGTAGAGGCTTATGCTTAATGAGGGCGGTTCTTAATGGCAGCCCTGATTGCCGTTATTGTCAGGTCGCCGACGGCATCGGTACTAGCCGTAGTGCTGTCGATTACAGTGCAGCCGTATAACTCGGCGGCTGCGTGATAGCCCTGTTGGACACGCTCGAAATACATCTGGCCTTTACTTTCGAAGTGATCGGCATTGCCGGTATGTTTCTGCTTGGCCCGTTCCATGGCTGTATCGACAGTAGCGACATATGTAATACATAATTCTGCTGAAAAACGTGACATAGCTTGAGCGGCCGCCATTTCAACAATCTCTGGAGCCAAGTGGTCGCCATACTGCTGATAGGCGACCATCGATAATGGACTGCGGTCAATCAGGATGATAGCACCGGTCTGTCGCCATTCGGCAACTTTCTCAGCCAGGCTGGCATGCATCGCTAATGAAATATATAAATCTGTCAGCGGAGGTCTTAAAATGTTTGAAAGCGACACTGAACGTAAGGCTTCACCGATTGGTGTGCCGCCATGAGCCCTAGCTGTTTCAACGAGCCAGCCATCACTTTTAAGAAATTCCGCGGTACGTTTAAGTTGAGTTGTCTTGCCAGTCCCATCGATACCTTCAAAAAAGATAATGAAACCGCCGGGAATAGTTTTCATATCTTTAGCCATAATCTCAGTATACAAAAAACGCCGCCGAGATGGCGACGTTTTTATTAGAATCGTAAGCTTTAGCTGACGCTGGACAAATCGACAGCGATGGATGGACCCATGCTAGTCGTCAGATGAGCGGCTTTGAAGTAATTTCCTTTTACGCTGGCAGGCTTGTTCGATTTGATACTAGCCAAGATGGCTGACAAATTTTCGAGTAGCTGAGCTTCCGTAAAACTGACCTTACCCATACCAAGGTGAACGATACCGGTTGTGTCAACCCGGTATTCGACGCGGCCGGCTTTAGCCTCGGCAACGGCTCGGTTGACATCAACTGTCACGGTACCACTCTTAGGGTTAGGCATCAGCCCACGCGGACCGAGAGTTCGGGCGTACTTACCTAATTTGGCCATCAGGGCTGGTGTTGAGATCAGAATATCAAAGTCCATGTTGCCTTTTTCAAGTTCAGCTAAGACGTTGTCATTACCAGCAATTTCAGCACCGGCAGCAATGGCTGGCGCTGGGTCGTCAGTTAAGCAAGCGATGCGGACATGCTTGCCGGTTCCAGCTGGCAAGACTAAGTTGTCGCGGATATTTTGGTCGGCATGTCGCGGATCGACACCTAAGTTGACGTGTAATTCGACTGTAGCGTCAAACTTGACGTGGCTGGTTTTCTTAGCCAAGGCAACGGCTTCTTCAACGCTGTACGTCTTGCCAATTTCTAATAATTCAGCACTTTTGCGGAAGCCTTTGGCGCGTCGCTCAAGGCGGGACCGAGTCGGATTAGCGTGTTGCTTAGGCTTTTCAACATCTTCGCCACTTTCCTTGCGGTCTTCTTTAGATTGCTTTTCGTCAGCTTCTTCGATGGCTTTGGCGCTGCGCTTACCAGCCTTAGCTAGTTTCTTTTCAACGACTGGAGCAGCTGCTTCAGATTCAGCTTCGGTTTCGACAATAGCGTCAGACGCTGATACGGACGTATCCTGGCTATCAGCGATAGCTTCTTCTGTCTTAGTAGTCTTTTTGGCTGCTGCCATGGTAAATCTCCTCCGTGGTGTTAGCGGCGGTTAGCCTCCCACAAGTTAGTTAATTATTTAAGCTTGAACTTCGACGCCCATTGAACGAGCCGTACCAGCCACCATCTTTTTGACGGCTTCGATATCTTCGGCGTTCATATCGTGGGCTTTCTCGGTTGCGATCTTGGTCAGTTGTTCCTGAGTAAGTTTCTTGGCGATCTTTTCGCTGTTCGGTTTGCCTGATCCTTTTTGGATTCCAAGCTCAGCCCGGATACGATCATCAGTTGGTGGTCCAACGACGCGGAAGTCCATGGAGCGGTCATCGTAAACGGTAATATGAGCCGTTACGCTGGAGCCCTGCATTTCGCGAGTGGCATCGTTGAACGGATTGATAAAGTCCATCATGTTAACTCCGTACTGACCTAACGTCGAACCAACTGGTGGTGCGGCGCTGGCTTGTCCGGCCTTTAATTTCATCTTCAAATTAGCTTTGACAGCTTTAGGCATCTAGTTCTCCTTAGCTTTCAATATATATTGCATTGTCGAGGAAGCAGTTCGACATGTGCGTAACAGATAGATTATACCTCAAACGGAGCTATATGGCAACTGACCTTAAGCAGAGACAAATACTAAGCTTACTTCTGACTCAACGATTGCCTTGGCGATGTACTCCCGTTGCATAGCTGATGACTCTTCTGGAGTGGTACTGATCAGTTCCTTGTAGGTTAATCCATCTGGAAAATGTGACCAAAAATTAGTAATGGCTTCAGCGGAATATTGCGACATGCGATCCTTAAAGTTAAAAAGCGTACTACTCTCGTAATACGCTTATGTTAACTGCCTGTCAAGAATTAGACGCGCTTGACTTGAAGACTGTCGAGTTCAACTGGGGTTTCCCGGCCAAACATGTTGACGAGAACTTTCAACTTCCCCTTTTGCGGGTCGATTTCGCTAACGCTGCCATCGAAGCCTTTAAATGGTCCGTCGATGATGTTGACGACGTCACCTGGGTTGAAGTCGATCTTGTGCTTAGGCTGTTCGAGGCCCATCCGTTTCTGAATCTTTTCGATCTCATCGGTTTCAATTGGAGTCGGATCGGTGCCACTGCCGACAAAACCGGTTACGCCAGGTGTGTTTCGGACGATATACCAAGCGTCTTCACTTAGCTTCATGTGAACTAAGACGTAACCTTGGAAGATCCGCTTTTCGACGACGCGGCGCTTACCGTTCTTAATCTCGATCATTTTTTCTTTAGGGACTAAGACTTCGAAGATCTTGTCACTCATGTCGAGTGAGTCGGCTCGTTGGCGAATGCTTTCGGCGACTTTTTCTTCGTAGCCGCTGTAAGTATGAATGGCGTACCATTGCTTGGTTGTGTCGTATCGTTTCTGCGTCATTATTTTAATAGCACCTCTTTAAATAGTTTATCTAGTCCAAAATCAATAATTGATACAATCACTGCGAATATAAAAGCGAAGATCAGGACGGCAAAGGTCAGTTGGCGACTCGTTTTGCGGTTTGGCCATTCAACGAGCTTCAATTCCTGATAGCTTTCACGGAAATACTTTGGTAGTAAGAAGCGGCCGATGAATCTGAATGGCGCGGTTAAGGTTCGAACAACTTTGTTGTTACGGACTCGCTTGACTGAGCTCAAAACTGGACGGATGGGTTTGCCGGCGGCTGATTTGATTCGGCTACTGCGCTTAGGTTGGTCGCTTTGCTCGCTGGCCTTAATGGCTCTTTCGCGGAAAGTTTCTGGGTTTTTGACTTTTCGGGTACTCTTCGGGGAATCTTTAGATTCGGCCACAACTGCTCCTTATTTTATTTTCACTCGCCTCGGGCACTTAAAAAGCCTACAAAGATATGTAGGCCAATGTGTCAAGGATAGCAGAGGTGGGCCGACTGCGTCAAGCAGTTACTAAGCTTGTCTAACTCAATTAGGTTATAGTAATACTTATGTTTAATATAGCCCTTATCACCTTCAGTCTTTTATTAATCTTAGAGTTATTAATATGGTTACCCGCCAAATTGCCTCGCCGCTTGTTAGCTGCCGCCATCGCCTGCGAAATCGTCTTGTTCGGTGCCTTTTTCATATATAGCTTCCAAAACTGGTACGCAGTCTTAGTCTTGATAGTCGCTGGTTATCGAATCTTTAATCTCTGCCGGCTTGTTGCCGAGCGCCGTCAGGCCGACCATATGTATGTCGTGACTAGAAGGGCTAGTTTCTGGCTGGTCTTAGCCCAAGCTTTAACCATTTACTTGGCCGTCTTTAACCCGGCTCTTTTTGAGGCTTTTATTTTGGCGTTCACTGGCGTTACATTACTTGGTAGCCTGATTCTAGCTATCTCGACGCAGCGAAATCTCAGCAAAACCCGCCCAATCACTGTTGAACTATATCGGGTTGAGAACCATCTACCGACAGTCTCAGTCTTAATTCCGGCGCGCAACGAAACGGACGACTTAGCCGAGTGCCTAAAAAGTCTGACCCGTTCGACATACCCAAAACTCGAAATCATCGTATTGGACGATTGCTCGCAAAACCACCGGACGCCGGAAATAATCAAAGAGTTCGCTCACGACGGCGTTAGGTTCATCTCTGGCAAAATCGGCCCATCGGCTTGGCTAGCTAAAAACCACGCCTATCAACAACTGGTCGAAGCATCCAGTGGCGATTTGCTGCTTTTCTGCGGCGTTGATACCCGTTTCAAAGCTGGTGCCATAGAAGACATGGTCATGCAAATGGTGGCAAAGAAAAAGTCAATGATAAGTTTTTTGCCGGCTAACCTTGTACCGAGAGCGCTTGATTTCGCGTCTATATTAGTTCAACCGAGCCGTTACGCTTGGGAGCTGGCTTTGCCCCGTCGAAGTCTGCGTCGCCCCCCCGTCCTCAGCACGGCTTGGCTGATCAATCGTCAATGCCTGACTTCAGCCGGTGGGTTTGCGGCCGTCAGTCGCTCAATTACGCCGGAGCGCTTTTTTGCCGGTTTCGCGGCTGGACGTGATGACGGTTATAGTTTTGTGCAAAGTGATACGGATACGGGCGTAATGAGTGCTAAAAGTTTTTCTGAGCAACGCGCCACGGCCATCCGGACCCGTTACCCACTGTTACACCAGTCGCTCGAACTGACAATCTTAACGTCATTCCTTGAGCTGGCTATCTTACTCTCACCTTTCGTCATTTACAAAACGGCCTTGCTTAACCAAAGCTGGCTCATCTTTATTCTGGCTGACATTTCTGTAATCTTATTAATTGTCATGTATGCCCAGATTATGAATGTGACATATCGCCGCTTCATGTGGCGTAGCTTATGGCTCTTACCGTTTGCAGCCGTCTATGACGTAGTTTTGCTGCATTATTCGATGTATAAGTATGAATTCAGTGACGTCCAGTGGAAGGGACGTAACGTATGTATTCCGGTCATGCGAGTCGTTAGCCGATTGCCTAAGATCTAATTCTTATCGTCAAAATTTGGAAAGAAGATCGTGAAAGTTGAACCTTTGTTCAACTCACTTTCCAAACTGATTTCAGCGTGCAAAAGTTTAGTCAGCTTCATCGTTACGTAAAGACCAAGCCCGGTGCCATTGTTTTGTCGGGTTCGATAGTCTTCGGAGCGGAAAAACTTATCAAAGACACGTTCTTGATCGCCTTTACTTATTCCGATACCAGTGTCGCGGACGTAAAATGTCACACCTTTGGCGTTAGGTTTTGCGCCGATTGTGACCGAGCCAGCTTCAGTATATTTGATGGAATTGGTGATGAAGTTTTGTAAAACTTCACGGACATACAACTTAGTTGAGTGCAGCAACTCAAGTTTAGGATCTAACTCTAGGCCAAGCCTCAGGCCTTTCTTTTCTGCTTCAGGTGTGTAGTTGTGGAGTAATTCTTGGCCTAGCTCGTGGACGTTGATAGGTTCTATGGCAACTTCTAGGACACCCCTTTCAGCCCGGGATAAGGTAGATAAGTCATTTATCATGGCGGCAAGAAAAAGTACCTGGTTATGGGCTTCTTTAAGGGCTGCCTTAACTGCCGTCATGTCGCCGCTTTTTTCAGCAATAAATTCGGCGTTACTGATGTTGCCTTCCGAGATTGCAATCGGTGTTCTAAGTTCGTGGCTAACGACGCTGATAAACTCATCGCGTTCTTCCTCAAGGGACTTTTCACGGGTGATGTCACGCATGATGATAGTGTAGCCATTGTTCTCGGACTTACCGAAACCAAGGTATATCGGTGCGATACCAATAAAGAGATTAGCTGAGCTACCGTCATTGTAAACAATTCTTAAGTCCCGGTTCACCGTTGGTACGGTAGTCTGTTTGAGCACATCGCGTATGTTTACTGGCTTTGATTCAGCATCAACCGGCTTTAGAAAACTGTTGATTGCCCGGTTCTGGATATCCGTATTTAAATCAAGGACATTCAAAGCTGCCGCGTTGTATACCTTTACTTTATATTTAGCGTCAACGGCGATAACGCCGTCACTTATGTTATTGATTAATGATTCAAGTTGTTTCTGCTGGGCCTGCGCCTGGGCTGAGTCCTGCGATAGCGCTAGCATTTCACGCTCGGCAATCCGCAAATAAATTATTGAGTAGTAGACCATGACCAGCGTTATTAAATAGGTCGCAAAAAACAGACCGACTCGGTTGTGATCATCCGCGCCATAGACTACTATGAAGCGTCCGGCTAAAATGCCAAACGTCAGGAACACACTTACTAGACAGGCCCGTAAGCCTAGTTCAAGGTAGACCAGTGTCGCCAGCAGCATAACAAATAACAGGTAGGGTGAAGGTAATGGCAATAGGAAACCGACGCCGTAGATGGTAACCGCATGGAGGAGGGTCCAGTGTAGCTTGCGCCAGACAATGGATGGCTTTTTGTGGAGAACGTCTGCCGCCATTAAGATTGTCAGTGCGATTAATACTATCACCAGTTCGGATTTATTTACGGCCGAAAAAAAATCAGTAAAGAAGAATTGACCGGCGACACAAAGCAAAGCGGTAGAGGTAGGTAAAAGGACGCCAATCCGGCGGCCAGACTGGGTCAAAGAACCTTCGAATAAGTCAGCGGAAAAAGTGGCGGGCATATTGGTGATAAGTATAGCTGCTTTTTAAGGAAGGACAACTGGCTTATGCTTTCTGATACGAGCCCGCATCGCTTTGGCGTTTGGAATCAGTCTTTCAAGGGCTCTCCAAAAGTCTTCGCCGTGATGCATGTGTTCAGTGTGGACCAACTCATGGACTAAGACATAATCAATCAGATCCCACGGTAGTTGCATCAAATACAGGTTAAGCGCTATGTCTTTGTTTTGATCGCAACTACCCCATCGGCTGGTCAGCTGCTTAATAGTGACACTCTTGAAGCTAAAATTATATCGGTCTGCTAATTCTCGTATGCGGCCTGGTAAGATTTTTTCTGCCTCGGCTCGTAAGGCCCGTACCGCAGCTCGATTAGCAATAGCTTGGACGTCAGGATGTGAACTCGGAATTTTTATCGGGTGGGTGATGACAATGTCACTGCCCTTAAGTCGCGACGTAATCTTAATAGCTTTAGTACTGATAAAAAATACTAGCCTATGGTCTTTACCGATTTCTTGTCCGTTGGTTAGTTCTATCGGGGTTGTTCGTTGCGCTAATATCCAGTTGATCTGCTTCTTGGCAAATTGTTCACCGGCTCTGAAAGTCACCCAGGTTGGAATACTTACTCTAACCTCACCATTTGCAGCAATCGACAGTTTGATGCTCCGGCTCAAGCGACGTTTATAAACGGTAACAGAGATACCTTCGACCAACTCAAAATTTTTAGTCGCCATAAAAGTTAGCGGATATTGATATTGCGCCGAGTCATATCGACGCGACCGGCCTGTGGGCCTGGCACAAGATTGACCATGCCTGGTTTAGCGACATGGCTGCTGGCGTCTTCATTCGACAGTAATCCGAGATGGCGCATCTTATTGACGGCTGCATTTTGTTGAGTATTGTAAAGATGTTTACCGCTAATGACGACGTATTCCTCTCCGACAGTCGGGTTTTGCATAAATCCAAGAATTTTCTTGTAAGTCTCTTTGTCCCATTGGGCTGCGTATTTATCGTCGGCGCGGCGGCGATCGCGTTTGACGGACCGGTTGAAGGCGCTTTCAGCGTCAATCTGGAACCAAAGTAGTAATGGAGTCGCGTGATTCTTCCGGGCTAAGTCTCGTAAAGCATGACGTTGGCTTGAGCGCATAGCGTTAGTATCGTAGACGACGCTTAGACCAGCACTTAAGAACTCACCAGTCATGTAATCCATCAATTGTGTGACGACTTCGTTTTCCGGCTTGTCGTAACGAGGTTTCTCAAAAAGTTCACCGCGGATCCGGTCGCCTTGGATGTGGGCAGCTTGGATGTTCTCGGCCAGCTGTCGAGCAAAATAAGTTTTTCCCGAGCCTGGAAAACCATAGAGCATGAGGAGGAAAGGTTTAGTCGGAAAGATTTTAGCCATTTATCCTATAGGTATATCAGATTTCACCATCGAAATAAAGTAGATTACAGGTAGCTGGCAGCTGCCCCAGCTTATATGACATATATCACATTCCGAATATTGCGCCGCGGTCATGACAGTACTAATATAAACGTAACTGTTATGTCCATAAAATCTTCCTCAGTTCACCGGCCAAACTTTGAAGCTCAGTTAACTGACTTTGCCTCTGCTGGAGTCCGTATTGCTAAGCGTGTCCTCCTTCGTAGCGCCATTATGATCGCTGGCAACGTGGCCACTCCACAGGACTTAGCTAGACTTATTAATCAACAAGATCAAACGCCAGAGCCGTCGAGGGACGTTGAGGTTGGAATCCGTAAAGCTGAAGTCATCAAGAACTGCGAAGCCGCCTTCAGCTTGGCTTTGGAGGAGCAGCTACATAGCGACGACAATTACATTTTGCCTTCACCCGACCAATTTCATAAGAGTGAGTATATTTGTATAGTTTCCGAAAAAGATGCCCCGCTGTTTTTACACCGCCCGACAGTGAATCAACAACATTTGTCTAAGCACCCATTTTGGTTACGTGAGCGAGTGACTGGCGATGAGTATGTCTTAGGCCTGCCAACCAGCTTCTTTAAGGAATACGGCATAGATGTCCAGGGTAATATCGAAGAGAGAGAACTGTTGTCACGCGATGGTATGGTCGACCGGCTGCTAGAACCTTATGATTCGTTACCTTATTACCGCGCCCTGACACCAGTCAAAATCAGAACGATGTCCGCCGCCCTTTAAAAGCATGACAAACTGCAGTTTTTATCATAAGATAGAGCCTGCCGTATAGGGGTATAGTACAACGGTTAGTATATGGGTCTCCAAAACCTAAGATCGAAGTTCGATTCTTCGTACCCCTGCCAAGCATAAGTAATATACTAAACAATACTTTTATGTTAGTTTTGAGATATGCCAACTCCAAGACCAATCTTCGTATCACCTTATTCTAAATCTTTATTTACGTTACATTTACCTAAAGAACAGATTCCGCAAGGCGGACGCACAGTCGCAAATAACGAGGGTGATGCCGAAGTATATATTTACTCTGCCGATCATCTTGACGTTTTAAAAAATGCTGCCGAAGAAGTTGATAGAAGTCTTAATCCTGACGACGAAAGTTACAGCGATGACAAGAGACAGATTTCATTGCTGCTAGGTACTTTATCGGTACACAAAATCGTACTCCAGCAATATCCTTACGCTGACTAATGCCCTGTCACATTTTCTAAACGTTGTAAGTTGCGAAGTACGACCACGAGCCCCTGCCATTTACCAGCAATACAAATTAAAACCTGCTCAGACTATTTCGCTGTCAGAACTCATTTTATCTAAAGCTCGGTAAGCTTGAACTCCAGCGGCTACGGCCGCGATGATGCCTGCTGCCACGCCTAACTGCAACAATGATTCACTCCCGGTATTCAGGCTGACTTCCGATAAGCACTGATTTTGCTCTGTGCCGTCCAAATCAGCGTAGCAGGCCCGGCGATCCTGATTTTGGATACTGTCGACAGAAGCGCCGACAGCGACCATTCCTCCAGCTAAACCTAATGATAATGCCGATGCGGCTACTGCTTTTTCAAATTTCTTCATAAATCCCCTTTTTCATTGCAAATCATAACCCTATAGTAATAGTACTGCAAGCGTGAGCTCTTTAAAGACTATAATATACTTGCGTTCAGTGCCATTCCGTGCTATAATATAATTCTATAGTTTTGTAATAGTTTACTGGGTGAGGAAACATGAGTCTGTCACAATTAG
>Ga0326733_1000256_pt1 | contig 16454 bp, 26 predicted proteins | sample 14_GP2_308_FD_207946 | JGI IMG/M metagenome (GOLD analysis project Ga0326733, IMG submission 207946) | Glacier ice microbial communities from Ngari, Tibet, China - 14_GP2_30.8 | ecosystem: Environmental > Aquatic > Freshwater > Ice > Glacier | place: China: Ngari, Tibet | collected 2018-07-17 | reverse complement strand
GCCTGCTGGCGCTGCGGTGTTGCCGCCGCTGGACGCTCGCCGCCTTCTTGCTTGCCGCCCAGCATCTGCATAGAATCGGCGCGAATTTCAGTGCTGTACTTTTCCACGCCGTCTTTGTCGGTGTACTTGCGTGTCCTAATTGATCCTTCGACATACACCTGAGAGCCTTTGCGCAGGTACTGGCCCGCGATTTCAGCCAAGCGGCCAAAGAATGAAACCCTGTGCCATTCGGTGATCTCTTTCATTTCGCCGCTGGCCTTGTCTTTCCACTTGTCCGTAGTGGCAATCGCCACATTGCAGACCTGATCGCCGTTTGGAAATGATCGGGACTCTGGATCGCGGCCCAGGTTGCCGACGATGATGACTTTATTTACTGATGCCACGGTGTTTCCTTTTAGTAAGCGTGTTCGTTTGCGATCTTTAATACTGTCGCGTCCATGTAAGCGCGGGCTGCTTCGACCTTTGTCTTTATCTTTTCCTCAAGGGTTAAATCACGCTGATAAGGAACTATCGTTATGCGCAGCTCCGGCGTGATGTGCTCGACGTAGTGAAGCTCCTCTTGCTCGTAGTTGATTAGCTCTGGCGGGGTATTCACTAGGCAATAGGCAATGTCGAATAGCTCCACATTCCACAACCACATATAGGCACGCCCTTGCCACTCGTAGCCCTTGTCTCGACCTGCCGCGCTGGTCGCCGGGAAGGTGGGCAACGACCACGATGATTTGATGTCAATGATCTTTGACGGCACGGCAATATCGCACTCGCCGGTAATCCATTCGTTTGTTTTGCGCTCGGTGTTTTTCTTGTGGCTGGTAAAAAAAACAGAGTTGTAAAGCGCAATCGACTCATCCTCAACGATCAGGCCTTTGTCCATGTATTTGCCGCTGATTAGTTCGTCATAGCCATAGACAAACTCCTTTGCCAGCGCCTCGACATAAGTCTTTGCGCCTGCCGATAAACTGCGATCCCAATACGGCGCAAGCAAGGCTTTGTCGTCGTCTGTCTTTTTGGTCTTTCGCGCTATAACCGCCAATTCCTCGTTTAAAAGGGCAAAGTCAATGCTTTGAGCGTCGGTCATGATGACGCCCAAGCTGGATGCGCGGAACTTATGCATTGATTTCCTCCAGCGAGCCGCCAGCCATTGCGACCAGGGCGGCATCAAGCGTTTGCTTTTGCGCTACGGTCAATGAAAACCTTGCCTCAACCTCTTGCGATGTGAACTCACCAGCCTTGATAGAGGTGATCGCCGCCGCAAGCCGGGCATCAGTGATCGGCTTCATAACTCGCTTAGCAACCGTCGGTCGAACTCTCAAGCATTCGACCGTTTCGCCCGCAAGTTTTGCGGTGCTGGCGTAAAGCGTTATTTGCTTGCCCGCCCAATCCTCAATATATGGGCCGTAGAGCTTTGCGATGCTCTTTGAGTTGGTTACGTTGAGAATGAAGGGTTTGGCTCCTTTCAGGTGCGCAACGGTGCATTCCTCAGTCTTGCCGCCGGTTCCTTTGACCTGTTCGCGGACAACGCGATCTATCGTTACCGTCGAGTCCTGGCCTTCAAGTAGCCAGTAAGCGCCGATATATTCAGGGTTAATCAATACTTTCCAGTGTGTTTTGTCAGTCATAAATTGCCTTCCGAAGTTAAGAGAAAATTAAAACGCGCCCCAGGTAGCCCGCCAAGCCGATGCAATCCGGCCACGTCCACAGCGGCGCTCCATGCTGTAATACCAGCGCCATGAATCTAAATAGTCCATATCCACAACCTCGCTGCAATCTCTGCCACGCACCACGCAAAGGCGACCAAAATAAATGGCAGGAAGCGGTTTAAAAGGGCGGTCATGCTGTTGCCTTGGCGATGGCTGCGCGGGCTGTCGCACGGTCTATTTCGCAAACCGTTCCCGCCTCTTCTTCGTGTAGCAAAAGCTGCAATGCATCCAGCAAATCAGGAGCGGCGGCTATCAGGCCGGTATTGGTGATTTGTGCTTGATTTAGTGCTGCGTGCGGCACAGCAAGAACTGCATTTACAAAATCATCAACATCGCTGGGCCATCGATTACCTCCATTGACCTCTCTCCAGATGCGGGCAAGGTCAGTTTTTGATCTATTCATGGCTTTGCTGCCAATCCGCGCCATTTGTCGCCGCTGATGCAATAAATGACTTTGCCCTTAAAGATCCCATCACTGACCCTAAAGTGACATCCGTCCCACTCGTAAAAGAAAATCACCGGATAGTGTTTAAATTGAAACTCATAAACACCCACACGCACCGGCTCAATGCTTGCCGGATACCACGGCGTCAGTTTTGGTTTGGTCATGGCGCGCTAACGTAAGCAACCGAATAGATGACCATTAGCAGGCCGACAAAAAGCGTGTAATTAATTAGCCGATGTACCATTGCCAGCCTTTCGGGTTACGGGTGAAGCAAGCAGCCACTTAGGGCCAAGCTGCTGCACAGAGGTAATCCATGCGCGCTGGTTGTGGCGGTTGGTAGATTTGGAAACCATGTCACTGTTGTAGTGACGGATGGCGCGGCGGGCGAGTTGTAGCGTGCTCATGCTGCCTCCTCTGTGACTTCGACGGCCTGCTCTGCAAGCAGCGTATTGACGTAGTAGCGAAGCGCTCCGGTAGCTTTGGCAATGCGGATCAGATCGGCGGTAGTTCTTTCGGCATACGTGTTATTTGCGATGCACAGGCACTCATGCGCCTCGACCAGAACACCAAGCGGGACTTGTGATTTCATAGCGTTTCTCCAAATTGAATCTCATCAGCCAGCCCATCAACCGAAGCGGCGGCGGTTGCTTGAGAGGTCGAGGGGTGCAGGTTGCCAATCAGCAAACCGGCAGAAACAGCGTGCAGGACACGCACAGCGTCATCAGTCGATAGGCACGTTGTGCGCAGTACCGCTAACGCCTTTGTCAGGTCATCAGAGCGGTCTAGCGCGATGCGGCGGGCTGCTGCGATGCGCGTCTGTCCTGCCTCAAAGTCGTAGAGGCCAGCGACGGTGAATCGTGATCCTGTTGCGGTGGTCATACTGTTGCTCCAGTTGTTTGTTTGCTTGCGTTTATTGTAGCGAATCGCTAACCACAGTCAAGCGAATCGCTATATTTAAGATTACCTACAGCCATACGTAGTTGCGCTCTGACGTAAAAAAACCACCTCAAAAGGTGGCGCGCAGGCGTAAAAAAGCCCGCGAGGTGCGGGCCGGTGGGTTAAGGGTTAGCCGTTGCGGAAAATAGGCTCTGCTACTTCATCTAGTGCGTCGGCTGCGACATTCAGCCGGTGGCCCATACGGGCGGTAACAGCTACAGCCATCACGGGGTCATCTTTGTAATGGCCAGATACGCCCATAGCGTGCCGTCTAATGCCAAGCCTTACACAAAACACCAGCCCTAGAATTTCACCGTTTTCGGCCTTCTCCAACAAATCCCTAAGCATCTCCACTGTTTCTTTGCTTTTGAAATCTGCGATCTTTGTTACTGTCATTCGTACCACCATCTTTATCAGGCGCTGTTCCAAGGCTGATGAGTTTTGAGGCAACCCGTTTCGGCTTCGGCGTAGTTGCCTGCGGAGTCACTGCTGATACAGGTTTTGGTTTTCCTGGCGGCGACTTCCTACTTATATCGTAGTCCTCAAGCTCGATTACAGTTGTAAGCGTTTCCGCTAATAGGTGTTTTTGCTTACTTCTGATTACAGATTCCATGTGTGCCTGGGCCGCTCCCTTGTCCAAGTCTGACAACGCACTGTAAAAAGAGTAGTCCACGGCATCAAACGGCCAATCGAGCCAACCCTCCGGCAAAGCGAATGCCGCCTCTATCTGACGCGCCGCCGCATCGCCCAGCGACCTAGCGGATCGTGTGCCGTCTTTCTTGACGGGTAATTCCGTCTTTTTCAATACTTGGTCTAAAGATTCCCAGCCTAAATGCGCTTGTGCAGCGACGGCACGCAAGCCGCCGCCGACACCGGCAGTCAGGCGCGCCAATCGCCGTCGCCTTACCTCTTGGTTCGTGTCCATAACGCAAGGTTTTATCACTAATAAAACTACGTAGGAAGCGCTGCAAGTAGCGAATCGCTTGCAAATGGCATAGCGATTCGCTAAGATAGCGCTATGCCTAAACAAATCACCCCCACTGACCGCCACCGGCTGGCCGAAGCGCACGGTCTTAGCAGTGCATACCTTTACCAATGCCTGACAGGTAGGCGAGACATGGAGCCGGTTAAGGCGCGCCGCCTAGAAGTCGAGTCAAAAGGCGAGCTGACGCGGCAGATGCTTTGCCATAAAACATACGCCGGCATCTGGTACGAGCTGGCCCCAAAGATCGTCAAGCGCGCCAATGGCTATGTCGGCCCAAGCACCCGCAAAGCCATTTAACCCACAGGACACGCCATGCCATTTACCTACAAAGAGCTAAACCAGCACCTCGCAGTCGAGCAAAAGAAGTACGCCGCCGCCAAAGACCCCAACGCAGCACCGTCGCGGACCACTGTTTTCAGCGGCACTTACTTGGGCAACGGCATGACAGCGAGCCGCCTGGATGCTGATGACAACCTTTTGATCGCTTCCAAGGGCGTGACTGCACCACAGCTTGAGCGTTCGCTTTTTTTCTCGAAACAGCAGAGTTAGTACAAATTTTCCCTACAAGCACATGCGCCTCATTCGCTTTATCGCCTCAGTAATCCGGCTTTGGTCAATTAGCTGCGCTATTTGGCTCGACGCCTACGAATCACACAAACCTGGACACGGCAAATGATTTTGAAACAACACGAATTGAGCGCTGCCTACCCTTCAATGCAGGCGCATGAGTACGAGGCGTTGAAGGACAGCATTCTCGATATTGGCGTGCAGAACCCAATAACGCTGTTTGAAGGCCAAATAATTGATGGCTGGAACAGATACAAAGCCGCCAATGAGCTTGGCATGGCTTGCCCTACGGTGGACATGGGTGACGTTGATCCGCGTGATTTTGCCAAGTCCCAAGGCGCACGCAGAAACATCACGGCTTCGCAAAATGCGCTGGCCATCACAACGATTTATGCCTGGAAACAGGTTGGAAAACCTACGCTTCTTAATTCCGCACCCGGTGCGGAATTAGCCAAAACATCGAAAGAGTTGGCGACTATTGCAGGCGTTGGAACGCGCACGATTGAGCAAGCCAAGGCCGTCCATGCTACGGGCGTGCCAGCCGTACAGGAGGCGGTTAAATCTGGCGCGGTTTCAGTTAAGACGGCTGCTGCAATTGCAAGCCTGCCAGATAAAGAACAGAAAAAGATTGCAGCCAAGGGCGCAGATGCGATGCGCGCTGCCGCAAAGCCTGCGCACGTAGAACCAGAGGACGCGGACTATGCAGGCCCATCCGAGGCTGAATTGCAAGCCACGCAGGACACGGCAAAGGCAGACCTGGACACCGTTATGGCTCTGCTTGAGTCAGATGACCCCAAGGCCGCATTTCTGCAAGAAAACGAGCGTCAACGCATGGAAATTGCCACGCTTAAAAGTCAACGTGACGGCTACATGAATCAGTGCAATGAGCTGATTCGCCGGGTGAAGTCGCTGCGCAAGATGCTGGACAAGGCCCAAGGTAAATAAATCATGGCCGATTACACCAACTATCACAGCGTGCAGTTTCCAGCGCCGCGCCCATTCCAAACGAATGCACATCAAAAGCTGCGTGATGGTGTTAAGGCCGGTCACAAAAATCAATTGCTGATGAGTCCTACGGGCAGCGGCAAAACCTACCTTGGCCTGCGTATTGCGCATGAAGCCCTGGCAAAAGGTAAGCGCGCTATTTTTGTGTGCGACCGCACAACCCTGATTGACCAAACCAGTGCAACCGCTGACCGTTACGGCTTGTCGGCGCATGGAATTATTCAAGCCAGCCACTGGCGCACTGATTACAGCCGCCCATTTCAGATTGCCAGCGCCCAAACATTGGCGCGCCGTGAATGGCCCGAGGCTGACGTCATCATCATTGACGAAGCCCACACGCAGCTTAAAGGCTGGACAGAGCACATTAACAAATGCCGCGCTGTAGTCGTCGGTTTGTCTGCTACGCCTTTCAGTGCTGGCCTGGGCAAGCTGTTTACGAATCTGGTGAACGCGACAACCATGAACGAGCTGACGCAATCCGGCGTGCTGGTTCCGATGCGGGTGTTTTCATGCACCACACCAGACATGCGCGGCGCAGAAACAGCAGGCGGCGAGTGGACTGACGGCGCAGCGGCAAAGCGCGGCATGGAAATTGTGGGCGATGTAGTTAGCGAATGGGTCAAGTTGGGTGAAAACCGCAAGACCATCGTTTTCGGCGCAACGATTGCCCACTGTGAAGAGCTTTGCAGGCAGTTTGTCGGCGCTGGTGTTATGGCTGCGGTTTTCTGCTCAGACACCACACCGTCTGAGCGCAAAGAGTTGCTGACCGAATACCGCAAGCCTGATTCAAGCCTGCGCGTGTTGATAAGTGTCGAGGCGCTTGCAAAGGGTTTTGACGTTCCTGACGTTGGCTGTGTGGTTGATTGCCGCCCGCTGCGCAAGTCGCTTTCGACGGCCATTCAAATGTGGGGCCGGGGGCTTCGCTCATCGCCAGAAACCGGCAAAAAAGACTGCATCCTGCTCGACCATAGCGGCAATATCCTGCGCTTTGTTGAAGACTACACAGACATTTTTTATGATGGCTTGTCAGCGCTTGACATGGGTGAAAAGCTGGACAAAGCAATTCGCAAAGAGCCAGAAGACCACGAATTAAAGGGTTGCCCATCGTGCGGTTTTAAGCCTTTTAAGACGCGCTGCATGTCATGCGGCTTTGAGATTGAAAAGCCTGCTGATATCGCGCAATTGCCGGGCGAAATGCGTGAGGTCAACATTGGCAAAGCTAAAGCCGCCGACAACCACGAACACCTATGGCAGCAAGTTTGCGCCTATGCCCGTGCAAATAGCTCGCCAGAGCGTCAGCAAGGCCGTGCAGCCCATATCTTTAAAGACGTAGTGGGTACATGGCCACCTCGCTCGTGGTCGATTGGTGACACGCCTGGCGCACCGATTAGCCGCGCCCTGATGAACAAAATCAAGTCTAAAAACATTGCCTTTTCTAAGGGTAGACAGGCTGTAACAGTATGAGTGATTTCCACTCATTCGCCATTGCACACGGTTTGCAGATTGATCGTCTTTATCCGGCTGACCGGGTGCAGAGATGCGCAACTATCGACAAGCCACGCGGCAAAAACGGCGCTTTCTTTTGGGATGGTTTGCGCGGCTGGGTTAGTGATTGGGCGCAAGGCGGTGATATCAATTGGTTTGAAGGCGGCGAGAAAAAAGCCTTTACAGAAGAGCAGCGCAAAGCCTGGGCAGAGCGCAAGCGCGCCACTGAATCACGCCAGGAGGACGGCTGGAAAAAAGCAGCTATCACCGCCAGCCTGTTATTGCGCGACACCGAAATTAAAGAGCACAACTACCTGCACAGCAAAGGCCTGGGTGGATGCCTGGGGTTGGTAGACGCTGACGGCGCGCTGATTGTCCCTATGCGCAACGCCCACACCAATGAATTGCAAGGCGCTCAGCGCATCGTCTGGTTGACCGAAGAGCGCAAGTACGAAAAAAAGATGCTGACCGGCATGAGGGCCAAAGGCGCAGTGCTTCGCCTAGGCCCACAGAGGGCGCAGGAAACGATTTATTGCGAAGGCTATGCAACTGGCCTGTCTATCGAACTTGCCGCCCGTCAGATGCGTTTAAGCGCCGCTGTGATGGTTTGCTTTTCGGATCAAAACATGGCGCAGGTTGCTATGTCGATTAAAGGCCGTGGTTACTGCTTTGCAGACAACGACAAGTCAGGTGCTGGTGAACGCGCTGCAAAGGCGTCTGGCCTGCCGTACTGCATGAGCGACATCGAAGGACAGGACGCGAACGACCTGCATAAAACGGGCGGCTTGATGGCCGTGTCCAAGTTTCTGATGGCGGCGCGCCGTATGTAGCGACCTATTACTTTCTCACTGCGCTGGTTGGACTTGGTTTAACAACAGCGGCGCAGGGTGTACCCCTACTGTTGGATTAGGTGCTGAAACAGGGGAATAAGGATGGCGAAGCCAGAGTCCTTGCATCGAAAGTCTGGCGGGTCATGTGGCTCCAAAGGCGATATGTGAAGGCTCACCCAGGAAGGGCTGAGTCTTGTTCACCAAAGGCGATATAGGGTTTTAAGAGATGGCTTCTATGTATCAAGGCGGTGATTGGGATGACACGGAAATCACTAGATTTATCAACAGACAAAACCGATTGCAAAAAATGGGCATGACTGAAATGGAATCAGAGAGATTGGCAGAAACGCTGTTGTATCGGGATCGTCCTGATTCTGGCGATGACCGCAGGCTGTGCCTGGAGTGCAAAAACTGGCGCAAACGCTGCACCACGCCTGCCGCTGGCTACTGCACCGTGCCTACGATTCTGCAACGCTGTGATGGTTTTAAGGCGGTTTCAGTATGACCCTCACACGCAAACCGCCAAAGGCCAAAACTTGCAAGGTATGCCGCACCAAGTTTGAGCCACGCCTGCCGATGGCTACCTGCTGCTCACCGTTTTGCGCTTTGACCAAAGCCCGCTCGGATCGCGGCAAGGCTGAAAAGGTCGCCCTGGTCAAAGAGCGCAAGGCTGATGCCGTCAAGCGCAAAAGTCAGAAAAGCCGCAGCAAATGGATGGCAGAAACAAAGACAGCTATCCAGCAATCCCGGCGGCTTGAAGAATTGGCAAAAGGGCGCGGCTGCATGAGTTGTAAACGCACCCGTCAGGAGGTCGAGGCTGGCCCGTGGAGGCCGGGAGGCTATTGGGATGGCGGTCACTTCAAAAGCAAAGGCGCACACCCGGAGTTATCCCTTGAGCCGCTAAATATCTGGCTGCAATGCAAATCCTGTAATGCAGGGTCTGGAAAATATGCGCGCAAAGGCTACACGGTCAACGCCAATTTTGAGACAAATCTGATTGAAGCCGAGGGCCAGGCACTTGTGGATTGGCTGAACGGCCCGCACCCGCTCAAGCACTACGAAATCGCAGATTTGGAAACCATTAAAAACACCTGCAACGCCCAAAGCAAAACACTGAAAGCAGACCAGATATGAAACTCAATTGCAAAGCGGGTGACTTGGCGATCATGGTGAAAAGCTATGCAGGCAATGAAGGGAGGATTGTGCGTTGTTTAGCGTTTATGCCTAACGAACTTTTTTTAATACCGGGTGGAGCCATTATTTGTGTCCCAGCATGGAAGATTGATGTCCTACTGAAGGGTGTTAACAATAAAACAACATTGTTCGTACCTGATAGCTGTTTACGCCCTATCCGTGACCCAGGTGATGACGCTACCGACGAAACACTTGAATGGTTGCCCGTGCCAACCAAGCAGGGAGTGCCGGCATGAATCGTCCACGCATCAAGCTAATCGGCGGTCTATGGCACTGCGCCATGCTTAACAGCCGCTCCAGATATTGCGGTATCGGCTACACGCCTGCGCTGGCTTATAGGGACTGGCGGCAATGGAAAGGCGGCGCATGAGCGAAGACCTACGCAACCCCGATGCCGCCGTTGACTTCATCATTTCGGCTTCCGGCAAATTCGCAGGCGCGAAGGCTCAGCGCGTTTATCTGGAGGAGTTCCGCAAGAGCAAAAAGGCGATCCTGATGGGCCAATCACCCGCCAAGAGCGCCGTTGAGCGTGAGCAGTACGCCTATGCCCATGAGGACTATTTAGGGCTGCTAGGCGGCATTAAAGCAGCCGTAGAGATTGAGGAGGAATTGAAGTGGAAATTGATAGCCGCGCAGCTTCGGGTGGAAATCTGGCGATCAAAAGAAGCAAGCAACCGAGGCCAGGACCGGGCCACACGATAACCAACAAAGGGATGACATGACTACTTGCAAAACAAATTGGGTAAACGAAACGCCGCAAACCCTGGCGCAATACGCAGTACCTATCAGCGCGGTAGCCGAGTCTGGTATCGGCGGCGAAAAGGTCAGCGATTCATTTGTGTCGATTGTCGAGGCCGTAATGATGACGCAACCGGTGCTTGCCAGTGATTTAGCCTGCTTTGTGCCGCATATCACGGTGAAAAGGCTTCGGGTGAAGCTGCTGGTTGCCATCGCCAACGGGCTTTTGTGCCGATCTGAGAGCAGGCCATATCTTTACAGCATCGCCGCTTGAGTCACGCCGGGTAATCGCTTAATCACAAAAAGGTCAGACATGATGCGCAATGAGAATGACTCGCTACTGAATGACGTTTTAGTTTCATGGCACAAATGGGCCTGCGGATACCAGCACGTAGGCGGCATAAACAGCAGTCCCATGTTCAGGGACGCGAAAACATCAAAGGGCTGGGATAGCCTGAGCGACATTACAGACGACACGCTATCCGCCGCTACGTGTGAGGCTGTGGACTTCCACGTTATGCAGCTTGCGCCGATGTATCGCACGGCGTTACAGCTTAAAGCGCGGAACCTCGCTACCGGCCTGAGCGTATGGAATAGCCCGCGCTTGCCAGCTTGTGCAGAGGAAAGGGCGATTGTCCTGATTGAGGCGTGTAATTTGTTGACGCGGCGATTGCTGGGTGCTGGCGTGGTTTAGCGTCTTTCCGACGAACGGTAGCACAACAATCAAAATTTCCTTATAATTGCTACATCGGCAAACAATTAACAAGGACGCAAAATGACACTTCAAGTACACCTCAACAAAAGCGGTTTCGGCATGGCGGCTAAAACGGCATGTGGCCGCAACATCCTGCGCACGCCGATGTCCACAAATTGGGAGGGATTCAAAACCGAAGCCCACCGCTGCATCAAGTGCGAACAGTCCAAGCAATTTGAAGCAAACACCCGCAGCGACTTGGCCCAATGGATACCGGAAGCCCCTGACGCTTGGAAGCATCAAGACGACGCGCTGATGGTGGCTCATGCAGCAAGGGGGTAAACGGAAGGGGGCCGGAAGGCCCGCCGCACCTGATAGGCCAAAGCCCATAAGCTGGCGACCTGACACTCAGGCGCAACGAGACAAGTGGCTCGAGCTTGGCGGCGCGCGGTGGGTAAAGCGAATAATTGAGGGCGAACTGCAAAAAGGCGTTGACAAGCTCAACAATTAGAGTAATATGGCGCGCAGTGGCGTAGCTATCGCCAAAAACAGCCGCTAGCAGCAATGCCAAGCGGCTTTTTGCTATCACGCATGCGGATTGACTGGTGAAACAGAAGCGCCCCTAGGGTGAGCACCCTTGATCGGGACAGTCCGCAGTCGTGATGGTGAAATCGCTGGAGTCCGTAGCAGGTTAGCCGAAGATCAGCACCGGCCACCATCAGCCAATTACAGCCCGCAAGGTTCACGCCTTAGCGGGCTTTTCTCGTTTCAGCGGGCCGAATCAACAATCAACCGAAAGCGGTGCATGGAACAGGGATGGTACGACCTGGAGCGCATGAAGAAGGCGTTAGAGTCTGAGCTTATTCCAGTACCAAATGGCCTCAGTAGAGAGCAACTCAGGCAATTCTTTCAAGGCATCGCGCACCAATCTAACGATGGCGGCTCAAACTGCATCGAAGGCGACGGCCAACCAAGTTTAGCGGGCCTGTTTAACAACCTCACGGCTCTATGCCAACAGAAACAGCGCCCGCACCTAACCGCCGAGTCATGCGCGAAACCGAAGCGCTCCAGCCACGGCTAAATGGCTGGGTTATATCCGCGCTCGCACCGGGCGTCATCGGCCAAGGTGATACGGTCTGGCCCAGCGCTTAGGCGTAAATCCGATGGGTTTTGATTGAAAGGGCTGTCAATGCAGATATGTGAACAGCCGGAAATAACCGCAGCCGTCGAGTGCCGCATCAAGCATCAACTGAGCGTTGAGCAAATGCACGCCGTAGGCTGGTATCTAAGCCGCATCCTTATGCGCTTTCCCGAAGCCGACCTGAAAGCCTGCGCTAGTCGCTGGATCGCAGGCAAACGCGCTATCACGCTACCAGGCCACAAAAGAGCCAAGCGCGCAGGACAAGCGAAACGCAGATCAATCCGTCTTGACACACCGCGCATCCTTTACGCATTACTGGACGTAGACCAGCCGCTGATTGAGCAATACCGAAGCGGCAAGCTCAAGGCCTTAAACGCCATCATCGGCAAAGTCATTGCCATTAGCAAGGCAGACCCCGCCGCCGTGCGAGAGGTCATCACCGTGCACCTAAGCGTGTAGCACTTAACCAAACAACTTTGCCCGCCCTAAACCAGCGGGCTTTTTTCATGGCGCGTATGGCGCGGATAAGCCGAAAGGCCCCGAAGGAATGTATATGCACCTTCTTCACACAGAAGAGATAAAGGCAATCGGTCACATCGTTATTGAACTGACCAAGCTACGTATAGTGCAAACGCCGCACCTAATGATTGAGAGCTTTGCGCCCGACCTGACACAGAAGCTTATTCAGGTTTTTGCTTGTGCGGAATCTACAGTGGTTTCAAGTGGGTTTGACGATGGCGCGGCCTAAAGGTAGCCCTAAAGTTGGCGGCAGGGTAGCAGGAACCCCCAACGCGGCCACGGTTGAGTTTAGGGAGACCGTCACTAAGCTATTGAGTGATAACGCCCCTAACGTCGCTCTATGGCTTGCGCAGGTTGCAGAGGGTCACGGCGATACCAAGGCTGACCCGGCACGAGCGCTGGACATGCTGGCAAAGCTGGCAGAGTACGCCGCGCCTAAATTGAACCGCACCGAGCACACGGGAGCAGGTGGCGGGCCGGTTGACCATAACCTCACGGTTAGCTTCGTTGGCCAATGAAGGTCGAGCTACCCGCAAAGCTGGCTCCGTTATTCCAGCCGAACCGCTTAAAGGTAGCGCACGGTGGCCGTGGCAGTGCCAAATCATGGGGTTATGCCCGCGCTTTACTGATAGAGGCTGCGCAGAAGCCCTTACGTGTGCTTTGCGCCAGGGAGATACAGAAGTCAATCAAGGACTCGGTACACCGCCTTCTGAGTGATCAGATTCAGGCTATGGGCCTGGGTCACATGTATGAGGTGCTGGACAGCGAGATCCGCTGCAAGAACGGCAGCCTTTTCCTGTTTGCTGGCTTGGCACAGCACACCGTCGAATCAATCAAGTCGTTTGAGGGCGTCGATAGGGTGTGGGTTGAAGAGGCTCAAACCGTGACCAAACGCTCATGGGACGTGCTGACGCCAACTATCCGTAAAGACGGCTCTGAAATCTGGATCACCTTAAATCCCGATATGGAAACCGACGAAACCTATCAACGGTTTGTCGTCAAAGCGCCGGCTGATGCCTTTGTTGTGCAAATGAACTGGCGCGATAACCCGTGGTGGCCGCAAGTGCTGGAAACCGAGCGCCAGGAGACACAGCGCCGCGATCCTGACAACTACGCCAACATCTGGGAAGGCGAGCCTAAGCGGGTATCTGAGGGCGCTATCTACCGCTTTGAGATCGAACGGCTCTACGCTGAGAACCGCGTCCGGCCTGTGCCGTATGACCCGCTGTTAGCCGTTCACACTGTGTGGGACTTGGGCTGGAATGATGCGATGTGCATCGGTTTCTTTCAACGCTCTGGCGCTGAGATCCGCTGCATTGACTACATCGAGGACAGCCACCGCACGCTGGATTACTACGTGGCCGAGATCGAGAAAAGGCCGTGGCGCTGGGGTACTGACTTTATTCCGCATGACGGCAGGGCGCGTGACTTCAAGACCGGCAAGAGCACAGAAGAACACCTACAGGCAATGGGCCGCAAGCCGGTTGTGCTGCCGATTGACAGCATTGAGGAGGGCATTAAAGCCGCCCGTCTGATGTTCCCGCGTGTTTACTTTGACGAAACCAAGACCGCCGATTTGCTGGAGCATTTGAAGCGCTATCAACGCTCGATCAACCAGCGAACCAGCGAGGCCGGCGCACCGCTACACGATGAGCACAGCCACGGCGCTGACATGTTCCGCTATGCCGCTGTTGCTGTTGACCAGATGGGCAACGCAGGCCCGCAGAAACCCATTGAATACACACGGAAACGACTCGCATGAACGAAAGCCTGCATCTGATTGATGACGGCTTTGGCAACTTATTAGAGGCGTGCGGATCGTGGTACTTCGACCATCCTGACGCGCCTTTACCTGCGGGGATGATTCGGGCGAATTACGAATGCGCGCTCAAGTTCGTATTCGGCCATTGGGATCAGCCCTCATACACACCATTAACGAAAGTTCAAGCATGACCAAAGAACAACTAGTCGAAGCCTTAAAAATGCTGGGCCGTGGCCGTATTGACGCTGCCGAAGCCTTGGCTGAATACATGATGCCAACGCCCAAGACCTTTGCGGTTGACGTGCCGAGCGCACCTAAAAAGGCCAAGTAATGGCAAAGATGACCGAGGACCAGTTACTTAGCCATTGCCAGACGCTAGAAGAAGATAGCGCCGCCTTTACCTGGGGCCGCCTGGGGACTGAGCGCGAAAAGGCAATGAAGGAGTATTTCCGCCAGCCCTACGGCACGGAAGAAGAAGGCTGGTCCAGCATTGTCACGTCCGAGGTGCAGGACACGGTTGAATGGATATTGCCGAGCCTGCTCAAGATATTCACCAGCACCGACCAGGCAGTGAGCTTTGAGCCGAACAAGCAAGAGGACGTGAAGCCCGCCGAACAAGCGACAGACACCTGTAACTACGTCTTTTACAAGCAGAATTCCGGCTTTCTGGTGCTGTACACGGCATTCAAAGACGCATTGTTGGTCAAGAACTGCGCCGTCATGTGGCGCAAGGAAACCAAGCGCACCAAAGACGTCACGCCGGTACAGGGTGCAACGGCTGAAATGCTGACGATGCTGCTGCAAGAAGCCGGTGAGGACGCCGAGATTGAGGCCGCGACACCGCTGAAACCGCAGCCGATGATAGGGCCTGACGGCCAGCCGATGCTTGACCCGTACACCGGTAGTCCCATGCTGGGACCAGAGCTGTATAACGCCCGCATCTGCAGCTACAAGGACAAGACGACGATCAAGGTTGAGGCATTCCCGCCCGAGGACTTGCTGGTTAAACGTGACTGGACAACGCCACTGCTGGACGATTGCCCCTACGTCGCCCGCAACATGCGCGTCACGCTGTCAGACCTGATTGAAATGGGTTTTAAAGGCGTCACGGTTGATGACCTCGATAGCTCGGACGATGCCGGTGTTAGTGCTGATGCGTCCTTTAGACAGAACCGCGCCAACAGCGGATCAGAGGTTTTCGGCGGCAAACAGTTGCAAGAGTCCGATGATGACAGCCTGACCGAAGGTTATCTGCGCATTGAGTTCGTGCTGGTGGACTATGACGGCGACGGCATTGCAGAACGTCGTTGTGTGTACCGCCTGAAAGACAAGATTCTGAGCAATGAGGAGTGCGCGCAGGTTCCTATCGCTACCGCTTCGCCTATCCTGATTGCGCACCGCTGGGACGGCATGAGCGTGGCCGAAACCGTCAGTGATTTGCAGCAACTCAAGACCGAGTTGACGCGGCAGATGATGAACAGCGCGTTCCTGGCGAACAACCCGCGCACCGAGGTATTAACGGACAGCAATAACGCACCGTTTGCCAACATTGACGACCTGCTCGACAGCCGTCCCGGTGGCATTCTGCGCAAGTCGCGGCCTGACGCCCTGACGCAGAACATTGTTCCGTTTGTCGGCGGGCAGATGCTGCCGCTGCTGGGTTATGTGGACGAGATGGGTGCAAAGCGTACCGGCGTTTCACCTTCTACGCAGATGGACCAGAACACCCTGCGCAATGACCGCACAGCCGTAGAGGTACAGCAGACCGCTAACGCGGCTGCAGCCCGTATCGAGCTGATAGCCCGCATCTTTGCTGAAACGCTGCTTAAACCCATCTTTAAAGGCATTCTGTGCCTGCTGACAGACGGCGAGATGGAAAAGGTAGCGTTTAGGCTTCGTAACGAGTTTGTGGAATATGACCCGAACGAGTGGAAAGACAGCTACGACATGACGATCAATGTCGGCTTGGGAACGGGTGACAAGGCGCAGCAGCAGATCGCGCTACAGACCATATTCCAGAACCAGATGGCGTTGGCGCAATCACCGTTTGGCCCGCTGCTGATACAGCCGAAGTCGATCTACAACACCAATGCCAAATTGGTTGAAAACGCAGGCTTTAAGAACGTCGGCGACTTCTACGCAGACCCGAAAGACCAGCAAGTGCAGCCGCAACAGCCGCCGCCTGATCCTGCAATCCAGATAGCGCAAATGAAGCTGCAGGCCGAAGCGCAGAAGTTTCAGGCCGAGTCGGGCCAGAACATGCAGATGGAGCAGCTCAAAGCCAGCGCCAAGCTGCAAGAGGTGCAAGCCAACCTTGAACTACAGGCATCGAACGACCAGCGTGACGGCGAGCGCGAAACCATGCTGGCGCAATTCAAGCGTGAACTGGCTGACCTGCAATTGCAGCTTGACCGCTACAAGGTAGACGCCGATAACTCCACACGGATCACGGT
>Ga0326733_1000255_pt1 | contig 16543 bp, 16 predicted proteins | sample 14_GP2_308_FD_207946 | JGI IMG/M metagenome (GOLD analysis project Ga0326733, IMG submission 207946) | Glacier ice microbial communities from Ngari, Tibet, China - 14_GP2_30.8 | ecosystem: Environmental > Aquatic > Freshwater > Ice > Glacier | place: China: Ngari, Tibet | collected 2018-07-17 | reverse complement strand
GGCTATCATGGCGGTGACAAATACGATTAATTGCTGGGTTAAATTAAGTTCTATGCCGACTAAATTGGCAATAAACAAAGCCGCGGCCGCTTCGTATAAAGCCGTTCCGTCCATATTTACGGTAGCACCTAGTGGCACTACAAAGCCAGCTATTTCTGGCTTTACATGCAAATGTTGCGTGGTGCAACGCATGGTAACAGGCAGTGTGGCGCTGCTTGAGCTGGTGGCGAAGGCGGTAATTAGCGCCTCACGTGCGCCGCGCCAAAACCATAATGGCGTTTTACCTGTGATTAAATACAGCAATAGTGGCAATATCACTACGCCATGTAATAAGGTGGTGCCAACTACCACGGTCATAAATTTAGCCATGGTGCCCAACATGGCGGTATCTTGCGTTGCGACTAATTTTATTAATAATGCCGCAATACCAAATGGCGCAAGCACCATCACCCAGCCAACAATGCGCATGGTTAGCTCTAAGCCTTCTTGCAATAAGTTTAAAATATTTTTGTAACGCTCACCGCCCACCACTAGCGCAATGCCTAAAATCAGCGCAAATATCACTACCGCGAGCACATTTCCCGTTGCTAATGCCGCAAAAGGATTCATAAATAAGCCATGCAAAAATTGCGCGAAAAATTCGGCTAGCGGCAATTGTTGCGCTTGAAAATTTTGCATAGAATCCGCAAACATGGCGATTTGCAAGCCAGCGCCTGGCTTGAAATAGTTGCTGGCAAACATACCTAAGGCAATGGCAATGGCCATGGTGAAGGCAAAGAACACTAAAGTGGTGACCCAAACGAGATGCATTTGGCTGTGTTGGCGCAAATTGGCAATGCCTACCGCAATACTGCAAAATACCAGCGGGATTAAAATCATCTTAAGCAAATCGATAAACAGCGTGCCGATTAGTCTAGAGGCGAATAAACCGCCTTTGACTAGATTATTTTCTGCGCCTAAATTGTGAAAATATAAGCCAATTAAGATGCCAAACACTGCGCCGATAAGGATTTGTAGATTAAGGCTGGGTAGTTTCATGACAAATCCTGTGCTTAGTGATTAACTATATTTAACACTGAAATATATCAATCATATAAGTATATTTTTACCAATTGTAAATCGCCGCCATTTTTAGTGAAGCGATGAATCCATTAGTAACAATTATGAGTAATGGATTCTTCGCTTTGCTCAGAATGACGGATTAGGGTTAGACACTTAGCGACTTAATGCAGAAAACCAAAACTCGTTATTCCAGCGAAGGCTGGAATCTAGGCAAGCAACACTTTCACAACTATTTATTACTAAAAAAATATGAAAATTAGCGTTTTGTTTTCGTAATTAACGCACAGAGATTTGAAGCTTGACTGGATACCAGCCCCCCGACTAAAGCACTCGAGGGCAGGCTCTTCACTGGTATGACAGCTGCGCGGTTTTACTCTTCAATAACTTTTGGCTTTGCTACCTTAGCTTTTACCACTTTTTCTTTAACTGGCTTTTCTTTTACTACTTTTTCTTTTATTGCTTTTTCTTTGATAACTTTTTCTTTAACCGCTTTTGGCTTTGCGGCTGCTTTTTCCGTTTTTAATGCAGGCTCAATTTCTGCTTCTGTTTCTGCTTCCGCCTCATCCGCCACGGCTGCTTTAATGTGCTCAATTAGCTCGGCGGCTTCTTGTACAATTTCGGCTGACATTTTTACAGCATTGTCTGTTGGATTCGTTTTTTCAAACACTGCCGCAAAAAAGCCATCGGTGCCATGCAGATGTGGCAATAGTTTTAAATAATCGCCCGTATCTAATTTAATTTGCTGATGGCTTAAAACGCTGTTAGCAGGCACTAATTTGAAATCAGCATTTGCGGCTAAAAACGCTTCAGCAATCGCTTCGTTTTCATCATTTAATAAGCTGCAAGTTGCGTAAATTAAGCGGCCACCTGTTTTAGTTAACTTGGCGGCGCGCGCCAAAATATTGCTTTGTTTGATATTTAGCTCTGCAATATCGGTTTCTTCAAAGCGCCATTTTAAATCGGGATTACGGCGCAAAGTGCCAAAACCGCTACATGGTGCATCAACCAATACGCGGTCAAACTTACCGTTTAAGCGTTTTAATTTAGGATCATTTTCAGAGCTGATGACTTGCGCATGCAAATTGGATAAGCCAGAACGTTTAAGGCGTTTGCCCAAATTAAACAAGCGTTTTTCAGAGATATCAAACGCATATAAACGGCCTGTGTTTTTCATTAAAGCGCCAATGGCCAACGTTTTTCCGCCTGCGCCTGCACAAAAATCCGCCACCATTTGGCCGCGTTTTGGCGCAACCAAATACGCCAATAACTGGCTGCCTTCATCTTGCACTTCTATCTTGCCAGCTTCAAATAGCACATGTTTGCTAATGTTTAAGCGCGCGCCCATGCGAATGCCAATGGGCGAATGTGGCGTTACTTCAATCACGTTATCTTTAATGGTATTTTCGGCCAGCATGCGTGCCAATACTTCTTCGCGCGTGCCTTTAATGGTATTTACGCGCAAATCTAGCGCGGCTTGATCAAACATACTGCGGCAAATGGTCAGCGCTTCCACTTCACCATATTGCGCCACTAGCTTGTTCCAAAGCCAATCGCGCACATCGGCCTGCACAGGCAGCGGAAAATCTTGCGTTGATTTAGCCTTAATAGAATGCGCCCACTCGGTTTGTTGCTCATTTAAAATAGGCTCTAATTCGCGGATGCTTTTGCCTTGCACACGCAACAACCACGCCAAAATCAGCTTACGCGCATCGTCTGGGTCGTTTGCCTCATTGGCCGTTACCGCGCTTAAATAGCGCAATCGGCGCAACACGCCATAAACACTTTCGGCCACAAAAGCGCGATCTTTAGTGCCAAGCTCACGATTATTGCGGAAAAAATCGCCTAATTTGGCATCGGCTGGACTATTAAAATCCAGCAGATTAGTGAGTAACATGGCGGCTTGGCGCAGTAAATTTGGGGTCATATTGTTATCTTAAATATCTAAAGTTAATTGGGTGCTGGCCGTGACGTGTTAATGCGATTAGCGACTAATTCGTACACTTTACCGTTTTTTTCTGTTTTACGAATTTTTACTGGCACATATTGATAATCCAACGCCAGCCAAAGCTCTGTTTTTTCATCAGAATCTTCACTTTCGTGAAAAATATGAATGGTTTTAATCTCGCCCAGCGGGGTATTAATGTTTTCTTCGCCGCTAAAACTGTAATTATAACTGGTCAATTTTTTGCCAGTGGCAATACTAATTTGCATGCGCTCTAAAGGCGCCACATACATAAATTGATACATAAAACTTAGCAAATCTTGCGCACCATCGCTAATTTCGGCGGTTTTGGTGCCTTTAGCTGTAATTAAATCCACTTTTTTAGCGGGCCAATCAAATTTAGCCGTGTAGGTTTTATCCACTTTACGGCCATATTGATATACATAATTACTTGGCTGCAAGCCACTTTTAGTCAGCTGGCCTGTGCTGGTTTGCAGCAAATTAGCCACTATTAATGCCGCAATTCCATCTGGCTTAATCAAGCTGGTCAGTTGATATTGATTGCCATTGGTGAGATTAAATACAATTTTAGCGCCACCCTCTTTTGCACCATCTTTCTTTGTTCTCACATCAAAATCGGTTTCTACATACTGATAAGCGTTTTCATTAATAACCGCGCCTTCATCCACAGTTGGCGGCTCGGTTTCTACTACTTCGCTGGTTTCAGGTGGGGCTGCTGTGGCTTCTTGCTGATCTGGTTGCTGAATTGGCGGCGTTGTTGGCTCTGGCGTTGCCGCTGGTAAATCGCTGGGTATAAACTCGGCTGGCAGTGGCTCTAACACTTCATCTGGTTCTGCAAAAACTTCATTTTTAGATAAATCATTTTTAAATAAAGGTGCAGCATCTTTTTCAGTAATTTTTGCTACTTTATCTTTAACAATCGCCTTATTATCAACTACTTTTTTAACCAATTTTAGCGCTTGTAATCTGGCCTCAATCGTGTGAATTTCTGGTTTAGGGCTTGGTAATTGCACATTCAAACCGCTCACCAAAAAGGCATGCACAATGGCCGATAAAACAAGGGCTAGCGCTAGTCTTTTAGTGCGGCGGTTTTGAATAAATTCGGCAACATTATTCCACATGTATTTTGGTTAAAGTTTGCTCAAAATTGGCACCTTTGTCATCGGTTAGCACATATTGCACAGGCAAATAATGCTGATCTTGTGCCAACCATAATTGCTTTTTATCGTCTCCAGCCGCTGGCATATTGGCAATATGCAGCGTTTTAAATTGGGTATTGGCGGCGTTTAATTTTAAGCCGCGCGCCATCACTTTATATTGATATTGATCCAGTTTTTTACCGGTGGTTAAAGTCACATTAAACATTTTGCCCGCGCGCGCTTTGGCTGGCATAAACATAAACTGGTAGGCATAACTCAGTAAATCTTGCGATCCCTTTTCTAAGGCTTGCGTTCTAACTTCGCCTTTTACTTGCATATTCAGCGTTTTGTTAGCCCAATCAAAATCCGCTATTAACGATTTCTTTTGATTATCACCTTGATGCAATTCAAAATGTTTGGGCTTTAAGCCCTCTTTTGTAACGCTACCGCTGCTGCTTAATTTGCGCTCGCCCAAAAGCGCATAAACGCCAATGCCTTTGGTGACCGATTCAATTTTGTATTGGCTGCCATCTTGGCTAAAATTTTCGACCACATTGGCAAATAGCTCACCATCGCGTTTTACTTCGTATTCAAGCTGAATTTTTTTGGGTGCGGCTTGCGCCGTTGCACCAAACATTGCTGCGCACAAAAAAATAATCCATTGGCTTTGCTTAATCATGTACTTTTCCAAACGAGTGAGTGAGGCTGTTTAACGCGCAACATGCGCATGCGTTGTCTTGCTAAACAACTAGCCTATAAAACCAGCCTATACAACAACAGTAGCCGCCTCGTTAGCCGCTTGCGGGCGCACAGATCCAATTTCGTACACCGTTTCGCCAGATTGTTCCAGTAATTGTTTAGCAGCAGCTGCATCGGCTTTAGCCATAATCACCACCATGCCAATTCCACAGTTAAAGGTTCTGTACATCTCATTGTGCGTAATATTGCCTTGCGCTTGCAGCCATTTAAATAAAGGTGGTAATTCCCAGCTTGTGGCGCTAATTTCGGCGGTTAAGCCAGCAGGTAACACGCGCGGAATATTTTCTGTAATGCCGCCGCCGGTAATATGCGCCATGCCTTTTACTGGCAATGCATCAATTAATTTAAGCAAAGATTTCACATAAATTTTGGTGGGCGCCATCACTACATCTTTAAATTTTTTGCCATGAAAGTCAGATTCGAAATCAATACCAGAATTGCTGATTAGCCTACGAATTAATGAGTAGCCATTTGAATGCGCGCCGCTTGAAGCCAAGCCTAGCACCACATCACCTGCCGTAATGCTTAAGCCGTTAATGATTTTTTCTTTATCCACACAGCCAACTGCAAAACCAGCTAAGTCATACTCACCCGCTGGGTACATACCGGGCATTTCGGCCGTTTCGCCACCCACTAGCGCGCAACCCGATTGCTCACAGCCTTCTGCAATGCCTTTAATCACTTGCGCTGCTGTGCCAACTTCTAATTTACCGCAAGCGAAATAATCCAAGAAAAATAGCGGCTCTGCGCCTTGCACCAAAATATCATTCACGCTCATGGCGACTAAATCGATGCCAACGGTGTCATGCTTATTTAGCTCAAACGCTAGCTTTAGCTTAGTACCCACGCCATCGGTGCCAGAAACCAGCACCGGATTTTTAAACTTTTTAGGCATTTCAAACAATGAGCCAAAACCGCCGATGCCAGCCAACACTTCTGGGCGCATGGTGCGCTTAGCATAGGGCTTAATTTGCTCCACAAGCGCGTCGCCTGCTTCCATATCAACGCCCGCGTCGCGGTAACTAATAGAGTTTGGTGGATTATTGGTGTTCAAAGCTGTTCTCGATTCAATTAATTGCAATATCGCTATTTAAGTTAAGTATAATTTTAACTTATCTACTATTTTAACTCACTATTTAATCCAACCATGTCAATTCAACCAAAAAACAGTCCTAATAAACTGCCAGAAAGCAATATTGTTGCCGATAATCGTTGGTTAATTTTAAGTGCGGCGTTTTTAATATTGCTGTATTTTTTGCTGCCGGTATTAACCCCATTTGTTACCGCCGCCATTTTGGCTTATATGTGCGATCCATTGGTAGATAGGTTAAGTTTACTGGGCTATAAAAAATATAAATTTGGCCGTACCACCGCCACAGTGCTGGTTATGCTGGCAATTACCGGCTTACTCGCCTTGCTACTTTTAATCATTATCCCCTTGCTGCAAAAAGAATCTTCACTGATTATTGAGCGATTACCCGAAATTATTACCAATATTCGCAATACTATTGAACCGTTTCTGCAAAAGCATTTTGGCATTAGTTTGGCGATAGATAGCGCGCAAATTCAAGAAATTATCACCAAAAACTGGAAAACCGCGGGCGGCATTTTGGGCGACGTGCTTAAAACGGCAGGCACTAACAGCATGGCGCTAATTGGCGTAATCGCCAATATTTTATTATTACCCGTGGTGCTATTTTATTTATTGCGCGATTGGGATGAGATGGTGGCAGGAATTGGCAACTTAATTCCGCGTCAATTTGTGGGTAAAACCACAGAGCTTGCCCAAGAAATTGATCAAATGCTAGCCGAATTTTTTCGCGGCCAATTTACCGTGATGGTTATTATGAGCGTATTTTATGCCGCGGGCTTGTGGATGTCGGGGCTGGATATGGCCTTGCCAATCGGCATTATTGCTGGCTTGTTAAATTTTGTGCCGTATTTAGGCCCTGCAATCGGCATGGGTTTAGCCTTATTAGTTGGCGCGCTGCAATTTAGTAGCATCGGCGAATTAATCCCTGTTTTATTGGTGTTTGGCATTGGTCAATTAATTGAAAGCAATTTTATTACGCCAAAACTGGTGGGCGACCGCATTGGTTTACACCCGGTGGTGGTGATTTTTGCTTTACTGGCTGGCGGCCAATTGTTTGGTTTTGTCGGTGTATTGCTGGCTTTGCCTATTACAGCAGCCATTGCCGTTGGCTTGCGCCACACCAAAGAAAATTATCTCGATAGCGATGCTTATCTTAAATAATCCAGCTCAAATTAACCGCGTTTTTAACCCTATTTTTCAAGCAAACAATGCATGAAACAACTGATATTAGACATTAAACCCGCCGCGCCACCCACTCTGCAAAATTTTGTAGTGGGACGCAACGCAGAAGCCATTGCCAACTTAGAAATGGCGATTAATGGTCAAAACCCACAATTTATTTATTTGTGGGGCGAATCTGGCTCTGGCAAAAGCCATTTGCTGCAAGCCTGCAAGGCAATAGGCGCCTGCGTGGTGGACGATGTGCATTTGCTCAATAACGAAGCGCAAATTAATTTGTTTAATCAATATAATCAGCGCAAAGAAGCCGGCCAATGGATGATAACCGCCGGCTTGCATGCGCCAACGCAAATGGGTTTGCGTGACGATGTAGCCACGCGCTTGGCTTGGGGCTTGGTGTATCAGCTGCATCCGCTAAATGATATTGAAAAAGCCACCGCGTTAAAGCTGCATGCGTTTGAGCGCGGCATGAAATTGCCTGATGAAGTGGTGGATTATTGCCTGCGCTATTTGCGCCGCGATTTGCCCACATTAATGGCAACGCTGGATGCGCTAGATGAATGGTCGCTGACCATGCAAAAGCCAATTACGGTGCCGATGCTGCGTAAATTATTGCAGTTAAATTTAGAATTAACCGATTAGTATTTTAGACCACCCTGTTAAGTTACTTAAAGTTCAAACCATGCTACGCATTACCGAAATCAAACTACCGCTTGCTACATCTGCCAAAGAAGGCCATACCGACGCTGAAATTAGAGCGGCCGTTATTAAAAAGCTGGCGATTAATGCGGCGGATTTACTCAGCTTTAGCATTTTTAAGCGCGGTACCGATGCACGAAAATCGCACGCGATATTGCTGGTTTATTCGCTGGATGTGGTGATAAATGGTGAGGCGAAAGTATTAGCCAAACTTAAAAAAGACCCGCATGTAAAACCCACGCCAGATACTGAGTATAAATTTGTTGCCCATGCGCCAGCGCAGCTAAAAAGCCGTCCTATTGTGATTGGTTTTGGCCCTGCTGGCATTTTTGCCGCGTTAATTTTAGCGCAGGCTGGCTATAAGCCGATTGTGCTAGAGCGCGGTAAAGCGGTGAAAGAGCGCACCAAAGACACCTGGGGCTTGTGGCGCAAAAACACACTTAATCCAGAATCGAATGTGCAGTTTGGTGAAGGCGGCGCGGGTACTTTTTCGGATGGTAAATTGTGGAGCCAGATTAAAGACCCCAACCATTACGGCCGTAAAGTGTTGCAAGAGTTTGTAGCGGCAGGCGCGCCACCAGAAATTTTATACTTAAGCCACCCGCATATTGGCACCTTTCGCTTGGTGGGTATGGTGGAAACTATGCGCAATAGCATTATTGCGCTGGGCGGTGAGATTCGTTTTGAAAGCCGCGTGGACGATATTGAGATTGAGAACAACGCGATTAAAGGCGTAGTGCTGGCCAATGGTGAGCACATTGCGGCTAATCATGTGGTGTTGGCAGTTGGCCACAGCGCACGCGATACCTTTGAAATGGTGCATCGCAAAGGTATTTTTGTTGAGGCCAAGCCATTTTCAATCGGCTTCCGCATTGAGCATCCGCAATCGCTGATAGATAAAGCGCGTTACGGCAGCAGCTATAATGAAGATTTAATCAGCAAGCTGGGCGCGGCTGAATACAAATTGGTGCACCACGCCAGCAATGGCCGCAGCGTGTATAGCTTTTGCATGTGCCCAGGCGGCACCGTGGTGGCGGCGGCATCTGAAGAAGGCCGCGTAGTGACTAACGGCATGAGCCAATACAGCCGCAATGAGCGCAACGCCAACGCAGGCATTGTGGTGGGCATTACGCCAGAGGTGGATTTTCCTGACAACCCATTAGCGGGCATGGAATTACAGCGCCAACTGGAAAGCCACGCTTATGTGTTGGGCGGCAGCAATTACGCCGCGCCTGCGCAATTAATTGGTGACTTTTTAGCCAACAAACCATCTGAGCAATTTGGCCAAGTAGTGCCTTCTTACACACCGGGCGTGCATCTGACTAATTTAGATTCCACCCTACCCGCCTTTGCAATTGAGGCGATTCGTGAAGCCATACCGGTATTTGCCAAGCAAGTAAAAGGTTATGATTTAGCCGATGGCTTATTAACAGGGGTAGAAACGCGCACTAGCAGCCCAATCCGCATAAAGCGCGATGACAATAGCCTGCAAAGCGTTAACACCAAAGGCTTATACCCATGTGGCGAAGGCGCTGGTTATGCCGGCGGCATTTTATCGGCTGGGGTAGACGGTATTAGAGTAGCAGAAGCCGTTATGCTCAGTATGGTTAATGATTAATTTAAGCAGCGATTACAAATATTTCGCCGCTGCCTGTTTTACCTAAGTTATCCACCCAATTAACGCTTATTTTATCGTTTAAGGCAGCGCCTTTTAGGTAAAAAGTCAGGTATGGATTTTTAGAGATGCCAGTTCCCCACTGCATTTCTAACACGGTTTTATCGTTTAGCTTGGCTGTTACTAATTGAATAAAATAGGCCGGAATCAGCTGGCCAAAATCGTCTTTTTTGCGCCCCGTTTCCATGGGGTGATTCATAATCATCTTAATCTCAGTTATGTCGCCACTAAGTTTAGCGCGCATTTTAATGTTATCCATTTGCGTTTCCTTTAGCCACAACCATTTTCAAGCACCACCACATTTTTAGCCGCGCTAAAGTAGCTATTGCCTGCTTTTACAATCACTTTTACGTCTGATGTATCGGCCATTTTAATGCGCGTAACCACTTGCGGCAGCGCGCCATTACTAAACACAAAATGCGCAATTAAAGCGGTTGGATTATTCTCTACCAAAACTGAAATGGATTCTGTATTGGGAATACGGCTGGTGATTTCAATTTGCACAATCGCGCCATTTTCAGCACGGTCTGGCGCCACAATATCAATATCGCTGCTGGGCGTTTCTTGCGTTATGCCTAAATTCGTTTTTGCTTCATTAATCTTAATCGCTTCAAATGCTGGCTTATTCCACATGGCTGCTAGCGCGCGCATTGGCTGCAAAAGCAAGGCTAGCGCCACGCCTGATGCTATTTTTAAAAAGTTTCGGCGTTGCATTAAGTTAACCTCTCAATCGCTTGTTTTTCGTTTTCTTGCAGGCGGCGCAATTCTTTTAAACGCGCTTCAACAATCGATTGCTCATAAAAATTGCCGTCTTTTGCTTTAATGGCTAAATCTAACTGCTCAACCGCTTTTTTTAAATCGTATTTGCGGTAATACGATTCGCCCTGCGCCTGAAAACGCAATAAATCCTTACCTTTTGCCGCATAGGCTTTCGCTAACATATCATATAAATAGGGGTCGTCAGGGTATAAGCGCTGCTTTTCTGCAATCAGCTTAATGGCTTTATCGGGCTGCCTGCTATCCAAAAAATGTTCAGCATAGCCATAAATTAGTGAGCGATGTTCAGGAAACAAACTTAAGGCTTTAGCATATTGCACTGCCGCGGCTTGTGGATTATTACGCGCCACTTCAATTCTGGCGCTTAAGTTTTCAAAAAAGGGGTGTTTATCGGCGCGGCTTTTCAGCCATTCCACTTGCTTTGCAGCGCCAGAAACATCATTTTTGCGCAACATAGCCACCGCTAAACCATAATGCTCAGCGGTTTCACTGGCAAATCGATGTTCTCTAATATTATCTTCAAATTGCTCAATCGCCGTTTGCGCTAAACCATTACTGGCGCGTAATTTGGCTTTCACTAAATTAAAATCCAAGCTATCCGCCACTTGCCGGTAAGGCATGGAATCAACGCGATTCGACACATCGGCGATACGCTCTGCACTTAACGGATGTGTGCGCAAAAAGCTGGGCGCGGTGCCTTCTATAAAGCGCGATCCGCGCTGCAAAGTGCTAAAAAATGCTGGCATACCGCGCACATCAAAGCCTGCCGCATCTAATATGGTTAAACCAACCCTATCCGCCTCACGCTCATGTTCGCGCGTGTAATCTAGCTGGCGTTGCACACCTGCCGCGCTAGATGCGGTTAAAGCGCCAGTCGCCAGCTGCGGGTTTGAGCGCGCCACCAATAAAGCTAAGGCAATACCGGCAATATTTTTAAAGGTATCGTATTTTTGCGATGCCAACATACGCGCCAAATGGCGCTGCGTAACATGGCCAATTTCGTGGCCCAATACGCCTGCCATTTCCGATTCACTATTGGCCGCTAAAATTAAACCCGTATGCACGCCAATCACACCACCTGGCATAGCAAAGGCGTTAATGCTGTTATCTTTTACCGCAAAAAAATGAAAGGTTTGGCGTTTATCTGGCCCACTAGCCGCCAACTTTTGCCCAACCGCTTGAATATAATCCGTCACTTCGGCGTCTTGCAGCACTTCATCACTATCAGCCACTTCGCGCAAAATTTGCTCGGCAATACGCTGTTCATCTTGCGGGCTTAAAACGGTTTGCGCAATATCGCCCAAATCGGGCAAATTTTGATCATCGGCCGGGATATTGGTGTTTAGCGTGCCATTGTTATAAGGCTTGCCCGAAATAGCAGGCGGCGTGGCGGCATCGGCATAAGCGGCTTGCGCCAGCAAAATCATGGCAGCGGCAATACTTTGTGTAATTAGTGATAACTTTAACTTCATCATTGTTATGATAATGCCTTTAATGGCTAAGTTCATGCCAAAATTGTTAATAGACCGTAACCTTGAGAACCCTATGACCGACCCAAAGCAAACCCTTACGCACTTTGATAACAGCGGACAAGCGCATATGGTTGACGTGGGCGATAAAGCGATGACGCGCCGCGTGGCGATTGCTACTGGCACAATTAACATGCTAGCTAGCACCTTGGTGCAGATTCAGCAAGGCGATGCCAAAAAAGGCGATGTGCTGGGCATTGCGCGAATTGCCGCCATTCAAGCCAGCAAAAAAACGGCCGATTTAATTCCGCTGTGCCACCCAATTTCGTTAACCCGCGTGGCGGTTATGTTTGAGATTGACGCCTCACAGAACAGCATTAGCTGCACCGTCACCTGCGAAACCACAGGCCAAACAGGTGTTGAAATGGAAGCCTTAACCGCCGTAAGTGTGGGCTTACTGACTATTTATGATATGTGCAAAGCGGTAGACCGCGGCATGACGATGAGTGATATTAAGGTGCTTGAAAAACATGGTGGAAAATCGGGTGATTGGGTGGCATGTTGAGCATTTGCAGGTTAGAAATCAGCCCGAATAGGGCGTATTAGTGAAACGTAATACGCCGCAAGTGTAATATCTCATACGGCTCAATACGCAAGCTGTTGCGGTCTACGCGGGCTATTTAAAAGTAGCTAATTTATTCAAAATTATTCATTCATAAATTTTTGTGGCTTGCCCTGCAAAGTACCTTTTATTGCACTTTCTAACGCCTCTCGGCTTTTTTTATCTACTGCGAATATCGCATCAATAATGCGCTGTGGCACATAAATCACGTGCGAGAATTCATCAGGAAATTTCCACGCACCTGATTCGTTAATAGCAGGCCGTGCGACAATCGCATACCCATATTTGGCTTTAGGTATCCTCGGGTCACTCATACCGCCCATCGACCAGCCTGATAAGGCTATTAAATCCAGCCCTTCATTCCAATTGGCATGGTAATAATGCTCAGTTAATCCCGCGGGTAGCACGAAAATCTTGTCTTTTTCTACTATGGCTGCCAAACTTAAGTAAGTTCGATTGCTACATGTTTCCACCCCCCCATGCGGCATGGCCCAGAGAAAGGTGCTCTGTCGCCTAGTGGATCAACTACATCCCCTTTATCTCTCGCTCTGGCCTTTCTTAGTGGTTGTGCTGATTCGATAAGGCTTGCGCTGCTTTGTACTTTGCGCCAGTCATAGAAATACTGCACTTCTGGGTTAAATTTATGAATGTTGGCTGTGGAATTTACATAGAGCTCTAATCGCTGCTCATCCATTCTTGGCGTGCATACTTCTTGCCCATTAACCATTGAACACATTTGCTCTGCTGATGGCATTGGTTTTCTGTATGCAATGGCTTCTGCGCCTTGTAAATCGTTTGCAACAAATGCATCTGGCATGCAAAAACGCTTGGCAAAACTTGGTGTAACTGCCCATACATATTCATCTTTGATATAACGTGGGTTGCCTTTACCCAGTTTTTTATAGTAGCCATCAGGGCATTTCTGCTCTACTTCTTGTGCTTGCGCAGTAGCTATAAAATTAAAGCCTATACACAATATAGCTAAGAAAAAAACCAAGCTTCGTTCTGCTATCATGCTAATAATCCTGCACCGTCTCTGTGCTCATTTGTAAATTTGTTTGTACCGCAGTTGATGGTTGGTTTTCACTATTATTTTGTTCTTTCCCTAAAATCACCGCCTCATCCACCTGCAAGCCTTTATGTACTTGATGGGTAATAAACAGAATAGTGACCTTGCCTTTCAGCTTATTCACCGTCTGCGCAAAGTGATCTGCGGTTTGTTGATCTAGGTTGCACTGCTTCATCAAAGGCATTTACGCTTAGTCATCGCAGGGCCACCTCGAATTTAGGTCTAATGCGGCATTAAATAGGTGAAATCAAAAAGCATCTTATACGGAAGTGTATTTAAAGTTAAATCAATAAACAAGTTTTTACAAAAAATTATTGTTGATTCAATTACTTGCAGTACTAAGCAATTTTTTCGTGATCAATTAAATAGGTGTAAAGCGATAGGCAGCGGCATGACGATGGGTGATATTAAGGTGCTGGAAAAATATGGTGGGAAATCGGGTGATTGGGTGGCCGACTAGCCACCCATTTGAAACTAGCTTACTTGCCGCCAATCAAGCTTTTAACCGCACCCACTAAATCGCCCGGCATGATTACAATTTTGCTATTGTTGGAATCAGCGATTTTTTGCATTGATGTAATATAGCGGTCACCCAGTAAAAACATGGCTGAGGCGTTATTTTCTTTAACGGCTTCGGTAATAAATTTAATCGATTCGGCTGACGCTTTTGCCGCTACCATTTGCGCTTCGGCATCTTTACGCGCGGCTTCTAAACGCGCTTCTGCGTTTAATATTAGCGATTGTTTTGCGCCTTCGGCCTCTGTTACCACCGCCACACGTTCACGCTCGGCTGCCGCTTGGCGTTCCATGGCGTCTTGCATGTTTAGTGATGGTTTAATGTCTTGAATTTCAACCGATTTAACGGTTAATCCCCAATCCAACGCTTCATCGGCAATCGCTAGTTTTAGCTCGGTTTTAATGCGGTCGCGCGATGTTAAAGCATGGTTTAATTCCATGCCGCCAATAATTGAGCGCAAATTGGTTTGCACCATATTGCGCATGGCCTCACGGAAATTTTCAATACCATACACAGCGCGTTCGATATTAGAAACTTTAATAAATGCCACCGCGTTAGCCAAGATTACGGCGTTATCGGCAGTAATTACCTCTTGTTGCGGAATTTCTAAAATAATATCTTTTGTGGTGACTTTGTAACTTACTTTGGTAAAAATCGGGTTAATCACATGCAAGCCTGGGCTTAATACGCCCGCAAACTTACCCAACCTTTCCACTACCCATTCTTCGCCCTGCGGCACAATGCGCACGCCTTTAAAAATGGCCACTGCCACTAAAAAGATGAGTATTAAACTAAATTCGGTCATGATTATTTTTCCTAAAAGTTAAACCATCAAATAAAACTATACTGCTTGAATGCGTAATGTATTGCCTTCTACCGCCACCACGCGCGCTTGCGTGCCTTCTGTAATTGCTGCATCCGCTATTGCTGGCCATTCGCGGCTGCCCATTAAACCTTGGGTAAATTCTATTTTGCCTGATTGATTAGGTCCACAAGCCGAAATTACAACGCCCACGCGGCCAATTTCTTCACCTTGTGATTGGCCTACGCGCGAATGCGTTTCAGTTTTTTTGTAATTAAGTTTCCAAATGGCTAATGAGCCAATGGATAAGGCGGCAAAAATAGCAAATTGCATAGCAACTGGCATGGCTGGAAAAACCCAAGTGGCAATCGCCACGCACAGTGCTGCAATGCCAAACCACAGCACATAAACCGTGCCTGTCGCCATTTCAATGGCCAGCAACACTAACCCCAGCACGCCCCACATCCACATTGCATCAATCATGTTTTCACCTTTAAATATGGCCTTAAAACCGCTGTTAATGGTATCACTTTTTTGTTTTGAACCGAATGCGCTGTGTTTAATCCTATTAAATTAACTTTATTATGTTGATGATGCAAAACCCTGTTCATATTGTTTGGTTTAAACGTGATTTGCGCATAAACGACCACGCGCCGCTGCAAGCCGCCTGCTTGGCTGGCAATGTGTTGCCCTTGTATTGCTGGGAACCAAGCCAGTGGGCGGGTGACGATTATGTGGCGCAACATCAGGTGTTTATTAAGGAGTGTTTAGCCGAGCTTAAAAAGGAGTTGGCAAGCATTGGCTTGCATTTGCACATTTCACCTGTGGGAATTGTTGAAACCTTGCAGCATATTAAAAGCCAAGTGCCAATTGTGGTTTTATACAGCCATGAAGAAACCGGCAATGGCGCGAGTTTTGTGGTGGATAAAGCAGTAGGCGCATGGTGCAAAACGCTGCAAATTAATTGGCAAGAAATGCCGCAAAACGGCGTAGTGCGGCGCTTAAGCAATCGTAATCATTGGAATAAACATTGGGAATCGCGCATGTGCGCGCCGATTATTGCTAAGCCGCAATCGGCTTTTTCCACGGCTTTTATCAATCTGCCATCAGGCAATATTCCACAAGCTAAAGGTAGCGATAAACCCAGGCGGCAACGTGGCGGGCGTGTTGAGGCATTAAGCTTTTTTGATAGTTTTTTAGATGGCCGTGCGGCTAAGTTTAGGGGCGGCATTTCAAGCCCGCTTACCGCCGTCACCGCTGGCTCAAGGCTTTCGCCTTATTTGGCCTATGGCTGTTTATCCATGCGCGAAGTGGTGCAGGCCACCAGAGAGCGCCGAGATTGGGCCAATCAAGTACCACATTTATTCCCCAAAAATTTAAACGGCGGCCTAATTGGTTTTGAAAGCCGTTTGCATTGGCATTGCCATTTTATGCAAAAGCTGGAATCCGAACCCGAAATGGAATTTGAAAACCTGCATCATGCGCATGATGGTATGCGTGATGAAACGTTTGCCAATAGTGAATCGCAAATACGCCTTGCCGCTTGGAGCAAAGGTGAAACGGGTTGGCCGCTGATAGATGCCTGCATGGCGATGTTGCGCGAAACGGGTTGGATTAATTTTCGCATGCGCGCTATGTTGATGAGCACCGCCAGCTATTTATATTGGCTGCACTGGCGCGAAACCGGCTTGCATTTGGCGCGCGAATTTTTGGATTAC
>Ga0326733_1000254_pt1 | contig 16597 bp, 25 predicted proteins | sample 14_GP2_308_FD_207946 | JGI IMG/M metagenome (GOLD analysis project Ga0326733, IMG submission 207946) | Glacier ice microbial communities from Ngari, Tibet, China - 14_GP2_30.8 | ecosystem: Environmental > Aquatic > Freshwater > Ice > Glacier | place: China: Ngari, Tibet | collected 2018-07-17 | reverse complement strand
GTAACAGTGGTACCAATCTCGATTTACCTTATAAAGGCTTAACGCGAATCTCGGACGATCCCGATCTCGCCGCCAGTATCGTTCACTTAGCGGGTAGTCAGGATTGGCAGCTCTCATCGGAAGTGAACGGAATGGGCTTAACTACCAAGCGTTTCCTTGAAGTTATCGGCTCAAGCGCGAAGAGCGTCGCGACCCTGCGCGCAGTAATGGGAGATCTCAGCCTTGGTAGCAACATTCAGCACCCGCAGGTGTCAGTGTCGAAAGCATCGTTAGTCGACGGAAGTTTGTTCCCATGGTTAGTGGGTGCGGTGCGAACGAGCGGGACTGGTGGTGGTAGCACCACAGGCAAGAAGGATAAGCGTGAGCTGAGTAAAGCCGAGGAGACATTGTCGTTTCTCCGCGAAGCGCGCGCTGCTCGGAAGGCGCAGCAGACGCAGACGCTGGGTGTGCTTGCGAGCTTTCTGGCAAGGGTCGTATAGATTATATCTTATCTTTCGAAAGATAAGATATGCGTTGTTACTAGTAATTGACGAGGTGAACTAGTAGTCCTGCGTCGCCCTCCATACCGGTAAGTCTTCTTATAACCTGGTTCTTTCGCGGAAAACCGGCAATCATAAGTAGTAGATCTTCATACGTGGGTTCAGATACCACCACGTGACGACCATCTGTCGTGGTAATAGTTACTTCGTCGAAGTCAACCTTTCTGAGGATGTATTCATTGTAGAAATTACCGATATCATCAGGGGAGCCCTCGACTCCCAACAGGGCGGTGAAACCTGTAACGTTGTAGCTCGGAACGTGGATTGGTGCTATAACATTTTGTTGGTTGAGTTGGAGGTGATATAAGAGTGTTCGATTGCCATCTCTCCAAGTAGGATCCCAGAAGTACATTAGCACTGTCACTCTTGTAATAAGTGCTCGACTCGCATCACGAACAATCCACGCCAGCAACTTTGTGTCATCCGCGATTAAAGCAGCGTAATCTCTTTCATTGATACGAGCCAGTAGTCTCTTCGCCGCTTCCATTGGCACTCTCACGCCAGTCAGTCGCAACATCACTTCCATCGCGTCCGAAGGAGCAAGGTATTCAGGCTGAGGGTTCAAGGTCTGAATTAGATAGTTAACTTCCTTCTGCGGCCGCGGGTAACAGGCTTGCGAGCATGCTGCTTGCGTGGGAAACCTTCCTTCGTCGTCGGGTTCGCATTGACCGGCGAAATTACAGCTTCGACGGAGGTGTGCCATTTATATCGAAGCGTTTAATTATATTATTACCAATTCCGTTCCCTGCCCCACGCAATAAGGAAGGATCGAATTAAGCACTGGTCTCAATACTTTGTAGGGTAATTTCACAGTTACCTTTGTTACTACAGGTGTCTCAGACGAAATCGCACCGACAATCGCACGCATCCGCTTAACATACGACCACAGCATCAGATCCGGATACGTCACCTTCTCGAGGTTGAGTACCACAGAGAGCTTACGACCTTCACTACGCGCCTTCCGAATTAAGACCATATAAGCGAGGTAGGCGGTGTGAATCTCCTCGAAAGAATGGATGTTTGAGCGATTGAGTGTAAAGTGGAGGATGACAGGTGTCACAAGTGTCATCGTGACAAGACTCATCTTTATAACTACTGCGACAGTAGTTATTTATATTACAAGTTGGAATGGAATTAATCCCTTCCCATTCCAAATTGCTAGCACGTTCGTCTCATTAAAAACTACCTCGTCGCCAACCTCGAGGGCTGAAAATACCAGCGGATACATCTCTCGCACGTAAGTAGTTAACTCCTCCGAACTCATCTCGATGCCGACACTTTGAGCGAGACTTGCGGCTACTGAATGGCGCATATTGGAAAGAGAGATACCTTCTTTTAGTTACCATATCCCGCATCGGCTGCCGTGACGGCAGAAGCGGCGCTACCACTTATCTGTTCCGACGGCGGTAGCGGCGTCATGATTGTTGGCTGTTCATGCTCGGCGAACAGTTCTTCCAACCCTTTGTAGAGATCATCTGTGCGAACAATATATTGTTTATACCCGACGAATAGTTCGAGCAGCCCTTGCTGTTGAACCCGTAGCACGTGAGGTTCGTAGTCCGTTAGCGTGTCAAGTATCTTGACAATAACTTCTGTTTGAAGACAGTAGGGTAAGAAGATGACGCGGAAATCGGCAAAGTAAGCGGCGATCTCCTCTTGCGGTAAAGGAATCGAACTAACAATATAGAGTACGGCAAGGCGACTCGCATTCAGAGCAGTGAAGACCTGTGTTAGTGTGACGCCAATCGCTTCGTTTACCGGTAGTGTATAGATGAGATTATTACGGCAGAGTTCAACATTGAAAGGATTATCATCGAAGAAAATCGCGTCGTAGGGATTAAGGTGTAGGCGCGAGGCGAGGTTCTGAATCATTACTAGCTTCGTTCGAGTGTCCTGCCCATACTCCACGTCGCGGAAGTAAGACGCGAGGCCAAAATCGCGCAGTGTCTCTGTCGCATTGGTGCGAAACGAAGCCAGTGTAATAACATAACCACGGGAAGCGAGATAGTCTAATACTTTTCTTGTCTCGGCATAAATAGAAATGGTAACCTGCTCGTCAGGTGTGACGGGAGAGAATGTAGTCCGTGTATGTGCGTCTGATGGAGAGTTAAGTAGTAACGTATCGTCCAAATCGAAGACGAACCACGGTTCCATTTAGTATTACGTAAAATCTTTCACGTAATTTTAGTTCGCCGGTGGTAGTGCGCGAACCTCGCGGATGAAATCGGTGAGGAGCGTTGGCGCGGGGATAGAAGCACGTAGTGTGTTTAACGCATGGCGCTGGTCTTCAACCTCCGCTTTGAGTGACAGTACCATCTGCGTCAGGGTGCGCACGGTCAGACGCAATTCGTCATTAGCGTCTGCTGCCGGCGGCGCGGCAGCTGCGGGTGGCGCCGCGGCAGGCATCGCACCCGCACGTTCGAAACTACCCCGCAATCCTTCAAGGAGCCACCCAGCCTGTGTTGTTAGTTCCGATGCTAGTTCGCCGACGGCAGCTGCTAATGGTATCGCGTGACCAGCGGCACGAGTCGCGGCGTTCATTTAGAGCAGTTCGTGACAGCTTTAAAATGCTGGCGTATCTCGTACCACGGCTTCAGAAGCAGATTGGTATTACACGTTGGCGTTACAAGCAAATACTTGATCCGCGCGGTTATATTCTCCGACACGGCGTCGCCTACTCGTTGATCGACGGTCGTAAATGTCCGCCGAATTGCCGCAAACTGGTCGCAGGTCACGAGTTGGTATACGGTAACCACCTCGAAGAAGATCCTAATACTTCACAGTTGTATCGATCGAGTTGCGGAGTGCTGTGCTGGCATGATAGCGGCGCCGCATGTTTTTACGGTATGACACAGTTAACCGACTCTTCAGAGAGCTCCTATCAGCTTCGGCATACTTTCTCGGAACCGTTACGCGCCGTGGCAGTCGACGCTCGACTGCCGGTGATTACGGTGGTGACCGCCAGCGGTGGAGTGCGTTACTTTCAACACGCTTTCACGCATAAGGAGAAGGCGATGGTGACACAAGAGCACCCGTTAGCTTACGCCGATAAGATTTACAGTGACGCGGTATTAGGTGGGACTGACAGCGGTGCTTTGTTAACGGATCAAGGAAAAGTTAGTGTTTATCACAGATATCGCAGGCGTCCGTGGCCGCTACAACGCACTACCGAAACCATCGTTTCGATGGTATGGGCGAAGCCGTATTGGTTGTGTCTGGGAGATGACGGTTGGCTCTGGCGGTATAATGATCGCACCATCATTGACGAAGCCGCGCCGGAGCTACTCGATCCGGTATTTCCACAACGAGTAGCGAGTATGACCAGTCTTTTCTCCCAAGTTTATCTTCTCACATTGGAAGGGGTTCTCGTGAAACTTTCGGCGGCGCTACTGTTACGAGAAGTGCCGCCGTTACGACGCCGGCGTCGTAACGCAGAGCCAATAGATTTGGAGCTTGGAGCGAGCAGCGTAAATACATGACCGATGCCGTTATTTCAGCGTTGCTTGCCTACACTACGGGAACTGACGAGTTCATCCCGCTCAGTAATAGCGTCGTGACGGAACACGGTATTCGCTTCTCGCAGTTCCAATGGCATCGAAGTATGCGCAATGGCGTACCGTACCTAACACTTGTGCTGTCGCTTCACAACACTCCGTTCGGACAACTTCACGGAGTGTTGAGTCACTCGAACAACTGTAATGAAGAAGAACCTAGTGATGAAACCTTGCTGCGGTCATTACTCGCAAGGGCGAACGACCTACGTGTTTGCCCTGATTGTACGGCGATCCACCCGTCGACGAGTATTAAGGACGGTCGATGTTGTAGTTGTCATCTCGCGCGCGCCCTGAACTCGCGCAGTGAGACATGTAGTATCTGCCGCGAGGACGCCGAGCGTTACTACACAACCAGTTGCGGTCACTCGTTCCACCACAGTTGTATTGCCACTCACGCGCGCACCGCGTTACATCAGCACGTCACCCACCGACCCGCCGATGACTTACCGAAGATTACTTGTCCGAACTGTCGCGGCGATCTACTAGCGGACTTTGCGGCGTACATGACAGCGTGCGAAGTATAAAAATACGAGTTCCGAAACACCTTCGTTACTCTACAGTTGTAGGGCTAACAAAAGCAGTAAAAGCACGGGATGAGAGAAGGTGTATCAAGAAAAGAAGATTGATTCCGGAAGCTTTCTGGAAGGAGAAAGTACCGCTCTCATGCGTATCCGTCCCATCCACACGCGCGGGCTTGTCGCCCCCGATCGCGACGACCTACCCGCAACACTTCACGCGCTACCACCGCTACCACCAGTTCAAGTTCACACTTGGGCAAATGCGTTTCGCTACGCCAAGAGCGAGAAGACCGCGCTTGCTACGATATACACAGATGTAGTTCTCATCGAGGAACTGGACTTCAGTTACGAAGTCGCAAAGTGTCGTCCGCGGCTGCTCGCGTTACCAGCGGGTACACGCTTCGATGCGTGTAGTTACAATCAGCGTAGTGGCTGGTTCTGCTTTACGCGGGAAGATGATGAAGGTAGTTACTATGCGCCAAAGTGTAAGTGCTGTAATTCGATACCGCGAGTGGTGAGGGCATAAGGAAGTTACATCTGTTCAGATGTAATCTAGCGTGGTAATAAGAATCTAATCTAACGAAACACTCTTCTTTCATCGCATCTCTTCCCTAATGACAATTCTTCCTCCTCTTCTTCCTGTTCCCAAATGCTCCACTTCCTCTCACCGTGGCTTCGTTACCTCTTTGTTGATACCGCCTCTCATCGTTATCTCTTCGAAACCACCACCCGTTGCGTCAACGTCGCCTACTCCCAAGACGGCATTCGGATAAACAACGGGTTATACCATATCGATCTGCAAGGTAGACTACATACCGCCGTAACTGACGCATCAGTAGCTGAGAACATCAAGAGACGACGAGATCTATGCGGTATCGTCGCAGTGGCAAATACTGCTCGTCCCTTGGTGCTTACTACAGAAGGTAATGTTTATTGCGTTTGGAGCGGCGAACTACTGTATCGCGACGTGGCCACGATGCGCGCGAACGATTTTATCCTCTTAACCGGTCGCGACGGACATCGCTATGCGCGCGTCGAGCCTGCTCTTACGCGCGTGACCCCCGAGGAAGCTGTCACTCCTACTCCCGCTCTCGAGAGTTGGGCTTACGTGTTGGCTGGTCGCGCGTATCTGATGTGGATCGATTCACTGCTATCATCTCACGTTTATTGCGACGTGACGCATGTTAACAACCATCGTCTAGCGCTGTGTAGCGGGAATGACTACATACATTGTTCCCAAGACGAGAACTACATTGTCTTCTATCGGGATAATGGTAACGCCACGATCGTGGAACGAAACTGGTATTACCATTATCCACTCAACGATAATCAGCCGCGAGCACTTGCCCCGCAGATACCAACTTACGAGTGCTGTTGTTCTACGCGGATCGTATCAATTCAGAGCTTGCCGTTACAGGGAAGGCGACCGATACCTTACGTCGCACTCCTCGCCGACGGACACGTCTATTACTCTGGTACTGGGCAAGAGCATTGGTATGGAGTCGCCGCCGTGGAACTCTGTGTTCATAGCGAGGTGACACCGGTGGAAGTAAGTGTATTGTGTGCGGACGGGAGGGTAGCGATGGCGCTGTTTGTGTAGATTTCTTCAATGTTGAAGAAATGGCTTTACGAGCAAGGTGCTGCTTCTGGCGACATTAAGCCCGCGATGCCCGTAGAACTGCGCCGCGAGCTCGGCATGATCGGCCAGCTGAAACTCGTCTTATGCTGATGCGTCGCATAGGTGTCGCCGCACGGTGTCTGAGGAGTTAACGGCGACTGCTGCGGTGTGAAGGGTAACGGCGTACAGGGCGTGGAATGTTGACTGGGCGAGTCGAACATAATCTCAGGTAATGCCATGTCGTAGTAGTGCGGTGACTGTATCACGCCTTTGCGCAGGTCGCTCAGCTCCAACTGTTCGAGTTCAAGCAACGCCATACGCGCGCCGCGCACTGGATCGTGCGCGGCGACACCTGTCTCCCGCAACTGTCGAAGGCAGGTGGTAAAACGCTCTCGTCGCGAGGTCATGAATTGCGACCGAGAGATCCAAATAATCTCTACTACTTCAGAAAGGAAAGATTCCGAAAGGAAACAATTTGTTCCGCGAAAACATAGAGAATGATTACATGTGCAGAGCTGAACATCGTCTTGGTAATTCTAATATTATCAGGAGTGATCTGGTTCAATTACAAATCACGCGGTTCCCTCTTTCTCAATCGAGAACTTATTCCCTTGCCTGTGTGGTTACGGTGTCTGATTCCGCAGAAGGATTGCGCCACGGTGGTCGACGTCGATGGCTGGTCGGTGGTTCATCTCCTACTCTATTTCGTATTGGGAGTCTTTGTTCCAAACCATTATTTGCTCGTCGTCACCGGATCGGTTGCCTTCGAAGCATTGGAACGCAGTCTGGGTGAACACCCCCGCTGGATAATCGATCCCGCTACAAACCTGCTAGGTTACACTCTCGGCTCTATGCTCTCGAAGCGGCTGCGACCGCAATTGACGGCCTACGATTTCGATAGCAAACAAATAACCGCTGTATTGTTAGTAATCGCTGTATTGTTAATACTGTATATGCGGTTATCGCTCCGGAAAGAGTGATTCTTTCCCTGAAACGAAGGAGCGACTGTTACCATGGCGCTTTCCCCGCACATCGCATGTGTCAAGTTTACGCGTCAGGAGCAACACTGCCCTGCTGAACGCGCTAGCGGGCAAACTTGTAACAATAAGGTTCGAGGGTTGTATGGATGCTATTGTGGGATCCACAAGCATCTCTACTATGCCGAGGCCGTAGCTCAGCAAAAGCAATTGACGCTTGTCGTGGCACGGCTTGAGCAACAGCTCGCGGTGACCACAAGTCAAGGTATCAGTGCCGTAAAGCAACTCGCCGCTGTCGTCACGGCACACGACGCACAGATACATACTTTGACAAAAGTATTGTTTCGACAAGTACCAAGTGCGCGAATGGTGTGTAGTCGCGAGCACGCCATTCGCGCACTCGTAACGCGCACTCAGCAGAAACGGCGCTCGCAACTCGCAAGCAGACGAGCTACGAGTGCGCGAGCCTAGATAATACTTCTAATCGAAAGAAGTATCCTTTTTTCAGAGACAAGCAACCTCTCGCCACGCGGTGATAGCATCGAGTTCAATCATGGCGCATTCGTAACAATCGAGGAGGGCGAGAGAATGATGGCAGCGGCGAGCGTTCAGCGGTCGAGGCGGTGCTGAAGCCACTGGCAGCGGTGGTATCACCGAACGCTTCTTACTAGCGTTACCAGCGTTACCAGAAGATGTTAGTAACTCTTTGGCGTAAGCTTCATCGGCACTACAAGCCGATGACTCGCGGTTTCTCTTCCCAGTCACCGTAATCACACGTTCGCTACCTTTGCCAGTGCACGTTAGTGCAGTTCTACCGCGACCACAACTAGAGCTAGATCCACGGAAGGCGAAAGTCATGGTACTTGCCTTTCCTTTCAAAGAGAAAGGGAAAGACTCAATAGTTCCTGATCACAAGATGCTCGTTGTCAATCTCAGTGCCTACGCGCCCGCTGTGAAGTTTGAACCGGTATTTTTTGGGGTAACGAGCAACGATATAATCTCGGTATAGCGCTTCGATGAAAGGCGTACAGCCGATCACCATCAGACACTTACATTTTGTAGTACGAAAGCATTGCGCGAGCCGTTCATGCTCTTCGCGCCCGAAGACCCCTTCGGGTGAATAGGTGCTGAACGGGCTATCATAAGGCGGGTCAAGGAACATGAAGACAGAAGGATCGTTGTACCGTGCGAACACCGCTTCGAAACTATCGTTCGAGATCGTCGTGCGAGCTAGGAGTGTTGTATAAGCTGGTTCGGTCAAAGCGCTATAATTAAAGGTTTTATATCTACCGTATGGCACATTGAAGCCACCTTTCTTATTGTAACGTGACATACCGCGATAACAGTTCTTACGTAGATAATAGAAACGTGCCGCGCATTCAGTGGGAGTGCTCGGGGTGGAACTGCGTATCCGGTAATACTCTGCTTCTTCGTTGGGATGGGTCGCCATATACTCACACAATGCGAAGGCTGAACCAGTCTGAATTGTTCGATAGAAATTAATAAGCTCGGGGTGCGTGTCGTTCAAAACCCCACAAGCCGGCTCGAGGTGGAAGAACAGTGCGGCGCCGCCCGCAAAAGGTTCAACATAAGTCTCGTAGGTGATGGGAAGATACTGAAGGATCTGCGCGAGTTCACCACGCTTGCCACCCGACCACTTGACAAGACTGCGGAGGGGCATTTATTGTTCGAAAGTGACGTGTTTAATGGCTTCGCGCGGTTGTAATTAACCCTACTACCAAAGGTCGAAGCAGGCGTATAAACTTGATTCTCTTTCTACTCTACTGGTTTAGAGATAATGACGACTCCATTACCGCACTTCAAGAAAGATCGCACGGCAGCTACTTTCTACCAGACTGCTAGTTATTTACGTTATTGGGATGGTACGAACCTACTCTGCGAGCATAAACTAAAACCGACCTCTTGCGTCACTTGTCGCTCGACACCGGTGCGTGAAGAATCGCCAGCACTAGCGTCAGAACCAGCAGTCGCCACCGCGTTAACCCCCGGAGGCTGGGCGCCACTTCGCCTTCCGACGACAAAAGACGTCGTAATTGTAGGCCTCGCTTCACGGGAAGTCGGCAAGCGCTTTCTGCTCTCGCATCGTCTCGCCGGTGGTTCTTTCGGCGAAGTGTATGTTGGTAGTTACGTAGCGACCAACGAACGCGTTGCTATCAAGATTGAGAAGCGCACGCTCAAAACACCAATGCTGCTGAACGAGTATAATCTTTATCACCGGCTACCACGCGCAGTCGGTATTCCGCAAGTATACTGGTGCGGCTCGAACAAACACCTTCATTTTATGGCAATGGAGCTACTGGGTGCGACTTTGAAAGCGCCGTGCGCCGTGCTGCGCGTGAGTAACTACGCGCAACAGATGCTGACCCGACTTGAATACCTCCATAGTCACGGTTACATTCATCGCGATCTCAAGCCGGAGAACTTCGTACTCGGCGTCCCACACACGGCGACTGCGAACACCGTATACTTGCTTGATTTCGGCTTGGTGAAAAGATATCTGGATGAACAAGGTCGCCATATACCTCTCTCGAGGAAAGAAGGTATTGTTGGTACACCGCGCTACATTAGTACAGCGGTTGAGAACAAGTACGAGTCATCACGCCGCGATGACTTGGAGAGCCTTGCGTATGTTCTCGTCTACCTGATTAAGGGTAAACTACCGTGGCAGAACTTGAAAGCTCCGGTTGGGAGGAAGCGTGAAATGGTAACCGGATTGAAGACGAATACTACCGCAGAGGAGCTATGCGTCGATCTTCCAGAAGGTTACACGACTTACCTTAAATATTGTCGCGGTCTTACCTTTACAGAAACGCCTAACTATGATCAGTGCCGCAGCTACTTCTGCTCAAAAGAAGTTTGATTCTTCCCCGTCGCATTCGGGCAAAGAAATAAGCGCGATGAACGGCCTTCGCCCCGCTGCAATCAGCTACGTGCCTGTGGCGCAAGTGCAACAAGAGTTAGCCCAAGAACGCGACCGTGTCCGGCAATTGGAAGCGCGCATTCTCGACCTTCAAGCTGAATGTGATCGCCTGAGTCACGTGGCACAGCAAGCACTGCGCCAACCGCTGCGCAAGCGCCAGCCACCACCATCCCCGATCCTCAACGGTGGACGTCGCACTATCGCCCAGATGCTGTTTGGGTATTAATTTTCCACGACAAGATGTCGTGGAACTACAATTTGAAAAAGGAGATAGTAAGAGCTGTTAGCTCTTACTATCCAATGAGCGCCGCAACCGTAGAAGCAGCGATCCTCCACTTACGAGCCACACTTACGAATCAACAGGCGAGTATCGCCGCGATTCAACACTTCCTCCGTTTAGTGCTGCCAGTGCCTTTGCCAGTATTGCGACCCAGTGAACAGCGTCGCGTGACCAGCACCCTTCTTCTGTTACAAGAACAATATCTACGTTACATCGGAGTTACACGCGCGTTAGCCGTTCAACCGCATCCGCGCGAGAGTGAAGTTAGCGCGCGAGATTTGTGCGCCGCACAGATCTGCGTGCTATGCGAGCAATACGCAAGTTACTATCGTCCCTCATCGCACCACGGCGATGCTAGCACGGCGCGACTAGCAGCATGGACGGCGTTACACACCTTCACTCAGCTCGATCCGGTCACGGGAGAGCTCCAGCGTGCGACACGTGCGACGCGTATGACAGATTGAAAGTCTTCTTTCGATTATCCTTTGCTCTTCAAAGGATGGCTCGGCTCTTCCTCGACTGGGATGACACATTACTACCAACTTCATGGTTAATACTTGGCGGTTACACGATGGCTACGAAGCAAGTACCGATCCGCGAGTTACAAGCGCTTGAAGTCGCAATCGCCGCTTTGCTGTGCGCCGCACAAGATCTCTGCACAGTGTCGATCATTACTAATTCGAAGGACAACTGGGTGCTTTCTTCCTGTGCGAAATTCCTACCAACGTTACTCCCCGCACTCAAGAAACTATCTATCGTATCAGCACGAGATGTTTACGAAACGCGCCATCCCGCACGACCAGCTACTTGGAAGTATCAAGCCTTTCGCGCTATTGTGAATAGTGATCCATCGCGTCATATGATCTCGATTGGCGATTCCTTGGATGAACGGCGAGCGCTACTCGCTCTGAAGAAACGCTATCCGAGTTCATATTGTAAGAGTATTAAGTTTAGTTCCGCATCGACGCCAGAACAGTTACTGCGCCAGATAACACTCGTGACGCAAACGTTGAAATACTCGTGTCAACACGAGGGTGATCTTGACATCCAATTCTCACTGATAGCAGAATGCGATGATGAACCGCCGCGCTTCCACGAGGAACTGTAATAGAGAATACGTAGTAATTACTACGTATATCGCATTTAGAAGCGCAGACCTCTTGAGCCTCCAGCAAGTCCACCTATCGCGAGGAAAACAAGGAGAAGCGTGCCTAAGATGATGAAGGTAGTGCTTAGGGCGCTTTTCCCCTGCTTCGTCGTCGCTCTCTCGTTCGGAGGCAGGTCTGAATTCTGTAGCTTCAGAATCATATAACCCGTAACAGCAGCGATAAGAACAATCAGCGTTGGCAGTAGCATTTAGGAGGCAGAATTAAAGTGTTTTTACTGCTTTTTGAGAAAGCGACTACGCGTGCCAACGGCGCTACCGTTAGCGTAGCCGTTACTCGTGCAGTAAGTATTACAGCTGGTACCGTATGAGCCTTTGAGGAAAGCAGTACACGCACCGCCGCTCGTGTAGCAACGACAGTCACCCTTCACTGCGGCACGACAGTTTTTCGTTTCGGTTTTCTGTGCGCTCGCACGGGATCGCACCTGTCCTGCCTTGACGCAGGCCTGAAAATCCTTGTAGCTTGAAGAGGTTGAGACACAGTGTTCCATTTAGAAGGTGGAGATAGAATAATTTACGCATTTAAAACACGGGATTGTGCGCTACACCAGTGGTAGTAGATGACCACGACGCACAATGATCGCTAAATACTACTGACAACAGTAGTATTAAGGCCGCCATTTCACCAGCTCCTCGGTGAAAGCAACCGCAATAGTCGCCGCAACCGCGCTAAGCAACCAGCCACTGGGTAGCACCGACGCGCCACCTACCACCAGCGCGGCGAAACACACTCCGCGCTGCGCAGGAGTAGTTAGCTCTTGGAGGCGCGCCAGTGTCCACGACGGAGAAGTATCGGTGAAGTTTTCATGCTTGGCGCGCAGTGTCAGGTAGGTGATGGCTGTGATGCCGAGGTGGTTGAGCGGGGGAGGGAACTGGCTAACGATAAGAGTGGATGCGAAGACGGCGGCGAGGAGAGGAAGTGGTAGTGCGGATGGTACCGCTGCTGGCGCGATACGAAACCACTTCATGTTGAAGCAGAGAGAAAGAGATCATAGTTCTTTTCAACTAGGCCACCCCGCCGCCGCTCGCATACTTACGAATAAAGCTATAGATACTGTCACTGATGCTATCAGCGTGCGGTCTCGTGGCTATCGTCACCTGCTTGCGCACCGGCACGGCGATGGGGATCGACATTGACAGCGTGGGGCGGTCACAATACCGCTCGTCAAGTTGCGGGCGTTCGTCGAGGCGCACTTCCACTTCTGGGATGTCACGATGTAAGGCGTCTTCTTCGTCATCGGAGGAAGAGGAATCGTGTGCGAACAAGCTACTCGGATCGCAGTTGCGACTATCACAGTCGAACCACGGTGCTGTAAAGAACTCCTCCCAGCTCAGGCGGAGTTCGGGGTTCTTCTGAAGTAGACCATTGAGAAGATGACGGAGGTGAAGGCAGCACGAGATCTTGCGGGGGTAACGGATAGTAGTCTTCTCGATGGTTTTGACCAGTTCGAGGAGGTTGCTGGGTTCGCCGTAGGGGTAGATACCGAAGACGAGCTTGTAGAGAATGATGCCGAGTGACCAGAGGTCGGAGCGGGGGTGGGTGTAGCCGTCGAGTATGGTTTCTGGCGGGAGGTACAATGGAGACCCTACTAGGGTATTTTGGAGGTCGCCCGCTATCACCTCTTTCGCTAGGCCGAAATCCGCGAGCTTGATCTGGATATCGCGATACTCATATTTAATACTGGTACGTGATTTCGTGAAGTGAAGTAGTAGGTTCTGCGGTTTAAGGTCACGATGAACGATGTTCTGCGCCGCCAGTTGCGTCATCGCGTCACGGATCTGGGCGAAGTAGTACTTCGCTTCTAACTGGGAGAAAGCACCGCAGACACGCATATGCGCTTTCAGGTCACCGCCGGAACAGTACTCTTGAATAATGTAGATATGGCGATCGCTCTCCACCATTGCGCGGTATCCGACGATGTTCTGGTGGTCAAGTCTTGAGAGCAACGCAATCTCCGTCTTGACGCGCTCGGTAAAGAGTTGCCCGACAGCGCTCTTACTCATCTTCTTGACCGCGACCAGTTCGCCCGTCCCGATATGCTGACCACGGTAGACCTTAGCGCTGCTCCCGCGACCGATCAGATCCGAGTAGATATAGTCACCAATCTGCTTATTCTGCGAACCGTGTGAGACGAGCGCGCTCATCTTTATCCCTTAGCATAGAAAAGTAGTGCTGTTAATTCGATGACGGCGGCGGTGCCACACGCACAAAGCTACTAGTAGGTAGATATCACACTGGATTGATCTACTGTCGAAGATTTATACAACCACTCCGGTATGATACGACTAACTATCCAGCTTATGGTTTCACCACGCTACAGAAATAACGATCAAGGACGCCAGTAGATAACCATCTTCCGATTGATCTATCCTTTCTTGTTCGCTTATCTTTGTAAGCGAACATGTCCAGCGACCTCGTCGATCCAGCTCCTCACCTTAACCTGAAGAAAGGATACTATAAGATATCTGCTACGGAGGGTATCTATAGCGTTACAAAGAAACGCTTCTTCTGCGCAACTGTTAAACCCAATGGTTACGTTGGTGCCGGCGTGGTTGAAGAGGATGGTAATAAATCTAGCACTTGCGCTCATATTATCATTAAGGAATCCTTTCACGGTAAAACCCCAGCTGGCATGGTTATTGACCACATTGACAGGGTTAAGTCTAACAATAAGTTGTCCAATCTACGCTTTGCCACCTACAGCGAGAACGTTCTTAATGCTGATAGATCAAATCACAGTAAGGGAAAAATCCGACCGATAGATCAGTATACTCTAGAAGATGAGTTTGTTAAGAGCTGGGCTTCGGCGAAAGAGATCGAAGAAACCTTCAGTTATGGACATAGTTCTATATCGGCGTGTTGCCGTGGAGAGACCGGTTCTTCTTACGGCTTCCACTGGGAATATCGCATAGAGGTGATTGAAGGTGAACAATGGCTACCGTGCGATCCATTCCACTGTTCAGATTACGGTAGGGTTAGATTTCCGACCGGACGTATAACTTACGGCTATACAGGAGATGGGTATAGATATGTGGCTTGTCACGGACTAACTTACTCCGTCCATGGGATCATTTGTACTGCTTTTACCGGCGAAGCCCCCGATCCTTCAATGGTAGTCAACCATATCAACGAGATTCGGGATGACAATCGCGCCGTGAACTTAGAATGGTTAAGTAACGCTGACAATATACGGTACTCATCGAACAGAGCAGTTATTCGAATGGGAGTCACTGAAGTGGAGTACGAAAGTGCTACAACAGCTGGGGAGCAATTGAACATCAACGCCAGCGATATAGGTAAGGCTTGTCGTAATGTTAACTTAACAGTAGGCGGATACAATTGGCGGTATAAGGAAGAGAGGGAAAAGCTCCCGCATCCAAATGCTATACCTATCAGTCAGTACACCAAAGAACTGACTTTTCTGGCAAACTTTGCTAGTATCGAGGAAGCAACTGTTTCAACGAACGGCTGTCTAAGAAGCATAGCACAGTGCGTTGACGGCGGTCTTAGAACATCGGGTGGTTATATCTGGCGAAAGACTAGCGATGGCGCGCCAAGTGCTAACCATATGGATACGATCAGGGGAACTGTAGAGAAGTTGAACCCTGATAGTACTATCCATAGTACTTATGGTTCCATAAAAGCAGCGGCTCGCGAAGACTCCAACCCTGGTCAAAAGACTATTAGGAGGCATATACTATCGGGTGAACTCTATAAGGACTTCTACTGGAGGTCAGTCCCTTTCCAAGCGGCATCGGCGTGATAGGTGTCACTACAATTCTGTAGTGATCGAGTAATTACTGGGTGGATACCGGTGAAGTGCGCAAGTATAGGGCATCCCCCCAGTTTTCGAATGTAAGTGCAGTCACCACTCTTTGAAACCCACGCGCTTCAAGGTAGAGATCAAGCGCTGGCAACAGCACGCAACCACGATAGATCTCGACGGTCGCAACCTTCATATACAAAGCTGACACATTCGCGAGCAGCTGCGGCATCCCACGCAGCGCTTGTAGTTCCGCGCCTTGAAGATGAATAGTGACGAGGTTGAGCGGGAGCTGGGTTAACTTCTTTCGCGCAAGAAAGGTATCCACTGTGACCGTGCGAAGCTTCAAGGTGGCGGTCTCTTCTACTTCCGGATAGCTCTCGCGATGCGTGCCGAACTCACAGAGGCTGGAACACTCAGTATCGCTAGCTACATGAAAAGGTAGGAGTTGATCATCAACCTCGCCAATCAATACGTTATGGACATGCGGTTGCTCAGCAGCGAGCTGCGGATTGGCTTCGACCCATACGATATTCGCCTCTGGTACACCGAGGCGCCGATACAGATCGAGTTCTTCGCAGCGATGTGCGCCAAGATGAAGCACGCCGGTGATTTTCAGCCCGCGTTCAGCAAGTAGTTCAGGGAGGGCGAGCAGTAGCATTTACCTTGGGGCGGAACCGCTTTAGAAAAAGGAATGAACTTTCTTTTCCTTCGTAAGATTAAGAGTAGACAATGGCGAGTAAAGGTTACACTGCGAAGCTCACCTTTACCGCGGGCAATGAGGACTACAGCTTTATGACCTTGGCTCGGCGATTGGCGCAGTTGGAAATTGCCTTCCGTTACGCTTGTAATTGCGGACACTGCGCTAGTATACGTCCGCGCGATGTTGAAGCCGTCAAGCGCCTGCCGTGTCGCAAAGCCGCGCAACTGTGGCTGCTAACTTACCGACTCTTGCGCGGTAAGGAGGTGTATCTCGGATCGGAAGAACGCATCCACTCGCTGAGCGAGCTAGCGTATGAACACCCGTTACTTGCGTTCGAAGTGGAATACATCGCCTTGTCGTGGAACGGGGGTTGCGGGCACCGCGAGTGGTATAGCGAAGGTAGATGTGCGGCAACGCAGGCGGGTCAGAGTGTGGTGACGTGGGGTGAGAAGATCGAGAAGCTCTAAGTTACATCTGATATTCAGATGTAAGCCAATTCGCGCGCCGCTTCATCCTCTGGGAAGTTAGCGAGATAGGC
>Ga0326733_1000253_pt1 | contig 16618 bp, 21 predicted proteins | sample 14_GP2_308_FD_207946 | JGI IMG/M metagenome (GOLD analysis project Ga0326733, IMG submission 207946) | Glacier ice microbial communities from Ngari, Tibet, China - 14_GP2_30.8 | ecosystem: Environmental > Aquatic > Freshwater > Ice > Glacier | place: China: Ngari, Tibet | collected 2018-07-17 | reverse complement strand
TTCAGCCTTTATCTGCCTGATCCTTCCCAAGGCCCGGATCATCGACGTCCGCCGCCACCCAATGGCATGTGGCTTCTCCAACTTCCGCCAGCTTTACGCCAGCGGGATGGAGGAAAGCTATTCGCTGGCCGACTGGGCGCGATATTATCGCGCCTATCTGGGCTTCATCGACCACGTAGAAGCCGCCGTCCCCGGCACGATATTGCGCGTCATCTACGAGCGTCTGATCGACGATCCCGAACGGGAACTGCGCCGCATATGCCATTACCTCGACATCGCTTTCGACCCGGCCATGCTCGACTTTCATGCCAATGCGCGCACCGTTCGCACCATCAGCGCCGAACAGGTCCGCCGCCCGATTAATCGCGATGTCATCAGTGAGTGGCGCCGTTTCGAAGCCTGGCTAACCCCGCTACGCGATGCGCTGGGCGACGCCGCCGAGCGTTGGGACGATCACCAACAGGAGCGAACATGATCTTTTTTGAGGACCTCGTCGTCGGCGAGGAAACGCTGTTTGGTCATTATGACGTCACTCGCGAGGAAGTGCTCGAATTCGCACGCAAATATGACCCGCAGCCGTTTCACTTGAGCGACGAAGCCGCAGCCAAGACCCATTTCGGGCGGCTCGCGGCGTCGGGCTGGCACACGGCGGCAATGACGATGGCGGTGATTGTCAAAGCGATGGGCAATGGACCCCAAGCCAGCCTCGGCTCGCCGGGAGTGGACGAATTGCGCTGGCTCAAACCGGTCTATCCCGGCGACCGTTTGACGATGCGCGGGACCATCCTCGACACCACCCCGTCGCGCTCGAAACCCGACCTCGGCAGCTTCCGGACCCAGACTGTAGTGACCAATCAGGACGGCAACGACGTCCTGCGCTTCACCTCGATCGTCCTGATCAAGCGGCGCCTGGCTTAAAGACAGCCGTCATTGCAAGCACAGCGCGGCGATTCATCTCCCACCGCTGGATCACTACGCTCTGCTCGCAATGACGGCCTATCCGGCGATGCCGCGTTCGTCCTTGGCTTCCTCGCGCCGTGCCATATTGGCGGGGTCGAGCGGACCGACCGGAGCGACCTTGCGTTTGGCCGAAGCCCAGATGTTGCGATAGCTCAGATAGCCGAGGATCGTCGCGAACAGCAGGAAGGTCAGCACGACCAGGCCCCAACGATGACGATTTTCAAGTTTGGGCTCCGCTGTCCAGGTCAGGAACGCCGACACGTCCGCCGACATCTGGTCGACGGTGGCCATCGTTCCGTCGGCGTAGGTCACCTGACCGTCGCTGGTGATTGGCGGCGGCATGGCAATGTTCAAATTGGCGAAATAGGGATTGTAATACAGCCCCGGCGAGGTCTTCGCCGCCGGGAATTTCTTGAGCAATTCCGCCGGCTGTTGCGCCTCATAACCGGTGAGCAACGAATGAACATAGGCCGGCCCGTTATGACGCGCCTTGGTCATCAACGACAAATCGGGCGGATAAGCATTATTATTTGCCGCTCGCGCTGCGGTGTCGTTGGCATAGGGACTTGGGAACCGATCCGAAGGAACCGCCTTGCGGCTTGCCACTTCGCCGGTGTCAGGGTTGACCGAAGGGACTTCGGTCAACCATTGGTTGGCGATCGCCTTTATCTCGGGCTCCTCGTAACCAAGGGCCGCAAGGTCACGGAACGCAACCAGCTTCAGACCGTGGCAAGCGGCGCACACTTCCTTGTATACCTGGAAGCCGCGTTGAAGCTGCTGTCGATCGAAGTGGCCAAGTGGGCCATCCGACGCCAGATGAAGCTTCTTGGGATGCTTGTGGAACTCCTCCTCCGCCGTGGCCTCGGGGGGCGCCTGGAAATAAGCGCTGAGCCCCGAGAACAGCGAGAGAAAAAGGACGAAGACGAAGCCCAGGCCGACGATCGGACCAATTTTGCGGATCATTGCGTGTCAGTCCTTCAAACGGCCGCGACGGGGGCGGTCTTGGCCAGCCCGTACGGAGCGCTTTCTTCATTTTCCCCGTGTAGCACCGATGCCGTGATCGACGACGGCAGCGGCATCGGACGCTCGAACTTGGCAATGAGCGGCAGGATGATCAGGAAGTGGGCGAAATAATAAGCAGTCGCGATCTGGCTGATGGCGACGACCGCAGGCGTCGGGGTCGATCCACCCGCCCAGCCAAGCACGAACACATCGATCACCAGGATCCAGAAGAAGCGCTTGAACACCGGGCGATAATGACCCGAGCGAACCGGCGAGCGATCCAGCCACGACAGAAAGAACAGCAACAGGATCGACCCGAACATCGCGATTACGCCCCACAATTTCGCGGGCATGATGAAATCGACCGTGAACGACTTCAAAATCGCGTAAAACGGCAGGAAATACCATTCGGGAACGATATGCGCCGGGGTCGAAAGGCCGTTGGCGGGGATGTAATTATCCGGATGCCCAAGCGCGTTGGGCGCGAAGAACAATATTGCGCAATAGAGCAACAGGAAGAAACCCGCGAACCAGCCATCCTTGGCAGTGTAGAAAGGATGGAATGGCAGCGTGTCCTTTTCGGTCTTCACGTCGACCCCGGTCGGGTTGGACGATCCGGGAATATGCAGCGACCAGATGTGAAGGATGACCACGCCGGCGATGACGAACGGCATGAGGTAATGGAGCGAGAAGAAGCGCGTCAGCGCGGCCTGATCGGGAACGAATCCACCAAGCAGCCACACCCGGATCGGCTCGCCGACCAAAGGGATCGCCGAGAAGAAGCCGGTGATGACCTGCGCCCCCCAATAGCTCATCTGGCCCCACGGCAGGACATAGCCCATGAACGCGGTCGCCATCATGAGGAGGTAGATGACCAGCCCGAGCATCCAGATAAGCTCGCGCGGAGCCTTGTAGCTGGCGTAGAACAGCCCGCGGAAGATGTGGATATAGACAACGATGAAGAAGAAGCTCGCGCCATTGGCGTGGGCATACCGGAGCATCCATCCGCCGTTGACGTCGCGCATGATGTGTTCGACCGAATTGAACGCGCCATCGGCCGACGCATAATAATGCATCGCCAGCACGATCCCGGTAACGATCTGGATCATCAGGAAAATTCCCGCGAGAACCCCGAAATTCCACGCATAGTTAAGGTTGCGCGGCACTGGATAGCCACCGCCGACGGCGCCGTGGACAAGCCGCGGGAGTGGCAGGCGGTCGTCGAACCAGCGTGCCAGGTCGGACTTGGGTTCGTAGGGCGTGGCCCAGGCAAAGCTCATGTCGTCGTCTTTCCTTAGCCGATGGTCACGACGGTGTCGGACGTGAAGGCATATTCGGGGACTAGCAAATTGGTCGGCGCCGGGCCTTTGCGGATGCGCGCGGCGGTGTCGTAGTGCGATCCGTGGCAGGGGCAGAAATAACCGCCGAATTCGCCGCGATTCTCACCCTCGCCAGTGCCGAGCGGAATACAACCCAGATGGGTGCAAACCCCCATCGTGATGAGCCAGTTTTCCTTGCCCGGCTTGGTCCGCTCGCTCAGGCTTTGCGGATCGCGCAATTCGCTCAGCGGCACTTTCTTGGCGGCGGCGATCTCGGCCGGCATCAGGTTGCGCACGAACACCGGCTGTTTTTGCCAAGTGGTCTTGATCGCCTGACCCGGGGCGATTTTCGAAATGTCGATCTCGGTCGAGGCAAGCGCAAGCACGTCGGCCGACGGGCTCATCTGATTGACCAGAGGGAGCACGATCGCAGCAGCGCCAACCCCGGCAAAGCTTACCGCGGCGATATTGATAAAGTCGCGGCGACGGACGCCCCCGTCCGCTACATTGGCGTCCGGTCCGTTCGCGACTTGTGGTTCTTCCAGCGTGGCCATGCTCACCCTTGCAACATGATGTGCGCAAAATGTCCGGTTGGACATTGATACATATAAGAAACCACTCCGGGCATTGCCAGAGCGATTGGCGCGCCTGATAGCGCCTCGACTGCCCGATGCAAATGGGCAAAATGCCCCGCTTGTGCGGTAGACCGTGTGGCGAGTATCGGACGGCGATGCGTATCGCCCTCTATCAGCCCGAAATCGCTGGCAACGTAGGCGCCGTGATGCGGCTTGGCGCGTGCTTCGGGGTCGCGGTCGATTTGATCGAGCCAATGGGTTTCGCATGGGACGACAAAAGGGTTCGCCGAACCGCGATGGATTATATCGACCATGTCGCGGTCGCGCGGCACGCCAGCTTCGCCGCATTCCTCGCCACGACTGGCGACGCGCGGCTGGTCCTCATGACGACCAAGGCCGAAGTCGCGCTTTACGATTTCGCCTTCGACGCCTCGGACATCCTGCTGTTCGGCCAGGAAAGCGCCGGCGTCCCGGCCGACGTGACCCACCTTTGCGATGAAAAATTGAGGATCCCGCTCCGCCCGCAAGTGCGGTCGTTCAACCTCGCAACGTCGGCCGCCATCGCGCTTGGCGAAGCGCTCCGCCAGACCAAGGGACTGCCCGTATGACCCCGCTCGACGATCAGCAGCAAGTCGCGCGCGACTGGTTCGAATCGCTTCGCACGAGAATTTGCGACGAATTCGAGGCGATCGAGCGCGAGGCGGCAAGCGAAGCGTCGTTCGATTTCATCCCGTGGGACCGCGTTGAGGCCGATGGCTCGCATGGCGGCGGCGGGGTTCGCGGACAGATGAACGGCCGGGTTTTCGAAAAAGTCGGAGTGAATATATCGACCGTCGCTGGGCGCTTCAGCCCGGACTTCGCCGCCTCGATCCCCGGCACGGAAGTCGACCCAAGCTTTTTCGCCACCGGGATCAGCCTGGTCGCGCACATGGCCAATCCGCATGTCCCGGCGGTGCATATGAATTGCCGTTTCCTGACCACGCAGAAGCGCTGGTTCGGGGGCGGGGCCGATTTGAACCCGGCGCTGCCTTGCCAAGACGACACCGACGCCTTTCATGCTCGCCTGCACGAGGCCTGCGCCGTCCACGATCCGGAATATTACGATCGCTTCGCCAAATGGGCCGACGAGTATTTCTGGATCCCGCACCGCAACCGGGCGCGCGGGGTCGGCGGGATATTCTTCGACCGGCTCGACGGGTCGTTCGCCGAAGACTTCGCCTTTACGCGCGACGTCGGAGAGGCCTTTCTCGACATTTTTCCGGCGATCGTGCGACAACGCATGCACCAGCCGTTCACCGATGCCGACATGGAAGCCCTGCTCGAGTTCCGCGGGCGCTACGTCGAATTCAACCTGCTGTACGACCGTGGCACCCTGTTCGGGCTCAAGACTGGGGGCAACATTGACGCGATCCTGATGAGCCTTCCGCCGCTCGCGCGCTGGGTATGAGCCTGATCGACGTTCCGGCGGGGCAACTGGCGGCCGTGGTCACTTATCTGGAAATGAAGGAGGCTCCCGAGAATCCGGCTGTCCTGTCCTCCCCGCTCAGCCTCCACCCCCTGCGGCCCGCTCCGGAGGACTATCGCACTTTGTTCAAGGCGGTCGGGGCGCGCTGGCTGTGGTTTTCGCGGCTCATCATGAGCGACAGCGCGCTTCGAGCAATCATCGATCACCCCGGCCTCGAGATATTCGAAGTGCGCGACGGCGATGCCGTCGTCGGCATGCTCGAGCTCGACCGGCGGGTGGCGGGTGAGTGCGAGCTTGGCTTTGTCGGTCTGATCCCTGCTTATGCTGGCCAAGGACATGGCCGATGGCTGCTCGCCGAAGCGGTCGCGCTCGCCTGGAGCGGTTCTGTGTCGCGGGTCCACGTCCACACCTGCAGCCTCGACCACCCCTTTGCGCTTGGCGCCTATCGCCGGGCGGGGTTCGTCGCAGTGGCGCGCAAGATCGAAACATTCATCGACCCGCGCCTTGCCGACATATTGCCCCGGGACTGCGCGCCTCAGGTGCCGCTGATCCTGTCGTCGAGCTGAACCGCGATCCGCGCCATCATCGCGGTGTAGATGGTGACGAACGCCGCCTGGATCAGGCCCCCGGCAAGCGCGATCAGCAGCAGCGACACGCTCCACGCCTCGGGGCGACCGAACGCCAAAGTGACAAGCAATCCAACCACGACCGAAATGGCCGCCCCGGCCACCAAGGCACCAATGCTCAGCAGCACAAGAAAGCCGAGCAACTTCCAGAAATTGCCCTGCGTCATGCCGAAACTGCGCTTGAGCGCGGTGAGCGGGCCATCGTCGCTGTTCGCGATTATCGAAATCAGCGGGAGCAGGCGGACCGCCACGAACAAGGTCGCCGCGCCAAGCGCCAGCGCCAACGGGACACTCAGCCGCCCGATGCTCGATTGACCAAGCTGCTGAGGCGCCGCGCCGGTCGCCCCGGTGACCAGCATCATCAGCGTCAGGAACACGAACAACGGGACCATCACTATCAGTCCGGCGGCGATGACCGTCGGGAAGCGCCTTGCGGCTCGCCCGATCGCCTGACCGACGCTTGCCCGCCAACCGATGGCAAGCAGCGCGATCGCCAGCTGGCCGACAACCATTACCAGGACCATGAGGATTGCGACGATCATCCACATACCTGGTTCGGGATCCGCGCCGGGCGCGACCTGCGGCTGGACCATCGACGTGATCACCGCCGGCACCATGATCAGCCCCAGGACGACCGGGGCGAGCAACCGGCGTTCTTCGCGCACAAAGGCCGCAGCCTCGGTCCATGCCGTTCCGATCGATAATTTGCCTGCCACCCACATCTCCACGCTATACTTGCGCCGACCCTAGCAGTCGCAGTGCCGCTGGCAATCGACCTTGCAATGCTTGATCGAGGCGGCAAGGAACATTTCGATGCTTGCAACACCCATATCCGTCGAATGGCGCGTCAGCGACGGCCTGGTTCCTTATCCCGACGCGCTCGCCGAGATGACGGCACGCGCGGTCGCGGTGCGTGCGGGTCAGGAACGCGAGCTCATCTGGCTGGTCGAGCATCCGCCACTATTCACCGCCGGAACCAGCGCCGACCCGGCGGAATTGTTCAACCCACTGGGCTTCCCGGTCTATGAAGCCGGGCGCGGCGGGCGATACACCTATCACGGGCCCGGCCAGCGGGTCGTCTACGTCATCCTCGACCTCGAGTGGCGCGGCAAGGATATCCGGCGCTTTGTCCATGCCCTGGAGGGGTGGATCATCGCTGCGCTTGGCGAGCTCGACGTGGCGGCACGGCGCGAGCCGAAGCGGATCGGTATCTGGACCGGGCATGGCACGAAGGAAGCCAAGATCGGTGCAATTGGCGTTAGAGTAAAGCGCTGGGTCACGCTCCACGGATTCGCGATCAATGTCGCGCCGGACCTTGGCCATTTTGGCGGAATCATTCCGTGCGGGATAAGCGAATATGGCGTCACCAGCCTCGCGGCGCTGAGCAAGTGCAGCGCGATGGGATCACTCGATACCGCACTGAAGCGCGAATTTGCTGGGTTTATCAGCTGTTTACGTTCGGGCGAACAAGGTACTTGAGGGCAGGAACGATCCGCTCTATCAGGGCGGCAGTCTGCAGTGCGGGGATTACACTCGCAAGTGGGTTTGATTTTTCAAGGGAGTTAAAAAATGCGTGCTCTTATCCTGGTCGCTGCTGCGGCCTTGGCTGTCTCTGCTTGCAGCAAGAACGAAGCTGCTGAAAATACGATGAACGTCGATGAGACGCTCACCACCGAGAACGTCGTCGCCAACGACATGATGGCCGTCGATGCCGCCAACGGCATGGACGCCAACATGTCGGCGGATACCAATGGCCTCAACGCCATGGAAGCCAATGACCTGGTGTCGAACGACGCCGACACGAACGTCGCCAACGGCATGTAATCTCGACGGACCTGCTTTACGGGTCTGTTGGATTGGAAGGGTCGCCGGTTCGCCGGCGGCCCTTTTTCGTGAGTTTTTGGTATGTCGAAGGGCTGGTGCCGACTTCCGCAGGTTCAGCGCAGACCGATGATCTTGTGCGCCTGAAGCGTCAGCCGCCAGCGCGGTCGTTCCATGACCAAGGCGATCGCCGACGCCAGCGCTCCCTCGCGCTCCGCACAGTCCATCGGCTGGATCAGGAAATGGGCAAAATCCCACCGCTCGATAGCCGCCGGGTCGACCCCGGATTGTGGCCACACCAGCTTCAGTTCGTTACCCGATCGCTGGACGACATTGCTTCCCGCCTTGGGACTGATGCACAGCCAGTCGATCCCGGGCGTCGCCGCAATCGTGCCATTGCTTTCGACCGCGATCATGAAGTTTTCGGCATGGAGGGCATCGACCAGCGCAGGATCTAGCTGAAGCATCGGCTCTCCACCCGTGATGACCACCATCCGACGATCGTGCGATGCGCCCCACAGGCTGGCGACATGACCCGCAAGCGCGCTTGCCGCGACGAACTTGCCCCCGCCCGTCCCGTCGGTCCCGACAAAATCGGTATCGCAAAATTGGCAGACCGCCTTGCGCCGATCCTGTTCGCGCCCCGACCACAGATTGCACCCGGCAAAGCGCAGGAAGACCGCGCGGCGGCCGGCCTGGACCCCCTCCCCCTGGAGGGTCAGAAACGCTTCCTTCACCGCATAGGACATCAGGCGAGCGCGTAGCGCGTCGGGTCGGGCAGACCGGCGTCCTCGAACCCCTTGGCGCGCAGCCGGCACGCATCGCAATATCCGCATGCCACACCATCGGCTGCGGGATCGTAACAACTATGGCTGATCCCCGCATCGAGCCCAAGGCGCGCCGCCTCACGCGCAATATCCGCCTTGGTCATGTGCTGGAGCGGCGCGTGGATCGTAAACCCCGCCCCCTCGACCCCGGCGCGGGTCGCCTGGTTGGCCAGCGCGCCAAACGCCGCGATGAATTCCGGGCGACAATCGGGATAGCCCGAATAATCAAGCGCATTAACCCCGACGTACAGATCGCGTGCCCCGGCCGCTTCGCCCCACGCAAGCGCCAGACTGAGGAACACCGTGTTGCGCGCCGGGACGTAAGTCAGCGGGATGCCGGCGCTTTGGACACCGTCCTTGCCTACTGCAATATTGTCGTCGGTTAGCGACGAGCCGCCGAACGCACTCAGGTCAAGCGGCAGGATGATGTGGCGATCGGCCAGCTGCGCCGCGATGGTCTTCGCCGCTTCGAGCTCGACCCGATGTCGCTGATGATAATCGATGGTCAGCGCAAGCACCGCAAACCCCGCCTCGCGCGCAAGCGCGGCACAGACCATCGAATCGAGCCCGCCCGACAACAGCACCACGGCCTTGGGATCGCTCACAACGAAATCCCGACACGCGGCGCGACCCAGGCCATGGCCATATAAAGCAGGACCGTCATCGCGCCGGCGATCGCCATCGTCGCAGCGAACCCGATACCGGCGCGAAGCAAGATCGGAATGACGATGAACAATGGGACTGAGGGCAGGAAGAACCACAATGCGCCGAGCGACAGCCGGGCGACGCTCTCGACATCGCGCGTCTCGCCGTAAAGCCAGATCATCGACAGGATCGAGACCATCGGCAAGGACGCCAGCAGGCCGCCCCATCCGGGATAGCGCCTTGCGACCGTCGAGATCGCCGCGACGAGGATTCCCGAAACGACCGCTTTGATGATGAAAAGCAACATCGCCGCCCCTTAGCCCCCGCGCCTCAAGGTGAAAAGAACGCGACCGCAAAAGAAAGGCCGCCCGAAATGCCAGTCTGGCGGGGGGCGGCCTAGGTCGGGCTTGCGCCCGCAGGGGAGGAATGCGCACCGAATCCGGTACTCCCCTTGCTTAGCGGCGACTTGGTAAATGAAACCTTAACGAAAATCGCATTTTCAGCGTGACGGGCAATTTCCCGCGCGGCGCGCATGGATGACGTAATTGAACGGTCCGCTTGCCGCTATGCCCTGCGTGGCGACGCGAATCGTCCGCGGCGTGAGCAGGCTCATCTCGGATCGGCCGAACCCGCCATTCGCGCAAGTATAACTCAAGAGCAGCTTTTCACCCTGGTCCGACAAGATGGTTTGCGAACAGCGTTCGGCGCGATGCTCCCACTGTCCCAGCATGACCGGATCCGCGAGGCACACGCTCGCCAAAGGGGCGCTCTTGGCCGAAAATGCGATCTGCCACAGCCCGCCACTGGCCGGAGCAAGCGCGCGCGGTGCCGCCGCGATCAGCCCTGCGCCACATAGCGCAACCAGCGCGCCTGACGTCCAGATACGTTTCATCTCATGCCCCATGCCCCATCCCTCACCCTAATATAGCATCGTGACGGGATTATGTCGCGGCGCCGCCGGGGGCCAATGCGATGGGAAAACTGGTCGAACAAAATTCGCAATCGACCCGGATCATGCCGTCCTCGCCAACCATGTCGGCCTGTTCCTCGAACGGAAAGCGCGCGATGACCGAGGCGATATAGTCGCTGCTGCAGCGACACCCCTTCGACAAAGCGATGACCGGGAGGGTTCGCACTTCCTCTTCCTCGTGGAATAAACGCCACATCAGATCGTCAAGCGGCAGCGTGCGGTCGGTCAGTTCCTCGGGCTTGACCGACCCCGCCAGGGTGGCAACATGCGGCCATTCAGGATGGTCGAGCCGGGTATGCAATCGCTCACGGCCTTCCTCGCCTTCGGGCAAATGCTGGAACATGATCCCGCCCGCGACCCAGCCCGAATCATCCTTGCGCGTCGCCAGGCGGACGATCGAGGGGATTTGTTCGGATTGACTGAAATAGTTTTGCGCGGCCTGGCCAAGCCCCTCGCCCTCGAGCGGGACGATGCCCTGATAGCGCTCGTCGGTCGCAGGCTGGTCGAAGGTGATGGCGAGATAGCCCTTGCCGAACAGGCCGAACAGGGTCGGGTCGGCCCCCGCTTCGGCAAGCCGATCGAGGTCGTAGCGAATGTAGCCGCGCAGTTCGCCGGCCTTGTAATCGCACACCATCAAATCGACCGCGCCGCGTTCGGTCTGGGCCTGGATCGTTAGTTGCCCTTGGGGATCCTTGAGCAAGGAACCGAGCAAGGCGGTCAGGACCAGCGCCTCGGCCAGCAATTGCTCAAGCACCGGCGGATAATCATGTCCGCCAAGGATAACGTCGAGCACCGGGCCCAGCCGTGCTGCCCGGCCGCGGGCGTTCCGGGCGTTGATCGTCACGCCCATGGCAACGTCCAGAGTGAGGTTGGGTGCGGTCATGATGGCGCAAATGGGATCGATGCGACGCAAACGCAACCATGGACTCAGCCCGGCGAAGTAGCCGAGCCAGCGAGCAGCCCGCCGTCGATATCGAGTTCGGACCCGGTAATGTAGGGCGCCTCGTCCGACGCCAGGAACACGACCAGTGCCGCAACCTCGGCCACCGTACCAAAGCGCCGCAGCGGGGTATCCTTGACCAAAGCGGCCAATTTTTCCTTCCGATCGGGTCCGTCGCCAACCATCGTCTCCCAGATCGGGGTCATGATCGCCGCTGGGTGGACCGAATTGCAGCGGATCGCGAGCCCCTGCTGGGCGCACCACAAGGCCACGGTCTTGCTGTGATTGCGGATCGCCGCCTTCGACGAGGCATAAGCCGCGGCCCCGGGAATGCCGACTAGCCCAGATCGCGACGACATGTTGATGATCGCCCCCGTCCCCGCCGGTCGCATCGCGCGGATAGCATGCTTGCAGCCCAGGAAAGTGCCGTCGAGATTGACGCGGTGGACCCGGTGCCATTCCTCGAGACTGGTGTGCTCGGGGTCGTGCGCTCCGCCCGACTCGAAGCCCGTGATCCCGGCATTGTTGACGAGGACGTCGAGCCGTCCGTCGGCCGCGATCAGATTATTAAGCACTTGGCACCATGTGGCTTCGTCGCCAACGTCGAGCGCGGCGGCCCGATGGCGCTCGCCAAGCTCGGCCGCAAGTTCCTCCGCTCCGGCCTGGTCGATATCGGTGACCCAGACGGTGGCGCCTTCAGCGGCGAAGGCACGCGCAATCTCGGCCCCGATCCCCCGGGCCGCGCCCGTGACGAGCGTAATCTTTCCCTCGAGTCGGTGCATCGATCGCTGCCTGTCTGTTGTGGAAGCCGAACGCCGGCGTCCGTTTCCCTAGATTTTGCCCAATGCCCACAGCAGCAGCGCCTTTTGCGCGTGGAGGCGATTTTCCGCTTCGTCCCAGACCGCCGATTGCGCGCCGTCGATGACGCCGGCGCTGACTTCCTCACCGCGATGTGCGGGCAGGCAGTGGAGGAAGGTGGCGTCGGGCGCGGCCAGTTTCATCATCGCCTCGTTGACCTGGAAGCTCGCCAGCGCCCCGCGCCGATAGGCCTCGTCCTGATGCCCCATCGAGGTCCAGGTGTCGGTCACCACCACCTCGGCGCCGGCAATCGCCTCGCGCGGATCCTCGCCAAAGTAAATATGGTTGTTGACGCTTGCGAGCGAGACCATCGTGGCATCGGGTTCGAAGCCGTTCGGGGTCGCCACCGCCAGCTCGAAATGCATCAACGCCGCCGCCTCGACCAGCGAATTGCAGACATTATTGCCATCCCCGACCCACGCCCACTTGCTCCCCGCAAGCTTGAAGCGGCGCTCGATCACGGTCTGCATGTCGGCCAGTATCTGGCACGGATGCGACAAATCGGTCAGCCCGTTGATGACCGGCACGGTGGCGTGCTCGGCCAGCGCCTCGACCTTGGCGTGGTCGTCGGTGCGGATCATGATCGCATCGACATAGCGCGACAGGACGCGCGCGGTGTCCTCGATCGGTTCGCCCCGCCCGAGCTGCGACGAAACCCCTTCAAGGATGATCGTGGTGCCGCCAAGCTGACGCATCGCCATGTCGAAGCTGACTCGCGTCCGGGTCGAATGCTTCTCGAAGATCATCGCCAGCACGTAGCCCGCGAGGGGTGCATCCGCGTCGACCCTGCCCTTGGGCCAGCCGGCACGCGCCTCCTTGCGCGCCATCGCCTCGCCCAGGATGGCGGCGATCGCCTCGCCGCCCGCATCGCTTAGATTGAGGAAACGCCGCGCGCTCATGCGGCCACCGGGACTTCATATTCTGCCGCCGCTTCGGACAGCCGCGAGACGAATTCGGCGATGTGGCTTTCCTCGATGATCAGCGGGGGCAGCACGCGGACGACATTGTCCCCGGCGGCAACGGTCAGCACCCCGCGGGTGCGGAGATAAGCGACAAAGGCGCGGCAGTCGGTCTTCATCTTGAGCCCGAGCATCAGGCCTACCCCGCGCACGCTGTCGAACAAAGCATCGTGATTGGGGATCATCTGCTCAAGCGCCGAACGCAAGCGATCGCCCTTTTGACGGACTTGCCCAAGAAATTCGTCATTGGCCACGACATCGAACACCGCCTGCCCCGCCGCCATTGCGAACGGATTGCCGCCGTAGGTCGAGCCATGCGTACCGACCACCATCCCCGATGCAGCGCGTTCGGTCGCCAGGCACGCGCCAAGCGGGAAGCCGCCGCCGATGCCCTTGGCCGACGCCATGATGTCAGGCGTGATGCCGTAATGCTCATGCGCATACAGCGCTCCGGTCCGCGCTACCCCGCATTGCACTTCATCGAGCACGAGCATCAGATCATGCTCGTCGCACAAGGCGCGCAGGCCACGCATGAAGTCGGTCGACGCCGGGCGAATGCCGCTTTCGCCCTGGATCGGTTCGACCAGGAAGCCCGCGGTGCTCGCGTCAATCGCTGCGGTCGCGGCCGCAAGATCGTTGAACTCGACCACGGTGAAACCGGGGAGCAGCGGCGCGAAGCCGTCGCGCAATTTTTGCTGGTTGGTGGCGCTGATCGTCGCCATCGTCCGGCCGTGAAAGGCGTTCGTGAAGGTGATCAGCGTGTTCTTTTGCGGACTGCCCTTGGCGTGATGATAGCGGCGCGCGGTCTTGATCGCGCATTCGACTGCTTCGGCGCCCGAATTAGTGAAAAACACCGTGTCGGCGAAGGTCAGGTCGATCAGCCGCTGAGCAAACTTTTCACCCTGCGGCGACCCGTACAGGTTCGACACGTGCATCAGCGTCGCGGCCTGCTCCTGGATCGCCTTGGTCAGATGCGGATGCCCGTGGCCGAGCAGATTTACCGCAATCCCGCTTGCGAAATCGAGATATTTCTCGCCGTTCTCGCCATAGAGATAGACCCCTTCGCCCCGCACCGGTCGCACTTCGGAGCGCGGGTAAACGGGCATGAGTGGCGTGATGGCCATGAAGGGCTCCTGTGGTCGCTTGAAGGTTCGGCGACCTCCCCGGGCCACCGCCTCGCGCTATATCGCTCCGCGCGCCTAACGGTCAAACGAAAGGGGCGACCCCGATGCCGGAGCCGCCCCTGTGCTTAGTCGATCAAAAACTAATCGTCGTCGCGATCGTGGTCGCGCTTGTCCTTCTTGTCTTTTTTGCCGTCATGGTCGCGGCCGCGATCGTCTTCGTAGCGATCGTCACGCCCGTCACGGTCGCGGTCGTAATTGTTGTAACCGTTGTCGTTATAGCCGTTGCCATAACCATTGTTATTATCGGCATAACGACGATCGCCGTCACTGGCCTGATAGCGAATATTCTGCTCGAGACGCGCGATCCGGCTCTCGATCATATATCGCTCGCGGCGGTCGATGCCGTCCTGACGCAGTTCGCGAAAGCGATATTCGATGTTGCGTGCTTCGGCGTCAAGCCGACGCGCTTCGCGATTGCTCAATATATTGCGACGGTCGAGTTGGGCAATCTGGCGGCGCAGATTATCGATGCGAGCCTCGAGCCGGCGGCCCTGGCCAGCATTGTTATAGCCATAGGCATTGCCGTTCGGTGCCCATTGCGCAGCCGCAGGGACGGCCATGGCAAGAGTGGCGGCAAGCATAGTGGCGGGGATCAGAAAAATACGCATTGGACACTCCTGTTAAGCTATCATGCGATGCTTATGAGGGTCCCCGCTTGGTTCAGGCCTGAACGGACATGTAATCCCTTGTTCACCGGCCCGCTGGCGCGAAGCTGGTCAGTTCTTGATCCGCCATCCGGTCCGCAACAAGGCGTAGCAAATTGCGTAAAGCGCCGCGTTGATCACTGCCAGCAAGACGGCGCCAACCATCAGCGGCGAGTCGCTCGCGCCAAGAAAGCCATGACGGAAACCCGATATGATATAAAAGAACGGATTGGCATGGCTTGCCGCGCGGAATGCCGGCGACAACTGGTCGACCGCGTAAAATGTCCCCGACAGCAACGACAAAGGCGCGACGACGAAGTTGGTCACGACCGCGCTATGGTCGAACTTGCTTGCCCAGATCGATGTCAGCAGCCCCATCAGCGCAAGCATCAAGGCGCCCATCAGGCCGAAATAGATTAACGACAGCGGATGGCTGACCGAAACATGGACACCGGGCCACGGCAGCATCACCAGCCAAACCGCGCACCCGACGAGCACCGCCCGGGTCACGGCCGCTCCGACCAATCCAGCGATCAGTTCGCCGGTTGATAGCGGCGGCATCAGATAATCGACGATCGTCCCCTGCATCTTTCCAACCAGCAACGAGAAAGATGCATTGGCAAATGAGTTTTGAAGCATCGCCATCATGATCAGCCCCGGCGCGATGAAGTCCGCGAACGGAACACCAAGGACGTTGCGCCCGCCGCGCCCGAGCGCGACGGTGAAGATGACCAGATAAAGCAAAGTGGTGATCGCGGGCGCCCACACGGTCTGCATCTGCACCTTGAAGAAGCGCTTCACCTCCTTGATATAAAGGGTCTTGAGCCCGACGACATTGATGCCGGTCAGCGTCGGCTGGCCGGGTTCGGCACTAATCCATGATGGAGTCTGGTCGTTCACCCGACAATCGCCTATCGGCACCTGCGGCCCCCCGCAACATGTACGGAGTTAATATTTTCATGAGCTGGACCGACGAGCGTATCGACCGACTGAAGGCAATGTGGGCCGATGGCTCGACCGCAAGCCAGATTGCGGAGGATCTGGGTGGCGTGAGCCGCAACGCCGTCATCGGCAAGGCGCACCGGCTGGGGCTTGAATCGCGCCCCTCCCCGGTCCGTGCGGGCGAAGACAAGGACAAAAAGGCAAAGGTGACGTTGGCGTCGGTACTGGCGACCCCGGTTGCTGCGGCAATGAAGCTCGTCATCCCCAAGCCCGCTCCCGCAGCCAAGGCAGCCGCGCCTGAACCCGCAACCGCACCCGCACCCGATCTTCGCCCGGCACGCCCCGTCAAGGAAGCCGCCAGCGACGACGCCATGCCCGTCGCGCCGATCCATCGCCCATCGGGGATCGCCGCCAAGGAAGGCAATACTATCCAATATCGCTCGGTTGGTCCGGGCGGGTTCATCCGCCAGGGTCCAGGCGACACGCAGGCGCCGATCCCGCCCGCACCGCCGCGCCGCCTGGTCCCCGCCAAGCCCTCGATTGAGGTCAAGGACAAGACTGGCCTGCTCGACCTCAATGATCGCATCTGCCGTTGGCCGATGGGCCATCCGGGCGAATCGGATTTCCACTTCTGCGGGCGCGATGCCAATCCGGGCTATCCCTATTGCGTCGATCATTGCGGGGTTGCGTACCAGGCGCAGCTTCCCCGCCGCGACCGCCGCCCTCCACCGCCAATGCCCTTCGGCGGGCCGCGCGTTCGCTGACGGGCAGCGGTCAGATCAGGCTGAATTGGCTGACGGGAATTTTGACCCATCATCGACGTCGATTGTCGCGTTGCCACCCGCCCAGAAGGCACGGGCTTCGTGAAGCTTGATAGTCGA
>Ga0326733_1000252_pt1 | contig 16619 bp, 11 predicted proteins | sample 14_GP2_308_FD_207946 | JGI IMG/M metagenome (GOLD analysis project Ga0326733, IMG submission 207946) | Glacier ice microbial communities from Ngari, Tibet, China - 14_GP2_30.8 | ecosystem: Environmental > Aquatic > Freshwater > Ice > Glacier | place: China: Ngari, Tibet | collected 2018-07-17 | reverse complement strand
TTCGTAATCAAGTTTCAACCATACGCCCTCTGTATCCTTTTGAATGCGGACATATTCTTTCCCTTCTTTGAAAATTGTAAACGAATTATCCTCTTCTGGGAAAACGGAATAGGTTGTTGGACCTATGAAAATGTCGAAAGGTTCTTGCATACGCGAAGATAGGTTTGTGGGTTGAATTATTCAACATCCGTATTTGCAGGTATGGCATAAAGCACATTGAATCCTCAGATCCGAGGATTTGACGCGAATAGTCTATTTAGCGTTGTTTTGGCACGTTTGAAATAACTAAACAGGACTATTGTCGAACCGCATAGATTGAAGAAGTTAAGAGCAATAAAACAGGAAGAACGTGATTCCAATACGTCTTTCCCGTGCAGTACTCAAAAAGGCACAAATAACAAAATGTTTTTGAAGGATTTGGAGATTTTAACGAGTTTAGTTGCTTAGATCAGTTTTTTAGAAATGGTGGCGGGAAGGCTATCCAAATATTTTCAAACCGGCTAAAAATCAGTTTGCTAATAATGACCTTTTAAGGAAAGAATGTTTAGAATGATGATCTCATTCTAATCAGTGACTTCGTAAACTAAGCTATGTTCCTGTGTGATTCCTCGGGACCATACTCCCGATAGATTATATCTTAAAGACTCTGGTTTTCCAATTCCCTCGAAAGGATTTTCTTGAATAGCTGTAAGTAAGATCTCAATCTTTTTCTGAACAGCTTTATTACCTGACTTTTTCCAATAGTTTAAGTCCTCAATGCCTTTGGGCTAAAGATCATTTCCATAGGTCTTCGATAGACTTTTTAATACCCTTACCATTTTTTATTGGCCTCTCTTCCCTCCAATATTTTTTTTATAAATTCTGGATCATAAGAACTTTTCTCAGACTTAAAATCTATCTTCAGAGCTTTAATGAAAGCCTTTAAAGCTGTTAACTGCTCTTTGGTTCTGGGTTGTACAATTAGCGTTTCCATAATACAAAAACACGTATTAATTTATCCAACGTGAAACTCGGCGATTCATTTAACTAATCTACATCTTGATGGAAAAGGTTTTAAAGAGGGATAATAAGGAATCTCGGTTTTATGGTGGCTTTTTTGTGGCTTTATAAATTTATCCCGATGGACTTATCATAACAGCACTTTAAAAGAGTCTACTTAATGCCTAATCAGTAGCATAAATAAAATATCGACGACATAACGGATACCAACTATAATCAGAAAATAGTGTATGTAAACCTGTAGGTATAAAATATAAAAACCGCTCTATACAGCTATAAAGCGGTTTATTGTACTCGGATCCCCGACTCGTCGGGGCACTCGCTTTAGGGCGAATCCCGATTATAAATCGGGACGTGTCTACCAGTTCCACCAGATGTAATTAGTTTTTCAATGTAAAATCTACTTTTCATTGATTTAATTTCAAACTCACGCCTATTAGCTTCAGGCTTTGTTTCGAAAATTTCGGAATAGACTAAATTCCAGGGGCCTTTATTTCTGGTGGCAGTTACTTGGCCTTTGTTGTGTCTTAAGAGCCTTCGTTCGATGTTTTCCGTATGACCAATATAAAACCTATTGCTTTTTTGAGACTTTAAGATGTAGGTAAAGAACACGGCGGGCTTAGTTTTCCGGAATTTACTTAGAAGCTGATTTATGAGGAAATCTACTTAGTAAACGGAAACAGAGTGTTATTAAAACAAAAGCCCTTTGTTTCCAGGGGGATTTTGTACCCGGAGCCCCGATCTGATCGGGGCACTCGCTTTAACGTACCTCAATAAAAAAGTCGATCAGAGATGTGTGACCGGCTATTGTACTCGGAGGATGAGTATCCGTTTTAGCAATTAGCAAGGACTCAATCCCAAAAGTCCTGTCGTGGGATATTCATAGATTTCAAGTTGGACTCAATGTGAAATGAAGGGATTTCTTTGTCTTTCTCACGATGAATTATAGATCGGGTACATCCAGGACATTTCCATTTATCGTGTGAGGATTCGGTTGATTTATATTTACGACCTTTAGATTCAAGAAACTTGATCCAGCATTTTGTTTTGACTGGCCTATGATTACCCATCTAAACAGCAAGCATAGATTCTTTAAATTGTGTATTTTCAGCAAGATTAAAATCCTTTAGAATTCCTTCTTTATCTACGTGAGCTGATTTGCTCATTTCTGTTTTAAAGAATCCTTTCTTTTTGAATCCTAAAGGATGTAGGTCTGCCAGGATCTTATCTAATTTTTAAGCCTTGAGGGTTTCACAAAAATCCTTTATCACTACCTCCCTCATCACAAGATCTGCTTCCTCCCGTGATTGGCCATATGCGCTGATTTTTAATGAAGGTAGATAGATGACCACGAAGCCGTCATTTTCGAATTCAATAACTTTAAAGAAACCGTTTAGCGACTTTTCATTCTTGCCATACTGGATTTGTATGGTGTCTAATTTTTTTGACATTTTTCGGAATGTGTTTTGGTGCTATAAATCTAATTTAATGATCTAATACTAACGGTAACCGATGAAAATATTATCTATTTAGATTAATTATACTTTATAACTAGCACAAGTATAACACCAACTTTTGCAATGTCAATAACGTTAGCATTTATTATTTAATAATCCTCACTAAGCGGGATTGCTTGTCAATTAACCCGATAACACAATGAAAAAGGACATTTTGCTGTAGATTGTCAAAATTAATCATCAAAGATATCGGTGCGGCAAAATGTAAATCCCCGTGTATATGTAAAAAAAGCAAACCCTGTAAGTATCTATCTTACAATGTTTTACTTGATTAAAAGTACTCTCGAAGATACAGATTTCCAAACATTTTATCGAAGATTTAAAAGTTTTATTACGTTTAATCGCTTGAATCGATGTTTCTTAAATAGGCGGCGGGAAGGATATCCAAACGTTATTTCTATTTTGCTGTTCGCTTTTTCCAGCTGTTTAAGATTTCCATCGCTTTTTCCAGCACTTCGTCCCTGCCATCCCTAATACCTTCAATTGTGGGACTTACTTGAACATCAATTTTCACGCCTGCCCCTTGCGCGCTCTTTCCTTCGGGATAATACACGCCAAGTCCGGAAATATTACTATAAATGCCACCTGGAAAGTTCAGAATCGAGATATTGCCATCAGCGCCAGAGGTCTGACTTCCGATCACTGTGGCGTTTTTAACCTGTGCGAATGCCATCGCCACATATTCTGCGTGGCTCTGGGTCACCTCATTAACGAGCACGACCACTGGCAAATCTTCGCCAATCTTTCCTCCACCTCCAGCAAAATTCACTTTGGAAACAAAAAGTCCCGGACGGGCAACTACCGGATAGGAAAGCTTCACAAAGGGTGACGGTTTCGACTTTAGATCGTTGATGAGCGTCGGAATCAGGTTATCGCTTGGGTAGCACCGCAGGTCTACAATGATCCCCTTGAGGCCGGAGATCTGCTTTCTCATCTTTTCGTAGTCCTTTTTATGGAACTTGCTAGAGCGGATATACATATAGCTGTCCTGTAGTATTTCATAACCTTGCTGCCCAACAGTACCAGTAAACCGTTCGGTGTGGAAGCGAACATTATAAGGGATTAGCCGCTGAGTAATCTCCAGAACCTTACCATTCCGTCCAACCTCCAGTTGCATTAGTGCAGAATCGCTTCTGAGCAGATGATAAATAGGAAGATCCCTTTTGGCAGAAGCCATATTCGAGGCAGAAACAATAGGCAAAAAGTGCTTTACCAGATCAGCCGTCGTTACTCCGTTGACAGCCACAACCACATCTCCGGCACGGACAAGTACCTGCGTGCCCGAGGAGTCAGTATAGTTGCTGGTGACCACTAATGTATCCCCTACAAAAATCGCCGCGAACGGCGTAATCCACTTTCCCCGGGACGTGGAGAATACCTGACTTCCAATGAATGCATGGGTGTCCCTAGTCGTTGAGATCAGCCTTGCTACAGCAAAGGCATAGCCCTTTTTATCTCCGGCTAAAACCATTTGCGGAATGAACTCGCGCAGCACCTGTCCCCAGGGCCTGGCCACGAGTTCCCGATTAGGTGAAAAATACTGCACCATGTTCCAGTAGCGCATTAGTCCCAAGAGTCGAAGCCCGGCATTTGGGTATGCCTGAGAATTGTAAGTGATCTCGTGATCAAAGGAAGGGTTCTTCGCCGGTTTAAGACTAATATAATGGTTCGACTTATTGTTGGTGTTGTCGCGGATAAATGCAAGCCGCTGCACTAACGAAGCGCTAAATACGGAGTTGGAAAAAAGGTCACCATAGTCAGGAAGTAGAGTTACCTCCGCATTGATCTTTACATCGCACCGTCTGCAAATTTCCATTGGGCCAAGCGCCAAAAGCCATTTTTCGACCACCGAAGAAAACCCGCTATCACTGCCTGCTGAAACCACTAATGGTAATATGCGCAAAAACTCCTGGTCAAAATCTATCCTCCCCGAAGCAACTGCCGCATGGTGGTACTTAAGAAAGCCCCATACCTGTCCGAAAAGCGCCAGCCTTTCAATGCTTGCAGGATTGAGGATGATAGTATCTGAAACAGCTACTGAATCAGTGTGTGCTTGGCCCAAAGCCCCAGTTCCGGCACCGAGCAAGAGCAGCACATATATACAAAATGATTGCAGGGCCATTTTCATAAAACGGGATTTTAGCCAAATTAGCCCACGTTAGAGAACATTACAAAAAAGCAGTTTAGATTTAACTAAATTTAACATAGTGCTTACGGGGAAAAGCATCCACTCATTCTGTTCCAAACTCTCCACCCCAATTGAGGGCATCCTTAACTTATCCCTTCGCAACCTTGCTTATCGAGGCAACTTAACTCTCTGCATATCGTGGAGTGGGTTTGTTGGGTAGAAGGGAATCGAACCTATAGAACCCGCTTTTAGAAGTGTAAACACCCCTTTTGGCAATTCGAGACTTAAACTGGAAATAATATCGAACCCAAAGATTTAATTATCGGATCATATTATATATCTGATTAACAAGAAATTACTTCCAAATAAAAAACGGGAAAGAACGTGATTTAATACGTCTTTCCCGTGCAGTACTCGGAGCGGGAATCGAACGGCAATATTCTCTATAAGTCTTTTCTTGCCTTAAGTGCCTAAAAATAGCCTATATAGCAATTATCATTATCTTTTATATATTATTAACTATCATTGGTATTGTGTGTGACTGTGTGTACATTTGTGTGCAACATAATTTCAAGCTATGCCGAAAGTAAATTACTATATCAAAAAGCGGAGAGATAAAAAGACTGGCAAGATTATGACCGATAATGTCCCGATTCTCCTTGCCTATTCTTTTAATCGTAAACGCCTCTTGTACCATACCAAGGAGCGGGTTAACGCCAAAGATTGGGATGCTGAGAATATGCGAGTAAAAGCGAGTGCCAAACATTATGAGACAATTCGTGGTAATCTGGATATCCTCGAAGCTAAAATTCTTGATCTTAACCAAGAGGCAATGAGAAATAAAATAAGCCCAACGGTTAAAAACTTTCGTGAAGAATTGCATAAGCTAGAAGCAAGATCCGGCCTCACACTGGATGAGTCTCTATCAATTCAATCTATAGCAGCAAAGTATCTCGCAAAATTAAAAGAAGAGCAAGCAACTAATACCTATAAAGTTGTAAATACCTCATTAAACCACCTATTAGACTTCGTAAAAAGACAGTCTGCGAATGTTGCTTTTGATGACATTGATCAGGATTTTATAGAACGGTTCAAAAAGTACATGAACCTGATGAGGGATGAGCACGGTGAGATTATAAAGAACTCGGACGGCAGTCAGCAATATAGAATGCACAATACTATTATTAAAAACTTGGACGGGATCAGAAATTTTTTAAACTGGTGTAAGAGAAAGGAGTATTTTAAAAATACTATAGAGTGGGGAGATTTGGATTTAAAAGTGACGGATACCGAAGTAATTTACTTGTCTCTCGATGAAGTAAAACACCTGATAGGTTTGAAATTAGATAAACCTCACCTAGCAGCTATTAGGGATATATTCGTTTTCGGGTGCTTCACGGGTCAGAGACACGAAGATATTGCGAAGCTGCGGAAGGTTGATATCAAGGAGGACGATATTAAATTTCATATTACCAAAGGGGGAAAAACTACGCTAAACAGTGTATCACTTGTACCAATTACCAGAGAGATATTAAGCAGATATAGGGATTTACCTGGAGAATTAGCTTTGCCTGTTAGGAGCAACCAGAAGATGAACGAGTATCTAAAGGTAATAATGAAAGAAGCAGGATTCAATGATAATATCAGTATTGCTCACAAACGAGGGGATGGAAAGATTATTAAAACGGATTACGAAAAGTGGGAACTAATAACATTTCACGTATCCAGAAAGTCGTTTATTACAAATGCAATTGCAAAGGGCATGGACGAAATAGTAATAAAGAGCTTAACTGGACACTCAAAAAACTCTAAAGCATTCAGCCGTTATTACGAAGTAGTTCATGATAGAAAACAGAGTGAAATGCTTAAGGCTTTTACCTTCTAATTCGGTTGTTTGTTAGCTTACAAAATTGATTACCAAATAGTTGACTTATCCACAAAGCTAGGATTTCTTACCTCTTTTTTCTATCATTGCTTAATAATTATAGAATATAATAACCCGTTGGGAGCGGAAGTATTCTATTTAAGCAGCTAGACACGAATGACGTTTGACGAACTACCACAAGAAGTTTCTGAGTTAAAAAAAATGATGAGCCAGGTTCTTACTTTGCTTGGATCGGAAAACAAAAACCCGAATAGTGATACTGAGGGAGATGTGACTTTTAACGTGGTTGAACTTTCCGAGTACATGAGATGTACACCCCAAACAGTTTACCGATTGAAACGCGAAGGAAAGATTAAGTTCCATCGGTTTGGCAAATTGATCTGGTTTGTAAAGTCGGAAATATTATCCTCATCACTTATAGATTTGTCTAAATTTCGGAAAAGTAAATCGACGACGTAAATTAGGAACTAATCTCAATTAGGAAACTATTGCATAACCGATGATTTTCATGTCCTTGTCGTATAGAATTCGCCTTACTTTTAAAACATTTTTAGACCGGAACTTTAATAAGTATAAATATCCAAAAATGCTCTTTCGCTTAGCCCTAGAAAGAGAGACGTATTTAATTAATGAATCAGAATCAAAACATCCGGTAAATGGCTCACCATAATACGCCATTTGGCTTCTCAATGAGTCCACGAAAACGTCATTCGCAGTAAATTCTCGCTCGAAGGATTTTAAAGAATTTGTGCGTGTCTCTCTAAAGAAAGTTTGAATCCTATTATAATCATGAAACGAACTGAATTGGTCGAAGTCTGTAAGCGTTCTATGAAGTAATACAGGGTAATCTTCGATATCCCATGAAATAGACCTTAGCGCCGCCGAGGAATCAATAGTATCCACTTCGTAATACTCATATTTATTAAAATCTCCTGGATCAAGTATCTCACTAACGGTGTATCGCTCATTATCAGTTACCGTATCAATTTCGACAAGCTCAATCAATTCAAAACTATTTTTATCAAACGTTTTCTCGTTTTTATTTAGGAAGTCTACTATTTTTTCCTCTTGTGTTGAAGATTGGCTGCAAGAAATTGCCAGAAAGACAAGGGCCGGGCAAAAAATAGATGCCGCCATTTTTATTATTAAATTCATCGAGATAGCTAATTTAGAGGAAGTTACATAACCTTTGTATAATAAACAAGTAGAATTTATGCAAACTAGTCGTTACTCCTTCTTTTTTAATCCCTCGAAACCGTATTCGTACACAACCTGCTCCGCAGAATATTTATTGGAACGCTCTCTGGCAGTTTGTTCAGACGCTTTATCATCGGTATCGGCGTCTTTAATAGTAGAATACCAGTCATTGAGCCATTCTTTCTTTGCTTTCTTTCTGAATTCTAGCTGCTTTTTATCAAGAATGTATGTTACCCCTTCCCTTGTGATTTCTGCCAGAGCTTTTTCCTCAGCCTCCAGATCAAACTTTCTTTTGGCGCCAAAGCGTTTATCTTCTAATTTTTTGATCAATGAAGGTAATCTTCTGGATATAGCACTCACTTCCTGAGCCGACATTGAGGTTAGCACTTGCGCTGCATTTAAGGCAACAGATACGGCGATAGCTTTCTTAGCCCATTCACGACGCTCCTCGTTCCTATCTGTTACGGGAATATAAACTTGCGTACCATCTGCAGCGGTTATTCCGAAACGCTCCTCGATAAACTGGTCATCCGGCAGCATCAAATTAAATGACTTCTCAGCCAGATTTACTATAGACTTAGCTGGAATACCATAAAGTCCGATCATAGTAAGTGCATCAGCCGGTCTAACATACTGCTCTTTGTAATCCTCCCCCTTGTACCATGCAATAGTTTTATCCACCATAGGATTAATAAGCGGATCGGTTACCGGAGCAAGGATTCCACCAATTACAACATCTTTAGCTATATATCCGAAAGTATTAGCCGCGTTTCTGTTGTACATTTCCATTTCCAACTCGTCAGCGTACTTTATCAGCTCCTTTTGCTTTTTCTCATCTTCGTCATCCCCTATCAAGTATGTAACAATATCAAACGTGTCACTAATCATTGCGTCACGAACAGCCCAGCCTACGGCGTTAAGTACCGCTGAAGCTGCCACATGACCAACAACCATTCTCGCTGCCCTTACTCTTTCGTTCATCGAAATATCTTTTCTGGATACCCTGGCGAGGTCGATTCCGAGATTGAGTTTGCTATTTATTGAAAAACTGAGGAAAGGCATAATCCCCCACATTGGCTTTAACTCCGGCGCCATTGTCCTGTCATTGATATTCAACGTCGTGTTTGTCATCTGCTCCGCGTATTCCGCTGCTTCTGCGTTTGGAGATTCTGATTCTTTAACAATATCAAATTCTGAGATTGACTTAACTATACCTTCTTTCACTAGGTATTGGGAATAAAACGCGCACCACGAAGCCTTCGCGCTGACTGCATCCCCAAATACTAACGGCTGTAACGAGACTTTATCAGCCAGGTCGTTCCAGTTATCAAAAGCTCTGACGAAGAACTTGTCGAGACTTCGATTTAGTTTAGATACATCGCTCTCCTTTACGTTTGTATGAGTCAACGCGGATTTATTAGCAGCTCTTCTGGAAATACTAAATCCCGACATTAGTTGATTCGCGGCAGCGTTGTTGATGATTAATGTTTGTATAGACTGAGCGAGGTATCCGGAATCTACTCCAAGCACTCCGGCGGTTGTGGTCAGTGCGGATAGGGACTGCTTCATCCATTGGGAAATACCGCCAAGAGCATAACGATTGGCTGAACCGCGCCAAAACTCTCCGAATGCCTTTAAAATACCCTTAGCTTCAACTGGTAATAATCCAATTTTATGATTAGTTACCAACTGTTTAGCGACTCGGTTTGTGATTTCGACAATGCTATCGTCAGCGGTAAGAGCTTGCATGTCCTCCTTTGAAGTGATTAGTTCCTGGGTGTAAATTCTCGCTTGCTGAGTTTCAATATCGTAGAGGATGTTTCTGGTGGTATTTAGAAAATTGGGCACTAGATCAAGATTTATAACCCTGTCTTTAGGTAACTGATCCTTCTTAATAGTACGTTCATTCTTTGTACCAGAAAGCTCTTTTTGTATGTCCGGATTTCCAAAATAAATTCCGGAACCGATAATCTTAGTTTTTAATTCTTCTTTTGCAGCTGAGCCAAAGTATTTATCAATTCGTGTATAGTTTCTAGGGAAGTAATTGATGATCGGGGAAAAATTGATGTTATTTGCGATTTCCGCATTGAGCTTGGTATCTTCCTGTATGCTATCAAAGTATTTGCGCATATAATCGTAAAGGACTATTTGCTCAGCATCTAGCTTAATGTCAGATATTGATTTTGCATCCTTAACATTCACGTAGACTTGCTCAAGCAACTTTATAAAGTTCGCGTGTTCTTTCTGAAAGTTCTTATCGGTAGAGGATTTCTCCTTTAGTCGCTCGATGGTTAACGCGATTGCATCTCTCCTTCCAGTGAACTCGTCCTGGATTTCTTCTTGAGTGGATCCTTGTGGATACTGAGCTAGATCAGCATATACAGCAATCTCTATCTGCTTAATAGGTTCGTTACGGAGTGATTTACTTTTCTTGATAATAGCCTCGATACCCTTTTCTATCTGCTCAAGCCTGTTTGAAACGCGGGTGTATCCATTCTTTATGTCCGACAATCCCGTTACCACATAATATTTAGCTAACCCGCGGTCACTGTTCGAGAATGCTTTCAATTGTGTCGGGATATTCGCCCAATCCGCACGAATATTATCAGCCCACTTAGATACAGCACGTGTTGTACTTTTAATGTCAGCGATTAAAGCCTTATTACTAAAGTACTTTTGCCTCCTTGCTACAGCGATTATTACAGATGTGCCATTTAATTTTCCATTGATAATCAGGTTATTGACTGCGATGTTATAAAGCCTGAGTTCTTTATCAGTTAATCCGGATAGTTCTACAGTTTTTAGAGATTCAATTGCTTCAATTTCCTGTTTGTGAGCATATCCTGATAAGTCTGCGTCAAGAAGGTCTTCGCGAAGTAGTTCAGAAATTGCTTCGTCAGCATCGCGACGGTCGTCCTTTTGCTTATAATCCTCAGCAAGTAGCTCGTCAATATCTGCCTTCATTTCTGAAAGAGTCTTAGATTCATACCCGAATCCATCTTGATCGCCAATGAGTAGTTCGTAACGAGCCTTAAGCTGCTTTTGCTTCTGCTCGGCAATGTAATCCGCTACATCGTTCAATAAAGAGGTATTAATTCCACTTATGCTGGTGCCGTTAATATTTGCGACGACATCTGATAATAACTTGTTATACTCTTTGATATCATCCAACTCGGACGGAACTGCCCTAGCAATATTCCTCATGGATTCCGAAATATTAGCTGGCAATCCTTTACGTTTGGCTAGATTTTTTACAGTGTCACGCAGACGATTAGCGGTATTTAATTTAGCATCGTAGTCTATATCACTAATAACTCTACTCATGTAGTCAATAGCAGAAAGTAGCTGTAGAGGCGTTTTAGCATTATTAACCCGATTGATCGCATTCGTGAATGTCGTTGAGCTGACCTTCCCTGATATAAGACCATTGTCACGAGCATCTTTTATTTGCAACTTAATCTCTGTCCGAAGACCGTTAATTATATCATCCTTTGCTTGCTGTATGTCCTTTTGTGAGTTTTTACCATCTTTTACACCTTTCCGGAATCCGCGCATCTCATCAGCTAATCTTCTTTTAAGTTGAGTTAATCTGGAGATTACATCCTTTTCTTTGAAATCTGATTTTACCTCGACGAATTTTTTAATCACAGTCTTTACAGGTGGTGACATCTTTTTAACGTCAGCTCTAGCTTTTTCTGCTTGGACTCTTACGGTGTCGCCGATCTGCTCATATTGTTGATCGGTCACGTTTATTAACCCCAAAGTACGAATGATTTCGTCGATTTTATCGGAGATTCTACCCTTTAGCTTGATACTGCCGTCCATAATTCCGTGATATGCGTATCTGGTTATGGCCTCAAACAATTTAGCTAGATCCTGATCTTTCTGGATAGGGTCATCAGCAATACCAACAACACCGAGTTTTTGCCACTGTGCTTTTATATCGAAAACAGCTTTAGATTTTTCCGATTCGTGATAAGATTTCTTCTCTTCGGGAACAATTATCTCATCCTCAATATCAAACTGCTCACCGATTTCCATATCAGGATTAGACAAAAGAGCTTGTTCTTCGACTGATTCTTCGATAGAAATGGTCTGTTTTTTAGGTTTGAAGTCCTTGATAACATCGTTAAACCTCGTTGTGAAATCAAGATGTTCCTCTTCAGATATAGAACCGGCGGCTAAGGCGTCATCCAGGCGCTTCACGCTTGCTTCGTATTTAACTGTCTTGTTCTTAACTGACTTTAGAACCTGCAGATCACTCTCTGCTTTATCAAGAATATCGTCTGAATTAGTAAGTGGCTGCGGTACTTGATCAACTTCTTGAGTAGCACTATCGCTTACACCGATCTGCGGATTTGATATTTCTTCGTCAGTAGAGGTATTTATGGTTGAGGGGCTGGCATTGGTTGTGCTGAGGTCAGGGTGGGTTAAGTCATCTAATACAGCTTTCGCGCTTTGAAGTTGGTTCGTTAGTGTTTCTTTTGAAGAGTCTGGAACATCCTTGTCTGCAAGAGCTTTCTCAATCCACTGGATTTTATTCTGACTTTCTTGAATTACCTGGTCAGTGGTCTTGATTTCTGGAGCAATGCCCATACCGGCAAGTTCTGTCACGGTAGATACTACTTCCGACTCACTTATAATATTAGCACCTTTAGATATCTCACCGTTAATTGCTTTAACCCGTTCATTAAGAGCCTCGATCTTAGCGGCTTGTTGTGGCTGAAAAGCAGAATCAATCTTATCTAGTTTGGCTACTTCGCCCTTCATTGACTCGATAAGATCCTCACGTTCTTCAACCAGGGGAATGATCTTAGCTTTAGCTTCAGCTGGCAGATCAGCCGGTAGTCGTTCAATTATCTTCTGGTACTGATCTAGTGAGTTTGTTATGTCCTCGATCTCGGCTTCATTTAGACCTAGCTCTGTCGCAGCCTGCTCTATATCTACCAGTAAATTCCGGTTATCTTCAAAACTCTTAACAGATGTAATTCTATTTACAAGCTCTGATTTAGTGGATGAATTCTGGAACGACTTTACACCACCAAGTATCCCGCCTCCTAATGCCTCAGCAGCACTGGCCTTGAGTACACGTCCGGTCATCTCGCCAAGCGATTGTTTGTCGAATACATCTTTATCGGTAAGTACGTTTGTGATCCTTTCAGATCCAATGGTAGCCAACTCTTGTAATCCACCCGTCACCCCTTCAATTAGAGATGCTTCACCTACATTTTTACCTGTTCGTAGTAGTTTCGCTGACAAGGAGTTTATTTCCCTTCCTATGAATTTATCGAAGTAGTCACTGGTAAGTTTAATTCCATCACGTTTAGCAGCGTCTACAGCTTTAACAACCAGACCGTCGATAGCTCGCTGGGAAACTGAACTTTTACCGAATATCCTCTCAAGGCCTGTTTTCTCAAGCAATCCGACAACACCGCCGATCAATCCGGCGTAAAGAGTTTTCTGTCCTTCAGATAATTTCTGTCCTTCCTCAGATGAGTTAATAGATTCTAGTCCAGTATCATAAGCCTGACTGAATAAACCTATACCGTAGGGTGTAACCATTGCAGGTGCGCTGTATGCCAGTCCACCCAATGCCGATGTAATGAATTCGTCGTCAAACTTCTTTTCCCTGCCCTTATCAACATCAGCACCTATACCATCTTTAAGGTACTCCCTAACGATTGGCGCTCCGTTCTCACGGTAGTCTTTAAGCAAGGCTCCCGATTCAATTTCCGTATCTCCGGTTGGTAACATCTCAGCCAGGACAATTGCAGCATCAGCTACTCCGGTTACAGCACTACCGATTCCCTTGAGCATTTGATTGTAGATGTACCCAAAACGATTACCAGAGCGATCCTTATCTTCTTTAATTGAACCAGCTAAACGAGCCGCTGAGGATACTTCCTGCGCTTGTTGCATGGATTTACTAGCTTCGGTTCCTTGTGCGTTCCCGTAGGCTCCCTGTGCTTTCTGCAGGTCTTTAGATAATCGCTCTGAAGCAACAACGTCGTCTTTAACCTGTTTGTCGTAAACAGCAGAACCCTTTTCGTTTAATACCGAGGGTTTAGCAGTATTCGGCTGGGGTCGGAAAACACCTAATCCATTGTTTGAAGTCTTGCCACCAGCGTTGGAAACTTGTCTTTTTTTTTGATCGGCTAATTTATACCCAGAAGGAAGTTCGGGGATTTCGTCGGTATCTGCGAAGACATAACCAGTTGGTATTGCAGGAAGAGGTTGTTTAGGATTATCCATTTGTAGTTATAGAGTTTTACCAGTAGAAATATTAAACCATTTGCCGTCCTTGATCCCAGCCTGTACACTTTTACCATCTTTCCCTACGAGGGTACGAACGTTCGAGTATTCATTTTTAGGAGAAGCCGCTTTAGGGTGTTTGTAAGTTTCTGTTGGCATTGATTTAAGAGCTTGATTTATTACCTTATTTGTTGTAGGTAAGGCTTCTATAGGAATTAGCAGCGTTTGATCTGTTCCTGAGCCGTCCTTGAAAGTGACAAAGGCGTGGCGTTTGTATTTCACCTTATCCGGATTGTCCTGAGCAAACTTTGGCTGTGCGACACGTCCTCCGAGTTTTAATGATCCACCAATAATAGGAACGTCTGCAATTGTGCTAATCGAAACACTATTCTCCAGGTTAGGAACACGCATAGGCTTTCCGGTGATAAGATTGATCCCTTCTGTTCCCGTGATGTTTATTCGGCTCGGGGATAATTTCTGTGTATTAAATACTTTTACAAAAGAGTTGTCTTTAGGTTTGCCAAATGGTATTACCGTAGACTCCTCGAAAGTGCTTGATGGAGAACTATCATCATCTTTGTAGGAATCCGATATAGCTGCTTTTTGTCTGTACATTGACAGTTCGCGTCCTGATGGATTCACTAGATTTGATTCGGTAGTTGTAAGGGAGTGCTTGTCTTTCACGATTGCAAACGCCGATTCTGCCGCGTCCTGTAAATTTTCGGGCGTGTACTCAAGACCATTGAGATACGTATCTTTCGCGTGGTCATCCTCGGCAATATTCTTTAAGAAAGCCGATTTGAATGCTACCTCGTCGATTACTTTTCCTCTTTGATAAGCTCTCCTGGCATCAAGTCCAGTTCCAATCACGATAGGAATTTCCTTTTCGGTTGAAGATAGGGCAGCTAAGTCCATAAGGTTTTTCGTTGTATCGTAAGGCTTACTTACGGCTTGAAAACGACTTACGCCATATTCATTAAACCTCGGATCCTCTATGGATAGCAGTTCACGACCCTTTAAACTATCGCCAAAATCATTAGCGATCTCGTACTTGTTTTTAACGAGAGGTATCTTAGCTATATCGGCGGTAGTCTTTTGCTCCTCTATACTCCTTTTAGAGAATGAAGTTAAATCGTTTTTGAGGGATGCTATTTCAGATCGAATACGAAGTTTGTCATAATCAGTATTGGTTTTTGATAGTTCATAGTACTTGTCTTTGACCGCCGCCCATCTTTTATGTGCCCCAGAAACATCTGCTTGACGCACTCCGTCATAATTAATCGCCGATAATTCTTTAGCATATGCCTCCTGCTCTTTTTGTCTACGAAGTCCTTGTTGCTGTAATTGCTGTGAGTATTGGTTAATAATTCCTGAGCTATCGAAGACCTGTGCTTCGCCTTGACCAATGGAATATAATCTCGAATAATCCGTCATACTTATTTTTTTGTGTTTTATGATAAGCGAAATTACGCATCATATCAAAGCAAATTTTCACCGCTATTTGCCAATGAAACCCCGTTTTGAGCTAAAGAATAAGCTAATCAAGTGGAAATGGCATAAGAAATTCGTCTTAGTTTTCTGCCGAATTTTGTACCGCGATGAAACAGAGAAAAACAAACATTAGAGAAAAATTCAAGGTGTATCCCCATAATTCGAACTACCTGGTGGGTCAAAAAGGCACTGTATTCAGTTTGGCTTATATGCGACCTATCGGCGTCACTTCTATGTACGGTTATATATGTGTTAAAGTAAACGGACACTGGATAGGTGCGCACAGAATGGTCTGGATGAGCTGGGTAGATCCTATTATAGAACCAGGTCTTGAAATAAACCATTTGAACGGTCTGAAAGATTGTAACGAACTGTCGAACCTGGAAAAAGTCACGCGCGCCGAAAATTTTCGGCATGCTTATGAGGTTTTGGGTGCCATAGTCCGAGGAGAAAAACATGGCAAATGGAAGGGATATTGGTTAGTAGATGGAGTACGATACACGACAGCCAAGGAAGCTGCTCAATCGACGGGTATGGGTTCGCAACTTATTAGAAAACGCTGTTTAGCTGGTGTTGATGGATATAGCTTTCTTCCTGTTCAGGTGTGCAAATTGTCTGCATAATCGAAAAGTTATCAAACAAGTACCTAAATGTGATAGCCTCTACCGAAATTAGATTCAAAACCTCAGAGAAGTTTTTTCAGGGGGTATTGATGCGATTGGGAGTCGCGATTAAGACATAGCTAAACAGAATTTAATATATGGATACTTTAACGTTCGAGCAATTGCCTGCAGGCGTTTCGCTGCTTCTACTTAAGATCGAGCAGATGGAACAAGCTATCCGGGATCTTACGTCAAGGTCTGCTCTTAATAATGACGATGACCGGCTATCAGCAGACGGGGCGGCCGCGTATTTGGGATGTAGCAAATTGACCGTTATGAAAGCCAAGAAGGCTGGAAAGTTGCCTTATCACCAATTCGGGAAGATTTTATATTTCAAAGCTAGTGAGCTAGACAGTGCTACTCTGGTAGAAATGGATTTGCATATTGATAAGTAAAAAAAGGGTGGTTTATGTGAATGTGCTTCTGATCAGAAAACTTAAATACCAATTTTTTAAAGAGAGTATATAGGGTTGATATTCAACTTAAAT